>JAAUXU010075290.1_pt1 | contig 12148 bp, 10 predicted proteins | sample 7278151 | NCBI WGS metagenome assembly JAAUXU01 (sample SAMN14350113, study PRJNA611818) | marine sediment metagenome | isolation source: surface marine sediment (1.8m) | place: French Polynesia: Moorea | collected 2018-08 | reverse complement strand
GTTCTCTTCTACGTCGAGTACCACAACCCCTGGATGTTCTTTGAGCTCATCCCCTTCATCTTGCTCGGCGTCATCGGAGGACTCTTAGGCGCGCTCTTCATCTATGGGAACATTCGATGGTGCAGGTACGGCAGTGACCAGCTTTGACAGGACAACCAAATCAAACTACAGTATAAATATTTTTTTCCAGGTTCCGCAAGACCTCCCAGCTGGGCCAGTACCCCGTGCTTGAGGTTTGCGCCGTCGCCTTCGTGACCGCCCTCCTGGCCTTCCCCAACGAGTACACTCGCATGAACACCTCTGAGCTCATCTACCTGTTGTTCAACCAGTGCGGCGTCACCAACCAGGCCGGCATATGCGACTACGTCAACCGCAACTTCACCAACGTGAACCAGGAGGTGTCCATCGCCGAGGCCGGCCCCGGTGTGTACGCCGCCATGTGGGAGCTGGCCCTCGCCCTTGTCCTCAAGATGGTCCTCACCATCTTCACCTTCGGTCTCAAGGTACCGTGCGGCCTCTTCATCCCATCCCTGTGCATGGGCGCCATCGTGGGGCGCATCGTGGGCATCGGCATGGAGCAGCTGGTGTACCATTACCACGAGGCGCTGCCCTGGTTCCTGCACGGCGAGTGCGCCAGGGAGGGCGCTTCGTGCATCACGCCGGGGCTCTACGCCATGGTGGGGGCGGCCGCCGTCCTCGGAGGGGTCACCAGGATGACGGTCTCGCTCGTGGTGATCATGTTCGAGCTGACGGGAGGGGTGCGATACATCGTCCCCCTCATGGTAAGTTCGATGAAGGAACAATATTTTCCCAAGAAATTAATTTTTATTTACTTCGTTTTTCCACCATATAGGCCGCTGTAATGACCAGCAAATGGGTCGGCGACGCCCTTGGCCGAGCTGGCATCTACGACGCGCACATAACCCTGAACGGATACCCATTCCTGGATATCAAGGACGAGTTCGACCACCCGACCGTCGCGGCGGACGTCATGCAGCCACAGAGCAACGAGCCCCTATCCGTATTCACACAGGTAAGAGAGGGAAACTATTCAGTATCCGCAAGCATATGTACCCACGGCATATTTTTTCCCCTTGTGTCTTAGGACTCTATGACCCTTGGCGAGGTGGAGCAGCTTCTGGACCAAGCCGATCACAACGGTTTCCCCGTCATCGTGTCCATGGAGTCCCAGTACCTCGTCGGCTTCGTGCTGCGGCGTGACCTGGTGCTGGCCATCAAGGCCGCCCGCGCCAGACACAGGCAGCACCACCGCTCGGGGGCATCAGCCTCATCCAACGGGCCATCTTCTTCGGCAGGGCAGCAGCATCAGCAGCATGAGACCGAGGCCCTTGACGAGGACCGCCTCCACCGCGACACACCGGTCCTCTTCACCTCACACGTCCCTCCCGGCCTGGAGCGACCGCCGCTAAAGTTCGCCAAGCTGCTGGACCTCGCCCCCACCACCATCACGGACAAGACGCCCATGGAGACCGTGGTCAACATGTTCCGCAAGCTCGGCCTCAGGCAGACCCTCGTCACGCACAACGGCAGGCTCCTGGGCATCATCACCAAGAAGGACGTCCTCAGGCACATCAAGAGGATGGACGACGAGGACCCGGAGACCATACTCTTCAACTAATTTTGTTAGTAAGGAAACCAAAAGAGAGAGTCAATCAAAGTCAGAAGGCGAAAAAGTTTGGCAGCATTTCCCCTTATTGCTATTTTGTTGTGCAAGATGTAATCAAGATTATGAGTTCTGCCCGACTCGAACCTCCTCAGAGGGCAGTTTCTTCATCCTCATCCTCCTTTCATCCTCCCTCTCAGTACTCTGCACTTTCGTATAATTATTTTTATTCCCGCGACAGAATGCATCCAGCTATGAGCCGCTCTCTTCCTTTTTAGCCTTGTGAAAGAAAGAAAGATTGAAGGAGTTTCATTTTGAACTATAATTATGATGCGGGGCCACCACGAACTGTTCGGTGGGCCTGCCGTCTCTCGTTCGCAGAAAATATACGTTCAGTATACAGATCCAAAAGGTTGAACTAGTGCGTTTTCTTGTTTTTTCGTGCGCAGGTAGTTGGAAAATACATCACTTAGTACAAAAATAATCTTGATAGATCAACTAACAAAAATTCGTGGCTACTTCACAAAATATTTTTCGTTTACTGGAAACTGATTGATAGTTTCAAGGACGAATGTCATCATCAGCTTTGATTGTCTTGACCGCCACATTAAAAGTGCCTTGTTGACTTGGGCCAACGTCGAAATGGCCTGCACACGACATGATGTTTGCAAACATGAAAAATCAAGTCCTCTTTTGTTGTGCACGTGTTATCTCTCGAGTGCGTGCTGCCGCCTGACTCTGAGTGGTACTTTATTTGAGATGGGATCACCCTTTTCGCTTTCGTGAGCAACATACAAAATATTTGGATTCTCTCTCGGCTCTCTGAATATAGTAGCAGTAATCGGATATTTTTAGCTGTGTACAACAAGTCAAGCCGCCTCCTTCTTGAGGCCCTTCTTTGCGAACCACTCCTTGCTCTTGTCCTCCTCCATGGCCTTCCGCAGCAACTCGTCACCCTTCGGGTCGACCTGGGAAAGCTCCCCGAAGCCCTCCTCGCCAACAAAGCAGATCTCGTGACCGTCCTGAGATAGTTTTTTTAAAAAAAAAATAAAAAAAAGTTTTTTGAGGGAAAATAAACAAGGAAGATCAACATTGAAGTTACCGGATCTCCCAGAATGACGACCTCCACCGTGGCCTTTCCTGGGGTGTCCAGCTTGACCAGCTCTGTGATGATGCTCCCCAGCTTGTCCTCCTGCACCCTAGCCTGTATCCCCGGCAGCTGTTCCGCCGGCACCGCGAAGGCCACCCGACCGAAGGCCGTCTCGTGCCGAAGGCCGCCCTCAAGCTGACGGAGGCGAAGGAAGGCCTGCTTCTCGCCAAAGCGGAGCTGCGCCTCCGAGGAATCCTGCTTGTCCACCTGTAGATGAATTAATAAGCGGCGACACATATTTCCCTATTTAACATTAATTGAACGGGAAACTAAATACATTTTAAACCAGTTTGCTTCTCACCTTCATTCCCAGAATCCCGTTCCAGAAGTCCAGGCTCTTCTTCAGATCCGAAACGCCGATAGTGACGCCCTGAACTGGGTCCGCTCCTCCGTCTTCGCCGCCCTCCACCGAGAAGGGGTATCCGTCGGGCGCTGTAGACTTTAGTGGGGAGCCGCCATCCTTAGTTATCCTCTCGGCGGCGGACTTGGACCTGAAATTCACCAACCACAAGAAGAATTCAATAGTAAGGGGGGGGGGGGGAGCGGTGCTTTTTTCTTCTTCACTTGATGGTGACTCCTAGGAAGTCGTTTCCCAGCTTGTACTCCCCCACTCCGTAGTTGTATGTGAGCTCTGCTACGAAGTGCGAGTCCTCCGCACCGTAACCGATCATGGTCTTGGACCAGCGCCCGTTGTAGGGACCGTTGCAAGTGGCCTTGCAACCCTCAGTGAACTCCTCGTGGCGGAGAACCTAAGGATGGGAGGAAATACATTTAAATTTCATAGGGAAATGGACGAAAATTAGCATGATTTGCACCTTCATTCCCAGTAGGTCCCTGAAGAACTTGATTGAAGCCTCCCTATCTCCGATCTTGAAGACCCAGTGGAGGGCGCGGGCCGACAGGGACAGAGGAGCCATGATGGGGTACAAGTCTTGCTGCTGAACAAAATATAATGTTTATCGGGCAAAAACCCTCCATTGGGAATCGATGCTAGCGCACGTACGGGGAATTTTCTGCGGCGCTTATGTATACCTGTTGTCGCTAGGGAGGTGAGGGAGGAAGTGATGAAGACGATGGCAATTGGCAAAGGGAGAGGAAGAAGTGATGCGTGAAGCGTTTTCTCGCTCCTACTTACTACACAGTCCTACAGGTACCTTGCTCTATGTATGCCCGTTTACAAAATGTGTACGATCTGAACGACAGCAGCAGAAGCAGCAAAATGTAGAGGAGGAGGATGTTGGGAAATAAGCTTCAGACCGAGAGGAGAAGGCCCTTCTTCCTCAGCCTCCTCAGGGAAAAGGTGTTGCAGGCTATTATACCATGCTTCTGCGTTCGGAAAGTTTAAAAGAAACGGAATAATCATTTGAGCCCTTAGTATTTTATTTAACTTGATGGATTTTTCCCCATGATGGCTGTTGGGCAAAAGTATGGTTGAGATTATTTTTGTCTGTGGCGGCGAAGCCCAGACCTTGTAATGGTCAGTGTTGTTGTTGTTGTTGTTGTTGTTGTTGTTGTTGTTGTTGGTGCTACTCTCGTATTATCGGATCTATGCACAATACAAAAAAACCCTTAAAAACAAAAGTGTGGATACTAAAGACATAAGGTACTGTGCAAAATTTCAGCCCTTTGGGACCAGTATTTTTGCCAAAAATTGCCAAAAATGATTTTGCTATTTTTCGTGATTTTGCGTTTTTTGCCTTTTTGATCTCCAAAATGACCTCAAAATTAAAATTTGACCTGATCCGCCCAACATAGTTTGGGGGTGCCCAATTTTTTTATTTTATTTTTTTTTGTAAAATCACTCTACATGCCTCAAAAATTCATTTTAAAATTATTTTTTATTTTTTCCGTTCTATTATTTGAACTGTAATTTTCGGCCTAAAAACAGTTTCAAATCACTTGGAAATGTGTTGATAGTTACATTAGGTCAACTTTTTCCATATTCTTTTATTTTTACCTCTATGATTATAAAGTTGAAAAGCTTCTCAGCCCTCATTGCAAAACTACTTCAACCTTTGAACTTCCTAACTTTGTCAAATGATCAGAACCCTGCCAAACCCCGCCACAGACCTTTTGAACAGAGCCTGTTCTTGTTCAAAGAGGAAAGTGGAGGCGAATGGTTGACCTTCTTGAAGCTCAAAATGGCACAAAAAATACTCGCTTTGATAAGCCTTTCCATTTGTGTACGAACCATGTGCTCTAACTGGATTTATTGTACATTTGTTCACGCTCCACACCATCCATGATGGACCGTAAAGTCTGGATTTTGTATGAACAAAAACCAAACTATGGATCGCCAGGGAGTACCTAACTAATTCCCTCACCCATTCTTATGAGCACAGCGCAAGATTGGCTTGGGGACAATGCAATGCTAGCAATAGGAGAATTCATCCAACTTTTTACGAAAGAGTGCCCAGATCTGAACTTCATAAAACAAAAAGGAGCACCCCTGAATTAGGTAGGGCACCTCTACATACTATCGTTGGGTTGGGCGGACAAGAACGAATTTGAATTTTGTAGGTCAATATTAAAAATATCTTCAATGCGCTATATTGTTTTTGCGATTTTTTGAGAAAGTATTGGTCTCAAGGATACTAAGTTTTGCACAGTTTGTTGCACCACGACAATAGTACGTACGCCTACAGATGCTAATTTATAGACTACGACAACCTGAAAAAAATGGTAACAACGCTAACACCAACATTTCCATGGCTTGGGCTTCGCCGCAGACAAAAAACCTCTTATTGGGCTCGAGCCTGGGCATTCTAAGATGGCACCGGGAATTCGGAATCTCTCCACTGGCGGCTGATGATCTTTTGATGAGAGAAGACATTTCTACCTATAAGAACGTTTGACAGCCTGGGGGAGGAAGGATAAGAAGACTAGGCGGTGGCCGAACACATCATGTTCCTCTCTCTCTCTTTTATTAAGACACGCAACAAAAGAGAACAACGGAGACACACATTCCCGCCTCCGCTTCCGCCCTACTTCTTCTTGGAGACGCCGACCGTGCGGCCGCGGCGGCCGGTGGTCTTGGTGTGCTGGCCCCTGACGCGGACGCCCCAGTAGTGCCTCAGGCCGCGGTGGGCCCGGATCTTCTTCAGGCGCTCGAGGTCCTCGCGGAGCTTGTTGTCCAGCATGTTGGCCATGACCTGGGCGGAGAAAGTGGTAAATTTCAATGGAAGGGAAACATGAACCTGCAGCTGTGAAAATCAAAAAGTCTCAAGCTCGTAAAAAAATGCTAAAACTTTGAATATCAAGCGGCAATTCCGCTTTTGGGGCGCTGGATTAGCTTCTTAAAAACTCTACAAATCATTTCTAAAAAAGCATTTTTAAATATATATCTCTTTCTCACCTGGCTGGTCTTTCCGTCCTTGACGTCCTTCTGCCTGTTGAGGAACCAGTCTGGGATCTTGTACTGCCTCGGGTTCTGCATGATGGTCACGATCTTGTCGATCTCCTCCTCGGTCAGCTCGCCAGCGCGCTTGGACAGGTCGATGTCAGCCTGGGAAGCAAAAAAATCAGCTCGTGAGTTTTGTCGTCCTATACGGGAGTCCACATGTAGGTCGGGGAAAATTGTTTTTTTCGTGACTTTCAAAGCTACCCGGCCTGTGGCCTCTGAACAATGTAAGGCACCTAGGCCAAGGTGTCTAGAACTAACCGTTAGAAGGTGGCAAAGTAATTTAAAAGTAGTCAAATAAGAAGCCTACTTAAGAAATTATCTATTAAGCGGTGCAATGAGATATTCCGCCATAAACATAGTATAGTCTCTAACCTAGACTAGGAAACGCTTCACACCAAATATTTTTGCCCACAAACCCAACCGCTTCCTCGTAGCAAAACTGGGGCGGCCGCGTACATATTTTTTAATGGTATGTGGACTTTCTGAAAAGTTACACCAATTAAAAATTTAGGCCTCGCCAGTAGTTGGCCAGAGACCAACTACTCTCGCCGCATTTTAGCGGGGCACAGTGCATTAAACAATTGACATTCAAATTAGAAAATGCCACTTACCCACCCTATCTGGTTACTCCCTTCAAAATTTCCCCACATTATTTCTAAGACTGGTTTCCCCGCAGATAATTTGGATACTTTTGAGGCAATGTGACAAAAATGTCAGGAAAACCCACCCTTTGTGGTTAGTCGTCCAAACAAAATTAGGTGCCCAAAAACTCTAATGCCTTCGGGATAGCTGAAACATATACATACACTAAACTAGGTTTTGAATCTTAGCTTCTGGCGGCCCAGCAGAGGTGGTATGGTAATTATTTCGCATTGCCCCGCTTGCTTATGACACCACAGGACCCTTAAAGCTACCGCTCTGCTGCGGCGCTTTTGGCTACAAAAGCACAAAAAAATGCGAGCGTGGCTGTAGTACATAACATGGACTGGGAATTGTACAGGTATATGTTAATTTTCTAAGCTAAGTTTTATAGAATAAAGGGCGGGACCGCTCTATTCCCCCTGGTCCGGGTTACTTTCTTACACTATTATGCGCTATTTACTGGAGCAGAATGGTAGGGACACATTGCTCTAATCCCCCAGCCCCAGCCATCGACGGAAACATTGTTTCTTACCTTCTTGAGTACGAGGTTGGCGTAGCGCCTCCCGATGCCCTTGATGGCGGTCATGGCGAACATGATGTTGCGCTTCCCGTCAATGTTGGTGTTGAGCACACGCAGGATGTGCTGGAAGTTGGTGGGGATCACCAGCGACATGGCGGAGGCTGAGGGGACTGCTGAATTAATTAACAGAGTTACAGCGGGTCCGGCTGCTCCGGAGGGCGACGGGAAAAAGGAAAGAGGGGAAGGCGGAAAAGGGGGAAAACACAACAAAGGGTTGACATCAAACAGATGGAAACAAGGGCAGGGAGAACGAGGTCTTCTTATTACTCCGGTCATGTTAAATGAACCCTTTTTTCGACAAATTATTGATGAACAAATACACTAGTAAATTGAAAATGTTTTATACTTTTATCTTTTTCTGACTAGAACTTTTCCCCCGTGTTTGGTAACTCTACTTTTTTCCTTTCTCAGCTGTTTGTTTTCCCGAAATTGAAAAAGGTTTCGTGATTCTCCTCTTGTGTTTTGGGCGCTGTTGACACCTGAAGAGGCGCCAGGGGAAGAGAGAACATGCTCCTCATTAAAGGAAAAGGCCGAGAAACAGGCTAGGGGTAGAGATCGCCTTAGAAAAATGGGCTGAGGCCGGGTCAAATAATTTTTAGAGCAAAGTCACTGGTGTGCATTCTTACGATCATATATTTGGCTGAAATATTCTTTCTGAGACAAATAAGGTAAAGAAATGCTAAGTCTATGGAACGTTTTTGGCCGGCTTGAATTCGGAGCCAATCTTGCGTCGCCCCCATCTCTTCACTTTTCCACGAGAGCGGAAAAACGATTAAGCAAAACGTGCGATAAGAAGTAAAAATCTCGGTACCTGTAGTTATATTAAAATTGACAGTAACTCTTGACCTCGGCGTGACCTCGACCTCGACCTCCGAGGTCCTCTGTTTGGGGAGGAAGGCTGACGCTGACAGACAGCTGAAGCGTGAGAGCTCAAAAATTGGAGTGAGGCAACTCAAGCAAGTGACTGCCCAAAAAGGATTCGCTCGCCCCCTCCTTATCTCTCGACAAGGCCCATATTTTTGAGCACCCTCCGCCCACCCATTCTTCAGAGAGTCTTCTTGGATCGCCTGTCACCCTGCGGTCGCCTCAGCATGGCATTCCAGGTGAAATTTGGGTTTTATTTTTGTTTCCTCTTTCCCATTTTCCATGTTTGAGCATGGGGGTTTCCCCGGACCGTAGTGCAGTACATGAGTACAATGTCAAAAACCGGTCTTAGCACTTCTGCCACAACAATTGCGCAGCGCAGTGCGCGCACTTTTTCTTGCGCTGTCATTCGCTGGCTACGTTTTGAAAATTTGAACTTGACAAACTCTTTTACAACTATTTATGCGTGGGAAACAAGAAGTCATTTAACAGAGCAAGATGTTTCTTCCCCAGCGCCCGAAGCCGTACAATGGCTTCCTGCCTTACAGCCCCGAGTCGATGGAGGCGGACGCGGACGAGTACCTGCAGCACATCAAGGAGAAGCTGGTGAGGGCAGTCAGTGCAAGTACAGTTATTCACCCATTCCAATTTCGTGATATGTCGGGAAGTGTCTGGAAAAGGAAGTTATTCCTTTAAACTCTAACGTTGAAACTGGTCCCTCGACAATGAAAATGGATAGGTTTAAAGCGACGGCGTTTCTATGTTCAATGTTGTTTCTCAGATTTTTTTTTAAAAAAAACCTGCTGGAAAACGCTTTTCTCACTCTTGTTTTTCTCCCAGCGCTCCAGCATCCTTTCGGGCGACCTCGGCGGCGAGTGCTGCAAGTGGCTGTACTCCGTCAACAAGTACACCCTGCTCTACGGCCTCAGGCTGACCAAGGAGGACCACGTGTTCCTGGCCCGCGTGGCCTTCAACGTCTTCGTCGCCCCCGACCTCGACACCTACTACGTGGAGTGGGTCGGCCAGACGCTGCAGCAGCTCTTGAAGAAGAAGTACCTGCTGGTCAGGGCGGACCTGGAGCTGCCGTGGAGGCCGCTGTTCGACCTCTACTACAAGTACGAAGAGTCCTCAGAGGCCATTAGGTGGGGAAACAAATGTGCTATTGTGGAAAAATATGGAGCATTCTTGAACGTTTTTTATTTCTATTTCAGGGGGATGGTGAAGTGCTCCAGCAACTTCAAGTCCCAGCTGCAGTGGGTCATCAAGTACTCGAGGAGCTATTTCCCCGAATCAGCTACGAAGTATGACAAACGGCAAAGTTGTTGTATTTTTCTGCCCGTGGTCTTTTTAAACGCCCAATGTCCTTTCTTTTCCAGGGAGATGCTCGCTGAGTGGACCCCGATGCTGTGCCCTGCGGACCGCTCCATGGGACTGGCCCTCAAGTACATGACGCTCTTTTTGCCCACCAGCTCCGAGCTTGACCCAGAAAGGGCGTACAAGCTGTGGTTCAACCCCCTGATGCGCCTCTGGGAGTCCTTCTCCAACTTCCCCATCTGGGAGACGGACCTGTTCAAGCTGCTGTCCCGGCTGGCATTCCACAACGTGGGCGCCGTGGAGTGGGGGCCGCACCTAGAGCCAATCTTCGCCAGGATAATGAATGCGCTTAAGTGAGTGGTTGCCCCAATTTCGCTCACAATTCGCCAAAAAAGTACAAAATTGAAACGGCGGCAAGAAAAACCGTTCTGCCTAAAAATACTATGTACAATACTGCGTACTGCGATACTGCTAAACTATAAGTCTTCTCGTATCTTTTTTTTTAATCTAGTTTTTTTGTTTTCGTCCAATATTGAATTTTATTTTTGTGACAAAACGGCATTGTTCGTCTTTCAAACAGCCTCCCCTACTCGTACGGCGGCTCCGGCATCCGCATGAAGTACGGTCTGGCCAGCAACGGGCCCGCCTTCTTCCATACCGTGGCCAGGTGGATCGTGAACTCGATCAGAGGAGGAGAGAAGGACAACAGGGTGCTGGGGCTCCTGAGGTCGGTCCTGCTGGCCGTCCAGTCAAACTTCCAGGCAAGACGAGGAGAAAATACATTTTAAAAATTAGTTATGCTGATATTCTTTATTTTCCCAGCCTGCCAACATCTCCGGCGCTTCAGAGGCCCTTCACTCCTTCGTGTCCACGCTGTGCCTTTACTTCGTCAAGCGGGTGAGTTTCCCACTCATTTTGATGGAATAATGTTTAATTAATTCGAACCGCCCAGGTCCACCTGGAGCGCCACAACACCAAGTGGCCCCCCAAGACCCCCGCGCACCTCCGCCTGACCGACGGCGACGTGACCGCCTTCGTGGAGTCCGTCCGCCCCGTCGCCCTGAGCGTCCTCTTCACGCAGGGCTTCGACGAGGACAGGAAGGGCATACTGTCCAACCTGGCGGCGCTCAGGCCGGAGCTCATAGTCCCGGACATACTGGACAGGTGAGGACTGAGAACGTTGTATTTTTGTAAATCTGTATTTCTGTATTGCTTTGCTGACAGATGAATTTGACAACGGGCCTATTCAATTGTTGTATGTTGTAATGACGGTATTGGTAAAGCAGTTTTTAATGCTTTTTTCTCTCCTTCCCTCAGGTTCCGCGTCTCCATCGAGAGCCTGACGGAGCCCCACCGCTTCACGGCCTCCGTCTCCGGGCTCTACGCCTGCGCGCGCCCCTTCGTGTCCACCGTCAGGCCGGCGGACCTCATTGACGTCCTCGTCGCCCTCATCCCGGGAATAGACGTGAACGACATCTGGAAGTGCTCAGACATCTTCATACTCCTCTCCGACCTGCTGGAGGTGCGTACTAAATTTCGCCGCTGGGCTTTTGTCTCGAAAGTACGGTCCAAGTAGAAAATGTCTCTCCCACCGCTGGCATCAAATTAGTTGGTAAAATACGTCTTTAATTCGTCTTTAGAAACCTCTTTCTCTCTCCTCCGCAAAGGTTATTATCACATTCCAACTCTTTTAGCCTGCATGTTTCAAACATGGTCTCTCTCGCCCCAGGTGATGTGGGTGGTTGACTTTTCGTCCTCCCCGCGGCCCTCCGACGCGACGGAGGAGGAGCGGGAGCTGCTGAGCAAGACCGGAGTCTTCGAGGAGTTCGTCTGCACCTTCACTGAGAAGTGCCTCACCCTGGTCGAGCACAGCAGCAGGGAGCAGACCAGGCACGAGGCGGACGTGGGCGACGAGGTCATGAACGACGAGGAGATTACCGTCGACGCAGCCATCGCCGACACCTTCCAGAAGATGATGGTCAGGGCGTCGCCGGAGCTGTTCGACCTGGCATTCAACAAGGTGAGAGACGATGCTTTTCGCGGGCTCCCTCGAAATCTTGAGTGGACGGACGGACCCAAACATTTCTTTGCATTTTACTGCCTGTTAAAAACTATTCGTCTTTTTTCCACTCACAGATCAAGCGCTTTGTGCAGTCGTCAATACTTGAGGTGGCGGTGTCCGGCAGCATCCTTGGCTGCATGGTCAAGTGCGCGGCCAACATCCGCCCTCAGAGGACATTGGAGTTCCTGGTTCCCCATCTGAGCGGCCGCCTCCACTCCGCACTGGAGGAGAGGGTGGACGCCCAGAGGAAGGCAGACGTGGAGGTCCAGTTCTGCTCGCTGCTCCTAGGAGAGCTGGTGGGTTTTGGGAGCCCCCCTACATTCCCAACGAATGGAAGGCGCAAAAAAACGGATTTTTGGTGTTTTCAAAGCTTTTTTTGACTTATACGCGCCGCAAAAACGCCGCAAATAGGACACTTTGTTAGATTCTGCGGCGTTTTTGCGGCACCGCAAAATTATGACATAAAAGGTGCCGCAAGGCCAGCGCAAAGGGTGCCGCAAAAGGTGCCG
>JAAUXU010053085.1_pt1 | contig 12149 bp, 10 predicted proteins | sample 7278151 | NCBI WGS metagenome assembly JAAUXU01 (sample SAMN14350113, study PRJNA611818) | marine sediment metagenome | isolation source: surface marine sediment (1.8m) | place: French Polynesia: Moorea | collected 2018-08 | reverse complement strand
TAAGCCATGCTTTGACTGATAGAGTCTTGGGCCTGCCCCCCCCCCCCCCCTCCAACGCCAACAACCCCTTCTCCCCCCAGCACCTTTACCCAATCAAATGCGCGACATCAGTCAATGACCAGCAGATGTAGCATGAGAAGCCAGCCTTAAGATAGTGATAATAATAATAATTACACCAGGTCCTACCCCGGGTAATGAGGCACTTAGCAGTCATTTTGTCCTAACGAGAACTAATTTCTCCCTGCGCGTAGCTTTTGTCAAGGTTTTTTTCCGGAGCATCTGTCATCCCACGGGGTTTTACTTACTTATATCCATTGAAATTAACTATGAGAAACTTTCACAGCCCATTAAATTGCAAGTACTGTGGCTTGTACATCTGGCAAATCATCATCTTCTTTCTCCTCCACTTTCGCTCTCTTTTAGGCATGGTCTATAACAATAATAGTTTCTTCTTAGTCAGATGAAGTGGGTGGGAGGACATCCCAATGGCATCCACACCCTCACACAGCCCTGAGAATAGACTGTAATTTAAGGCGGCATTAACGCTATTCCGAATAAAAAAACCAGATATCCGGGCTGGGAATTCTTGATTCCACCCTTCTAGAACGCCCTTGGAGGCCTAAATTCTTGGGCCTACAGACCAAAAAGGCGATTTTTTTTTTTTAAATCATGGCATCGTTCAAGACTTATGTGAGACACGTTTACCGGAAAGTCCGTCACCCACTTGGTGCGCATGACTTTGACAAGATCAATCTCGGCAGTCCGATGTCGCACGATTTGGAGACGAACATTGGCCAGTCGAAGATCGACCCCAGCCTTTGTGACACAAGCAGCGTTGCCAGACTGAAACTGTGTCAGGAGCAAGGAGTGGAAGTACTTTTCGGACACCCTGTGCGTCCTCTCTCTCTTGTGGCAACTGTCTCGTTGACGGTTTATGAAAATCTCGTGGCAGTGAAAACCCCGGCTATAAAGGCTGGAGTTCAATAAATTCTGTGCAACTGAGCTGTTACTTGCAACGAGCAGGTAACGCATGAATAGGCTGGAGCTGCCGACAGCAGCAGCTATTTGTGCTTAGTAAAAGAGGCCGACAAGACTTGCATGGACAACACAGGTAGAGAGGAGAACTGAGAGAGAGAGAGAGAGAGAGAGAGAGAGGTTGAAACAACAAATACAGGTTGTCTCACTTTTTTTTTAGGTTCATATGCGATAAAACAAGGCTAAACACTAGTAGCGAAGGCCAAAGCATTTTTATTCAGTTCGTATAAATGCAGCGATGCAGTCGCATTTAGGTTGTTGAAACACTTCAGAAATGGTGCATCAATGTATGCGTGTGTGACACCAACGTGGTCATGCACTTGGGCAGCACGAACAACTTCGACCAGTTCATCTTACGCCGTTCTCCACTGCTGACTTCTGACTGAGGAGTCAGAACATTTAATTTGCCACCGAAAAGTACAAAGCTTGCGTGGTCAGAGGTGGAGGCCCCCCAAAAGCTGGGACAACCTGTACATCGTGAGTGTCAACAACCTTCCCAACTCCTCCTGGCCCGCGAAACCAAGTTGCCGACCCCTTTTTTTGCCTGTTTGTTTTTGGGTGACTCACACTGCAAGCGTCACGCACCCGGAGACACCCTGTAGAGCAGCCATTTTTTTTTTCAAGGCTAGTGACCACCTGGAATGAGCAAAAAGGCGTGTTGGAGGGGGTGTCACGTTCCCTGGTGACCTGACAACCTGGAAACGAGTTTTTCGAACGAATCCTTCTGTGCAAATTTGCAGACTGTTTGAATGTTAATTCTCTCGCTCCCTCAAGCTCCAGCAGCGATCATCCCAAAGCCAAACCGACATTCCAGACTCCCTTTTTTTGCCAGGCTTATACCAAATATGATCTCTTCCCAACCCTTCCTTTGGTCGAACTTCGAAGCTGCTCAATTCAAGCCATCGTTGAGTGCTTTTGGACGACGTCTCCAGATCCCAGCGTCGAAGTCTCTTGTTTCTTCTTCTTCGTGGGGTTTCCCTTTTTACGGTCTCCCTGTGGATTTAGCACGAAAAGGGTTTGCGTGGCTCATTTCGGCGTCTTCTGGACCACCAAAGACAACAGGCCAGGGAGCTCCTCAGCAGTCAAAGAAGCTTTTTCTGTCCGCCAACAAAGGCTTACGTAACTTTCCTTGCACATGCAGTTAATTGTTGTAGGGGTCGAAATCGCCAAACAATCGCTCTTGACTGATGAGGTGGACAGGTGATATTGGCAAAGACGCAAAAAAGGGGCACCTGCCTATTTTTGCGGGAAGCAATCTCGGGCAATCCCCCATTTTTTTCTGCGTCCGCAGCCACACGTTGTGCATCCTGCACACGATATTGGTGATAACTCAATGCATTGTACGGCAAGTTCAGAAAAACGGCGAGACAAGGAATAATGGGCTCTGCGTGGGCAGCAGAACAAGGCCTGCCCAAAACACTTTCGGACGGCAGCAGCTGATGGAGCCCCCCTCCCCCCTCCCCGTCCACAGGTTCAGCTAAGTGCGTATGCAGACTCCCCTCCTCGCCCTCGCCCTCCTCCTCCTCCTCCGTCAAGTTGGACAGACAGAAAAGGATGCCCTGAGGAAGAAATTGGCACCCCCAAAAACAAAGCATGCTCAATTCTAAAGGGATATTATGGGTTATGGATGTTCACTCTCTCTCGCCTCATCTCTCTAGGTTGACCTGCCACATGAGTGTGTGTATAGCACCACATGAAGTTGTACACTCAGACCAGGAATCGGTACAGAAATCAGACCAAGAGTAACAAATGGTGAAGGTTTCAACTGTCACTTGAAATCATTCAAGGTCTCCTCAAAACCTTGCAGTGAGTATCAAAAACATCACTACAGTGAACAATTTTATGCGGACCCCACAGAGCATACAAGGTGGGCCAAAAGTAACTGCTCAAAACTAGATTCTTCTCGCTCAGGCTGTGTAGGACAACGGAGCTCTTTGGAGAGAAGACATTCAAAATTCTTTTTTGGACAAACACAAATTGAAAAAAAAAAATATCGGATGAAAATCAAGCAAGTTATGTCCTCCCAAAGTTGAGCACCATTTCTAACATTGGTTCCAGTCAGACCCAACATAATCTTTTTACAGTCCGGATTTATGTGAGAAATGAAAGTGATCATCAGCATGGGAATACATTCAACAGGGCTGGCATCAACCTTCGAGCTCTGCTACCTGCGAGTCTGCCTTGAGTCATCAATTTCAGCATTTGATGTGAGTCGTCTGACTTGTTTGATCTCGGTCAGATCACCTCTTTCCAAAAAAATGACTTTCAACTTTGTGAGGACATAGCTTGCCAGATTTTGGTCGGATTTTTTTTATTTGGTAAAAAAAATTCTTTTCTAAATTTCTTCTTTCCAAAGAGCCCAGCTTCACCGTCGTCCGACCCATCCAGCGTGAGCAATGAGCATCTAGTTAGAGGGAGTTTCTTTCGGCCCACCCCGTACATAAGCTGGGTGTGCCATGGAATGAGCGGGGTAGAAGAGAAGATAAACGTCGGTGTTTCTAAATTAAATTGCCCCAAGTGCAGCCTAATGCACATTGCCCCTCTTAAGTGTAATTATTCCATAGATCTTAATAGAGATATAATTTTCCTCACAGCAGAGAGAAAATGCAGGCCAGATTTGGTCCCCCTGCTTTTGTTTCCCCCTCTTCTTTTGTCCACCAGACAAACATAGTTGCCATACGAGACTTCAGCTGCTGCAGCGTGCAAAAAAAGATGAGGAGGTGGGAGTCATTAATTTGCAAATGAAGCTAACGAACGAGGAAACCAGACCAATGAAAACTGACAACAATGGGAAGTGCTCAAAGGCTGCAACTGAGCGTGCGTGTCTGCCCTGCACAAGTCTGGACTGATAAAGTGACATCAAAGTCTGAGTTGCATGCACCAGATTAATTCCTTCGGGCTTAATCATAATAATTGGGGGATCTAGAATGCTCTCAGTGGCGTGAGAGATAGTAGAAAAAAATCAACTGCCAGTATTTGTTTGAAGGATCTAAACTTGGCTGAAATCTGGCCTTGACAGCGTGAGGGACTTCACGATTGAGCACAGACTCCAAGAATTGTGCAGCCAGAGGTCCTTTGAGGCCAGCGTGTGTGCAGACGTCCTGTGCACCAACTTTGCACCGTCTGGCCAGGACACCACTGGCTACATCGACTGATCCATGACGTGCACCTGGCCACTCGCGCCTTGACTGGTGGTCAAGCTTGAGGTCCACCAAGGCCGCCCAAGACTCCATCCCACTGGGAATGGATGCTGGCCTCGGTGGGGAATTCCCTGAACCGCTTGCATCTGGACCCTCTTCTTTGCGACTGGAGCCTGGACACTGAGACTCTTCTCAGATGTCTCCCTAATCTCGTCCTTCAGCATCACGGTGATCACGATGACCTCCGTTGGCGGAGTCTCCTTTCTTTTCTCTGTTTTCTTGCTCCCGAGAACTATTTTAGTCATCTGCAAAGTCACCTAACGCCTTCTTGGGATTGGTCAGCTTGAAAACCAATCAAGCTCGCTATGTATAATTATCAAAAAAAAAAAAAAATGGCTGGTGTTAATCATGGCCGACGCTGTAGTTGTTGGGTCAGCGAGCATCGCCAACCCCCAAAAGCTCAATCCAAAGCTTCTGATGTGATTTTAAAAACCTCAAGGGGAGAAGAAAATTTGGGCAATTGAAATTCAGTCTACGTGAGCCTGAGGGGGAACGAAATCACTTCAAACGTAGCCTATGATATTCAGTATTAAAACAACAACAAAAACGAGCATTGTGAATCTTGTAGAGAACAGAGCATGAAAACTTGTCAAGTTACCGGCGTCCTTTTCCTCATTACGATCGATTCATCGGTGGAAAAAAAGGACATTTTAGAGCCTATGGACATAGTCGAGTGTCAACATACTCATACATTGTTGGGTGTTTGCCGTAGAGAGAAAACCTAACAAACACAGTTATATAGAGGTCGTTCTATAAATAAAAATACTACCCGAAAAAAAGGAGACGTCACAGCAACAAACAGATAAGCAACTAGAATTTTCGGGTTTCGTCCGACCCCCATTGTCTGCTACCCAAAAAGGGGAGCAAACAAAGAGCAGCTGTGGTGACTGCGCGAAAATTTATCTGGTGTGCGCATGTATGAGCAAGCGCATGTGCGTGCACAGGGTGGGACAGAAGTGACCCAGACCTGGTCAGAAGCTTCTTGCGAATGCCTCAAATTTGAAAGGAAAGGGATAAAAAACTTTCATTTCTTGCATGCTATCACACAATCTTTTGGACATTCAACGTAACAGTATTGAATATCGCGATATTTGGACTCGTATCGAATATCGCGATGTCTACGAATTTGCGATATCGCACAGTCTTAGTGAAACACACTTCTTCTCCCCTTCTTCATTACCCACTTTCATTAAGTGTTTGCACACTTATCGACACTGCACTTTGGCACTTCTGGTTACTTTTTTCTATTTTTAAATCTTTTAAAGTATTCTCTTGAGCGCACAGATTGGGCAAGAAGCTTCTGCCTACGTCGGTGTTCACTCTTGGCCCACCCTGTACGAGTGTCTGCGCATGCGTGCGTGCACGTATGAGCGAGAGATGGAGTCAGCGTTCAAATCTCTGCTTCACCGTGCGCACAATTGTCAATCTAAGGCCATTGTTGCCAAAGTCAAAGAAGAAAAGAAAAAAAAAAGGCTCGTGACAGAAAGTGGCGAGATCAACGCCTAGAAAAAACTTCCACTGTTACGCTTACGAAAAGACACGCTATGCAAAGTTTATTCGGGCCCGGAGGGGCCTCTTCCATATGCGAATAAGGATCGAATATGCGAATAAAGGTTGAATATGCGAATAAAGATCGAACCTTGTACAAGGTGCAGTCATAAGGCAAGAACTTGCCACAGACAGGGTGTAACAGAAGTTGTAATCTCGACCCCCATCCCGTAACATTTTGCCAAAACCAATTTCTTACTCTCTGGCAACTTTTGCCAGTGCAGGGAGGCATCCAACATTTTCTGGCAACCCTGAGAGACAGCAACAGGGCATGTGTCAGCCGGTGAAACTTGATGCTGCTCCAAGTAGGACCAATGCTTTGACAACCCTTGACTCTGAGAGGCAGAAACAGAGCACTGGGGACCGATCTGGCAACCCTGGTGTTTAGAGTACAACCGAAACAGAGCAAAGAACAACCCACAGTAGCAGGGGGGACTTGATTCTTGCAGGGGTCATCAATTTTGCCTCAACCTGTAGAGCTCCGTTCGTAAAGGCTGCAGAACCTTAGCGTAACCTCTTTTTTTTGCCTCAATGGAAAATAATGGAGACGATTCCACTTTTTCCTTGTCCATCACACGTCTGGGCCTTCAGCTGAGGCGTCGACGCCCTCATTAGGGCTGACTCAATGCTACAATTTAAAATACATGAGGTTCGATGATCTTAATGGTGGTGCTTTGAAGGTATCTGGCACGATATCGAGCAGATCAGTTGTCCCGTGTGTTTATGCACTCTGGATTGTAAGAGGACAACCAAGTTGTGAAAGTGTGACATTTTCCAGATGTTGAATGCAGGAACTTTGGTGAAGAAATGATTGAAAAAGCTGCAAATAGCTTTGTCTGAGAAAGGAAAAAAAATCCTTTAGTCCGAAGTAGAGGGCACTGTTCAAGAAGACCATCATTGAGCCTCTGGGTTGGATCCAGGCCTTCCCTAGGTCCTACTGTGGCTCTTTAGATCTATCTTCTTCTCCAGGATGAACTGTCAAAGTATCATGATGTCTAGTCCATAGTGAGTGTACGAAGGTTCTGTGTGCCCTTCAGCATGGCCATGCTGATGCCCTGCTCCGCCATACCTCACCACCACCCCCTTCCAGGTGTTCAGGCTGGCCGGGGTCTCAGTCCAGATCAGCATGTGTGTGTCTGGACAGTCTGGGCAGTGCAGATGTCATCTCTGCAGGTCCTGCCTGCACGAGCAGCAGTCTTGGACTCTTTTTTGTCGTCGTGGTGCTGCTGACAATCTCCCCAGCCTACACAGGCCCTGACTGCAGTGAGTGGTGCTTGTCCCTCACAATCTTTGCTTTGTTGCACACGTGAGGGTCTTCGTGCATGCAGACTCTAGATCCAGTTTCCTTGCAATTCCTGATAGTGACAGACTGAAGTGTGGGCTCAACATGCAGCAGAGGCCTTGATAGTCACAGCCTGATGACCTTGGTCAACTTTCCCATCGTCAGCGACTGCATTGACTCTATGGATCGCCCGGACCCGATCCCGTTTTCCTTCTTCACATTAGTTCTGCCCAGTGCGCAACATTGTTGCCAACTTAAAATAGTCGCTCAGCACCTCGATCTTGCAACATAGGCCTGACTCTGCATAGGTGAACAAACGTTTATTTTAGACAGAAAAGGAAACAAAGACTCATCTCTCAGTAAACGAAAGTTTCTTTCCAATCAGACTTCTCATTCAGGAAGACGCAAGGTCCAAAATTTGAACGAAGACGATCCGGATTAGCGAACAGAGAGAGAAAAAAATGGCAAATCATCCCCTCCCTGACGAAGGAAGTGAGGAGAAAAAACCCTCTCGTGATCAGGAAGGGGCTGAATTCGCAAACAATCACGCACGAGTCGACAAAATTATTGCGAACACGTTTTTGCTACATCTGTCCTGCGGAGCGAATCTTGCGTAAAAGGCCTGGCTTAAGGCCTGCGTACGTGCGGCGCTGACGGGCAGAGAAAAAGCAGCTTCTTAAATTCGGCTTTCACTGTACTGATCCGGGGCTACGGTTAATGCAGTTCCGTAATAAGGAATTACATATTTTTCACGGACAAATAGCTTCACCCTGCGTGTGCGCACGCCAAGCGTTTGCAATTCCCCTAACTTAATGCTAATGCAGGCGCCATTTTTCACAAATCCTTCTCTCGACGGAGCTGCTCAGGCCTAGAGGCCTAGGGCGGAAGGAAAAAAAGGGGAAATAGACATTGGGATTTCGGCGTCTTTTTTTAGCACAATCGCATGAAAGCGAAGCTGCGGGGACTTTGAATCATGCCTAGAAGTTCGGCATAGGAACAGTCAGCATTCCCAATAAAAACGCTTAAAAAAGCTCCTTTTTTTTTTTTTTTAGGTCGCATTGAATATGTGAGTCAATGCATACACAGAAGTAGACTCCACTAACGGTGACACCGGACATAGTGACTCTCCTTGCAATGCAACAGATTTCGCTCACGACTACTACAGTGGACTCCCCATACAGTGGCAGTTTCGGCCCATGCATAATGGCAGTTTCGGCTCTGTCCGAGGGTGTCACCATACGCGGAGTCTATTGTAGTCAGTATAGCACACGCTGAATCTGCCCGAGGGTGTCAAGGTAAGCAGAGTCTACTGTGGTCACTGCAGGGCACTCTGAATCTGCCCGAGGGTGCAATAATAAGCGGAGTCAACTGTATCTAGAACAGACGCATCAGATATCTATCATGTACTCTACATCCAGTAGATTTCCCTGACAGTAACGCCGGATACAATGACACATTTCGTTATGATTCGTTCATAGCACGTACAAGGGGTGAAACTCAGACCAGGAATCTGTACACAAATAACAAAGTAGCAAACAGTGAAGAATGAGGGTTTTAACACCAAATGGCAACACTTGCAACACGTAAAATTTGATGTAGAACCACCACCCCTGTACTTAAGTGAAGTCCACCTTTGATATAGTGAAGCCATGGATGACTTTGCTAAATCGAGGGGTTTTAGTAATGAATAAGTCAACTGCAAAAATACAATTTCATCTGGACCCCCCCAGTAGTTGTTACAGTGGACTCCCCGTACTTCGTCAATGTTGCCACAATGAGCGGAGTAGCCCGCATCTAATGTGCAAAGAATAATGCGCCACTAAATACGTGAGACTTTTTCGTGGCAAATGCACCTACATGAGTGTGTAATGTGTATGTGTGACTGGAATGGCAGCCCCGCCAAAAAAGAACCTCCCGACTGAAGAAGAAACATTCTTTCTCTCTCCTTTGACCCCCCCTCATAGCAGGAAAGACATTTCTACATTTTGGAGAATGGAAAGTGAAATTGCAGCCTCCACCGAGCCATCAAACGATAATGAAGATGTGGAAGGTGCTGGTGAAGTCAGTGAAGGGGAAGAAAAAAAGCTCGGGCCGACTGAGGGAAGAATAGGCAGTGAGAAAGAGCTTGGACACGAAGGCTTCCGTGTACGCTGGCGAGGAGGAGAACGACACACGTGGATTCCTGGGGCCGCCAGGGCCGCCGGGGCCGCCACACCCGTTCTTCTCCATGGTTGCCCCTGGTTCTGGGACGGGGAGAAGACGAGATGACTATCAGACTTTTCCCAAGTTTCTCTCTATCTCGCAGCTTCTTTCTTCCTCGAGGGTCAACAACTACGGGGCCGCGGATGAGGTCTGGACCAGGCAACCGCTTCCATTTCAGGGCAGATCTGCTTGGCCACGTCAGAGGTGCCAGACAAAATTGATGGACGTCCCCTTGTTGCTCTTCTAACTCAGTTATCTTAATGCAAGTTACAGGGTGTCATTAATCTAGGATCGGTGCTTATGTACACACAAGGGGATGGGGGACAAAATACCCCACTGGATGGGAGGCTCCCCCCCCCCCCAAAAAAAAAGAAGTCAGCTAGGCACCCCTCTTTTCTTCTCTTTAGCGGACTTGCTGCAGTTGGAGATGTTAAGAGAGTCTTTTGTACACACCCACAAAAAATCAACTTGACCTTGGGGGTCTCGATGACGATAAACATGGGGTTGGCGTGGCAAAAAAAAGTCTTCTATCTTGATGCCGTCCGGGGGAGATTTCATCCAGCTGATTCAGCCCTAGATCTGGGGACCAATTGACCAATTTATAGCCACAAAAAGAACTGAATGAAGCCAACTGAATTGCACCCCTGACTATTTAGAGAAACATCCCCACATGATAAATGAAACCAGCCAGTGATGTATTCAAGTTTATCACCGGAGAAGAATGGTAAAGATCCAAAGGATAAAGGTCCAAGTAATTACAGGACCCTGAACAAGACTCCCCTTGGAGGAACGCCTGAAAGAGGGTTGAGGGTTTGTGGAGCCTCCCAAAGATCTCGTACGTGAGGCAATTTAAGGCAATTACTGCAGCGCCTTAATAAGCTGCGCGGTGATTAGAGCAGCCCGGGCTGCCGTGAGAGGATCCCGGTTTGAAAGAGAAAAAAAATCATCGTCCACCTACACGCAGTCATGCAAAAAAATACATCGTCTACTGCATAATGCGAGCGCGCTGCTCATTCCGCAGACGGTGAGATATGACAGAGGAGAAGGGTTAAGGGAGCGTCTGCACTGGCGCAAATTTTGGTTTTTTCCCCTGTGGGAGGAACGGTGCGAGCCTGGCCTAACAATGGAAATTGGAGGATTGGGAATTATAAGTCTTACAATGTATCTTTTTCAGACACAGCTGGATGGGAAGAGAGAAGCAAAAAACAGTGCAATTTTCGTGTATTTTGCATGAAGCCATGACTTATTTTTGGCTAGAGTTAAACTACTTTGAGCCTCTCTCTCGTCTGATAATATTGGCAAGCTTTGTCTCAGCTAAATTGGTGCCAGAGAGCAAAAAAATGTGGGTAACCAGAGCAGCTCAAGGCAGAGAGGGTTGAGTCGAGCCAGGCCAGCCAGCGAAGCTTCTTATCTGAAACTTTATGAGAATGACGGCCTCATTAATAAACAATAGTAGAAAGGGAAGTGGAACAAAGGAGCTCAAGGCCCAGTCGAGAAAGACACAGGGTTACAACATTCTCGAATAACACGTGCTTAAGCACAATTCTGGAATGTTGTTTATTCCAGTTATAAAAGTCTTAAGCATTGTTTCAGTCATAAACGTCTGCCGGGGAACTCCAGATCTGGCCCCAAGACAGCAACCCCCCCTCCCCCCAAAAAATGTGCCCAATCATCACAGTTGACGAGAGCAGCACCCAATTTTTTTGAGGGTGGCGCGATAAAAATCTGATGACATTTTCCGCGTGGTCAAGAACAGTCTGGGCACAGAGAAGAGAGTGTCTCACTGAGTATGGGGAGGGAAAAATGGGCCTCGATTGAAACGTTATCGCACACTGGAGCTTCTAACCTGGACACCCCACCGCAAACACGAGACAGGTGTCACTGCTGTGAGGAGAACAAAAAATGTGGGAGATCCCATATGATTCGTGGCTCATATTTGAGGCCCAAGAACCCCCCCAGTCATGCACTATGAGCATATGTGTGAGGGAGACGTGATGTCGCCGGACACAATTGAGATTGCCGGAAATCATGGTTGAGGATGAGGTGTGGGAGGCTGCAGAGGTGGGACGATTTTTACTGGGCACATTTAGGCCTAGGTTAAGTAGTTAAGTCGAAGGCATGGAGCATTTAAATTAACCGGTTATGCAACAACATGGCAGTTGCAGCACGGCCAACTCGGTTCACCCACTTAACCAGTCAAGATGTTGAGTCAACCCAAACACATCAGCTGATTCACCTATTGTAAAACTCTACACTGTCGTTCAACTGGTTGAAGAGACAAAAAAATTGACCAGCCAAATTGTTGATTAGCAGGGTTTTAAACACTTGTTCGCAAATTATAATTAAGAAGTCAAGAAATAACGCTGAAATCGTCGAATTTAGACTTGGAAAAAAGTCTCCAAATGATGACGGTGCACATTTAAATTAAGCAGAACACTTTTTTGGCTTGCGTGATATGCATAACAGAACGTCAGATTACATGGGGAAATTAAAAGTCTTCAACTGTTTGGCCTTTTTAGCCGGTGTTGGGCCTGGGCTAACAGTCACCTTTTTGGCAAGTGCACCTGTTAGTATATGAGTACAATTCACAAAGCTTCTTTTTATTAATAATTTTGCACCTTTTGCATGTTCTCGTGAAGGTCAACCTTTTTCGAGATGTCGCAAGTGTCAAGAGATGCAAAGATATGGGAATTAGTGCTGTGCATGAGCTCGATTTTTCCTCTGAACAATCCTCTGAAAAAGAAGAGCTTTTTCTTAGGAAAGTTGAATTCGAATATTCGCACACTCTTAATGTTAACCAGTTGCATTTTTTGTTAACTGCTGCTGGTGTGTGTTAGTTGGACCGTTATTCATATTAGTATTACTTTGTTGCTCGACTTGTG
>JAAUXU010028588.1_pt1 | contig 12150 bp, 8 predicted proteins | sample 7278151 | NCBI WGS metagenome assembly JAAUXU01 (sample SAMN14350113, study PRJNA611818) | marine sediment metagenome | isolation source: surface marine sediment (1.8m) | place: French Polynesia: Moorea | collected 2018-08 | reverse complement strand
TGTCGTTGTTGTCGTTGTTCCTGCTGCTCTTGCTGCTCCTGTTGTCGTTGCTCCTGGTGGTCCTGCTGCTGCTGTTGTCGTTGCTCCTGCTGCTCTTGCTGCTGCTGTTGTCGTTGCTCCTCCTGCTCCTGCTGCTCCTGTTGTCGTTGCTCCTGTTGCTCTTGCTGCTGCTGTTGTCGTTGCTCCTGCTGCTCTTGCTGCTGCTGTTGTCGTTGCTCCTGCTGCTCCTGCTGCTGTTGTTGTCGTTGCTCCTGCTCCTCTTGCTGCTGCTGTTGTCGGTGCTCCTGCTGCTCCTGCTGCTGCTGTTGTCGTTGCTCCTGTTGCTCTTGCTGCTGCTGTTGTCGTTGCTCCTGCTGGTCTTCCTGCTGCTCTTGTTGCTGGTGCGGATCCAACTTCGGGCGAGGCTGCTCCTCCACCTGTTGTTGTCGCTGCTGGTGCAGATGTTGTTGCTGTCGATGCTGCTGTTGATGATTTTTCTTTTTCTCCCTTCAAAGTTCCACCTGCTGCGTCTGTTCCTGTTGCTCCTCCTCTATCTCTTGCTTCTCCTGTGGAACCACCGGCCCCTCCAGATTCTTTTTGTGTGCAAGGTGCTGCTCCTTCCTCTGGTCGCCTAATTGTTGCTGTTCCTGTTCCTGTTGTTGTCATCGATGCTGTTGCTGCTGCCTGAGCTATTGCTCCTGTTCCTGTTGCTCCTGTTTCTGTCAAAGAAACTGCAGCTGCTGCTTCTCCACCTGCTGCTGTCGCTCGTCTTCTGGCCGTTAAAGTTGCTACTGGTGCTGTTGCTGTTGCTGGACCTCGATCTCTTCCTCCTTTTTTGCCTTGAACTGTCCTTTTTTCACCTCCTTTCTTCAGAGATGATGTTGCTGCTGCTGCTCTGCTTTTGTTTTGAACGGCAAACGAGGAATTGGGGGAATCCTCTGCATTTGAAGCTGTTGCTGCTGTTCCAACCCGCCAGCCCCAGTCGGGCACTGAAGATGTTGGTGGAGGGGGTTTTGCAGGAGGCAGTGTTGGCGTGGCTGCTGGGGTACTTAAGCTTGAGGAAGGTGGTAGCGGTGGAGGTACTCTCGGGCGTGTTGGTGCCAATTGGTGACGACGGGGTATTGCGACTGAGTCATCATCATCCAGGAATCTAATTTAAAACAGTGCGTATAAATAAGATGTTTTTCTAAAAAAAATCATTTCCTTACACAAGTTGTGGAGGCAATGCAAACGGACGCACCCTCGAAAGACCATGCTGAGCGCGGAAAATTTCCCTATAAGATTTTTTTTACATTTTCCTTTTCCTGCATTGCATTTCCTTGTATTATTAAATTATTACCTCCTTGCGGTGGTGCCATTATCCTGTTCTTGAATAGTATTTGTTGGGCTTGTAATGGTCACAGGCGGTTGAGTATTTAATCGATGCGCTCGACCTGGAAGTGGTGCTGGAGAGGAAATACTTGACGAGATCGGAGGAGGTGGTACAGTTGGAGGCACTGGAGGCACTTGACGGACAACGGTCGGGTTTGAAGAGGGTCGACCCATCTCGACATCCGTAATCCTATTTCGCCCTTTGTTTTTGCGTAGCCGCCACACCTATTTTTGTAATCATGTAAAAGGAGGCTAATGTTTTTTATTAAAAGTTTTGGAATTACCAGCAGGAGGCAGCAGATCGCAACAGCTACGAAACCGAGGGAAACGGGGATGAAAATCCAATACGGTTTCGCCTCCGCCTCCGTCTTTTCCTCCTCTGCCGTATCAGAGTCATTAGTCGGAAGGTTGAAACTATTAGCCTCTGTCGTGTCGTCGTTTTTAGCCTCTTCAATTTTTTCGCATCTGTAACAAAGCAACAAAACAGAATAAGATCTTTAAATTACCTTTCGGACTGACTTCCGTTTCCTTGTAGGGAATATAATAAGATTTTTGGATATTACGGGCCCTATAATGCCTAGAAGGCTGCTGGATGGAAATTTTTTTACTGATAACAACAACAACTGAGCTGTCATTCATAGCACCTAAAAAATTTACCTTATAAACCGACACGGCATACTTCGTCGCACACCAATGACAAGTGGAGGATGGTAGGTGTAGTCATACGTTGGGCAAGCTGCAGCATCTTGAGAACGGGACGACGTATATGTTGAGCACTAAAGTGGTAGCAAAAAAATGTAAAAAATACAAAAATTTACAAATAAAAAGTCCCTACTTGGTATTCTGCGTTGGCGGATGGCAGGGAAGGACACAGCAACAATTGGACAAGCGAGGCTGCTCTGTACTTTTTCTTGCGCTGGAGACCGTGGAGCACGAAGGAAGCCAAAACAACAGCAGTGGGGAAGATGGTGGGGTCGTCGTAGTGTGTCACGAGTGCGTTGGACGAGGACACCGCGAGATGGCAGATGAGGCCAATGAAAGCAAACATCAGCATCATTTCAGAGGCATTCACCAGCCTCCTCTCGACCGCAGCCTTCTTTTTGTTAACCATGATGGCTAGACGCTAAAAATTAATTTTTAGTATATATAATGTGGGGTCGCTTGACTTCAATGGAATACCTCGAAGATCCTTATACGTAAATGAGATGAATAAAACCTGATATCATAAAAGCTGTATATTTTTTCTATCGATTTTGTATTATTGTTGGTAAATAGCAACGGATGACGTATCAAATCAGCAGTTACATGGGATAAAATAAAATTTGCGGTCGCAGTAGGTCAAGAACTATTATGAACGGTTTCGTGAGCTTGAAACGTAGAACTTTCCGAAAAAATTGATGGGATCGCAAATAAGAAGAAAACCGCGCTAAAAACTTTCACCAGTCACGTCAACAAATGTTTATTTAACAAAATTGGATTCCGGAATCCATTTATTGAATTTATTTGGATAATGCATGTATTTTACATAAACCCACCATTTATCACCCCTCAGTTCTCTTTTAAGTATGTCTTCAACCCGAAAAGTCGCTCCATCTTCAGGCTCTGGAGCTTTTGTTAGCTGCTCTTTATAAAAATATCCAGGAACACTTGTTTTTTTAAGGTCCATTAATTTGTATAATGGAGGAGACTTCCCAGCATCTACGCGCTTGATTTCGTACAGCTGATAATTAGGCGTATCGAAACTTTTTGCAAAAGTACTGGGTCCAAAATCTGCGTGAACAAAATCACCCACCTGCAGTAAGTTTTTATTTTTTTCGTAGTTTTGTTGATTTTGCTTTTGTTGGGTGACTGGGACATCTTCCATTTGCCCTATAGCTTCATCCACTTTTACGTCATCTTCGGGCGATTTTATGTCAATTGGGCGCAGGCTTCCTATTGCTAAATTTGGTGTGCGGTTGATATTCTGCACAACTTCTTGAAGATATTTTGTCCAATCATCCGTAAGAAGCGTTCGAATAGTGCGGTATAATCGATTTTTTACTGTTTGAATTGCCCTTTCAGCATACGCTGCCTTATGACGACCAATTTTTGTTTTAAAAAATATTTTTTCGGTTTGAAAGAACTTTGCATTTGAAGTAAATTCTTTGCCTTGGTCGGTTTCAAATTTGTCAGGTTTTAAACCTGCCTCTTTAAAAATGTGCTTTAGGGCAGTTTTTACTTCTGGGGCTGATTTATTTTTTAATTTTTTACAATAAATAGCCCGGGAAAATACGTCTATACATAACAAAAAGCCAATGTACTGATTTTTTGGGTGCATGAATGCTATATCACCTTGCCAGACACGTCCTACTCCATGCACTAAAAGTTTTCGCCTAGGAAAAGTTTTTCGCACAGTTTTCATCTCAAGAATAAAATCAGGATCTTCCCGTAAAATGTCAAATAATTCTTTTCTTGTTTTCTTCACATGCTTTTCAAATTGTAAAGCAGCCTGGAAACTCCTAACTCCGGCAAATGATGCACTAAATTTTGGGTTGCGCCACAGTTTTCGTATTTCATCGTTAGTCAACGTCACTGGGTTTTGTGATGACATTTTATGAATCTTGAGAACATATTTTGATTTTTAATCTTTTGTATATTTCACTGTATTGGTAATTGGCACTGGAATGCTGGAGCAAGAAAAAATACTTATTTATGTTTACTTTTTTATTGTAAGCTGTTCACTTTCACGAGATTTTAGTACTGTGGAAAATCAATACAACAGCTGCATTTACAACAGCTGCTCAAGGGCCTTGAAAAATCAATACTTTCCTTTCGGGCGAGAAAGCTTCTGCTTCCAACCCGTAAAGGAGGCGCCATGTCTCGTTTTAACATACGTTCACGTTCTGAAATTCAGGCTCACTTAAATAATATTTTAACTAATGATCCATATTCATTGGAAGACTCAGAGGAGGATAACGAACTAGAAGAAAATAACGATCTACCCCTCGGTCAAGAAGGGGGAGCTCGACCAAACGTGCAAGGTGATGAAAACGCAGAAGACGGGAGTGAAAATAACGAAGCTCCGAGGAGAAGCCATGACCCTTATAATGAAGGTACAATAGTGCTAGAAAACTCAAATTTTCGATTTAAAGCAAAATCTATGGGCCATACTCGGCAAACTCGGTACCGATTGTCAGATCATTTGTACACAATCTGGGTCGAGGAAAAGAAAAGAAACTTGGAACCTCCACTATTACTTGACTTGGAAGAAGGACTAGAGGCAGCACTTATACACGTATTAGATGACTTAAAGCGTGTCTATGAAGAAAGACAGTATCAAATTTATGTCACTATTATTGATCGATCTATTCGGTCCGGACTAAATTCTGGAAATTATTCTTTGCAAACTCCATCTGAAAAAATTGCTCGTTGGATGATGGCAATGTTATATAATTATTTAAAATCTAACCAAACTCTGCGTCTCAATTATTCATTTAAAATACAGATCAAAGTACTTTCTATAAGACACACCCAAAACTTACAACAGAATCGACCCAATTTTACGCGGCATGTATACCATTAATCCAACCGAAATAAATTATTTTTATTCCAGAGCCATCATTGTTTCACCGCGTTTCCTTCCGACAAATTACGTATAAACGCGCAACGCTCTCAAACGACAATGAACAACGGGCAACGCTCTTAAATGAACACAGGATAGGTGTCGTACAAACACAATCTCCGAAAGTGTCAATATTATATATCACTCTACCGTGAAAAACCTCTGAGGACCTGCTCTCTCTGTCCCGCGCCCCCGCCCACGGTTCGGCCAAACTGCAGTGCCCGAAATAGACATTTTTTGCCGCCCCCTACTAAAATTTTCGAGACTTTTCTGTGAGTGTCACAGGGCAGAATTTTGACCCATATCCATACATGGGCACTAGGGGGCTAAGGGTAGGGTGCCACTGCCTGACATGCAAAAAACTACTTCCCTTACTGATGACTTACTTATGTAGTAAAGTACCACTGTAAATTAGGCCGCCTTCGGCGGGCAGAAAATTTTACAATTTATACCTCACCTCCATCCTTTCCCCCACTGAACAGTCAACGTAAATTCCTCCCTTCAGCTGAAATCGCGCTGAAATCTGTTTCTAGCTCTAAGGGCCAAAAATCCAATCGCTTACGTAAATTTGGGGTGTTTTTGCCGCGAAAGTACCCGAAAGAAAAATTTCCCTATCCTTCTCCCCTATAGCTAAAAGTTTGTTTCCACGCCAACGCCCAAATAACTACTACCACCCTCCCCCCCCCGGTCGGTCCAAACCGGTAGAATTTTCAAACCTTTTCTACACTCTAAGCATGAAAAAGAATGAATAACACTGGAGATGCACACCTATTCTGTCTAGTTGATTCTCCTTCGACGTCTTCTAATCAAAAGCAAGTGTCCCTTCAAGAGGAAGAAATTTCTGAATTGTACCTAGCGCCGTATCATTCCCCAACTTCTGAATTGGACCCACCACAAAAAATGCACTGTCAAGAAAAAACGGTTCCTAACCTAGGTTCTTCAAAATGGCAATTTTTATTGTGTCCAGCTATAAAGCGCTGCCGCCTAATTTCAATTATTGTGATAGCGTATTATTTTGCTTTATATGTAGAAGGACTGGACCCGGCAACGTGGCACACCTTTTCTTTTTTAAGTAGTAAAGACGAAACACTACAACAAGAAGCTATGTCCTATCTAAACAAACATACCAAAGTTTTTTCCCAAATAATCCCTTCTCAGTTTATCGATTCACCACATTTCAAAGAAATTTTACCTTACCTAAATGGACAACGGATATCTTACATTGACTATTCTGGAACATTTGAGTTTGACTGTCAAGTTTATGTTTTTCATGCTTACTCCGGCACGCTACTAGCTTCCTATCCAGAGACTTATGACAGCACGAAGCGTCAGTTATTTTTTTCAGCACTTCGAGATGATGACGAAAATTTTACAAATATTGGAATTATAAATAATTTGTTAGCTTTTTTTCGTGCTTTTGGCGTTTTTTGCTTTTTTTGTAAAAAATTTTTTCGTGGACATGGAACTCAGCACAAATGCCCTTGGGCAAAGTGTTGCTTTGCGTGTCGCCGTCCGTTTTTGACCTCTACTACATACGTCACTTCGAAAACAGCGAATTTGTTTTGCAACACAAGTCTTTCCCCGCAAGTAGCTAAAGAATGCAAGAAGTGCAATATGCGTCTTTTTACTGCCGAGTGTGAAAAGCATCACAAAGCAAAAGTGTGCCGTTGGGGAATTCTTTGTCCTAGTTGTAATTCGTATATGTTTGCAAATAAATTTACCCCAAAAGCTAACCTCCTTAAAGGACACATTTGTGGGCTACATCAATGCTTTTTATGTGGTGTTTCAGAACCAAAGGGTATGCACGTTTGTAAAATTCGTCTCCCTTCTTTCGACAAAGAATATACGAACCTTGGTTTTTTAAACCTAGAGTTTTCTGGGCCCTCTCCCACCTATTGTCAGGATTGTTTTCTGGAAAATAATGTATGCACCTTTTGTAAAGACAATGTTAAAAAAGAAATTGTAGTTGGAACTCTTTTACTTGAAACGGAAAAAAGAGGTACTTTTCGTACACATCAATTTTCACTCTTTCCCTACATGATGCCTGACACCTCCATTGATATACCATATTTACCAGAAAGTTTAAAAAATATGCCCGCCGCCTCTCGTTCAAAAACAAAATTTGGCCAAGCAAAAAAAAAAATTTTAGCAACAGATATTTTTGAAGGAAAAGTAATGAGTGTCTTAGATAAATTTTTTGATTTCATCTCAAAGCAGTGTGTAACGAATACTACTTTTATCTTGAATGATGAATCACAAAATTCTTTTGAGGCAATAATTAAAACTCTTTACAGAAAAGGGGTCCACCCAATAGTTATAGGCCATCCACAAATATATCTAATTGAAATTCCCAGCCTTGATATACGTTTTATAAATTTACTAAATTATATTGATGCTCCATTTTGTGACCTTAAAAGAAAGTTTTTTAAAGGCTTCTTATTTTTTCCACAGCGGTGGATAAAAGATGCCTTTTTTTTTTACAATGGAACTCCTCCAAAACTAACGGATTTTTTTGATTTTGAAGATTCCAAGTTTGAAATAGAAAGCAAGAAACAATATATTTCAACAATTGTAAGTCCTTGGAATTTTCAAAGAGAATTAGTTTACTTTTGTCAAAAGAAATGTATTGTTATTGCAGAAGCAGCCGTAGAGTTCTTAAAAACTACTTTTCTATGCCAAAGCAAAGTTCAGGTATGCCTGACTCCGAAAATAAAATCAAATGAGATCCCCTTTGTTCATCCGTTTAACAAACCATTGTTTACAAAAGCATCATTTGCCTATAAACTTATGTGTCTCTACTGTAAAGACATGCAAAATGTTCGAACTATAAAACCACCAGTACATATGCAAAGTTCACATGGCGAATTAGAATTTTGCTTTTATACGAAATGGCTTAACCCAGATTTAAATGTAGTAACAGCATGGTCTCCCAGAGGGCAAAAGCGTTTTCCTGAGAGCTTCCCTGACTATTACATTCCCGAAAAAAAAATTTGTGGATATTGGAACGGATGTCTTGTACATGGGCATCCAAGAAAAGAGTGCTTGAAAACTATAGCTGAAGACAGTAAAAAGAATATGTTTCAAGTAAGCTTTGAAGAAGCATTTGAAAATTACACAAGAAAAAAGAAAAAATTGTTAGAAAATCAAGCAGATAATGTGAAAGAAATAGACGAAATGTGGCAGTGTATATGGGAACAAAAAAAGAAAACGGATCCCAAGCTAAAAAAATTTTTAGCCACTATTTATAGAAATCCTCCTATTTACCGTCTTCAAGTCCATGCTGCAGGTGAGCAAGGGTGGTAAGAAAGTTTTCTGGTCAGAGAGAAAAAAAATATTTTGTACTCTACTTCTCCTTCATATTCTAGTGTGGTCTCTAATCTAAATATTTTTTAGTGCGAGGAGGGATCAATGAACTTTATCATTGCATCTGGGATAAACTTTTGCCAGAATGTAGAGATGAATGTCTTTACTACTTTGATATAATTAGTGCGTATACGTATGCCGCCTTGAAAATATTTCCCATCGGAAATTATGAGGTAAGAACTTAAAAAAACACTAGAAAAGAAGAAACAGTTCTCTTCCGTAGATCCTGACAGAAACGAGCCTTTCTTATGATCCTACAGCAGAAGAATTCTTTATAAGTGGCACGCAAAAAAAGTTTTTGGGAATTGCATTGGTACGAGTAGTATGTCCACAAAATATGCAATACCCGTTTTTAATGTTCCGAAACAAAAAAAATGAAAATTCAATACCTTGTTGTGCGACTTGTGCAGAAGAAAAAGGAGAAAAATGTTCTCATGATATTAGGTATTTAGCACAATTTATAAAAACAAAAAGACAAAAAAACAATACCTGCAACATATTCTTTCTAGCAAGCGGGCATGGATAGGAGCCTACACATCCGAAGAATTAGTGTATGCATGCCAAATTGGATACATTATTTTGGACACATTTGAGATTTATTCTTATGCAAAATCTAGCTTTATTTTTAAAGATTATCTAAAAATCTTAGCTCAACATAAAATCAAGGTAATAATATCTATCACAGTCTACCATAAAACGTAAATACGTGCACGTCATGAGCACTAGGGGCGGTAAAGACAGGAGCCTCCTGATGGTGGGCCCCGCAGTAAAGTATGCGGCATTTTTCCTTTCCTCCCCCTTCCCTTCTTCTCTTCCCCGCTGCTGGACGCCAAAGGCGGCCAAAACAAATGGTTCTTGCTTTAGAACCTTACGCTACGAAATTTTTACACTTTTCATCCCACTTGCCCCCCTCATCCCCTGGCCACAATTAAAAGCTCTTTCCCCGCTGGGCATCTAAAACTAGGCCCCCCTGGCAGACCCATCTTTTCGTCCCCTCACTTTTTTTCACCCGCCAGCGTCGTGGCGTCTTAAGGGGGAGAGCAGTGGGTGACCCAACAAATTTATTGTGAGGGGGGGGCGGGAAGGAGCATAGATGGGAAGACGCATAAAATTCTTCTCAAATTTGGCAATGTTGAAATTTTGACTCCCTTGGGCGACCGCGGGGCAGCAGTATTACATCAAGATCAGACTGTCCACTAGGGGTCGGAGTGGTTTTTCGATCTTGAGGGAGGAGTTCTTTCTCTCCGCCTCCTGTTTACCCCCTACTTCCTCGTATGCCAACGTATGCTAATGCTATTAATTCCTATCTGTCTTATTCTAGGCATCCGGACTTCTACAGGGTGAATCCTTAGAGAAACTAAACAAAACCATGGAATTTAAGAATACTTGCCTTGAATTAAAACCAGAAGATTTTAAGCTTGACAATACACAGCGCAAGCATTTTAAACTTATGATGAATGCCGGCCTCGGGAAATTAGCACAAAAAAAGAAAAACTTAAAAACCCATTTTGTAACTTGTGAAGAAGACATCAGAAAGCTTTGGAAAGCAGATGAAGAAATAATAGACATGTTTGCATTAAGCGATACGTTGTGTCAAGTCAACACAGTTTCATCAAAATCATCAAACGCGAAGAAATCAAATTTCGGATATCCTGAGTTTGTGTCTAGTGCAAACCCCGTATTATACTCCTTTATAACGGCAAGAACCCGCATAATTTTACACAAAAGCATTATGCAATTAGCAAAAGAAAATTTTCGAATATACTACTGTGATTGTGATAGCATTATATTTGCAGGCAAAAAAAATTTACCGATCCCACTAAATATTGGCTCTGCTTGTGGCCAATTTCGACCCGAGCTTTCAGAACATGGGAAAATAACATCGTTTACTGGCCATGGAAGGAAAAATTTTCGGATAACGTATGAGGAAGAAAATTCCTTGGAAAAAAACTATCTTTACAAACTGTCTGGCATTTCCCTTAAATCCGTGAGAGCCCAAGAATCTGTTTCACACTTATATGCTGATTTTATCAAAAACACAGGTAAAAGTGGAGAAGCAAAACATATCACTATCCCTCAAGTTCGCCGCCACAAAAAGAAACCACTCGACACAGTTTATACAGCACAGAACTTTTCTGTTCGATGCGATGTATTTTGCCAACGTACGGTTAATTATAATGCTAAATTTATCCCTACTTATCCATGGGGATTCTCCAAATGTGAATAAACTTATTTCACAAATTACTAATTGCGCATTCGAGAGAAAAACCCTTGCACGTTATTGCTCAAGGCGGGAAGACGTTCGCGAACCTGTTGCACTCGTTGAGAAATTTCATTGCGACGAGAGACGGCTTGATCTCGAAGGCGAGCTTGCCGAAGACTCAGTTCGACCCGAAGTCGGTCACGGAGCGGAGTTGCCTCTGATGCCTCTTCTCCTCTTTCTCTTCTTTGCTCTTCTTCTCTCCTGTAGCGCCGCTCGTCTTCTTCATCTTGCCTCTCCATGTACTGATCAATGGTTTCATTCGAAGGGGATGTTTCCTGGGATGGCATGTTAGAACCGTATGTCTCCTGCAGGTACTGAGCATGTTGCTGTAGTTGTTCTGACCGTGCTCTAGCTTCTGCAAAATCGCCAATTCTAAAGACTTGGCTGTAGCGGTTTCTTCTACCCCGAAGTTGATTGAAGGGAAAGTGCTGGTAAGCATAAACAGCACTAAATAGAATTAATCCAATTGTTGCAAACATTGCGAGAGATAGAATGACAACTTTTAGTATCCGAGAAAATTTTTTTGGCTGGGGTGGCGTGGGTGGTGGAGTGGGAGGGTTAGGGTCAGGTCTGCATACAACTTTTGGACAGGTTGGATTCGGTGGAAAGTAATCGTATGGGCAAGAATCGTTGTACCAGAAACAAATGCTACATGAGTAGATTAGACAATCTTGCGAAGGGTCTGCGAATTCTTCATGACAAAGGCGTCCCTGTCCTGTACAATTAATTTCAGGCCCAATCCATCCGGGCGGAAGAGGCAGAGACGGATCGTTACGAGTACTTGAATTTGAAATGTTCTTCTTGTGAGACTGCTTGAAACTTACGCTGAGGGACGCGTTACAAAGAGCCCACGTGCAGAAAACTAGGAGGAGGAGAAGGCACAGAAACCAGAGCACAAGGAAAACACACCTGGAATTAAACGAAAAAAATTTAAAATATTGTTTGTTTATAACATATTCCATACTGTGTATACTGAAAAAATTTACTTGATTCTGACGTTATTTCCTTGCTCGATGGGCTCCGTTGAGCTGTCCGTCCTGTGGTTGTGGCTGGTCGCTGTCTTCTGTCCTCGAAGATCGACTCTGACCTCTCGATCCTCTTCTGGGACAGCAACTGTAGCCTGCAGATGCTGTGATGCAACTGCTACTGGAGGGGTGGTCCCACGAGATGTCATCTCTTCCGCTACTGGAAATACTGCCGGCGAATCCGGGGCTAGAACGATTTCGTCGAGATTTTCTTTTTCCTTTTCCTTTCCCTCGCCTTCGGAGATGGTCTCCTCGTTCTGCAACTTCTTGTACGTTCGCGTACCGGGTGACCGTAGCATACCTCGCCGAGGAGTCAAAGGTGTAGCAAAGGTATCCATCTTCTCGAGGGTTTTCGCTCGCAGATCTTGAAATTTCTGGCGCATCTCTATCTTCTCCTCCTCTGACAGTTTCTCGTATTCCCTCTTCTGTTTGACGTAATCTGCGGCTAAAATTTGTGCTTTCGATCGTTGGCCTCTCCCTGTCTTGGGTTTCGTACCCGTACTGGTACCATGGGAGAGCGGCTCTAAGCTCTGAGAACGGCGGACTTG
>JAAUXU010086045.1_pt1 | contig 12151 bp, 13 predicted proteins | sample 7278151 | NCBI WGS metagenome assembly JAAUXU01 (sample SAMN14350113, study PRJNA611818) | marine sediment metagenome | isolation source: surface marine sediment (1.8m) | place: French Polynesia: Moorea | collected 2018-08 | reverse complement strand
ATGGCTGAATGAATATGCAAATAATGCTGATACAATTGTTCCTACACCTGCCAGCATCCACCACCGGCGATATTTGTCCCTCTCAGCTTGCTCTTTCCGGTCCTGCCTTCTTGTATGGTAGGTGTAAAACATTGACATCATACCAGACACTACCAAGACTGCCAGCAAGCTTTGCGGACTTGTGTTTCCAAAACCTTGCTGTTGCTCTGCCTGCATGATTGCCATACGATAGGCAGCTATTTGGTCCTGCTTAGTTCTGTAGTGCTTGTAGAATAAAAAAGAAGTTCCAATAGCTCCCAAGGTAATGAGAACATATGCAACATTGGGATTGCCAACGCTGACATTGCTGACGTCAATTTCTGCTGTATTCCTTTTCAGGACATTGTGCAGTAGGTTGGTTTTCTTCCGCAATGATTTTTTGGCAGTTTTTGTCTTGGATTGCCGAGACCTTGTTTTGGAACTCAAGGGAGTGTCTTCAATGCCTTCAGAATTGTTTCTTTGGGAGGGACGGGACTTTTCAGCAGCTTGCATATCAATACGTGATCTTAATTTTTAGACATGGGCCTCCACACTCGGGGTTCCCAGAAATAATTGCTAAAAATTAACTTCGGATTCAATTTTATTTTTTGTAGAAGAAAAGGGAACTGAACAAGGGCGAGTTGTTGCTTTTTGAAAACGGCAAGCTCTGTTGTACAGTTTTACTCGCTGGATTCCACGCCACGCCCCTAATAGTATTATTTAATGTTTTTGTATAGCCATGAAGAAGAAAAAAGCTCCGCGTCCTCTTGCTGCGGAAACGGAAAAGACCCTTCCTCCAAGCATCCCAAAAAAGAAGGGAACAGGAACCAAAAAGTTCAAAAAATCAAGGTACTGGCAGTTACAATGGGGGCGAGATCCGCAGACGCTGGGCATGGACACCAGAATATTTGTAACCGTATTCGCTGTTATTGCATTCCTTATTGCTGCCGCCACTGCACTCGTCAGCTTCCTGATGTTGGCCTGGCTGCCCGGGACCTTGTACCTGTTTCTCCTTATTCCAGTGGCCTTTATTGGTGTGGGAGCCTTTCGAAAACAAGGGCTATTGGTTTTTATTGGCGTGCTAGGCGTTGCTTTTATCTCCTCTATACTTATTTTTGTATGCATTAGTGCTCTTGTGCTGATTGCTACAGAGAGCAGGATCACTATCATTTTTGGACATGTGGAAGCCGCCCTTTACTTGGAAACAGATTCAGACATAGTAGCCTTTATATGTTGTGACATGTGTTTTCTCATATGTATCTTTTGCTTGCTTGCGCTAGTATCATTTGGATTTTCAGAGCAATTGCGATCAAACAAGATTGAAGGCTCGTGATGAAGACTTCTTGGTTTTTGTAGAACAACCTACAAAACTTGTCTTATTTTTTAATTTGAATATACTGTCCTGAACGGGATGTAACCTTGGGTTTGTTTCTTCTCATTTTCCTGGCGCAGGAAGCTTTAAAAATCGGATATTTTTTATCCTTTACCAATAATGATTTCCTATTTCCGCCCATTTTTGAAAGTAATTTTGCCAAATTCCGAAACAGCCCCTCAAACGGATTGTTTTTTTTCTTTTTACAGGAAAGCTGTTCCAGCGCCATGCCTTCCTCGTCCCGCCTCCGCTCCTCCCGCCCTCGCCTGAGGCACTCGCACTTCGAGGTGGAGGTGCCGCTGCAGCTTCTCAATGCCAGGTGAGAGGAGAATTCAATTTTGTTCAGTTCGGAAAGGTTTCACGAGAAGTTTGTTGCCTGGGAGATAGAGAACCTTCTTCCTTAATTTCGTTCCAGCCCTCCTCCCGCTGACCCTCCCCTGCCCCGCGGCTACACCTTCGTGCCGGCGGACATCCCCGCCGCGGTCTCCTCCTCCTCCTCCGGCGGCGGCGGCGGGACGCGTCTCGACTTCAATTTCGGTAGTCGCCCGTCGGCGTTTCGCGCACCCTCTCCACCTCCGCCAGAGGAGGGTGCGGAGCGTCGGCGAAGGAGGAGGGCGGCAAATGAGCAGGACCGAGATAGGACCTCGGCTGGACTGTCGGAAGGTGAGATGGTGGGGGATATTTGGCAGTGTCTAGTACCTCAATAAGCTATTTTTCCCCCCATCAGAGACGAGACGGCTGCTTTTAGAGGTGGAGAACATAAAGCAGCGGACCATGAGAGGCGAGTACTGTTTAATAAAAAAAATGTAGAAAAAAATGGTCTCTGAAGTAGATGATTGTGGGATCATTGAAGAGCATCCCTCTCGACATTCATTTGTTAATGTCCCTTTGCAGAGCTGGAGGAAGAGCGGAGGAGGAGGGACAGCCGATTCGAGGAGGCCTGGCTTCGTCGCGGGGTTCGAGGAGAGGTGAGGAAAAATCGAATGGGGGAGAGAATAGTGAGAGAATCTTTTGTTTGCTACGTACGTCATTTGTAGGCGCTAACCAGCGTTGACCAATGTCGCATCAATTTCCCCTTCAACAATTTCTTTCGGGAAGGACTATGCTCATATTTGCCTTGGGCTAACTATAAAAAATTCCGAAATCCCGCAGCACCTCTTGTTTCCTTCCCAGGTCGCGAGAAGCCGGCCCACCTCTGCCTCCAACAGCAGCGACAAGGAGAACCAGGGCAGCCAAAGCCGGGAAGGAGGGTCAACCGCCGCCGCCGCCGGGGAGGAATCTTCGTCGCAGAGCTCCAGGTTCGTTTCCGGGCGTGCCATAGATGGTGTACTGTACTTCACAGTATGTTCGCACCTCTGGACGGCTAGTTTCTGGAGGTGAAAGGAAGGGGTTCCGAGCAGAGCAACAAATTGACCTTTCAAGCGAAAAGAAAATAAATTGGATATTGGATAAGGGCCTTCACGGGAGAGTGTATGAGCAACCTTGCACGTGTTATGTTGCACAAAGTTGAGAGCACGAGGGACCTCTTTATCCGCCCAGCAGCCGTTCCAAATTGCCACAAAGCAAACGAAAATGCACATTTAATCACGATGAGTTTTAATTTTGCCTCTTTTTCTCCCCCCAGGAGGAAGCGGAAGGTGGTGGACATCGCCGGGAGGAAATCGGTGGCCGGAAACGGTAAGAACGGCTAAAAGAAACGTACGTCAGTTTCGACCCACATTTTCCCACCCAAAAATACATCTTTTTGTGATACTTGCCCGCCTGCGTTTGACACGCTGAGCGAGAGGTTTCTCCCTTACACCCGACGACAATGGCTCTACTACTGTAGTACGGAAGATGAGGGGAAGAAACCAGAGGAGAGACCGAGAGCTCTCTTCCGTCGAAAACACCTCGCAAAGGTTAAGGAGGGGGGGGGGATCCTTTTCTGACAGCTTCGTTTTTTTTCTAGGGAATGGAAGGGGTGGGTGGGCTTCCTTGGCGTAACAACGTATCGTATTTCTTCTTCTTCCTTTGTCACATTTCCCTGGTAAACGTGTAATCACAAATCTCGCCTTGCGTTTGACCCCCTTTCTCGTGAGACGGTTAGCAGAATAAAGAAACCGGCCGGAATAATGAGCTATTTCCTTTGGGGTTCTTTAGGGCCTTGGGAACCCACCGGCAGCCTTGCTTTGCAATGGATGTAGCACCTCTTATTAGCCATGCCTATCTATCTCGTTTCCTTGCGTCCAGGAAAGCGGTTCCACCTTCAGTCCGAGGAATCTTCCGTCGCGTCGGCTCAGGCCCCGTCCGAGCCCCCTCATAGTCTGCCGCCGCCGAGCGAGATCTGGTCCAGGGCACTCAAATTAGAGGACAGGTGCGGGATTCGACAATTTTAGCCAGTGTCAGCTTGTTTCCCTTACTTTTTAAATTAATATTTTTGACACTTTTTTTAAATTTGAATAAAGATGAAAAAAGAAATTATTTCCTTGCAATCAGGGCATCCCAGACCGATTCCGCCGCCCGTTTGGAGGAAAGCGGCGGGGGCGACGAGGGTGACGACGACCACCGCCGTCGCCACGGCCGGGGAGCTGAGAGGAGGAGGCGACAGAGGACCGTCTGCTTCGAAAACGGAGAAGGAGAAGGGGCCGACCAATTGGGAGAGTGCGGAGGGCGAATTAGCGGGAAATGGGGTGAGGGTGGGACGAAGACAATGATGTTTTTCGGATAGATACGTAGTTAGTTGCTTCCTTGCTTAGCTATCCCATTTGTGACTTGTCCCTTCCTTCCAGGAGATGAAGAGTCTAGGCCGCCTGCAGCCGCAGAGGAGCCCGAGCCTCCAAAGGCTGCCGGACTGTCTCCGACCAGCGAAAACGGGGCGTCTCCCGAGGAGGGGACGGCGGAGGTCAGGCGGAGAAGGGCTAGGTCTAAGTCCGAAGAGGCAAGAAGAAAATCCCAGGTGGAGGAGGAGGAAGAAGAGTTGCAGAGGCTGAAAGGTAGTACTTTCTATCCGTCTTCTTAGACGCAGACAGAATTTCGAAATTGTCTTTTTCTCCGCTCCAGAAGAGAGGAAGAGCCTGCGCGAGAAGCGAACCAAGGAGAAGCCTTGGAGGCACAACATGAGTGAGGAGAAGAAGGGCGAGGAAGAAGACGAAAAGGAGAAGGACGTTGAGAACGCAGAGGACGAGGAAGACACCGTCAAGAAGAAGCCTTGGAGACACAACATGAGGAGACCTCGAGACGGCGACGAGGATGGGAACAACAAAGGTACCGATGCCGGGATTCGTTGCACGCTGGGATCGAAAAGGAGGGAGAACGGGAGTGGGGTTTTGATAGACTCGCAGTAGAGTTTTTGTGGGATGGTGGTTTTTTAACCTGGGTGCTGAGAAGAACTACTACACCCATTCATGCTTTTAGTGGCCAGCTGTGTCGGCAGTCACAACTCTTCCTGAAAAAGTTATGGACGTGACAATAGCGTCGGTTACGTTTGGGATTTCCCCGCTCACGGGTTACTTATGCGCCAACCTTTTATATAACTAGAACGTGGCTTTCACGACACGTTTCATCGTACAATGTTTTTGGGCCATGAACGTGATGGTAGAGGACCTTCAAAGCCTGGGTCATTTGAATAACTTGTCGCACTTCATCTCAGGAAACGTCGAACCCCTTCCACCGAGAAAGTCTCCCGCCGCCGCCGCCGACAAGTCAGTGGTCCGGAAGTACATTCTTCTGAAGAGAAAGAAAAATCAGGTGCAAATTTCAAGTCATCTCCTTTTCAGAGAAGCCTCCATAAAACTTACTGTTTCTTTCCTGCCGTCTGGTGGACTAGCGTGAATCGTCGAATTTCTTTCACGCCATCCTTTCCCAATGCAGGAGGAGAGGCAGAAGCGAGAGGCCGAGGAGAGGGAGCGTCGGGAGGGCATCCTTGGCCGCCTGGCTGAGCTGGAGAAGGAGCAGAGGCGGAGGAGGCCGCGGGTGACGGGCCCGGCGGGCCTACAGTTCAGGCCCTTAAACGAAGCCAGATTTCCGGTACGGGAAAAAAATCTATCATTAAAAGATTTCGTCATTTAATGATGGCTTCATGTTTTCCGTCGTCGCAGAGAGCTCCTTCGGAGATAGCCGAGGAGCAACGGGTGCTGAGGAGGACGCTGGAGGAGCTGACCAACAGGATCAGGAGGAGGAGCGCCGACGCGAACCCTTGCAAGGACGAAGAGGGGAAGGAAGAATCTTCGCCTCCTCGTGCCGTTCCCGAGCCTGCACTTTCGACTGAACAAGTGTCTCAGCCGAAGCCTGCCGCGCCCTTGACAACAACTGTAGAAGAAGACGCCGGCCTGGGCATCCCTTTCCCCGCGTCAGCCCCCGGAAAGGCCCTCCTCCGAGATGAACACAAAAATGATCGCTCTCTCACCGCCCCGGAGGAGGCTCCCGCCGTTTCCCCGGGCGAACCAGCCGAGCATGGCGGAATGGAAAAAGAAAAGCGCGACGACGATCAGACTGCCCCAAAAACTCCCTCCGATGGAGCCCCGAACCGTAATTGGGCTGGGGGCGGCAAACAATGGCAGGAGGAGGAGAAGAAGGGAAATAACGAGTTGGACCCCGGCCAAGTGGAGCGGAAAGAAGCGGCGGCTTCGGCGGCTGCGGTAATTGGAGGGAGGGACGATGAAGTTGATCTCGTCCCAGTTCGTGACCAGGGAGCCGGAGTCAAGCCGCATAAGAGGACGAGGGCATCGGAGGTGAGCGAGGTGCTGGCCAGGCACGAGAGGGACCTGGAGTTCGTGCGGAGGCTGGGAAGGGAAATTGATTGGCACTCGCATGCAACTGCCACGGCCGCAGCAGGAAACGGTGGCGTAACGACCGGTGGCGGCCTCAACTTCATCGACGCGGTCAGGCGGAAGGAGCTTGCTGGGGAAAAGGGCTTGATGGCGAGGCTGGCGGTATCGGGAGAGAAGAAAGAGGGGGGAGGGGAGGACGACCTGTCGATATCGGTCTCCGTCGGCGAGGGAGGAAGCGGGAAGGCGAATACGCAATCGTCGTCAGCCTCAGCTTCGACCTCCAAGGCATCTTCGAGCAGCCATCGTCGTCCTCGTGGCCAAAAGGATGCCGCCGCCGGCGAAAAGGCGGAGAACAAAAAGTTGCAGAATGAAGAAGTCGGAGGAGCGGCGACGAAGGAGACCGGGAAGAGGAGGAAAAGTTCTTCTTCCGTCAACGGAGCCGCCGCCGCCGCAGCCAAAGGGGAGGATGAAGAGCCAAATGACCAAAGGGGACTGGTGAGTGGAAAGCGACACTGCCGTTCTTCTTCTGTGCGAAAGAGCCTTTTTCTACATTATGTATCTGTCTCCTTTCTCTTCGACACGGGGAGGGGAGGATTGGCGGGAGGGAGAAGGGTGTTTCCCGTAATGTGAGCTGTCTATTCGCAGTAAAGATATAGCCTAACAGTCTTAGCACTGTGGAACCTGGCCACTCAATCCATCTGGAAAAGTCTGGGAAATTTCGAAGGGTTGTTGCTTGGCACCTCGCTTCTGAACCCGTACTCAGCCCTTCTTCACTGTTAATCGCCTTGGGGTGGGGAAAGGGACGTCGTGTAGAAAAGGGCCGGAAGGAAAACATTCTAGAAAGTACTGACGTCGTACTTCGCGTAAGGATACTAAGAACTCTTTTTCCCTCTTTCCTTCATACAGGCGTACCCTTCGGCCCTTCGCCTCCGCTTCATGGCCGAGCTCAACCAGCTGGAGGCCATGCAGGAGCTGGAGAAGCACCTCTCCAGGGTCAAGAGGATGCAGGCGGACGCGGGGTCCAGGACCGACGCCGCCACCATGGCCAAGTTCATACAGGTAGACACTTATCCTTTCAAGCTTGAGAAGTTGTAGTTTGATGTCAATGTGGCTCATGAATATCCAGGCCTCGAGGGAGCGCCGCTCTCAGAAAAAGGAGAACCGTGCCCGACGCTCCGAGAGCCGAAGGGAGTTCGAGGAGCGGCTGAGGGAGGAGTTCAGGGAGATCCTGGCCGGCAGGGCTGAGAGGGAGGAGATCAGGCGCAGGGAGGACGAGAGGGCCAGGGAGGAGGCGCAGGAGAAGCTGGACAGAGTCATGAATAGGAAGACCTCTGCGGAAAAGGAGGAGGAGGAGAACTCTGTCTCCCATAGGCCGGATTTGCGAAGAAAAACGTCCTCGTCGGACGAGAGAACCCTGGACTCCCTGATCAGGAGGACTGACTCCAGGATCCCTGAAGTTATGGAGGCCATCCACAGCACGGAGAAAGCAGGGGAGAACCTTCCCAGGACCATATCGGAGGTGCTGAGCGCTCTGTCCGGAGGTGCTGCCGGAAGCAGCAGTAAGGGAGGCGGGACTTCCCAGAACATCACGGAGGACCTGGCGAGGGAGTTGAGCTCGGTGTCCACAGCGGCAGAGGTGGACGACGAGACCGCCTTCTCTTCCTCTCGTTTGGAGAGCGACGGCGGCCGGAAGAGACAGAGGCCTCCGTCTTCTTCGGCGGCGGCCACCGTGGTGCCGGAGGAAGAGGGGGTGGAGGAGCCTTCGACAGCCAGTGAGATGCAGACCCTGGCTCCGTCCAGCTCCAGCATCTCCCTCCCGTCCGAGAGCGACGGCGGGGCCAGGCGACTACAGCTGCAGCAGCAGCCTTCATCCTCGACCTTCCTGGCCCTCTCGCGGCGGCTGGAGGAGGAGTCTTCCGCCGCCAGGAGAGATTACGAGGCCCTAAAGCGGAGGGAGACGGAGTTGGTGCAGCGGGCCAAGGAGGAGCTGAGCAGGCTGGAAGAAAAGAAGAAGGCGCTGAGGACGAAAGAGGGCGGGGAGCAGTCATCGTCGTCGTCAATCAAGAAGAGGGAACGCGCGGTGCTGCTGGAGCTGAAGAGGGAGCGGGCGGAGGTGGAGGAGAGGAAGGAGGAGATCAGGGCGGCCGAGAGGGAGAGGAAGGCTCTGATGAAGCAGCAGAGGGAAGTCTTGAAGAAGAAGGATCCTCCCGCTCCCGTCACCTCTTCCAGGGAAGATGCGGCGGGGAGCGGGAAGGCCGTCAGGGGGGCTGGCCGCGGAGAACCAACGGTAGAACAAGGGTCTACCGGCGTAAACTCCGTGCCGAAAGTTGAGGCGGCTGCAGGGATCCAGGAAGACCGCCTGCCATCCTCTTCTGCCGCCACTGTGGTGGAAGAGGAGGCGGAGGTGGGAGAGGACATCAGCAGGAACAACAGCGAGTCCGAGCACAGCCAGGGTCGCTCCGAGCGAATCCTTACCCCTTGCAGCCCGTCCAAGATGGAGTCGCTGAAGAGGAACCTCGGCACCGCGCTGAGGACTCCCCTCTCGCCAAAGTCGGGTCCCTCTGCGGCGGCTGGCATCGTTGGGGCTGCGCCGACAGCTGGCAGTCGCCGCCGCCACTCAAGCGCCGACTCCGAGGACTCTGTCAGCCTGTCCCACTCTGAGGAGCACAGCAGCGACATCGAGATCCGGATCAACGCCCTGAGGGACGAGCTGACGAGGCGCATGAAGACGGCGGCCAGGCTCAAGCAGCAGCAGAGGCAGAAGAACAGGGAGAGGATGCGGGCGCAGGAGGTGACGCTCAAGAGGCAGATCGAGAAGTACGACAAGCTGATCCAGGAGGCCAGGACCGAGCTGGAGGACAAGGAGTCAGCCGCCGCCGCTGCCGTCGGTTCCCAGTCTTCCTCTTCCCCTCCCTCCATCGTTCCGCCGCAGATCAAGACTCCTCGACAGGCCATCGTCTCCCCTTCCCCCGGGGCTGATGCGGTCCTCTCCAGGCGCCTCTCCCTGGATGAGGCTGTCCTCTCCAGATCCAGCACCAGCGCAGTGACAGCTGGTGAGGATGCCCCCCCGCTCCCCAGCCCGCTGAGGTCTCCGGTGACCGAAAGTGTTTCGGACGAGGCAAGCATCGTTGCTCAAGAGAAGAGGTCTTCACAGTCGACCAGCGCCCAGGATGTCCTTCCTCCGCCATCCCCCGCGTCTGTCCTTCCTCCTCCCGCTGCCGACAAGACATCCGTCAAGAGCCCCGACCCCCCGACCTACTCCGACGACTTCACCTCGTCCAACAACGCCAGCGTCGTCTCTGAGGTCCAAGCTGTTCAAAAAGAAGTCGAACAGGGGAAGGGAGTGAAGGAAAGAGCCTCCACAGAAAAGGGACGAGATGGTTTCGCCGACACCGTGGCTTCAGAGATCTTGGACGAGGCCGTCGCCGACACCTGCCTGCAAGTGAGGGAGATCAGGAAGGAAGGCGCGAAGAAAAGCGAAGATGGTTTGGGGGAGTCGGAAGGAGCCTTCGGCGGCCTCATCTCCTCAGGCGGTGCGGGAGGAGCCAACGACGGCGGAGCCCCGCTCTCTTCAAAGCCTTCTTCCCCGAAGGCAACAACAACACCAGCCACCAGGATCTCCAGACCGTCGCCCCAGGACCTGATGACCACCACCTTCGACGTCGGCGGATCGGGAAGCTCGGAGGAAGACGACAAGGGTGAGGGGAAAACAACAATCCACTGTTGCATATGCAAACCCTTGAAACCTTACTGCTGAGGCAGACGGGTCTGAACGTACGTACAATACGTACAGTGTAGATTACGTAGTTCGTGGTTGCGTCGTAGCTGGTGGTATGACATTGAAAGATGGGTATCTCACGCACCACGGTACAAGTACAACCAGTGAGTGATGTACCGTACCCTCCTGTTGACTTGTCGTCACACGTCCATTCTATTTCTCACTACTCAGTCTTCTTTTCTCAATGTACGCTGGGTGAGATGAGACACCAAAGACACACACCATCCCCCGTCTCCCTCTTGTCAATACATTGTCAAGCCCCCGGGATACGCACAACTACGCAGTTCCCTTTCCTTCATCAAAAAGCTTTCAGGGTACGACGACGCCACCCCAACGTACCAAAGAGCAATGCCAGATAAATGCCCTGTTTGTTAGTTGGACTGGCTCCTTATTTGTCCAGACCCCAATCCCACGAAGGGCTTCCTAGCTCCTCCTCCCTTTTTCAGAAGGCTCGTTATTCGGAACCTTGCCCAACTTCATTTGTTATGCTGCTTCATAAAAAGTATTCTTTATGATTGAGATTGGAAAAGACTGAACCGTATGATCCTATCGTTTGTACAACTTTGGTGACAAATTTGGGAAACGTCTTTTTCAGACCCCGCCACCAAGGATCTCCGTAGAGCTGCCGAAAGCCTTCCGCAGCAGGCCAACGAGGAGGAGGACGATGACCAACTCTCTTCTTCGGCGGGTAGCGCTGGTGCGAGCGGCGTGGCCGGGGGAGCGGCTGGAGGGGACAACTTCATCGACGACGACTTCGGGCTGTCCAACATCAGGAAGGAGTCTGAGCAGATCAGGAGGCAGCAGTTGCTCATTGAGCAAGAGGTGAAGAAAAAGCTTACGAACTTCTGCCAGCATTCTTCTTCATATGCTTCTCATCTTTTTTTTCAGATCGACCGCATCCAGCAGGAGACCAAACTGGCCCAGTCTTCGTCGTCCGTCCCCTCCAAGCCCCCTCCGCCCTACACCCCTCCGGCCTCGCCCTCTTCGAAGCACATTGGGACTGCAGGCAGCCACTCTCCCACCCCACCGCCACCGCCAATCAAGCCAGAGGCTGAGGCGAGGCTGGTCCCCTCGGAGAAGGATGAGGTGGACAGGATAGTCGGGGCGGTGGCGGAGGAGATCTTCCGGGCCAGGAAGGAGATCTCTGAAGGGGAGACCGTTGACAGGGAGCGCTTGATCAAAGTGGCCGAAGGAGCGGCATCGTCCTTCCGGAAAAAGCGGAGCGACGGCGAGGAGGGCAAAAGCTGGAAGACCTTCCTCTACTTCCTTTGCGACTTGTGCGCCGAGTCTTCGAAAGAGATCTTCCGCTGCGAGGTGGCCGAGCAGAACCCTCCCTGGCTCCCCCAGCTCCCTCTGGCCAAGGAGAGACTGGGCGTCCCTGCCACGGCCTCTGCCTTGTCAAGGCGCCTTAGGCGAGAGGCGTCGGTGTTGCTGGGCCACGAGAGGAGGTCCGCCCGGGAGGATCTGGTGGTGCGCTGGTCGCAGAAGAAGCGCGACAGGGTGGACCAGATCCTGGTGCGGGAGCTGCACTCGGAGGAGGGCGCCTGGACCGACTACTCGCGGGACGAGGCGGCCGTCAAGGGTGCCACGGCGGAGGCAGTCATGGCCATGTTGCTGGAGGACACTGCCAGGGAGGCGGTGGTGGCCTTCGCGGAGAAGAAGCACAATCAGTGACATGGTTTTTTTCTTTGTCCTTTAATAATGCTGTGATGTATCTCGCACCTGCGCGGTTTTTTGCTCAAGAAGTTTTTTATACCGTTTTGCACAATTGTTCCATCCATTGTCACCCAGCAGTCGTACGAGGAAATTGCGTCAATAAAAGTGATACAGACGGAGCGAATTATTGAGTGCCAAGGTCGATTCATTGCTGCCTTGTTTTGCTCTGTGTCTGGTCTGGAGTGGATCAAGGCGAACCGTACCAATTCTGGGCAACCATCGCACTTACATTAACTCCTATCGTTCCATTTTCGTACTTTTCATTCCTAACTCAGTCAAGAGTGCTGCACGATACCGAACGAAACTTTAGGTTTTATCTTGACTTTCATCGGTAAGTTGGTTCCTCGTTCTAAAACTAGATACGTCCGGCAGCCATGACGTCGGCTGCTTCCGCCCGCAAGTCTGCCGCCATTTACCGTGATTTTCTTCAAAAAAAAACTTTTTTCACTCGATTTCCTCATTTCTTGACGTACGTACTGTAGTACGTTTGGACAAGCTTGCTCCTTTAAGACGGACCCT
>JAAUXU010125042.1_pt1 | contig 12153 bp, 10 predicted proteins | sample 7278151 | NCBI WGS metagenome assembly JAAUXU01 (sample SAMN14350113, study PRJNA611818) | marine sediment metagenome | isolation source: surface marine sediment (1.8m) | place: French Polynesia: Moorea | collected 2018-08 | reverse complement strand
TCCGCGTCGCCAAGTTGGCTTTGTTTGGAATTTTCTAGTCACGTAGAGGTTGCACGTGGAATGACCGGGAGTATCTAAACAAATCAGTCGATAGTATGGACTGAACCATTGCCGATCGATCCGTTGCTCTACTGTACTCTACCTCAGGAATGTTTAGATACTCTAGACGTTCTGCGGAGTGCAACCTCCCGTGATACCTGGTTATAGAATACAGAAGCTTCTGGGGACGCGGATACTGCCAATCAGAAGAAGAAGAAAAAATGATAATGAAGCATTCTTTTAAATGGTGGGTTTTCTTCCCTCCTTTTGAATTCGTTAAAAGTTTAACCCATCATTTCATTTACCAGGTCGATGAACAAGGAATCCAGAAGATCTTACCAAGCACTTAAATTGAAGCGGTGAAACCAGGAGCTCCAACTCAAGGATGATTCGCAATGTCTGGATTCTTGTGCACTTGTCTGATGATGGCCCTTTTATCAGCTGGAGACAACTCCAACTCAGATGGGAAAAAAGTGCACGAAACTTCTTCAAGAAAGGCTTCCAGGCGGGAAAGCCATGTCACAATTGTTCTGCCTGAACAAGTTGACATCCCACGTGCTGTAGATTGGGACTTTTTCTCAAGCACAGACGGAACCTGTGGCAGAAGAGAGTTGCCAAGCTGTTGAGGAGGAAATTGAGGTCAGTGATTCAGATTCGGACTCTGACGCGGAAGAAGAAGAGAAACACAGAGAGATCAGTGCTTGGCAATGTTTGTCTGCTATGACTGATGTCAGGAAGTTTTGTCAGTGTGAAGGATTGCCTTACAAAATGTATGAGGCTCTTTACAAAATTGGGAAGGATGCAGCAACAATATGGCAACTGAAAAGAAACAACCCGAAATTGTGAAAATGTTCAAACTGAAGTCAAAGCAAGAGTTCCCTAATGCCGAAATGTATTTGATAGGTAAGGCTTTTTACATGTCCCGATGACGTTGTTCTTGTAAACTCTCTGTGTGTATGGTCATACATTTGTCATGATTCTGGCAAATATGCTGAAACAGAAACTTACTGCATCTCCAATGTTTTGGGTCAATCCAGATCAGGTCAACATTCCACTGAATCAATATTTGACTGCTCAAGAGAGCTTTAGTGGGTGATTGGCATCTGCAGGTGCAAATGTCCTTTCAAGTGGGTGCGCTGACCAATTCAGGGGTACAATTGGGGTCCTTCATTCTCAAAAGGGCCTTGAATGACATTTGAATTTGCAATCTTCTTCCAAAACCAAAATCACCATTGCCAATGTCAAATTCCCTCTAAGCAAGCTCGTGTTGCAGCTGCGAGGGTACAGTGACAGAACATTGGCGTATTATTCCTGCCGTCCAGCCGTAATTTTGAAAATTAACAAAAAATACAAGACGCGTCCAGAGACACACAATTTTACTCAATGCTCTACATATTCTTTAACAGCCTACATATTTCTTCAGCTTAAAACAAATCCTTTGAACAGCCTCAACGATTAGCCCATGTGTGATAGAGTGAAAACTATTGATGCCCATCTGAAGTAAGGAATCAACAAAAATCCATGAAATTAACCCATAAACTACTCTATAGTGACTGAGATTCTGATTATAGCTTTAGAATACGGTTGTGGTGTAGTCTAGATGGTCGATCTAGTTTTTTCTGGTGTTGTCCAACCAAATCAGCGCCCCACGGTTCAGCGAGCCGTGCCAAAGTTGCCGCAGTGGTGGAGGAAGCCTCAACCGCCAAGAGGTTACCCAATGACTTTCCAGCCTCAACGCTGCCGTGATGATGCAGTGCTTTGTCCGCGATCCAGTCCAGCCATTAACTGGATGGTAGTTTATAGCGTAAGTCTAATATTTTTATATTAGTACCTATATATATTTTTGTAATTACGCCTGGCCATTGCATTGCTTGACTTCGATACTTTTTTTGAACGTGCATTTGCTAAGTTAAGAGAAAAGTCTTCATGTATGGAGGGCTCGTTATTTGACTCGCTCACCAAATGATGATGCTTCAGACATGTAACGGCTTTGTTTTGTGCTACGAAGCGTAGTTTTTCTGTACTTTTAAGCCTTTTGCTTCAGTTTTCATTCATTATGCAACTCACATTTGCTGCTTCACCACCTCCTAATGCCCCTGAGGGTCTGACCAATGACCATCTATATCAATATCTGCTTTGAAGTCTGAGAGTGTCATTGAGTTCTCAAAAATAACTTTGGCAGTGAGGAAAAGACTTCCAGTATCATTGCAGGAATTGCACTCTACATTTGGAATGTCACTAATTCTACTGAGTCTGACTCGTGCTCGCTCGCTATTTCATTTGTTCCCGGACAGTGGAAGATAAACTTTACATGTGGACCTCTCTCAACTCGCACTCGACTGAACAAGCTTAGCGCAGTAGTTGATCAATAATACAGAAAAAGTGCAAGCGACAACGGTAGACACCCTGTTCAGGCTTGTGCAAGCTCATCTCGCAGCTGCGGTCTGGAATGCTGTGTGCAAGCGATGGGGTTAGATCTTCGTCCATTTTTGTTGTTGTTGCAGCCTCAGAAAGGAGCCTGTGACCGCAAAGGCCAAGGCAGCGCATGAAAATGTGTGGAAGTGCAGCCTTTTTCCTTCTCTCTTTGCGTGACATCCGCCAATGATGATGTGCCATTACTGTATGTTGTACTGGACAGCGAAAAGATTGAAGAGGAGCACAGGCAGATAGATAGCACAGCTCTTTTCTTTACAAAAACTCTTGCCAGCAGATGACACGCGTGCCTTCTTTCCTCTGTCTTGTCGCATGTTCGGTGCTTCTTGGCAACCATCAGCTGTCGCTTCATTAGTGTCTAATGATGACTTTTCGCCAATGCTATTCTTAGGTACCTGTGCTGAGGGGCTTGTACGGATGGCAAACTGGAGTCAACCCTAAAGTGTGGAATGTCACGTCAGCTAAATGTCATTCGACTCTGACATGGAATCGATACAAAAATGTGTATACGACAGATAATAAAGTGTAAAATGAGGAAGAGCTACACATTTCCAGCTTTGACAGATTGGTAGAAGTTACGAAGGTCGAAGTTGGGGTGATTTCGCCCCACAACCACGAATGACGACTTCGTAACTTTGACCTTCAATCGTTTGGTCCGGCGGTGGGAGACACAGACCAACCGACAGACAGACAAATAAATAATGCTTTATATTTGGGGGCACTCTTCCTTCTCAGCGAAGTGGGTGGTGAGCAAGGGCTAGTAGATATGGATTAGACTAGACCAAAAAATGAAAATTTTTCAATTTTGTGGAGGACATCTCAAGTTTTTACGAAATGCCAAATGGTGAAGATGTTGTCGAAGATGTGGTTGAAAAAAAATCCCTCCTCTCTTGCAATTAAGTTTGACTACATAAGCTCATAACATAACAAGGCGCTCAGATTTGGAAGGTCGTGACCAAAGCTATAAGCACGCCTAGTATCATTACAAAACTATATATGCGAGAAATACTTTGCTTTGAATCTACAGCGTTAGGTCGGGGCTACGGTGCGTCATCTAGAAAGTAACAAAGCAGGTCTAGTTTGAAATGTTGACCTGACGTCTTTATGTCTGGGTCCATGAACCTTCCAAGGTAGCGATGGGACCCAAAAACTGATTTAGTTCTTCATTTCACTAGACGAGGGTAGATTCAAATAGAGTCTTGCAACAAGCATAGCACGCGGAAAAAGATTGAAATCTTTGCTCTAGACTAAAATATATACTTTTTAGGTAGACCGAACCTTTAGGTGTTGGATTTGATAGAAAATCTGATACACAGAACAGTCTAACATGAAGAAACAGCACAGAAACAGTCATTTCACGGTCCTTTTCTTTCTTACATTATGCTGCGTTATGCCAGTTGGGCCGCGCGAGCCCCTGCTTATATTGGGCTTGGGGTTTGTGGATCCCCCTTTCCCCAAATGGGACTCGGCCATCACAAACCAGTGTAGTGTGGAGTGGGCACCAACACTTAAAAAAAACCCTCACAATCGGTGAGTGATGACGGCACCTGGTCCAAGTGCTTAGTCGAAGGGGGCAAAAAAGGCTTATGTACACGGGTCATAAATGCTGACCTCAACGATCTTCAGGGCTTTCTGAGTCGTCAACTGTTTTCTTGTCTCGCCAAGTGTCTGTGCCCACCCGGTACAGGGTGTTGTGGCAACGTGGCCGTCGTGATAGAGCTATAAAGAAGGCCTTGAACGACTGAGGCTCCCTCTAAGGAAGGCCATTGTGTTGACTAAAGCCTGCGACAAACGCATGGTAATGAGCACAACACGACACTGGCAGCCGAAAAGCGCGCACTGATTGAATCCATTGAAGGTAATCAGAATTCCAAGGAAAAAAAAGAGAAAAGCTTTTGTGTAACGAAGGAGAAGAGGGGAAAAGGACTGCACGAAACGAAGGAGAAACTAATTTCTCTCCCTTTTGAGGTCATGCACCTTTGTGGGCCTGCATAGTTCAGCGAATCTTTAATCTGAGGCCTTTTTTCTTCATCCTTCGCTTCTTTGGTGCATAACAAGGGGAATCGAAGGCCCCCAAACCCGTCGAGGTTGCCAGGGGGTTGAGCTCCATCGACTCGACCATCTGTTTTAACCCTTTGCTGGACTTTAGCAGGGCCCTGTGGGCTGTAAAAGGGAAAGGCGGCAGAACATAAAAGCTACTAAATTGGAGATTTATTGCTTGCTCCTTCTCTCATATTGTGGAAGGGTTGTATTAGTACAAGAAAGGCACTTCAACAGAAGTGCCGGCGGAGAGGAATAGTGTTGGGGGCTGCTGGGCTGTGCAGCAATTGCAGCCAGTGAAAACCAGTGCAGTTTGCAAAATTGCAAAAATGCATCGGCAGCGTCTCTCCTCTTGCAGCGTCACACGACAACGTCGTCATGCACGCAGCTAACAAATTGAGTGAAAAAGTCACCCCCCGTTCATGTCCCTCTCTTCGTGTGAGTGAGCGAGGTGCTTTTCTCTCTCTTTTTTTTTAAAAAAAAGTTGCTCCTATCATACAGGGTGGACCCAAGTACCCTTGGACCCTTAGGACCCTTATCTTTGACGATACGACATAAATAAAACTGTTACTGCTGTCGGATATAGGATACTGCATGAGTGTACTGGGATATAGGGATGGGCGTAGAAAAGTCAGGGTTCAGAGGCGCATATTTTGCACACTTTTGCTCATTTTATCTGTTGTTGAGATTCGAAAAATCAGTCATCTCAGGTGCAAAGTGTTTTTCTGCGGTGTCTCTGCCATAGGGCCAGAATCTCTGGCTCTGCTCTGAAACGCAGCATGTGCGGAGTGGCGTTTACTGCTCTTCCCCTCTTATTTTCCCTCCGCATCTTGTCAGGCCTCAACGGACAGATTTTATTTCCCCAGTTGTTGCGTCTGCACCAGCACTAACGACTGCACCTGAGTCGGGGTTGCCACCGACACTTCCCCTCTTGCGGCCACCCTGTCCGTGGCTCCTCCGCACCTCACGCTATCGTCAGGACGTCGCCGTTTCGCGCAAATTTCCAGTCCTGCGTGCGAGGTAAAAGCAGCTTTTGCTCGCCTGCAGAGCGTGCATTAATTGCTTGTCGTCCCCTCCTCGTCCTCCTCCAGGGACCGCTTCCCCCTTCACCCTTCTTTTCATTAAATCCCCTCTGTAGGACAAGGGACTCGCTTAAAGCGCGTGGCTTGAACGAGGAACTGCGGAGGAAAGGAGCTCGACAAAGTCAGGACGAGCGCGTAGACGAGGTAAGCCTGACTCCGGCGCTTCTATCTTATCGCGTAGGATAAAAAAGTATTCCTAAAAGTGAAAGAAGCCATTTCCAATTTGTACGCATCCACTCCTCTTCCCTCCGAAGAAGAAAAAGCGACGGTTCAAAAGCTGATTGAACTGTCAATCAAGCAGGGAGGAGTGGAGAAGAATGGTGCTGTTGTGTGTGTGTGTGTGTGTGTGTGTGTGTGTGTGTGTGTGTGTGTGTGTATCTGTGTGTGTGTATCTGTGTGTGGGTGCGTGCGTGCGTGCGTGCGTGAGTGCGTGAGTGCGTGAGTGAGTGAGTGAATGCGTCTGTGTGTGCTCCCACATGCTACACCTACTACATAGGTGTTTTCTTCCACAGCACACAGCGGAGCAATCAACAATTTATTGAACACGCAACAGTGACCCTTGCAGCCTCATTTGGGATATCACTGTGTGTGTGAGCTTGAGACTGTGCGGTCAAGTGAATTTGTCACTTTATGGTGACACCATACAGAATGCCCCACGTGTCTTCAACGCTCATGGATGAGTAGAGGACAAGCAAGTAGTCCTGTGTGGTGACAACTGCACTGCACACCGGCACTGTGCAGTTGTATCATAGGTAGCTGAGGCCGACTCTGCTCGGGAGAATGCTGTGGAGCGTCGTTTCTGTCTGTGTTATGCCTCTTCGACGCACTTCACGCTGTCCACGTGCTTCACGCTCACCATGCACTCCGTGTCGTCCATGCGATCTGCTGCACCCCGATCCATTTTGCCTTTTCTGTTGATGCGGACGTTCGAGCTATATGACACGCGCACGCAGGCAGATGGAGTTTTATATATGTGTAGAGATTTGTGTCGTATGTACGCATGTTGGCCCTTTCTATACAGTGGTGAGGTACGCGTAGATAAGGAGAGTAACTTTGTTGAAAGCTATATCATATTCCTAAGTTTCATGGTCAATCCTGCTGCATGCGGCTCACATACTCAGACAGTGCAACGCACTTACAAAGCTCATAGGAAAGTGGCCCACGTATGGGGCCCGGTGTTGCCACCGCCTGTACGTATGTAAGTGCTGTATGTAGTTTGGACGAAAAGTGCAGCTGACTGACATCAGCACAGGGTGGATTTGCAATAATTGAATGTACACCAGGTGAATTTTTCAAATGGAGTTTGGTCATCGATTATTTTGTATTCACCATTTCAAATCCCTCATGAGATCGGGCGTTCCGGTCACGGCAGGTGATCATTTCTGCAGGAAGAACAACCTTCAAAGTGTCTCAGTGCCGTCATTTCTGAACAAAAACATGGCCAAGTCACAAAAAATTGTCAATAGAGGTGGGAAGAAATGCTGTTTTGCTGTGTTTCCTACGGTAATCTTTGATTCTGGAAATAACCGATAATCGAACCGATAACCGAGTAAATTGTGCCACAACTGAACAGAAAACAAAAAGCCAGCTATTCGGAATCATCGCACAATCTTGAGTACAGTTAATACGGTGAAGAAATCTGTGTATACGTACACGTACGCAGTGAAATAGTGTAATCGTCAGCAGCAGCTGAGGTTGCAGCTGGTTGGGATTGCAGCCACGCGCAGATTGCGACCACTCCAAGCAGCTCCAAGCAGTCTTAGTTGCTTTATATTTGAAAACCTGTATTGTACCCAACACACTCTGGGCGCAGAGCAGAGGGGCTCTTTGAAGTACATAATTTATTTTAGTTTACTATTTTTGACCCCCAACAAAATGATGGGCAGAGAGGAAAAGTCGGTCGGTGCCTGGTCGCGCTCTGCGCGTCGTCGTAGCCTCTACAGGGTGACGATCAGAATAGGTCGCAATCCCGCTTGAAACCAACAGTAGAAGCAGCTGCATTGTAAATGCAAAGACATGCAGTCCTTGACGTAAGTAATGTCGCTTGGCGGAAAGTGCTAAAATATTCTGAGCGCAAATGATTTAGAGTTGAATTTTGATGTCGAACATATAGTAAGGCATGAAATGCAGAAGTGTGGTCAAGTTTCGTCCGCCCATTGTGACGCTAGAGTGCTTTCAGTGTGCTGACGTGGAGACGGTTTTTGACCGCTTCTCTTTGTTAGAAATCACTGTAACTTCGTATGGGTGTGGCCACCCGCCCTCCCGTGCCACATGCCAAAGGTGGCACCGAGCAGCAGCAGCAGGAACAGACCACAGAGCACACGGACAGGTGGACAGAGCTGCCGCTCCTGCTGCTGAGTGTCTGTGCTAATTTTTTCACCCTGATGATGCTTTTCTCTCTGTGCACTGAAAGCACTCTAGTGTCAGAATAAGCACTCTAGTATGTGAACTCATGTACTCAAAGTTACGTCTGAATAACCGATGTCGTGTCGAAATTCAGCCCTAGAACACCCCACAGCAGTGTCTGCGGCATACTTCCACGTAGCGATATTACTTACGTCCAGGACGTATATTCGTATGTCAAATGCAGCTGTGAATAAGGACCAATCAAGTTACATGCTATCCTCAATAGATGAGGGGTCACAAACTTTTTTTAATCTTATTAAAGAATCTGCAACGTGTCCTGGCACTTCTGGGTGCAGATTGAGGCTACATACGCTCTTAAAAACAGTGACTGAGCAGCTCGCACACACAGGTGGTCCCAAAATCTGCAGATAATAAATTTTGCATGTTTAACAATGATGGCTGCAGAGCAGCAAGTGGGCGTCTCAGAAGTATCTGCACTTGAGGCTTAGCAACAGACTCTTCTGTGGCACTAGATACATTTGTAAAGACTATGGTAATCAAGACACTGAGATTGGTGTTTACATGTGAGTGCGTCAGATGATCTGTCAACTAGACATGTCAAACAAACTGGTATCAGCTGCCCCGACATGAAGTTACGCAAAAACCATGTACCCGGGGTACTGAAGCGAACGTTTTTCTCCTAATGAGAAACAAGACACTTGTGATTGCCAGATGTCTGGTTGAGAAAGTCACTTGTTGCCCAAAGAATCCGCCATCGCACGAGACAATGGGCAAGAAGTTATCTACAGATTTTGGTCCGACTGCGTCGGCTGGAAAAAACAGACTGCCACCAGATCCTCTTTGGCGGCAACTTCTTCAGGCATGCAGGCCAGAAGAGAATGGCGTCTTTTGCAAGAGGTCACTGGAGGCTACAAACTCTAAGAAAAAAAAGGAACATTCTTTCTGCAGGACTGGTACCTTCATTGAAAATTTCGACTCCCAACTCCTTGAGGACTGCGTCGTTCCTCTTCCACCTGATCATGGTCTCCGGCGACGCCGTGGGCGTCAACCACAGCAAGAAGAGAAAGATCCACTGGCTCGACATGGCGGCAGCCACCACTTGCTTCATGAGACTACCTAGAGGGCGACGGAGAGGAAAAGAAACCCTTTAGTTCGTAAGCACACCCGTGGGTGATCAGCGCTGTCGATAATACCCCCGCCGACGTCGCCGCCTCCGCCTCCATTCAGCACGCTTACGCAGATGTCTCCATACACCATGAAATTGTAGCGAATTTTATCCCGCGAATGCACTTTCTCCTTATTCCTACCCCTTTCTGCAGATCGCTTCGTAATGGGATTGCCTTTCCCTTGAGGAGGAGAAATTTCTGCCTTGCTTCTTCTTCTCCCCTCCTTGGCACAAGCAACCTTTGCACTATCACAGCTCCATGCACTAAGTATACGTAGCACGTAAATGCTACCATTTTATGGCTCCCCTCCTTGCACACTCAGCCAACAGCCATGAAATTTCTTCAAGCGCAAACATCGAGCATAACTTCTCCATCAGACAAAAGACGCACACACACAAAGAGAGAGAGAGAGAGAGAGAGAGAGAGAGAGAGAAGTCTGACCGAGCGACCCGGTCGTGGCTGCCTGTGCCAGGTACTACTTATTGACCCTGTCTGGGTTGGGTTAGGCCCTCGTCCTTCCGCTATAAAGTCCTTTTTCCCATTCCTGCCGGGCCTTTTCTGGGAAAACGAGAGCCTTTATCATCGGCTCAATTTCGGATTATGATACGTGGTAGCTACATGCAGTGGAACCATTCACATTTTGAGGCCAGCGCTCGTAGTTTGGTACCTACCCCTTCACAGGAAGAGGGGATATTGTGATTTATGGCATCAAATATGAAGCCATTTCTCTCTATATAAGCAAGGTGCGGTTTAGCCTTATCCAACTTGCAACAGTCTTCGCGAGGAAGAAAAAAAAGAGATGATAACTTTACTGTGCAAAGTGGTCGACTTCACCGGTGCACATGCTGCGGTTTGGCCTTCGTGAGTGCCAGTCAAGTGGCCTCCTGTTCTAGTAATAAGTTAAGAAAGATACTGCAATAACAAGCGTGCACTTGCGTCCGCTACGCCCATTCGTCCCTGTCCTGTTACCTTCGAGCACACCTTGAAGCTGTCACAATATGGCATTGAGGAGAACATGAAGGATAGGCCTCAGGAAATGGGCCAAATTGACGTAGGCCCCCTCGTCAGTGCAAGCGCAAAGTTTACTCCAGGCCGAGCGAGTGCCTTAAGTGGCCATTGTCAGGAGACACACGAGTATTCATAACATCTGTGAGTTGGTGCAACACGAGTTGTAACTCGAGTGTTGACCACTTGGCAGGCGAGTTTCGGAGTGGCCACTTTCGCGCAACATTCGGGGAATGTGCAGAAAAAGAACTCAAGCGACAGTGCTTCCTGGGTCTAAAGTATTTATGGCATCGGAGATTTTTGCGAATTCTCTGCTGTCTCAACGGATAGTGACGACTTCACCTCGACATCTCCACTACGCAGTTGCTTCCGTCACAGTTGCAAAGCTGAGAAGTCGCTTTGGTTCTGGAAAGAGCATCCATAATGGATTATCTGTCGAGTCTCCAGAAACTGGAACAACCCTGTAACATTCGTCATGAACTTTAAATGTCTCGTAGTGCAGTGCTGATCAACGATTCAGAATCACACTTAACTAAGAGCCGGTTATTATTGCCGCACAGACGAATGCATGATGAGATTGGCCTGGTGACCTTGCATGGCCTTGCAGGAGATTGGCCTTGCACTGTCACTACTAACTTTGGTTTCAAAGAGCAGATCAATGCGTAATCCGTTATTCTTGCTCACACAATCTAAAGTTTTCGCTGCAGGGCTGATCACAACTTGAGAAGCGCGGTGAAAAATGTCAATTATCATAATTCCTCTAAAGAAATAACGCATTATGAGGGCTGCCTGATGAGCATGAGTCCAATGTCCTGCAGGTGAGACAAAAGTGTCTGCACACGGGCAGCCCTGACCACTTTTCTGCGTCTGCTCGGTGATCAAAACTCTAGAATTGAAGGTCCTTGGAAGTTGGAGCTCGTGGAAAGAAAAAGTAACTTTTCTTTACTTCATTCTAGCCATTTCTTTTCATATCTCCATTCTAGGTATTCATTGGCGTGCTCGGCAGAGCAGGGGCAACAAGTGCAGACTGCAGCTGGTGCTGAAACGCCCCAAATTCTTCCTCATCATATTTGTATCAGTCAGCAGGAACAGAAATTCCATGAGAAGTGTAGAGGACGACGACATGAGGAATTATTATCTTTTTTGTTTTAAGCATTTTGTCACTCGTGGGTAGAATCTGGCCGTTTTCTTCGGTCAGGCTTTGCCCTCGTGAAGAAATAAGCCATCATTCCTCAACGATTGTGCTGCAAATGGACTGTGACAAAAGTCGATGAGGTTAGAAAAAGTTTGATGAAAAATAAGTAGCATTCACAAATCCTCCTCTGAAAACAACTTTATTATTTCAAAGAAGCATCTTTTTCAGACTTTTTTTTATCTTTTTAAAACTTTTCCAGTGGGTCAAAAAGTGAGTGGATGCGTAATAGGACTAATCTCTTTGTTCACGCTCTTCACATTTTTCACGCATTTTTCTGGCCAAACAACCACTGCCTTCGACTATGGGTCATGGGAGTCTCCCTGAAAAAAATGGAGCTTTCTCATGCTCTTTTCTACTCTCTCTCTCCCTCTTTCACACACACACTACAGAAATTTTTGTCTTTAAACTTGTGATCAGCAAGAAAAATGCTCAGAGGTCGTTGTTGCCTGTGTGCAAGTCACACTTGGTAAAACGTTCGTCTGCCCTACGAGACATTTTGCGTCCTCACCAAGCCACTCTCATCATAGTCTTTTGAGCAATAACACAGGGTCCTTCAAAAACAGTGTGACATGTTTTTCTTACCAGCGGATTCTACATTTTTGCTGGCAGATCAGTGTGCAATGACCCAAGGTAACAATGTTATCTTGTCATCCACATGCTCATGGCTGTGGCTGTGGCTGTGGCTGTGGCTGTGGCTGTGGATGTGGATGTGGATGTGGATGTGGCTGTGGATGTGGATGTGGATGTGGATGTGGATGTGGATGTGGATGTGGATGTGGATGTGGATGTGGATGTGGATGTGGATGTGGATGTGGATGTGGATGTG
>JAAUXU010164119.1_pt1 | contig 12159 bp, 11 predicted proteins | sample 7278151 | NCBI WGS metagenome assembly JAAUXU01 (sample SAMN14350113, study PRJNA611818) | marine sediment metagenome | isolation source: surface marine sediment (1.8m) | place: French Polynesia: Moorea | collected 2018-08 | reverse complement strand
CATGCCCCCCCTCCTCCCCTCACACCCCCCGACTCACACACCGGTCCCTCGATTTCGTGGGGTGGGGGGGGGGCCGCCCCCCCCCCCCCGAGAAACTCAAGTTGCCTTGGCTTAACTTTCCCATTACGATACTCGATACTCAAGTAGTGCGAGCTGTGAATGAAGTGCATCATTATGCAATTGTCTGGCAATTAACAACAGCCACAAAGTCCGGCTGCACCTGTTTGTCAATAGTAGGAAGGGCGGATCTGCACTGTTCACCTAGATAGCCGACGGCGCTCCTTGGCCGAATTGGCAGCCTTGAAGTCTGGAAGGCTTGTGCTCCACTACGGACAATGTAGAAGGAACTCAAAACAAGAGTGCAATAAGTCATCATCGGACCAACAAATGCTCCACCAGGTCTTATTAAAAGGTTGGCATCTCATTTTACTTATTGCACTGCCTCTTCTGTACAATATATTATGATGACATAATACCATACCTGCTTACGCACTGGAGATGTGTGCAGGGGACGCTTCTTTCATGTTCCTGCAACAGCTGACCTGCCTTTTCTAATCGGACCACCCAAATCATTCACTCGTAGAAAGTTTGCAGGTTTCAAAGACCACAGTCTTGAACTTCAACTTTTGCACTACACAGCTCTGATGTCGCAAAGTGAGGAAAGAGATGAAGGGGCATTGAGAAAGTCGTCCAAAAGGTCATCCTTGATCTCTGGCCAAAAGCAATGGAGGATCTTAAACACCTCTCAATGTCTCTACAATGATGTGGAGCACATATTTTCTATCCATCATATCCTCAATTCGCCAGTTGATTTTGACAGAGCTTCTATGTTGACTTTGCAATGTGTGACCCTGGGCATGACGTGGAACAGGTGTCATCCGGGGGAAAAATCAAATTGGGGTTGTTCCAAAAGAGATCAGGACCGTGAAGTCCTGAACAAAGGGAGGCCCCCGCTGAGGCAGCTAGAGCAGTCACCCTCTGGGCCGGTGAGGCCTGTTCACACCTGTGAGGTCATTGGAGGCCAATCTTGCCGTCACGGAAGGACTGCGTCCTCGAATAAAATTCCTGGTTACCTTTTTTGGTCCGCCTTTTGCATGGATCAATGTATGCAACACCACTGATTGAGCATCGGCTATTAATGGTTCGCCACATTGTTGAGCTACTTTTTCACTCAGCTTTTGAGCTGCAATGATGCCCATGCACTAGTCAATCTAAACGCAACATTGAGCGAGTTTTAACAAACAATTCCTCTTTTGTAAGTTTTCAACGACAGATTCTATCGCTCTCCTTTGTCTTGGGGAAGTGCGAAAAAACAGCAGAAACATCACACGTTTCTATTTTTGATGTCCTCATCAGATCTGTTTTGCCTTGGCCCGACAGTGATCTTATAAGCGGCGGGCACTGTACACACTTCTCTTCCTCCTTCTTCCACTACATAGTTTCAGGAGTCGAGGTGGGCACAAGCGAGATAATTTCATACTTTTGTTTTTGGCACCTTTGGCAGGAGGAGGTGGGAGAAGTGTGTAGGAAGTGAAGACAGTTTGAAAGGATCGAGAGCTGGGAAACTGCAGTAGCAACGAGTGCGTAGAAGTTGCACAGAGCGTGGACGTGGATCTGAGCTTCGGCAGTTTGGGCAGCAACGCCTGCAACACTGGGCTTTTGTTCACTCATGTAAAGTGAACACTTCTTTGGCCGCCAAAATGAGGGCCTTGCAACTGCAACCTGGGGAAGACATCTGCTCGGAGGAGTCTCAATTCGAAATTCTGTTTACTGAGGACCACCTTCTGAACAAAACACTGAAAAATACCAGATATTTTTCATCTTCGGTCAAAATTGGGGTTGAATGAAGTGGATTTTTTTTTTAAAAAAAAAGGAAAGAAGGAAAGAAAAAAAGCTATTTTTAGGTTCCCAAACCTGTCACACTTTTGAAACACTTCCAAATTACGTAAAGGGACTTTTGATTCGTGTAGCTGAAGCATAATTGTTTTTTATTTTTTTAAACCTGGTGGGGCCAGCGGAACTTTTCGGTTGGTGCTAGCAACAAAATTTCTGTACCCGGATCCTTGGTTCATCCAACATCAACCGGACATCAACGGCGCAAGTTCCTTTTAGAAAATGCCTAATGAGGGCCTAAAATTCCACCAGGTCAGTCTAGTGCACAAGGGTGCAGTTGCTAAGTAGGGCACGTTTGTGCGGTGAGAAACGTGATCAAGAACGTAATGGGGAGCACAGTTGCGAGCCTCAATTGACGGGATTGCGCAGCTATTCAATGTGCACATCCATTTGGGTCCGCTGCACGCCCGGCCAAGTTGTCCTCAATCACGTCAAACCACGCAAAGCATTCCCTACTCAGCTTGCACACGTAGTCGTGTGCAGTGCACAGAAGTGTGCGGGGCACTGAGTCCAAGTCCTCCAACAACGGGCTCCTTTCGTCCCACAGCAAAGCCGGGTCCTCCCGCTAGTACTGAGTATAATGACAATCTAACAATGTGTAGCAGTACTAAAAAAAACGATTAAACAAAGGTTCAACATTTTTTGTTGTCTGCTTCCCCTATCCAGGTACCCGAATCGGTCAAAAAATCTGAACCTAGCTGATAACTAAGGGCCGGACTTAAATGTGGATCACATAAATAAGTACTTGGAGACCAAGCTGTTCCGTCTCAATATGAAAAAGTGGCAACTCTGCTGCTGTTGCTTAATCTCACCTTGCTCCTTGTATAAGGTCAAGCAAGTCCAAGCTTCGAACATGCAGTGGGACGCAAATGAGCCTCTGTCGCTGCCATGGAAAGCTACTGGAATACTCAGGACTTCACGCAAACGATTCTTGAAACTGGAAGCTGTATGGGTGAGTGCCAGAACAGTGCAATGCAGCAAGTCAAGGAGTTTCATTGAACTTGGATTGGAGTAGATGACACAACTGGTTTCACAGGTCACCAGGATGCTAACAGTGTAACTGTGTCTGTACGAAATGTTCGACCTAAACTGTCAAAGCCGGACGGTAGAATTTGACAGTTTAAACGAGCCCTTAGCTCCATCTGGGTGTGTGCCGCAGGGCTTGGGCGATTGAGACAAGGGTTAAAATTGTCTTAAAAGCTTCTCGTTGGGTTGAAATGACGAGAGGGGAGCTTTTAGAGTTACTTCTTGGATCTACCTACAGTTGAAATGAGAACTATTGTTAACATAACATAACCTTAAAATTGACCGGATAGCGACCACCTGCTGGACTAAATTAGTCGAAAAAGAATGTGCCAAAGGTAACTTGAATTCTCCGTGCCTCAGTGTTGAAGGTCTCCACATGGCGACGAGTTCGAGTGTGTAACACGTCCTTAAGGCACACAGGTGTTCTGCACTGCTTAGAAGCAACTGCCGTCTAATAGCTGGTGATCGCTGTTCCGAGTCGACTGAGGCATCAAGATAAAAAGGACCTTTCGGTCAAGCAAATCATCTTAGAAAAGGATAGCTTGCATAGCGCTAGAATGGATATATTCGAATTCGTACCGAACGTAAGCAATTATATGGAGTGGATGCAAATCTTGATAACGTTATTCAAATGAATCAGTTTATGGACTCTTCATTGGATGTGGCGATGACCGCGACAGGCCCGATTCCTGAGGAGCAGGACTGCAAATGTCTCCAGGCTGCGGCCAAGATGATCACTTTGAATGGATTGTTGAGAGATTGACGTACTTGAATGGAAATCAAGGGACCAATCATTTTTTTTTATAATTTTATCACATTTTAGGGTCTCAAAACATCACATTCAAATCCGCTCTCTACTGATAACCTCAACTGGGAGCAAACGCACGTGTCTGACGATCAGGGATGTAGAAATTATGCAAATAAAGCACTTAGGTCCTGCACCGAGTGGTAGAATTATTCGGACCGTCAGAGAAAAATGTTGCGCTTACAAGTAGAACGTACGACTTTAATTCGCCACTTACAAGCAATGCATGTGTCAGCATTTCAAAGCACACATTGGCATGCTTTGAAATGCACTGTAGCTCATGTGCATGCACATGTTTATGCAACAGTCGAGTGAAAAGGAGTTGAACCCACAGGGCAATACTACTGTGCGAACATATCAAATGCTACTAGAACTGGAACTGTGAACTGTTCAGAACCATTGAACTGACATCGCCTTTCTTCTTTCGACAGCGAACGGGTACACTGGACCGAACTGCACTGCACTGCACTGGACTAAACTGTGCAGAATCTATTGCCTGGATAAAACTCTTTCCCACAGCTGCGACACACATGCATGTACTACATAGGTCAACGCAGTAAATAAATATATGCACGTATTTATGCTCATTGTCCGAACGATTGTGTTAGTCACTTTTTTTTGTTTTACTTTTTAACACTGACATTTTTTCATGGGAACTCTTGCACAGATATGGTGAAATGAGCAAGGAAAATGTCTTTCTTATACTTTTTGCTCCTCTTAAAGCACGAACTGACGTGTAGAAGTAGGAATTTTCTCGAACCCTTCGAGGAATTCCGTCACTCACCCAAGGTGCACAACAAGTGTTAAAATATGGACGGTGCAAGTTTGTGTAGGCTTTTAGCCTCAAACAGACATGCACACATGTCTATGCACAGCACAGCAAATTAGACAAAAATCTTATCAGTGGTAATCGTGCTATGTGTTTGTCTTCCTTTCGGGTCAAAGCCAGAGAAGAACTTGAGTGGGTGGAAAGACAGAAACGCAGGTGTCACAGCAAGGAAGAGTGCCCGGGCATTGCCTACCCAGCAGGTGTCACTGCCAGTGCCAATTGGGCTCTGACCCCAACTCCTCCCTCCTCCAAACCTCGGGGCTGAAAGGCTCATAACTTTTCTGAGCCTTCCTCATTCCCAAACTCTCCCCCTCTTCTGTGAAGCTTCAAATTCAAAGATCCAGAGAGATCAAAGAACGCCTTCGAGTCTAACACTGGATCAAACGTTTCCCGCAGGAAATTCGTCAGTGCCAAATGTTCCACTCTTTTCAGCGCCCTTCTGTCCCTTTTGAAAGAGTTGCCATCATCCTGATTGGAACCAGCCAAGTCCACCCGGAACAGGAACCAAAGGAAATCATTCTTCAGCACTGACGAATTTCGGTTCGGCCGGACCGTTTTCATTTTCAGGGATGACTGCTCGTCCAAGGAGGACCTGAAGGATGGCAAAGCAAAGAACAGCACTTTTTTGAGTGATGTTACATAATTGGTACACATTGGAGGCATTGGCTGCAATTGACCCTCATAGATGAGTGATCCATCCTTCCCAAGAGATGATTTCCTTTTCCGTCTCTGTGCACATCTCATATCTCCTTCTCGTATCTGTTTTGTACTTATCTGGTGGAATTTGCGGTGAATTCTGCTGAAGGTGCGAGTTCAACTATGTACAGGAACTTACAATGTGTCGCATGATGACAACAGCCAGGTGATCATCTGCTGTTTGGTGCTGCGACTTGTTCAGGTCAATCCAATCCGTCAGGTGAAACTCATGCATTACAGCACTTCAAATCAGTTCTGAAAGTAGTTCAGACAACTGCCGAGCTTAGTGTCGTACAGCTCTATTTGATTGGAAGCTTTGCTGCTAAATTCAGTGACATTTTTGGCACAGGTCTGGAAATGTTAGGCTACGGGCATGATGGAGTACGATTGAGACGCTCAATCGTGCTGAAACTGCTCCTTGTCTGTCTCAGCTATGCAAAGACAGCCGATTTCACTGACTTTGGCCCAAGTGCTTCTTCCACTTCATTATCCTGGAGAGACTCCAAGGACATCTGGAATGCTCCGACGGAAAATGTCTCTCACTACAGCTCAAAGCCATTGGTGGCCAGTTCCGACCCATCTGTAAGGTACGTATTCTGGGTTATCGAAATATATCCGGGTCGATTTTTCCTGTTCTGAATCCGGATTGATGTCCCGGACACTGTAGAAAAGCCTAATCTGACTCCACTCAAGAAACTCTCCCATGTCCCGGGCAGTGGAGCAGACACAGCCCAGCAGAGGCAAAGATTTCTTTAGAGATACGCAAGCTGCCAATGATGCAAGTTGCTGTCACCCTTCATCCACGTAGCTATCACTGCTTTTGTTGAACTTGTTTTGCAAACTCAATCTTGTGTTGGAAGAGAATCTCTGACAAGAAATATGAGCACCTGACAAATATTGCAGTCACATTCGGAGGCAGTCTGAATGTTTCTCGTTTGTTTTAGGCACTTTGTTTTACTAACGTATCTTTCATCTCTCACACGTCCACCCACTCAGTAACAACGTCGAGGAGATGGCAGCCAACTGTAACCGTCCGGCCATTGAGGACTTTCCACAGGATTTTTTCACACAATCACAGCGTGCTAAGGGGGGTGTATTGATACACATCCTCATTGCCGTTTACCTGGTACTGGCACTGAGCATTATCTGTGATGAATACTTTGTTCCTGCACTTGAAATGTTGTGCCAGAAGCTCAGGCTCAAGCCAGATGTGGCTGGGGCAACATTTATGGCAGCAGGTAAGATAAATTGTGGTTCACTCAGTCCCACATGAATGCTCATGTTTTCACAGGAACAAGTTCTCCAGAGTTCTTCACTAATGTGATGGGCACATTTGTAACTGAGAGTGATTTGGGCATTGGCACAATTGTTGGCTCTGCAGTCTTCAACATATTCGGTGTAATTGCTGTTTGTGGGCTCTTTTCAGGGAGGAAGGTTAAATTAGACTGGTAAAGAATGCTGGCCGACCTTGAAAGGTCATAGTCAAAGCTCAAAGTGTTGCTAGGTATCCCATCACCAGAGACTGCGTCATTTATGGAATCACTGTTCTCATACTCTTCGCAGTGCTGCATGATGAGAAGGTGAGCCCTAGCACAGCTTTTAGCACAAAACTGAGACACTGCAAAACCGTTGTGATTCCAGGTGTATTGGTATGAGAGTCTGATCATGGTCACGTGTTATTTTGGATACATCTTGATCATGTTTTTTAACAGTGGGACTGAAAAGTGGGCTCATCAATCACTGGAATGGGTAATCAGATTCTTGCACTTTACATTACGATCAGGGTCACTTGTTATATCGTCCACTACAGGTTCAAAGGAAAGTTTCCCCACACCTGGTAAATGAATCCACTCCTCTACATACTGCCGACAAATCTACCCAGGTATTGCGAATGTGATCCTGCCTGCAAAATGCACTGGCTTACGTGCAACACTGCTGAAACGTCATGAAGATGCATCATTTCCCACAGATACCCACGATATCTACGGATAGTATCTATGATGCAGTTGACAACGGTGAAGATGGTTGGGCCTACCCTTGGAAAACTCCAGAGGGGAAGGGAATATTTGGTACCGCGGTAAAGCAGAGTGATGGCGGTAGACACACTACGTGCATAAATACTTCTCAGCTTACATTTGGTGGCTGCTATTTTTGCCTATCAACGTGCTGTTCTTCTTCACCATTCCCAATGTCCAAATGGGCCCCAAGTGTGCCAAGTTCTATCCACTGTCATTCATCATTTGCATCTGCTGGATTGGTGCTATTGCCTATGTTGTGACATGGATGATAACAGTTATAGGTGAGAGCTGTGATTTTTACTGGAAATGCAGTGATGACTGATTGAAGCCGCGGCCCATCAAGGTTACACTCTGGCCATCCCGGATTCTGTCATGGGGCTGACATTTTTGGCTGTGGGGACAAGGTACGTCGTAGGCATTTCTGCTTAAAAGGTCATATATCAGTATGGGTGTCTACTGTCCATGCGCTCTATTTTATTGGGACTTTCAGCATTCCCGAGGTGGTCTCTAGTTTAATAGTGTCTCGCCAAGGACTCGGGTCTATGGCAGTCTCCAACAGCATTGGGTCGAATACCTTTGACATTCTCTTGTGCTTGGGACTTCCTTGGCTTGTCAAATCACTGCTAAGTGTAAGAGCACCACGTGCGTTAATGTAAAGTCGCACATAACTATCTCTTCAGGGGTCCACGGGTGAAAAGGAATGGTTGGTGCAGGTCCGGAGTGAAGGTCTGGCATACACAGTTGTATCTCTCTTTATAAGTCTGCTTTTACTCTATCTCATCTTCCTGGCCTGCAGGTTTGATACATACTCGACCAAGGAAAAGTTATGACTACAAGTGATGTTATTCTTTTTTCTCATTGTGCACAGGTTCATTCTCTCCCATACCCTGGGTATTGTGGCCACAGTCATCTATGCTGCCTTCCTCACACTATCCATTCTGTTTGAATTAAACATCTTCTTTGTCGTCAATTTGCCCACTTGTCTGAGTGATAAGTGAGCGCAGTTGGGATGTGACTCAAACAGTCAATCAATACCTATGTGGTTGCAGTTACCTCGCTCATTCTGTGGTGCATTGCTTCTGTAAAGATACTTTCATCACGAAACAAGTAGAAAGACAACCTTATTCGTGTAAATGATATATAAAGTTTTGATATGTCTCAGAGGCAGGCCCTCGTTGTGCATGCACTATGGATAAATGGTAAGAAACGACTTCACTATATGCAGACTTGCATGAACAAGCAACAATACCTCTCTGAAGCCAACACCAGATGATTTAGAACAGTGGTGGCGTCAGCGTCGTTCTTTGGTGTATCACATTCGTATTTGTCTGTGGCCCATGTATGAGATTCTGCTTCTAGTCTCTTTCGGCGTACACTTATAAGGACTTCCGATACAGGGGCATATTTTTCTCGGGAACCAAACCGTTAAGGGCCTTTTCAACAGCCTCAGTAGCTTTATCTCAGCCCGAGGGGGTCCTCATAAGCGGCGTCCACTGACTAGTCCATTCTCTTGACTTTTAGTGAATAGAGTGCTTTTTGGACGAGAGTGGAAGACCGGAGTCATTGTCACGGACTGGTCCGCGCAAGTATCAAGACATGAGGACGGCGGAAAAGGTGTCAGAACAAGAAGGTGACTTTTTTTTATTCAAAACAGATTCCAAAGCATCACCTGTCCGGTCAAAACGGGGGAACCAGACAGTCAAGTGCTAAGCATTCCTAGGGTTCAAAGACACACATCAAATCAATGTCACTTAGCAGATACTTTTCATCCCTCGAACATGGCAGATCTTGGACAGCACCTTGTCTCAAGAGGGAGGGTGAAAAAACCTAGAAGAGTTGTTTAATGCATGCACAATAGCTTTGGTGACGGGAAATTAAATCTGGGGCAAATATGTTGTACAAGGAGATCCAGTGGGGAACACTTTTAAAAAAAAGCCTACTGACTTCCATGTCAACATCTTTTTGCCACAAGAAGAGAGAACAATGACCCTCTCTTTCAGAGGAAAATGGGCTATCCACAATGACTGCTGGACAATGACAATGAACATCAAGCTGGACCTACACTCGACGAGAAAAATGCACTTTGTTCGTGAAGAAACAATGAGACGTTAAGAAAAGCTTCATTTGCAATGACCCAGGAGCTCAGTTCGACTGCGGCCGCACAGGAACAGTAGGAATGAAGCAATGGGGTGCAGCGAGGGCCTGTTGCTCAGCGCATGAAGAATGGCAGTCCTTATTGGACAGCATTGTCCAAGCCCAACCTGACAAACAAGAGGAAGTAATTGCAGGGCAGGATAACGTCTTCTCAACCCCAAAAGGTAAACCGTCAATAGCAATGAGGTGGAGACACCAGAGGAGGTAAAAAGAACAAAAAGCAGCTCATCAGACCTTGGATCCCAAAAAGGTGATATTGTGGCCAGTGATGCAAGAAGAAATGGTGCAAAACAAACTATAACTTAAACTACAATAACTACGGTAACCTGAACGCATGCCATGCACGTAGTGAAAGCTGAATAAAACGTTCAATCCACTGCAAAAGTATGAGTTTCCAAATACGATCATCATACATGCTTAATCTCTTGGAATATCCTGAAGGTTGACCATCAGGTTGTGGCAGGAGTCTCAGCCTCGGGGTCAGGGCAGGTTCAGGGTCACGCACGTTCACTCTTGACTTGGATCAATCAGTAATCGGCTGAAGATTCTGTGAACCTGGATTTTTGGTTTGGATGGCATTCAGCTAAATTTAGGTCCAGGGTGGGCCCCTGAATTGAAAGAAGTTGCCTTGGCCAGATGTCCAGGCAAATCCTTGTTGTCAAGGAGGTCCTAGACTCTGAACACTTTCACGTGTTAAGGACATGACGGCTTACAAGCGTGGTACTCCGTGAAGTGCTGGTGTAAAACAACCTCATAGAAAACAAAACCTCGCGTCCTGGTATCAAGAAAATCTAAGTGTTGCCCACACACGTCTGAAGATTTGACATTCTTGCAAGCGAGTGAAATACCTTACTTTACCTGTGGTGCTTTCATGACTGCCTCATTGCTCCTTCGACTCCACGAAGTCCACGCTGGGAATCGCGTCTCCTTGCATGGAGTCGGATCTTCATCAAAATAGCTCATTATAACTTTTAACGTTTCTCTGCCAACCCTCATATTTCACCCACCACAATATTGCGCATGTTTTCAATACCCTCTCCACTGTAGCAGAAGGGGTTGTTGATTTGGTGATGCGAGAAACCACGACCGTCTTCATGTCAACGGGAGACATTTAGCACCAGTTTTTCCTGTGCACCCACGTATCAGATGCCGACTTTTTTCTTCATGTTTAATCCAAAAAAGGTGCGTCCTTTTTTAAACTCTCCCCCCCCCAAAAAAAAACCGGCGGAAAATACGGCACTTTTTCAAGTGCTCAGCATACAGCTGACTAAGCTCTTTTGTCAGACTTGCTTTTGCCTTGCCTGTTCAAGCACCAGCTTTAAGTCTGTGCACTCACTTCCACCTCCAAGATTCAACCCCCGAAGCAAAGAGATTTTTGGAAGCCCTGGAGGATGAATAGGGAGGACCATTAATCAATATTTTGTCCCAGTTAACCTGTTTTGGAGAGGGATTTATCCATTGATAAAAAGATTCTAAAAGAAAAACCATTACCATCGCTTCAACATCGCCGAGAAGGTGAGAGATACCTTCACTGATAAGCTCAACTCTCTTCGCAATGCTATGATGGCCTTAAGGAGGATTGCATAAGCAAGTGTTACGTATAAACAGCTTTGACATACAGTAAGATGTGAAGCGGAATGGGGTGTCCAATTCGTGTGTGGCCCTGAACAAATTTTCACAATGAGCAGAAGAAGAAGCTTCTGGTGACTGCCAAGGTTGAAGAATTCAATTTGTCTCAGTAGTAGAAGTAGAATATAAAGTGGAGTGCCCTTCCTCCCTCCCATTGCATCGAACAAACAAACGAACATTTTTCACCTAGAAGGCAATCTTTCCGCAGTTCTTGGCAAAAACAAGGCATGGGTGGAGACTCTGTCAAGCCATATAAGCCATCTTGACGAAGAGGAACAGAAGATATTGTGCAGAGTGAAGCTGTCAAGAGATGTGGTTATGCAGTTGCTTATGCAACTGAGCAGCTCTGTGAGGCACAAGAAGAAGAAACTGAGAAGTGTTGAAAGGTACCCAACAATGGAACTGAGGAATAACTTCTGGAGGGAGAAGACGTGGTCAGAAAGTTGGCTTTTTTTTTCATCAGCACAGTGCGCAATGCGTTGCATTTTTTTCTCTACGTCAGTACTGAACAATAAATTGACTGCATTAGGGCGTGCAGCGCATGGTTTAGTTATGCTCATGAAAAACCAGGGTCGCGGCCAAAGTTGAAGCATCCGTACAAGACCCTGGACGATTATATCTCTGTGACCATGGGATTAAAATCCCTTAATTTCCAGCAATTCCCAGAGCAGAAAATGGCCAACTAAGTCAAGTTGCTACAATGCGGTTTGTTTAGCATTCCCGCTTGCATTCCTTGCCAAAGGCTTTGAGTCGCTTGGCCGTGAACCAACTAAATATGCACGAGACCCAATTCAACATAATTCAGATGATTTACTTTCAACAGTCGACGTAATACTCGAAAGAAGGAGCCGAAGGAAGGGTGGAAAGAAGAACGAAAAAAAGAGCCAGGTACATCTTATGTTAATCTGGCTGCTGGGGTCAGAGTGTTTAACTCAGTGCTTTAAACTTTAGAAGGATTTGCAAGTTCACTCGAAAGTGCATCAAGACTGCCTAAGTTGCAGCTGCTTGGGGCACAGCCAGTTACTGCCCAGTTGGCAGACACTACAGACAGTGAGTAACTGGTCGGAGGGGGTCTTGTTGTCTCACACCCGACTCATTTGACTCAAGTT
>JAAUXU010073536.1_pt1 | contig 12160 bp, 8 predicted proteins | sample 7278151 | NCBI WGS metagenome assembly JAAUXU01 (sample SAMN14350113, study PRJNA611818) | marine sediment metagenome | isolation source: surface marine sediment (1.8m) | place: French Polynesia: Moorea | collected 2018-08 | reverse complement strand
TTCTGACAATGAAAATTGCATCAGACAAGCAAAAATGCCTCGGCTGTCAGTGCTGGAGAAGAAGCTTCTCAAGGTGCGCTTGCAATCTACTTCAGGGAGACACCCGAATATTGAGTCGGGCAAAACAAAAGAGTCGAGAAGCCGAGAATCGAGCTCGAGTCGTGCAACGCAAGGTCATCCCTACTACTAGGACACACTTTGGCAGTACTCGACGTACGAGTACTGTAGGTCTTGGACTCCATGGAACCGAGCTGGGCCCCAAACGCCTCTCACAAGCCCGCTACATCACCAAGTCAGGTCCGAGGCAAAGGAGAAGAAAAGGAATAAGTCTTCCTTGATGAAAACAGCCTTTAAGGCCTACAATATTAAATGCAACCGCCAGGAGCGGACTGGGAACACGCACGCACACACAACGTGTACGCGAGGCACTTTATTTACTGCCCATAAAGTCTTTTTTTTCTCTCTCTCTTCTTCTTCCTCTTCTTTCCTGAACGCGTCACTTTCCCGCCATTTCCTGCTCCCATATTTCACGTGCGCGCGCCCCAGGGCCGTGCCCAGGCAGGCCTACGGCCCCGTGGGACGGCTTCGCGTTCGCTCGGTGCATAAATAACGGGAGGGGGGGGACGATGAAGGGGAGAAGAAGAGGAGTGTTCTTTAGGGAGAAAGATGAACAAAACATAAATAAATAACTCTTAGAGATTAGGCTATAATCTCGTTATAAATCCACGCACGTCACAATGGTGCACACACGCTAGATAAGAGCGTGAACTTCTTGTGCAGTATGAGTCAAAACTGGCTTGTTTGTGCGACTCACACGGTACGAATCGTTCGTCTGTCTATCCCTCCCCCCCAAAAAGAACTTTTACTCTCGTCGGTCTCATTGTACCAGGCAGGCAGCTGGAGAAGAACGTACGTAAGTAGTAGACCTTTATCTCCTTTGTGCTCGAGTACGGGCGCGCCTCTCCCCCCCCCCTCCCCCCTGCTCTCATGAATGCGAGCGCGCACTTTCACATTCTGTCCGTGGAAGAAGAAGAAGAATGAACGCAATCAGTTGCATACGTGACGCAGGTCGACAAACGTCATCGCTGCACTTGCCGCACGGGGTCTCCAGACCAGATCCGCAGGTTGGGAGCCCTCGGGGTCGTCCTCGGGCGTCCAGAGGTTGATCCAAGGGTGTCCGGGGTAGAGAGAGAGAGGAAAACGTGTCTCGGCTGACGCCCAATTTTGACGGGTTCGTCGGTCAAGGCAGCCCCGGAGGCCCCGTTAGACACGTTAGAGGAAGAAGAAGAGAAGTTTGGTCCGCATGAGTGTCCTAATGTCAGTGCTTTCAGTGCTTGCTGAAGAGTTGAGGGTTACTTTCCTTGGCTGAACTTGTTCACGACCGTGTAGCCTTGCGCCCGCCGGCCACGACAGGGACGCTCGGGTGGTGCAGGCTGGCGATGGTGGTACCTGCATCGTCGTCGTCGTCGTCGCCGTCGGAGGATGGTGAAACTGTGTCAAGCCCTGCTGCAGTCGTAACCCCATCCAGGTTGTCATGAAACAATCCTTTTCGAGCGTCATCGCTCCAAAATGTGTGAGAAAACTGCACAAAGGATCTAGCAGTGTCATTGTCAAGGGAGTCCGGGTTCAGCCCGGGGTCTCGACGTGAAGAAGAGAAAAATCAATTTTTCAAAGAAAACATAGACGTGAAAGATACCAGAAGAGAATTAAAAAGAAATATGTCCAGCTGGGCTAGACGACTGCCCAGCTTGGATGTGATCCGCAAGAAGCTGAGGCCGTTCGCGGCCGCCTCCTCCACGCCGTCCTTGGTGAGTGCGTCAAAGTGCTTCGACGTAGGCGACCTCGAGGGTAGATTCGGCGCGGACGAGAGCATCGTGGCGCGCCGGCGCAGTCTTACGCCAGACAGAAGCGAGGATCTGGCCTCGTCTTGTAGCGATTACTCCGAGGAAGACATTGACGAGAGTGACGACGACTCAGAAGAAGAAGAGAAGATTGCTGACGCAGTTTATGATCAGAGTGACAACTTGGCCAGAGACTGCAGAGAGTTCTACGAGCGGAGATTGAGGGCCGCTGAGAGAGCGGCGGCCAAGTGGGGCTCCGGCGGTGACAATGCTGGTCCCAAGATTAGAGAGTACGAGGACAAAGTGGTTGAGGGTCATCACTCTCCCACTTCTGCCTGCTCCTCCGGGTACTTCAGCCTGGGCACGGTGACCGCCATTGATGGAAACTGCCCATCCCTGGTCGTGCATCAGGCTCCCAAGGAGCTGTTCAGTGCTGACGAAGGAGCCAATGTTGTAGTGGTAGCGGGCGACGAAGGATCTAGTCCTGCTGAGGCTTCAAGCATCTCCTCCTCATACTCGTCGTCGTCGTCCTCCTCTCCTGCTGTCGTCTCCAGAGTTCAAGTGTCAGATACTGATAGCAAACTCCCTAGTCTGTCCAACAAGAGCCAGACCGTGGTGGAAGTGTGCAATCCCGTCGATCCTGGAAAGCCAAAGTCCTTGTCCGGTCAGCTCGACTCTTTGTCATCAGAGCACGGCGGCATTCAGAGCAAGATCGAATTCCTCCGCAGTGAGCTTCTCTCCTTGATCCACCAGGACAACGACTTGTTCAAGCAACTGCTCATGCTGAATGACACCATTGAAGAGCTCAAGGAGTCGTCCAGCGTCGTCGTCCAAAGCTGTCTGAACGAAGATCCAGACCTCATCACTCCACCTCCAGGATTCAAGCCTGCCACAACCATAGACGAAGGCGATGAGCAGGAAGAGGATGAGGAGGGCAGGGAACAGGAGATCAACGATCTCCTTGACGAGGCTCTCAACTTCACGTCAGACGAGGAGGAGAACAATTCGAGCGACAAATCTTCTTCACTTTCAAGGAGTGGATCGACTTCAACCTCATCAACAACTTCTCCACCTTCGATATGGCAACGTGACCGTGAAGGAGCGGAAGCAGAAGGTGAAGAAGGAGAAGAAGAAGAAGCTGTTCAAGCGGTTAACGCGGTGCTGAAGGCCTCCGTGGACCACGGCAACAAGCTTTCACCGTCTTCGTCATCTCTGATCTTCCGATCTCAGTCACTGCTTTTCCTTCGCCGCCAGCGAGTCTCCTTTCCAGCCACTGCCAGGAATCGCCGGGGAAGGATCTTGCCCTCCACGTGCGGCGGTGGCCACCCCCTGGTCATCGCCAGCAACCACGCTGGCCACAGCCAAGTCGTCACTGACCTCCTGGTGAGGCGACACCAGCAGTTGCAGAGTCACACGTTGCCCTCTTCGGTGGCCAGGACCAACCGATTGGAGAAGCAGGCCCGGTTGAACGAACAGAGTCTGGCGCGGAGGCCGCGGTTGCCGCCGCCGCCGCCGCCGCCGCCGCCGCCGTCGCTTGAGCAGCAGCAGGAGCAGCCACTTCCGCCGCCTCCGCCTCCGCCTCCGCCTCCGCCGCCATTTAAGCCTGAGAAGATGTTCAATTCCGCGGAGGAAGACTCCGCCGCCGCCGTCTCGGCCGCCGCCGTCTCGGCCGCCGCCGTCGCGCTCCCGCAGGTCGAGGTGATGTCCAAGTGGAGCCGGCACGTGAAGCAGAACTCGTTCGATTCCGGGATGGGCGTGACCACGCACTCCTCCTTCTCGTCGTCTTCCTCGTGTCCGTCAGACTCGTCGTCGGAGACCAACAGCGACCTGATGTGACCACGAGACAAGAATCCATCTATCTATATATGTTATTTCTCTCTTCCATAGTACGTATATAGCAAGACTACACACATGCACACACCTGCGTACGTACTGGAAGGGGTTCCACATCAAGTTGTCCACGTTAGTGTTATTTTCGGTCCACATTGCACGGTTTTGAGGAGGCTTTGGATGATTTCCAGGGCTGCCATCGATCGTGCCCCAAAGTGCCCGCTGTTGGCGTCAACTTGGTCTGATTCCTGTACCGAATCCTGGTCCAAGTGTTCAAGTTGGTGTGGAACCCCCAGTCCATAAGAAGTGCTGATCCTGTGCTTGACATTGACATCGGATTCGCTATCTTTCCGTTACGTGATTTTTGCGTCTTTTCCGCCAAGAGAAATTGCAAAATCAGTTAGCGCTCGGGCGTTCCAGAGGCGGAGGTGACGGCTACAAAGACCTTTTGTCAAACCTTGACGAGATAATTGAAAAATAGAGAGGAAATGAGTCAATCTCTTTCAATTCTTCAAGCAACCGGCGCGGATTAGGACTTAAAGACCCGTTCGAACTCGTGCAATTCAACTCTCTTTCAAGGCCGGGCTTAAGGAAGGACCAGCCAAAAGAGTCGGCGCAATTTTTCAACGCACGGGGTTTGACAGATTTTTTTTTTGCTATGCAGGCAGCTGATGATTTTTTTTTTTTACCCTGATGTGTGGCGGATCCTCCATTGAAAACAAGCTCTCTTTTGGGGCACTCGAGCCCATTTTCCCAGTTGTGACAGGGCCTGAAACGCTCTCGGCCAGACAGACAAACGGAGGCCTCGGCCAGACAAACGGACAAAGCCGCGCTCACAAACGTCACCGAACGCGTCTGGTCGAGTCAGAAACTCTCTCCATTGTGACCAGACACTGAGAAACCGAGTCTGGTCGGGAAAAACAATCATTGTCACATTAAAACAAGTTTACCGCAAAAACCAGACCAGGGATGAATGAGCCATTAGCGGCTGAGCCCCCTTTTTTTTAATCCCCAGACCCACTAGAAAAATATGTCAAACTGATGAGTGATAACGTTCGAAAAAGGGGATGGTTTTTCCGCTTTGTTTCCTACCAAACTTTCCCCCTTCTTTGGTCCCCCCCCTCTTCTCCGTCCCCTTTTTTCACTCTAGCAAATTGGCAAAGGAGGCGAGGATAGAGAAAAGAGGAAGGGAGATTTTATGAAGGGATAAAGCAGCAGCTTCGAAAAAAAAAAAGTTGCGAAATCACATTCGACTCGCGCGCCTCAAGTTCGAAAAAAAAATCGTGTTTTCAATTAGCATTTCTGTGGGCGTCTCTTGTGCACTTGGACTCGTCGAGGGCGCGCTTGGACTTGGCGGACTCTTTCGTCTTCTTCTCCGTTCTGGTGTTCGTGCTCCTCTACGTCTTTGTCTTGGTCTTTGTCCTCGTCCTCGTCCTCATATTCGTCCTCGTCCTCATATTCGTCCTCGTCCTCATATTCGTCCTCACCCTCATATTCGTCCTCACCCTCATATTCGTCCCCACCCTCATATTCGTCCTCGTCCTCATCCTCGTCGTCGTGGACGAGCAACTTGTGCACCGCTGAAAAGGTGAGGAAGAAGACAAATTTGCCGACAAATATTCTGCCCCGTCCATTGTTCATGCCTCTGGAGCGAGAAGAACCCTCCGTTTACCGTTTTCTGCGGCGCTGTCATTTCGCACATTTTTGCTGCGGGCGGCCGAAAAGGCCCGAAAAATGCCAAGCGCATTCAGGCCCGCTAGCTTCCAGGCCCAGGGGAGGCCTCGTCTCTTCCGGACTGGCGGGGGTCCTGACAACAACGCTGAATTGCACTGCAAAACCACGACTGCCCGGACAAAAACAGTCAGGATGACTGGATAATGAGACTCCGGTAGATGCTGTGCGTGCAGCGCTGTATTTGGTACATTTGTCTGCACACAGTTTCTTCATTCATCTCAAGCAGTTCTTTAAGAAGTGTCTCCCTCGCTCCACTTGTTACCACTTCACAGTTTTGTGCAAATTTAGGTCAACGTTAGTTTAGACACACTTAGTTTGGGTGCGAAGCCAAGTTTACAAATTTCTGAACTCTTTCAGATGGTCCAAAATGCATTTTGTCCCCCATTTTTTTATACCAAATAGGGGATTTCTAGCGAGATTTATATTTTCTAATGTGCAAACTTTGACTTTACGACTTGATCTATCTATCTATACCACAGAAAGTTTTGTTTGGTTGAGTAAACTCTAAACTTGCTACGACCCCGAGAGTTTCCTTGAAGAACGAAAAATCAATAATTTTAATTACAAGTCTTTAATTTTTCGGCCCTTTCAGCCAATTTTTGCCTGGGCTGCCTGGTGGGTGCACCTGATAGAAGTGATCTAAAAGGTCAGTCTTAGTGTGTGTGAGGTTGAACTTCATTTTTCTAAACAACATAGCTTAATGCGCATATTCAATATGCACGAAACGCATACTTTAACGCATGCACAACGATACACACACACACACACACATTTACGGTGCATGCATGCCTACACATTAGCACACGCATGCCTGAACATACATTTACTGTTTATATACACTTGTGCACACACGCACACTTACTGTACACACTCACTTTTGCTATATACCTAATGTGTACACACATTCCATACACAGCACATTTACACACACCCAGATGCACAAACCAATGGACTTAAATGTGCACGACACGCGCGCGCACGCGCACACAAGCGTCATTCGCGTATATTTTGCAGTTCGTTAGCGTTCACTTCCGGCCGAAATTTATGAAGGCAATATAGAATAAAGTGCACTTGCATTCTCACTCATAATAGAGCTAAATTTAGTCCCCCCTCCCCTTTTTTTCCGCCAAATGGTGTTCGCAAAAAAAGTCCACTGGTTCTCGGCTGCAGCTGAAGGCGCGTCCGCACCGGGCTGGCTGGTCAGTCCGGGTGGCGGTCAGCGCTGATGCACAGCAACAGAGACGGGGCAGTATTTTTGGGCGGGTTGGGTGGGCGTGGCCCCCACTTACATCGCCCCTGATGCTCTGCTCTGGGGGGGCGCCCAAGAAGCTCCCCCTGCCGTGACTCCTGATCGTCGAGCTCGTTCATCTGGCCAGATATCTTGGAACACCACGAACGGACTCTTTATGGACCAGGTCAAATAGTAAACAAACACTGATTGAAAAACTCCCACATGCAACTCGAGATAACAGCTCAGGTCTCTGTAATTGCACGTTTACAAACAAAAAAAAATGGGAAGCCACGGCGGACGAAATGAAAAAATGGGAAACTGGAGTGGCCGAAGTATCGAAGAGAAGAATCGATATTAGGTCGTTATAAGGGCCAAATTATGTTGTAAGCATAGTTAGGGCATTGGGAAGGGAGAAAAAAAGCTGCACGACGTGTGGATATGTGGAATTTTCTCCTGTGTCTCTTGGAATGCTGGAGGGGGGGGGCAGCAGCTGTGTATGTACATACACACAGACAGACACAATTTGTGGAGAAAAATAGTCGGTCTTTTTTGTTTGTTTTTCCCGCTGGCCACTCCAAGTTCATTTTCTTTTACTTTTTGGCCCCCGGACCTCCTCTCCCCATTTTTTTTGTGACTTGAGTCTGGAATATATGGGAAAAGCCATCCGGCCGTCGGGAATAATTTTCCTCTTTCTGGGAATGGCAGCCCGGATAAATAAGCGAAGAAGACGCTTCTGTCTCTGCCCAGACAGAGCAAAACCCCTGAACTTTTCTCCTCCCTCACAAGTTTGACCTCATCTCTCGTCCAAATGAGGTGCACAAGAGCTTCTCAAGGCTGAATATTTGTGTCGGATGCCAGCTCCATCTTGGCACTGCAGAGGCCTTGATTAGAATTCGCGGCAGACAGAATGGGGGAAATTGGCGGAATAAAGCTCAGAGTTGCGCAACAAAGGACTGGTTTACCCGTGCACGAACAGGGTGTTGCAAGTGCAAACAGGCACTTGTGTCTGCGCAGCCTTCGGCGGCCAACTCTGCCTCATGGAGCGAAAAGTCTGGTTCAGAAGTTGCAAAGTCTGCTGTTCAGAAAGGCCTACGAGGCCTTGATTTTGCAAAGCTTATCAGGTTCTAGCGTGAAGGCCCAGTCAACCTTTGACAACTTCTTCACCAAAGAAGAAAGGAGGACTGGGTTCAGTCCACCTTGGTGACTGCCAGCCAGCCCAGGCAAAACCTGGGCTGAAAGGGCAGAAAAGGTTAAAGCGAAATTTACAATTAAATATCTGTTTTCCTATATATCTACACCCATGGAGATAGATTGTGTTTTTTGGGGGGTGCTCTGCTTATTAGACCCATCCGCTTCTTACAGCATTGCACGTCTGCAGCTGCTCGATTAAAGGGAGTCCACTGTACTTGACCCCTGCCTTCTTGGTCTTGGTGGCTGATTCTCGAAATTTTGACGTGAGCATGTATTGGGCGAGAAAGAGCACAAAGTTTCCTCGGGGTTTTGTCGGAGTCCTCGGGGTTCGTCGCCTGGGTCCTCGGGGTTCGTCGCCTGGGTCCTCGGGGTTCGTCGCCTGGGTCCTCGGGGTTCGTCGCCTGGGTCCTCGGGGTTCGTCGCCTCCGCTGGAGATGCTGCAAGAAGAGAGAATTTGCTGCTGGACACCCTGTACGTTGGTCTCTCCCGCAAAATTCCCCCGGTGTCATCGCAAGATGACCAAGTGAAGCCTGAGCAACATGTTCAGCCGGCGGATGTGCAACATCAACTCCAAAGCGTGCAATTACGTGCATCGTAATTGCACGTGAGTGAGCAGAGCAGATGAATTGATTGCAAAATTGCAAAATTGCACTCTCTGCACACGTGATAGATCAACACAGCTCTGTTGTGACTTCGGAAAGTGATGACGCCACGGTTGCCAGATGTTTTCCTGTCTCATCCTTGTTTATCCTGCTGGATAAGGCTAATCTGCGGTCTGCGGCCTTCGTCCTGTCCTCCGTCCACGACGACGACGACGACGACGACGACGACGACCTGAGTTGCGTCACGATAGAGAGAGAGAGAGAAAAAAAAAGAGGTGAGGAGTACAGAAGTTCATGGTGACGTCATCCCCGTTTGATCTTTGCTCCAGCTCCTCCTGGACCGAGTTCGACACACCTGTGTTCTGACGCTCGCACATCACCATCATCAGCCCCATCGCCAACAAGCAGCCTTGGAATGAAGTATACTTAACCCTTTAACAAATGGACCCCCTGCTAACGTCCTCCCTCATTCGCTCCCCCCCCCCTTCCCCTCCCCCCTCCCCACCTCACACCCCATCTGATATCGGGACCCATTTTTCATACCTGCGCGGTTCCTCCTATTCTTGGGTTGCGCAAGGGTTTTTTGCGCCCATTTTTTGCAGGAGGGGGGGGGGGGAGGGGGAGGGTTAACCCTCGAGGGAAGGAGGGAAGGGTCAGAGAAGAAAGATGGCAAAAATCCTTGCCGGAGAAGAAGTGGAAGAAGAAGATTGGCATCATCAGTCATAAGTTGACTCCTTTTCACCCTTCCTCCTCTTGATGGCGTTTTACCTGCGATTGTTTTATATCGACGGGTCACGCACGCGCGCCATATTTAATCGACCAGGTGAGAAGGCAGGAGCAAACTATATAAGAAAATGAATAAGCTGTGATGTGAGTTAAGTACGAGTAGGTGGGAAAGTGTGCAAATAGTTATGCAAGTCAGTCACCAAGTAAATAGATAAGTATGGACAGCAAATGAATGAGTAAGTGAATAAATAAGTAACTATGTCTAGGGAGATAGCTAAGCATGCATCAGTTAGTAAGAAAGTACGTAAGTAAGTGTGTGCTAGCTCGCTAAATGGATAGCTAAATGGATGAATCAGTGGGTAAGTAAATAAGTGGATGGCTGAGCATATAAGTCGATAAGCAATGAAGAAAGTTAGAATATAAGCCGATAGATACGATTAAAAACTAGAGTGCAACGAAGTAAGTTTACTATGGATGAAGATACCTAGCATATAGATCAGTGAGGAAATACGTAGTAGGTCCATTTTTAAATTTTCTTTCTTATGATGTCTATTTAAGCGCATTCTAGTTTAATGGATAAAGAATTAATAATCGTTTAGATCCTTAAACAACGACAGCTCTGCTCCAGCACGACTTTGCTTTCTTGATGTAGCCTAACACGTGTGCGAATAAGTTTCTAAGTGAGTTATAAGTCTCTGCTGCAACACAAGTTCGGAAGACATGTATGTGTGTGACTTAACTTTGTTGTTAAGTCGTTGTGTTTGTTTTGTTTGCGAAGGTGCAATCCATTACTGAAGATCATTTTTGTGAAAAGTCATTTTTTATACCTTTGACGTCTTGAGAGACTCACCAAGTCATCATAATCCAGATTCAGTTGTTTAGTTGTATTGTGGACTGTTGCTTCATGCACATTTGCTTTCAACGTCATCTTTTGGGCACGTTCTTGGGCATGCCGGGCTCGTTCTCAGATCTTCACCCAAAATTTGCCCAAAAGGAAATAAATGTATTTTGGGGGTCACCCTGTAGATTGTTTTGTTGTGGGTGCTCAGCTGATCCAGGGCTGGCATCTTTTGATGATTTCATCATCTTTAGTACGTACGAAGATCAGTGGAGAGCGAGCAAAACAGAATTAGTGACTAATCTGACTTAAGCTGTGAGTGCCTTTTAAGTCCACAGCAGTGCGAGGCCACCGTTAGTGCGTACACATTTGCAGTGCAATGGGTGAGTCAATGACTGCCAGCTCGAGACCAACTCCACACATGTTCGTTCCCCACATTTTCACACTCCCAGTGAGGTTCTGGACCCCCGGGGCCGGCCCGGACTGGCCAGTCTGTCTGGGCCCGGCCAGCCTGTGTGGCCCGGCCCGCTCGTCGAGCCTGAATGGCTTGCAAATCACCTTGGACAGTGAGATAAGATGAAGAACGAAAGCAGCATGAATGCACAAGGCTGAAAATCATCCTTTGACCGTTACAACCCTTTGCAACAACGAACCAACCAAACCCCTTATGGATTTATTGCAGCGTCATGTCTGACGCTTTACGCAAGGGTGAATACAAAGGGATTTTTTTCTCTCTCCCTCAACCCTTCCTTTTGTTTGCAGATGCTGCATTTGGCTTGTGGGGTCAGGTGTTGATAGGCCTCAGGATGCACGACGACGACTCCGTTGTCTGCCACACGTGACATTCGCGTCTTCCAGAACAAAAAGAGGGGCATAGATGAGGCCTCAGCTGCAGCCACCTCGGGCCTACGATTTCCCAACAAACTCAAATAACAGGGGGGTTATTCCAGCCTGGGCAGGATTCGTTTGGGGCGGAGGCCTCTGAAATTAGGCCTGGGAGAGGCCTGCAATTAAACACCCTACAAAAAGCTTCGGTCCGCTCGTTGTTTTTTTCCAGTTGCGAAATCAGATTCTGGGAGCAATTTTCTTTTTTTGCAGCTATTTATTTGTGCTCTTTCATTGCAATATATTTAAGGCACACAGATGATCTTGCTGCAGTTGAGCAGCAGCGTGAGCAAAGGGTTAAGCCAGAGGTGACCTTGCCCGTGCAAGTTTTGCTCTTTTTTTTATCTTTCTTTACCTACTCAGAGAAGATTAAGTGGAGTCTTAGGATCTGCAGATAGACAAAGCTCGGACTTTAATTCACTTCATGGTTGATGTTGGTGCTCCAACGGCTGAAATGTTCGTGCATAACGTCTCTTACCTCACTGAACTAAGTTGAGTCGAGCCGAGGACGGCCCGATCATGGCTCCGGCCGAGCACACAAACAGGACAAGTGCAGAGAGAAGCAAAACAAATGAGCCAAGTCAACTGTGAGCAAAGCCAAGTCAAGTCTAAATCGAGTTAAAAAGTCTTGACCCGAACTCAAGTCTAAGTCAAGCAGAGCAAGTCAAGGTCAGTCACGTTGTACGCAAGCATCACAGCCACAGAAGGGCTCAATAACAGAGCAGGTGGATATTTTTCAACCGTTTCCTTATCCATTCAAATTTTCAAGTTACTCCTGCGGATAGATGGAGGCTTTTGTTGATAAAACAATTCTCCTCCACGCAGGTCAAAAGACTCTCTTGGCATTATTTGCACATGCACCGTCTGTCTCGCCCGAACCCACACATGCTCGCAGGGCTGCACACAGATACACACGCAGGACTCCACGGAGAGAGAACTACATAAAGAACTCCGCAAACACGCAGGATTGCACACACAGAGACGACTATGCATAGAGAGGACTATGCATAGAGAGGACTATGCGTAGAGAGAACTATGCGTAGAGAGGACTATGCATAGAGAGGACTATGCGTAGAGGGGACTGCACACAATGAAGAGAGGCCTACACACAGTGAAGACTATACTTGGGGAGGACTACACACAGAGAGGCCTACACACAGTGAAGACTATACTTAGGGAGGACTACACACAGAGAGGACTACACACAGAGAGGACTACACACAGAGAGGACTACACACAGAGAGGACTACACACAGAGAGGACTACACACAGAGAGGACTAC
>JAAUXU010078639.1_pt1 | contig 12166 bp, 18 predicted proteins | sample 7278151 | NCBI WGS metagenome assembly JAAUXU01 (sample SAMN14350113, study PRJNA611818) | marine sediment metagenome | isolation source: surface marine sediment (1.8m) | place: French Polynesia: Moorea | collected 2018-08 | reverse complement strand
TAGGGGTGGGCGCGGGTCAGAATTTTTGGATTTGAATCAATCTGAATCATTTTACTTTTGGATTCGGGTCGGGTCGGGTCAGATTCGACTCCAAAAATTTGAATCTTTTTACACTATCGTGAAATAGAATAGTAATAATAATACACACTTATGAAAATTATAAAAGAGCAAGCCTTTCCTGTAATACTGATATTTGTAGGGGAAAAAATATTTTGGAAAAAAATATGTACGGTTTTTTACTTAAAACTGTGAATTTTTATGCCTACAAAAAGATTCAAATCAAAAATTTTGACTCGAGTCGGGCCGGGTCAAGCTTCTGACCCGACTCGATCCGGGTTATTTGAATCTGATTCTGACCCGCGCCCACCGCTAGCTGCTACTGTAAAAAAGTTTCAATATTTTTTTCGGGCAAGTGACCCCATGAATGTCGGGAAAATGCCCCACCTGTGTCAATTTCGGGTAAATGCCAGCTATTTCTTTTCGGCCAAGTGACCTCTCTAGAAAAAATATTAATTTTCGGGAAAGTGCCATCGCCCCGAGAGAAAAGGAGATTTTGGCAAGGGAGGGGGGGGGGAGGGACCCGAGGGGTAAGAAGAAAAGTCCCCGTCCTCCTCCCGTCATCTTTCCTTCGCTCTACATCCCTTTCTTTCTTCCCCCATCCAGCTCCGGGAGAGGGAGAAGAGCAGCAGCGGAGAATGATGTCTTTTCCCCCCGTCCGTCCTTTCTTTTCACTGCCCCGCAGAAAATCCCCCGCGTAAGGAGGGAGAAAGGCGGCGGCGGCGGTTTCGTTTTCAGAGGAGGAGTATGACGTCCAAAGTGGTGCAGCGCGCGCATGCGGGTCTTCCGACCGCTGACTTCGTTCCCAGTACTACGTGCGTGATGTTGCTGAATGGGTAGTAGCACTGTATACTACTTTCGTATTGAAACATGGTAGCACGTACAGTACTTTGGTACCTAAACCGTTGTGTCAAAAGAAAATTATTGTAGTGAACTTTTTTTCGCATCTAGGATCATTGCATCGGGAGATACCCTCTTGAACCATACTTGTTCAGGGGGTTGCGGGCTTAAAGGGGGGGTCACAGTTCAAGAGTTTCAAAAGGTCAGTACATTACTAAAAAGAAATGGTGTGCTTGGGGATCCCCCCCTCCCCCCCTCCATGGATAAGTATGCCTTCTTCGTACTTGCCATCGGGGAAAAAGTGAGATGGGAGGGGGTGTGACAGGGGACGGTCGGAGGAGGGGCGACCTCCTCCGTGCGGTCGGTCGCTCCATGATTATGCTTGGCTCCCCTCTTCCTCCCTCCCGCCGCAGCCTTGGCAACCGAATGAGGCATCAGGATTCAGGACGACGGACTTGGTTGATGGGCCTTCCAGCGCTGCTTCTGCTGCTGCTGCTGCTCCGACTATGAGCGGAGGAGGTGCTTCTGCCGCCTCTCCTGAAGTGGGAAGAGGGGGGGATGCCTTAGCCCTCATTTCCCTCCTCCACCCTCCCTCTCTCTGTGCATGGCTTCGAAAGCCCAGCCCTGGCGAAGAGAAGGGAGGCTGCGCGTACAACCATCCTCTCTGTCTTCCCCCACTTTCCCTCTCTGGTTTGCCTCGCACCCCCGTCCGTCCGTCCGTCCTCCCATCCTCGCGGCTGAGGGCCTCTCTTGCCCGCCGCCGAGAGAAAAAGAGAAAAGGAGAAAAGGGAGGCGGCGTATATAGAGTAGAATGGAGGACGAGAGAGAGAGAAAGAGAGAGAGAAAGGGCGAAAAAACTTCGCCCTTTTGCGCAAGTCCCTCCCTCCCTTTCTCTCCCTCGGCCTTCCCTCCGGAAAGAAAACATCCAGAGCAGCATCCACCCTCGATCCTCTTTCCCCTCTCTCGGAGGCCGCGCGGCCAAGACGTGGTGGTGTGTGGAAAGAGAGGAAAGAGAGAAGCGTCGCCCCCCCACCTCCACCATACCATTCTGTCGGCCGTCCCCCCCCCTCGTGTCGCCGTCCCATCCAGGCAGGAGGCAGCCTCGCCGTTGGCCGCTGCAAGGACAGCAGGTCTCTTCTCTCTCTCTATCGCCGATCGCTAGCGGCGGCGGCGGCGGCAGTCGCGGCAGTGAAGGCGCCGCGGTAGGTGGTCGAGTCAGTCTCCGCGGGAGGGTGCCTCTAGCTGCGTGCGTGCGTGGTCGCGGAGGGGAAGAGGCGCCAGCAGATAGATGGTCGTCATCTGGACCGCGGAGGACGTCGGCGGCGATAAAGAAAAAAAAAGAAGGGGAGACCGGCGAAGCGGCGGTCGGTGTGAAAGTGTGCTTCCAAAACAAGACGGCCGGAAGTGGGGAAGGTTAAATTAAGCCCACGCATGTGTTGCAGTTGAGAGAGCAAGGGAAGTGGGCGAGAACGTGCGCGCTCTGAAAAGGAAATAGTTTCTCGGAAGTGGAAAGAGGCAGCCTCCATCCAGTGCGCGAGAGAGAAACGTCGTTTGTTGGAGGAGGATGCAATAGGTGGAGGTTTCTGTTTTGATTGACAACAAGAAGAGAAGAGGCCCCGAAGAAGACTCTCCGCGTATTCTTCGACGGAGGCAAGGAAGAAGAGAAGAAAATGCCTTTGTTTGTCCTTCCTCCTCGTTGAGGTAAGGCTCGTCTCCCCCCCCCTTCTTTTTCCCGCTCCTTTTTTTCCAGCTCTTGGTTGGTGGAGTCAAAGTCTTGCGGAGAAAACTTTCCGACCCCTCTTTTCCTTGCTCTTGCCTCTCTTGTCTTCAAACTTTGCTGATGGATCAATGATGATGTTTCTGTTTCTTGAGGGTTTTTTTGCGCTCCTCGTGTCTCATTCCGCTCCTTGAGGCCCCATTTTGAAGATAAATGCCATGTTGGTTGGCTGATTCCGTTTTATTGTAGGAAACGTACCGTCTCATGCAATGAGAACTCCCAAAACTTCTACACCAGAAATTTTGCCTCCTGTTCCTCCAGCTGGTTCTAAACCAGTCGCGCCGGAAAAAGTTTTTCCTACGACCATCTTGAGAGGTGGGGAGGAAAGGCTTTTTTCAAATAAAAGGGAAGGGGAAAAGGAAAACTTCAGCCCAAGAGAGCTTTTAAACTTTTTCCGGGAGTTGGAAAGACTTCCCAGTTTCGGAAGGAAAGAAGGCGCCTGCTATCTGCATATTTACAGCACCGCACCGTAAGGAATTGTCTGTTTTTTCTTCCTTTAGAAAGAACGCCAAGCTCAAGGTTTTACCAAGGACAATGTGCAATAACCCTTCTCTCCCAAAGTCTGTTTCCATACTTCAGTTTTGCCTTTTCGACGGAAAATTGAAAATTCCGCCCGGTATTGCCTCCGCCGGCAGTCTCTGCTGCCTTAATGAAGTCACTGAGGCAGCAAGGCAGATGGAGGGAGGAGTAGAGGGTTGGGCTCCTGCCTCGCCACCCATGCAGAAGGAATAATTTACCGCGAGGGATGGAAGGGGGAAAGAGTTGCCCGCCTTGCCATGGGATTGGGGGGGGAGGACTGAAAGAAGCTCTTGTACTTAGTGCTGCAGTGCTGGCTCTCTGCCGTAGGGGAGGGGGTTCCGAATTTAGATCTAGTGCGGCATCGGTGTCCGTACAAAAGTTCGTCTGTGATACGCAAATAATCGTTCTCTGAGTGAGGGTAAAAAAATATTGCACAGCCAAATCGTCCCGAAGAGCTCCCTTTGTCCTCCCACCTACTCTAAAAAGTTCTCTTCAGGGAAAGAGAGGCAGACAGGGGGAGAAGGTGGTAAAAGGGCCGGAAAATGGAGAGATGGAGAGATGACGGCGGAGGTGGGAGGCGAGAGAGGGGTTTTGGATCACCGCCGGCCGCCAACCGAAGGGAGGGAGGGCGGAAATCGGCTGAAAGACGAGAAAGGCGAGGAGGGGGGCTCTCGATATATCGAAAAGGGGAGGAGGAGGAGAGGGATGGGATGTGGAAGAGGAGGAGGAGGAGGACTCGCATGAGGGCTCGAATGTAGTAGTGCCACAGTGAGGTGGGGTGAAAGCGTTCGGTGACCGCTTCGGGGACAGACAGACGATCTGTGGCAAAAGGAGAAAATGGAATCAGGGAAGAAGCTTTTGGAACGGGGTGAGAGAGAACAGGAGAAGATGATGGCCCGAAAATGGAAATGGAAAGCGGAGAAGACATTCTCCTCTTTCCCCCATTCCCCCAGCCAGGGATTGCTTTGGAACGTCGGCCTGGCCGATTTTTTCTTTTAAAAAAACACGGTGGAAGCCGTACACGTACGTAATTGGCCACCGTCGTTGTATCTTGTAAAAGATTCAAGGCTCTTCCTTTCCCCACTCCCGCTCATTAGGGGCCCCATTATTGCCTCCCACCACCCGCCACGAGGAGCGGCATGATATGGGCATGTTTCGGCCAGGAGGGGCACCCAATGATTGCCAGGCATTGTCGGGCGCGCGAACGGCGAAGGCGAAAGTGCCGCTTCCTGCCGGGTGGCGGTGGTGTGCCGCCGATACACCCAGTACTCCGAGGAGACGGCAGCGCTGACAGTGAGGGAGAACTGTCGTAGGGAAACACGCAAGGGAAAGATACCCCATTCCCATCTCTCTCTGTGTTCGAAACAGGCAAACTCCATGTTCTGAAATGTACCATTTCGTAAAAAAAATGCCTGGCTGGAAGGGTTGTGGCGTCGCCCAATTTAAATTGGTGCCGGCGAACCGATAAAGAAAGCACCTGCTTGGGCGCGAGAGTCTACTGAATTATGTAGGCGGGAGGCGAGCTTTTTGTTCAAACATTTAGCCAGGGCACTGTAGTCAAGGTTTACCAAGCTGGGCTGGGAAGCTTGTGGGTGCGTAATTGCATCAGGTATGTTCATTGAATTAGGCTGCTCTCTAAAACCAACCTATCGCCAGTTACGGACGATAGCCCTTTTATCCTTCCATAACACTCCTTTTTTTGTCTAAATGGGATTCTCTCGAGCTCAGTAATTGATTCCGCGTGGACCACCGAGGGCCTGCTTTGCTTGCGGGGCGGGGGGAGGCTCGCTCCACAGCGCAGCAAACTTGCAATCGATCAGGAACCTTGTGGAAAAGGGTGCAGGGCATGCACAAAAGTCCGTCCTTTTGCTTCTGTCTCATTCCTCACATTCAAGAAGTACTTTACAACACAAATAAGATAAGAAGAATTCTTCCTTTCTCTTGCTGCCCTTCATGACGCAGTTCCGAATCGTGCTCATAGATCGGAGTAAAAGTTTGCGGAACAGAAAACGAGGGAAAGTTGCAGGTAGGTTTGAGTAATAGAAGGGTAAAACGGTGGAGAATCCACATTGTACGCAGAAATAAAATAAATGTTCCTACATGTGTCAGCGTGCGATACTTTTGTCTGTTTGTTACAGGAAAAAAATTGTGCTACCTATTGTACAAGGCTCTCTTTCCCAAAATAGCTCAAAATTGCCCACAAAAAGCAACTGTAAGGGCGGGCGAGAGTTGAGGTCCACTCTCTATTTGAGTGGTCCTAAGTGGCACGACTCCCCGCCGCCGTCACTTCGCTACTCATTTGTGCCGCTAACGCACAGCCAGGGGCAGGCAGACACTTCCATATATGCGTGTTTGTAACAAACTTACTGTCTAGTTGTTTGGAAGGAAAAAGAGGAGCTAAGCGTAGAAAAGTTTTGTCACCCATACGACCGTGAGGTGTGGCCACAAGCTACGGTTGCCTTTGGCCTGTCGACACTTCCCCTAATTCCTTGTACTGAGACCGCTGATCCCCTCTCTGCGCACCGCCAGCCACGCAAATGGGACAGCTGAAGGAGCCATTAGCGCAAATTGTTCCCCCTGCGGCTGCCGCGGTACACATTAGACGACGGCCTTGTACAGTAAGTGGGCAATGACAAGAGAGAGAAGACAGAGCCTCAAATCATGGCGAGAAAAATGTAAATGGTTTCTAGTTATTGCAGCCTCCTATTACGTGTGTATCAAAACGGTAGAATGATAGATTTCCATGTAGGCTACGACACAAATGACTTATAAATGCAATCAGCCCTTTTCACCGCATGCAGCCGCAGGTGTTGGGCAAAGGAAGAAAGGGGGACCGCTAATGGACAAAAAAGGAGTTGAGTGACGGAGCAAGTCAGCGAAAGTTCTTCTTGCCTTCCCCGCTTTGGTGATTGAGTGACGTGAAGAGGGCGGCAGAGGATGGATGGAAGGTACCACGGTGTCTCTAGGCAAAGAAGAAAAGATAAAAAGATGCCAGGGGCAGAAAGCGACTCTTTGACAACAGTCTCTCATTTGTTCCATAAGCTTTTTTTCCATATTGGCTACACGATCTTCTATTTTTCCCACTTACAAGACCACAAATTACTTTCATAGTAGACAGGGAGGGAATCGGTCTTTGTACATTACGAGTGGGAAAAGAGAGAGTGTCGAAGAGGAAAGTCCCCCGAGGAAAATCCCTTCGCCCTCTTCTACCCCTCCTTATGGAAGAAAAGGCAAGATTGAGCATCCCTTTTCCTCTCTGGGGCTCCCTTATTCTCGTCTGCCTCTTTTGTTGTTGCTGTTGTTGTTGTCCCTCCCACCCTACCAGGCCACTTTTCTACTTTCTACATCCCCACACCACGCCGCGCAAGCCAACCTTGTTAGCGGCGGGGGCCCACAAGAAGACCACGAAAACCAAGCAGGCCACGTGCTTGCTTTCTGGATGGGTCTTGGCTGGCACTATGGAAGATTTAGTGGCGGCAGCTTTCTTTCCCCTCCTCCGATCCGACCGATCCGTGTTCGATCGTCGGCTTCCGCGGCTTCGGCCTCATCTTTCCCTCCTCCCGATCCCCTTTTCCCTCTTCCCCCACCCGAAACCCAAAGCTCCTTTTTTGCTGGCAAGGAGGAAAAAAGGAGGCTCTGTTTGGGTCCCTTTTTCCCGTTACAGTGCGTATATCCCCGGCGTAGGTGGGGGGAGGGAAAAGGGAAAAGGGGGAGGGGGGCAATGATGAGTCAGCAGGAGAGTTTGCTTTGGGGAAAGAGGAAAATGCCCAGCAGAGAAAGAAGAGGGAGGGGAAATATACTTTTTTCTGCTCTTCATGGAGTAAGGGATAATGCTATGGTAGGAACAGGGATTTTCTCTCGGAGGGAAGCAGAAAAATAGTCCACACAGCCGGTAATCGATGGTCCCTGGTCCGAGGGCGGACAACTTGACCGACTCAAAGAGCGCCGAAACACTTTTCCCCGATTTATTTTTCCTCTCTGATACCTATTTTCGAGCCATCCTAATGAAAGTTCCCTTCTTCCTCTTTCCAGTTGCCCCGGCTGTGCCTGCGAGTGGACGGAAGGACGGACCCGCCCACTCACCCGTGAGGGAGGGAGCAGCGAGAATGGCTTGGGCGACTGAGGCGGCGGCGGAGTGTTTGTCATCCTCCTCCTCTTCCTCCTCGTCCCCCCGCAGCCTCCGCCGCCCGTGGGAGGGAAGGCCATCTTCCCCCTCCGCCTCGTCAACCCCCGTAACGGCGTTTACGGCCCCCCGTTATACGACGCCAGGGAGGCGGGGGAAGTGACGGGTATAGAGGAAGAGAGGTATCTCCCGCGCCTCCGCCGCGCGTTTTTCTGGTGCCGGGAGATCGGGCGAAGAAGAGTGCAAACATCACGGAAATAAAACTGCCCTAGAGAGAGAGAGAGAAGAATGTGGTGGCCGTGGTGGTGATGGACAGGCGGCGAGCGCCACCCTCCCCTGTGTAGATTAAAAGTGCAACGAAAGAGAGCCGCGCCGGGCATCACCACCCTCCTCTGATCAGTCCCGAGGGAGGAAGAGTTGAAGGGGGGAGGGGGGAAGAGGAAGGTACGAAAGCGTGAAAAGAAGGGAAAAGAAGGTGCAATCTGGCGCTGACGTGCAGACGGCCTTTTTTTGTGCGTGCGAGAGTCTCCTGCAGTGAACATCCGAGGGGCTCTCTCTTTCGTATCGAGGAACGGCAGCGTCTGCTCCTCCGGTCTCTACGCCCGCGTTCAAGTTTCGGGTCCACCGATCAAGGAGGGGGGACGGAGAGTGCTCCAAGCCACCGCTCCTCCTCATCCTCTGAGACCCCCCAAGTGCACAGTGGGCTTCCTCCTCCTCCGCTAATGCCCCCCCGCCCCTCCCTCATACGAATCCTCCTCGCCAGCCGTCCTGATGCCCTTTTAGTCGACGACGGCGCACGGGATCTCCCGCGGGATTTCCCCCCTCCTCGCTGACCTGGGGCAGGAAGAAGAGCGGCCCGCGGAGCTAAAAGGGGAGAGAGGCCAGGTCTCTCGTGGAAAAAAGGAGGGGGAGGAGAAATAAGTCATACGGAAGAAAGCAGTTGTGGGCGGAAGCGAGGAGGCTGTAGGGGAGGCTATCTGCCTTCACCCCCCTGCCCCAGACTCTCCTTCCCTCTACTAGTACAGGCAGCAAGCACCCTTTTCTCCCTCCTTTTATCCTGAGGGAAGAGGGGAAAAGGAGGGCCGAAAGTTTTTTTTGCCTCCTCCACGCTTGGACGGTCTCCCTTCCTTGGTTTCGACGTTCTCCGAGTCAGCCTCTCCCTCCTCCCCTTTTACACACACGAGCATTTCCCTCCAGCTCCAAGAAGGAAATATAAGGGGAAAGTGGAGGAAGGAGAAGGAAAAGAGGGGGGCAGAGGGAAAAAAAGGACGATGGAGAGGAAGAAAGTAACGCTATAATGGGAAAAGAGAGGAGCAATCAGGTTTGGCGCCGCGCAGAAACGGGAGAAGGAGGAAAGAGGTGGAGTGAGAAAAGAGGAAAAAGGAGGAGATCGAGATAGGAGATTGGAGGAGGACGTGGGCCGAAAGAGGAGGAGTCCGACGGCGTCGTGGCAAAAGCCAGAGAAAGAAGAGGACGCAAAAAAAGCCGGGAAGGCTGCACCGCCACTGCCGCTCTCAACCGGCCTAGGTCAGTGCTGAAATGAGTTTTCCCGGCCGAAAGCGAAAAGCGGCAATCAGAGGCGGAATTCTCCCCACGTGCACTCTGCTGCCTTCTTTTTCCCTGGCAGCCGGATTTCGCATTGCTACATGACCTCCCGCCAGCAGCAGCAGCATCTCCTGCACCACCACCATCATCATCACCAGCATCGCCTCTCCCCGTCCCCGTCCGGCGTCAGCCTCGTCGCCGGCGCCGCGCCGGGCCCCGCCGCCGTCCTCCAGCGGCGCAGGAGCGCCGCCGGGGAGATAGCGGCCGGCGGCTGTGGCGGCGGCGGCGGCCACGGCGCGGGCGGCGGCGGTGCGAGCACCCTGCTGGAGAGCATCTCCATCCTGCAGTCGGGCGGCGAGGAGCAGCGCCTCATCGCGGAGGACGCGGCTTCGGCGGCCGCGCTAGAGCTGCAGCACCTCTGCGCCAAGCGGAGGCACTCGAACGCCAGCGGCATCTTCCTGCAGCCAAACGGGCCCGTCAAAGGTTCAGGTAAGGTATTTTTTTCTGTTTCCTTCTTTGCTCTAGCGTCCTTTTCTCTGTAAGCTACTGGAAGGGACAATTTCTTTTGCGTTGAAATCCTACCAGTCACCATGACACAACCTGGTACTCTTCTCTGCACGTTGGGTGAAATCCCCCTGAGATGTGTTTTCCCTTTCCCTTTCCTCCAAGGCCAATCGGTCATTGTTTATTCATGCCCTTAGGTGGAGCAGCAGGGGGGAGTAGGAGCCGATGGAGGATGGTAGAAAAGAAAAGGGTAGGGAAGAGGAGTGGCCCTTTTCCCTCTCACTGCCGATGGGCAAGAAGGGAAAATAAAGGCGTTGGTTCCGGTGTCTTTCTCGCGTACCTAAATACATACATAAGGCTACGAAATGCAAAAGCGCAACATGACTCCAAATATCATGGATCGAAAGAAAAAATAAGGGATTTGTTTCCTCTGCACAATACGCCTCATGCAAGCGAGTCGTCTTCGATTTCCTCGCCCCCCCCCCTTCTTCTCTTTTTCCGTCCTGCTGCCTCTGCGAAGCCAAGTCATCGAATTAATAAATAACTTTTTCCGCGTTCGAACTATCATCCTCCTCAGCTAGCTTTCCCTCCTCCGAGCGGCAATTACGCCGGACGCTTTGTGAAAACAGGGTTCGAATCACGCGCCAGCGCTACTATTTTTTTCCACTGGATGCTGGCCGAAAAATGCCCCTGTACATTCTTCCATAGCCTCAGCGTATTAGTACGTGTCTTGCAATACGAAATGGAGAACGAAATTTACAAAAGTGGCCCAGGAAAAGTTTTGGAGCAAGCAGCATGTCGGTGGAACTTGGCAGCCGAAATGGAAAAGTTTTGAAGGCCCTTTTGAAGCTAGTTTACTACCCTTGCATGGGCAAGTAGGCGGTAAAACGGAAAAAGTAAGCAACTTTCTACTGTTACATAAAACAACGCAATTTGCTGGTTTTTTTAAGATCCTTCACGTTCCTGACCCTAGTAGAAATGCATAATCCAACAACATGACGCGCTCCTGGGACCAGTCTTTCGAGCATACAAAGTGTTCTTATGGAGGAAAACGGTGCAGCTCCAACGGAGGGGGAGGGGGAAGTTGTCGGTTATTATGCTCCTCCTTTCCCTCCCCGGGGACGAGGAGTGGAGTGGGGGGACGGCGGAAAAGGAAGGAGAGGACTCTCTCTCGCACGGAAATGGAGGAGGAGGAAGAGGAGAACGAGGAAGGCCCTCAGCTACCTTCTCTTTCTCCTCTTTCTCAAGGGAGATCGTGAGAGGAGGGACAGGGGGAAAAGGAGGAGGAGATAAATTGAGAGCAATTTGCAGAAAGTCCCCCTCCCTTGTTCGTCCTTCCCTAGCCGCCCACACTTCGCCGTATATGTCCCAACTTGGTCCCAACTACTGCGAAAGAGGCGAAGGACAGCTATAGTAAGAAGACAAAACGGCGACCTTGCCTCGGACAGGCAAGCGCTGTTCTTCGAAAAGTATGGTCTGAAAGTTGGATTACTTTGCTACGGTCGTTCCAAACAGTTGTAGAGACTCACTTATTTTCTATTCTTCTCCTGCGCAGCAGCGTGGGAATCTTAGCACATCGTTTCATAATTGAGTTCCTTAAATAGAGGGAAGGGGGGGCGAGGGGACAGGGGGGGGATGCCAAGGGCCGATGGAGACGGAGGCAGAGTCTTGGGGGAATAGGAGATGGAAGAAAAGCTCCTTCCTTCCCTTCCCCGTCTCCGTCCTTTCTCCTCCTCAAGAGGCGGGTACAAAAAGGCACATGAAAGGGCCTTTTTCGGTCGATCACCCTGCACAGTAGCAGCTGCAGGATTGTGATGTATTGTATCGCACCACATAGTACTTTCGCTAGCCCTGGAAGGGGAAGAAAAGATACGGGCTGTAACCAATGAGCAACAAGCAGGAACATCTATTTTTGCCTTCACAGCAGAAAAAACTCGTCCTAAAAACACTATTCTCTCCGCGTAGCATTGCTACGTTGGTAGAAAAAAACCTCGTTGGAGCAGGCGCAACTCCTCCCGCCCGGAAAAAGTGGGTCCCGTTCGATTTACGTGGCTGTTTCACGCTCGGTTTGCTCTTCCTCCCCTTTCTGTACTCACCCTTCCCCTCTCCGCTCCCATGGGCGCGCCCTTCCCCCTTCCCCCCCCCGGTTGGCCCGCGGAGTGAGAGTAGGAGGGAAGTGGGTCAGCCAAACCCGGAGCCATCATGACAGCCTCGCCCGCGGCGGCGGCCCATTCTCAAGAGGGAGGGGTTTGAACAGACGCCTTTCTCTCTCCCTTTTTAGACCCCCTTCTCCTCTCGCCAGGCATTCCGCAGCCTCTTTCCGAGCACCGACCGAGCTAACACTCGAAGTGTGTGGTCTTAAGATGTGCCGGGGGAAGGAAAGGAGGCGCCGAAGAAAGGCGGCAGAGGAAGAAGAAACTTTGGACGGCAGTGGCTTATTTCCGGAGCTAGAGAAAACTTGCGGAGGAAAGTTCGACCTTCATTTTTCATGCTGCGGACGTCCTCCCTCTGGTCCGCGACTGCGGCGGCTTCCATCCCTCCCCCTTCAAAGCGTTCGTCTATGATTGCCATCGCATCTCCCTCCTCCTTCTCCTATCTTATCTCAACGTCCTTTTCTCCCCCTGACCGCGATCCAACTGCAGCGCTCTCCTCCCCTCTTCCGAGACCGGCTCGAGCGTTGTAGGAAAGTTTTTGGAAAGTTTCCCCCGCGCCATTTTGGCACGCGGGAGATGGAGGTCGGAGGGTGCCTCTGTTGGCAAGGTGCCTCGGGGAAGAGACCTGTAGTAAGGGAAGGAAGGGGG
>JAAUXU010034148.1_pt1 | contig 12169 bp, 11 predicted proteins | sample 7278151 | NCBI WGS metagenome assembly JAAUXU01 (sample SAMN14350113, study PRJNA611818) | marine sediment metagenome | isolation source: surface marine sediment (1.8m) | place: French Polynesia: Moorea | collected 2018-08 | reverse complement strand
TGGCAGCTACTACAGTAGAAAACTTTAAGTGATGAGAGGGAAATAGCTAAAACACATTTTTTTGCAAAACCAGTTGACTACACTTCTCTAATATATCATTATGCATCAAATGTATGATGCACCCAATGAAATTCCAAAATTGACCCTGTTTTGTTATAGTCTAGTGTGTATATATAAAAGAATGGGCAAGAAGCCAGGTCTGAGATCGTCAGAAGTCCATTCGTCGCACAATGCTGCTTGACTGATCAAACTCAGCTCACCAAAGAGACTCAGTCACAAAATATCCAAACAAGAACGCAGTGTAGAATGGACCCTACTCTAGTTGGGCAGTTTTGGCCGGCAAGGCCGGCCGAAAAGGACCATTCAAACATCAGCTGACTTATGTTACGGATTAGAAGGGCATGCGAACAGCTGAGGAAAAGGGAAATACCGTACTTAGCCATTCTGGTGTGGATTCCAGCAGTTGGGCAACGAGTGCGAATTCAATATGCTCATTTTTCTATGCCTACCAGAGGTGCCCTTCTCGCTGGCGATTCCGTTTATGCAAAGCATAACAATAACATTGTCCTCCTGCTTCTCGCCTGCTTTTGCATCGAGTCCGATCGATTTTTGAGCGTTACCGTACGAGTGGTCGAAATTCCTGCCCAAGAAACACCGTAGCCCAATCGGCTTCTGTTTCTGTTGAGAGTCACTCTGAGCTTTCGAAGCGTGTTTATATGAACGGAGGCCGCAGCCAAGCGAAAATGCGACAGATGTCCAAAATGCTACGACTGCACTGGAATAGCGTACCACGTCTCTTGCCTTAGCGTGGGACCTTGTTGTGCTATTCGCATTATTCGAATGACATTCGACTCTTTTTGAAAATTATTCGAACATTTTTTTACCCGTGCTCTTATCGACCTCGACTCGTGTGATCCCTTGCTCGGAGAACTGACGACTCGTAGGTACGAACCGTACGAGCGTTTTTCTTTCCTCTGAAGTCTGAAAGGACCAGCCACACAAGAGTGACCTTTACCCACAGTTCATACAGTATCGGCTTTCTCGAGGAGCTTTTTTTGGAAGGTTTGCCTTTAAGAGAGGACAGGACTTTGTTGTCAAATCCGAGGAAGAGTGGGAGGACACAGGAGGTGCGTAGGTAGAGAAACGCCTCTATCTCTAAGCTGATTACAGAGCGTCATCCCTGACTCTGCGCTGTAGCACGGACTTGTGAGATTTTTAGAGGAAATAAATGCTCGCTTAGGCTTGCAAGATCCGGCCGACGAAGGCATCTCAATAGACCGCTTACAGGGCGTCCAGATGCCTGCTCACTGTACCGGTACGTATGCGTACCAGCAGAAGAAAAGATCAAGTCATGATAAGCCACGCGCTACGTTCATCTTCCTCAGACCGAGGTGATGACGGAGACGTTGTGAGTCAGGACTCGGCCTCAGTCATGGTCGCGACGTGGGGACGTCTCGGAGTCAGCAGATTGTCACCCTGCACCCATTCATTCGCTTCTACAAATGATATCCATCAGTGAGGCATCTGCGCAGTCAGAGGCAGGTCAGGTTACAAACTAACCGAGCCCAACCTAACTCAAAGTGTGCAAGTACTTAGCTTGTCAAGTTTTGGCTTAGGCGAGGAAGGGTAGGCTTGCGTTAGCTTTGGTTGGGTTATCCGATGTTACGTTGGTAGCTTAGGAAGCGGAAAAGTGAAGGTTTCTCCTTGTCCACCTGTCAATGCACTGTAAGTGACGCACGTGAGCAAAAGATGTACTACGACCAGAACAGGAGCAATGGCGCTATGGAGCAAGGCTATGGGTTGATCGCCCGCAGTTTATCCCACTTAAAACATTCTCCAGTCCTCTGACAATACCAACGCTTTGTCTTGCTTTGTTCGGTCCCGAGAGACACAGCGCTGTAGGACCACAATCTGTAGATGACGCAATTTACATGATGAACAGTGATGGCTGCAAAGCCCCAAGTTGGCATCTCAGAAGTAGCTGCAATTCCGGTTTGCAGACTCTTCTCTGGCGTTAGGTATATTTACATGCATCTGTAGTACTCAAGACCCTGAGAATGGTGTATACATGTGAGTCCATCAGATGACTGGTTAACCAGACATGTTAAGCATTGTGGCATCAGCCGCCTTGACATGAAGTTATGCAATGACCTAAGACCCTGACAATTAGGAACTAAAGTAGATGGAAATGCAAAGAAAAAACAAGTTACCTTTGATTACCAAAGGCGTGGTTGAGAAAGTCAATTGTTGCTCAAAGAATATGCCATCACATAAAACAATACAATGGGAAAGGAGCTATCGACAGATTTTGGTCCAACAGTGAAGAATCTATGATGTCTTCATGTGGACTACAGTGCACGGTGGGGACTGGAAAAAGGTCATACGTAATTCACGATTCCACACTTAGATTGGGTGGAGAATTGATGCCTTGAGCAAATATTGGTGCCGCTGCTCTCAGGAGCTAAGGGCTATGCCTACCAAAAGGTCTCCATGGGGAAGGGGTGCTTTCCAATCATGATGCTTGGTCTGAGAGGCCCAACGTTTAAGCTCGATGTGGACGTTCAATAGCGTTATTAACGATATTCATCAGCTTTGCCAAAGTTAACCTAGTTTTTTTTCTTTTCATGAGGTTCATTGGGTGTCACGTAGCCCTCTTGCATAGTTTGCTGCATTACACAGTTTGCTGTACAGTCCTTGCCGTAAGTAAATGCGTCAAGCATGACGAGATCTGAAACACTGTACCGAAGCATGTTGAGGCGGAATTTTGATGTGGAACACGTAGATGTGATACTGGGACACAATGTTGAGTACACTGGGTCAACGTCAAGGCATGAAAATTTCAGCCAATTTCATCCACTTTTTCCCCCTCAAAAAGCCACTTTTCAGTCCTGTTTGGCATGGGCCCCCCCTCCAGGTGGCCTCCTTTTGAGCATTCTAGCACCAAATTGGGCAGCCTTGACATTGACCTTGTGTACTCAACATTGTGTCCCAGGATCACACTTACACGTTCCACATCAAAATTCCGCTTCAACATGCTTCAGTACAGTGTTTCAGGTCTCGTCATGCTTGACGCATTTACTTACGGCAAGGACTGTATTACGCTGCTTGAAACTCTCTCATCCTGTTACGGCCATTGAGTCGAATTCTGCGATATCTTCAAGGAATTCTTCAGACAGTCTACTTCTCCTGCGATGAAGTCCAGGACGAAGTCGGCCTGGGACATCCACAACAAAGTACTGCACTTGACGAAAAAAATTACAGTCTTAGAAGCGGAGTACACAGGCTGCATTTCTTATGCGGCGCTGCAGTTTGAGCCGGCTCATTTTGGTACGAAACCTTACGGCACTCCTTTGGATCACCCTCTACAAGAAGTTACTACGTACTGCAGTTATGTGACAACAGGTCAGTTGGCACGTTATCTTGGAAGTCTTGGTTGTTCCCTCTGGCTAAGGCAAGAATGGTAATCAGTGTAGTTGACCTGTAAGAGGACGCCAAATGGTGACTTCTGAGGAATGAGGACAGTTAACGAGGCTGCCGAGGTTGGTGAGACTGGCAGGATGAATTGACTGCGTCGTCCATCCAGTCACCCTGTGTCAGCAAGGTTCTCTTTCGTGCCTATGTTTGCTCTGAAACACCGATGACATCTTGGCATCAGATCAGGCAGACGTTGTCGTCTTCCCCGAAACCTTCTTGGTTCCCTCGGCTAACAGTTGTCACTTCGTCACGTCTCGTTGTCTGTTTACCCTGCCAAATACTGGAAAACCATCTCCTGTCTCTTCAAACTCTTGATATGAGGTGTGCATGCTCCGAATAAGAATTCCTCTGAGGTTGTTTGCTATTGCTCGTCGTCTCTGTATGCTGAGTATACCGCACACACCGTGAGCTCCCACTTTTGCGGTAGGACAGCAGACAAGTTCTCCACAAGTCTCGTCGTTTGTTGAAGACGAGAGTGACTATTTTCCACACTCCCTTTGGAGTTCCTGAGCTATGCAGCTATGCAACCTCGATATGCGTGCAAGTGAGGGACTCCAGTTGTTAACGACGAGGAGAGAACGAGGAGAGGTGTACCCATGAGACCTTTGCCTTTTTATCCTTACGGGAAAAGTCAAGTACATAACTACATTTACTAAGCACTGTCTGGTAAATTGTCTGTGGCTTTTGCTGATCTCTTCTTCTGGCTGCTATTGAAGCATTGTGGGAGATAGAAGTTGTATCAGCTTTTGCCAGACGTCACAAAATAACGTCGTGAAAGGAACGTCAAGCTGCACGCCTTTGAAAAATGCAGCTTTTTCAGTACGTCTGCATATCGTCTGCATATGCGTGTATATCTGCATATGAAACTTCTACATTGTTGCTGTCGCCAGCGGACTCATAGGCCACCGGACCGATTGCAACCGCACTTGGCGAGATGAAAGGGAGTCCCCGCGGGAGTGACCTAGGGAGGTCCATTGTAGGCTGAGATTGAAAATTGTTTCAGTTGCTCCGTCGTGTCATCCTTGTCGCCGCGGACGCCAGATATTTTGAGGCACATCCGGACAAACTCTTGGTGGAAGTGAAACAAAAGAGGGGTGGGGTGGTTAGAAGTCGGAGGCAAACCCTGAGGGCTTAGTCAGACTGAGCCACAGAGGCCAAAAGCCACTTGGCCAAAAGTCATCGAAGCGACCTCGTACTAAGTAGGAAAAAGTGATTGGCCGAGACGAAACTTTCTCTTGTCAAGAGTCACGCACTTCCTTGTGCGAGGTTGCGCGAACTCATGAGTCGAAGAGGAAACAAGTGGGGACGATTCGGGCCAGGTTTTTTTCGGGACATCAGATACTGGAAAATGCCCAGACAATGGGAGAAATATCACTTCATCGGTACTATATTTCACATGGACATTGTTTGAGACTGTGGGATCCCTTCACTTTAGGTTGCCATTCAGAAAGATGATCATCTGGGCAGTTTCGTATTTCATTCAGTGGTGAACTTTGTCCTGGCCAGTGCAATCGCAAAACACACAAAACTAGATGTGGAATAAATTTACACGGGCGCGATGTGTCTCTTGACTGCCAAAGCTGGCAGTGCTGCCAACTCTTCAGCAGTAAAGTGGTAAAAGCGCCAAAGACAAAAATCAAAAGTGAGTGATGATCTCTCACCATCATGCATGCATTTAATTATTTCACAAATATTTTTGGAAAATAGAGTTACTCAAAAAGTGCAAAATTGCTGTATCCGGTCGGCCGGCCTGACCAAAATTCTCGGGCCTGGTCGAGCTGGAAAAGGGGCCGTCGGGCCGTCGGGCCGTCGGGCCGTCGGGCCGTCGGGCCGTCGGGCCGTCGGGCCGTCGGGCCGTCGGGCCGTCGGGCTTTCGGCCTCAGGCTAGACTCGAATCTATCCCTAAAAACAAGAGCAGTCGAGCACAGCCTAAGTCGTGCTTGCGCTGAAGAACCCTCGAAAAAGCTTCCAAGGAGTAGAAACGTATCTTCATTACTCTTCAAGAGAGGAGAAACTGCTTGCTGCTATTACTTGTCTTCGACTGCAACAAGTGTAGCATTCCAGTGGTGGGGACGGTTTGGTTTATTCTTATTCAGTTGAGTCTGCAGACTTGAGTCAAACTTGAGTCGTTAGTTTTCCAAGTTCAGTGTGACTCGTGCACATTACAACAACATTCCTGTATTGCTGCAGACTTGAATTGTAGTGTAAACCTCATAATCTCGGCAAAAAGCACACTTTTTACGGCCAAGAGCAAACAGGGTCATTCCCATTTTGGGGCAGTGTCCTTGTTGGACATTTTTTGAGGGAGTCAGCTTATAAGAGACAAGTTTGGTCGGCAGCAAAATTATTCTTTCTCCAAAGCTCGACCGTACACCGAAGAATATAGGCTAGATCAAAAAAAAGAAAGGAAAAATAAGAAAATTGAACTTGTTGTTCAGGCAAAATTGAAAAAAACGTTATGCAGTAGGTATCACCACTAATATAACAAAATTATTGACTTTGTAGGTGCAACCAAATATCCCGCCCCATTTCTTCCCCCCTCCCCCCAAACTGCAAACTAGGCATTGGTGGGTTACTTCTTCGGTTGATTCTGATAAAATTCTGAAATGGAAAACCAAAGAAACTGTAACAAACAAAGCGTGTCTTTTCAGTGGTACTAAGTACTTCTTCTCACCACTTGACAACTTGCGATCCTTTTGGGCAGCGCAAAGCACTCCATTGTCCCCTATTCATCATTACACGTGAAAGGAGTTTTTTTTGTAGCAGACTACACAACAGGGCAGGTTGTCCCAAAAAATTTTCTCAGCCATCTCTGCAGCCAGAAAAAGGGCAGACCCCCCAAAAAGGAAAGGAAATGTTGTGTAGATTTTTCGTTTCCCTACGTCAAATTCGCCTGGGTAGCCTCTAACAGCCTCAAAAATGGCTTCAAATTTGAGAGTGTTGGGTGTTGAGGCCACACTTTTTTGTATTTTGGGATGAAACTCCGTCATTTCTCAATGGAAGTTGGCTTGTTATACCATTTTGGAAAGCCCTGAATCTCTCCTTTTTATTATATCTTATAACGTGCCCCAAAATTCTTGATCAGGGTCATGCAGGAGCCCAGCCTCAATGCCTGGTAAAACAAAAATCTGTGGAAGGCTTCCCAGTGACCTCTGAAGCCTGAGACAAAGAAATAAGTCAATATTTAATAAGGACCAAATTTTGCTGAAAAGGATTTTTTATTTTGTTAGTGAAAATTTCGACTGTGTTTAGTAAATTTTCAGAGAAAGCTCAATAACTCAAAACTCAAGACCTACTCAATAGCAAGCCAATAATACTTGACGTAAGTATTCAGAAACAAAACAAACCTGGGGTGGGTGTTGTCACCTGAATTAATCTGGCCACAAGCTGGCACTGTGAAATTTGAAGGCAGAGAGGGGACTCAAAGACACATCATTTCTTCATTCCATTTGACTAGAATGTCTTTCAAAAAAAGTCTTGCACCAAATACAGCACGAGGAAAGAGATGAAAAAGTTTGGTCTAGCCGAATGACGTACATATATATGTAACATGCAACTTGTGACGAAGCACCTGCAGAACGTGTATACCGGATGAGGCAACAGTCTGGGTGCAACTTCGGCAACGATGGTCATGTCCTCACCAGATCTTTTGTTGCAAACGTTCAAAGACTTATTGCCTCAGCCATTACCCATGCCAGGCGTAAGTGTTCCTGTCTCGTGATTATGACGGAAGATTCTAAAGACGAGTGACAAAGCCAAGGAGTGCAAACCTGCTCATAGCACACACAAAATGATCCGTATTTTTAATGGCGGAACTCAGCAAATCAATTCCATCGTGATCATGATTTCAGATCCCTTGCATCATTTTCCTAGTCTGCGTGATGCTGGTGATCCGGTACAAGATCCACAAGGATCAGCGTCCTGAAATCAGCATTGGAGGAGCTCCATGCACCAGCTGCCAGCTCATCGAGATGGGGGAGATGGTTTGTCTGGGCGAGGGCTGTCCAAAGTGCGGTAAACCACATCCAAGACTTTAAAAGATGTCCCATCCTTAGTGCACCAAACATGAATGCACAACCGGAGGGTCTTTGAGGAACGGTCTAGTGAATTGTGCGACAATTGTACATGATCCCCCTATGTGCAGCACATGTACGTATGTACTGTTTGTATACTTGCCCAAGTGTATTCGGCTATCATCATTAATTTCTGTAAGTTCTCCACCTATAGCTGCACCCATTTACCTATGTCAGTGAATATCTTTTACTGAAGTCGTATCAGTATACTGACTTTATCGTTATCAGCATTTCGCTACTCGTCTATGTTGCATGTTCGTGACTGGGTTGTGAGGCTTCCGCTGAATAGCAAAGTTCTCTGTGCCAAAACTGGCTGCTTTTAGGGCGAGTATATTAAGAAAGCATGGAAAGAATTAACTTCTTCATTATGTACTGACGTAGTTTGGTCAATCGTTTTTCACAGACGGAGTCGTTGCTTGTCCCTCAAAAAAGGGAAGACGAAAAAGAAGCCGATCAAAATGGAAAAAGCATACGCTGTTGGATGCAAATGAATGCTTACTTTATTGACGTCCAATTGTTCGCACAAACAACGGCTATTTGCACAACAATGTCGATGAAATGCTAAAGCCCAGCTTAAAAGCTGCGTGTCCAACAGAAGGACCTACAGGAGATCAAAGCCTCTGTTTGATGCAGCATAAGAAAGTGACGTATGACTTACTTATACGCACACAGTACGTGGAACAAACAAGTCATGCAAGCAATGCACTTGAAGCAATATGAAGGGAGAAAGACAGGGCCTTCGAATTTATGGTCAAAGCATAAGAAATGCAATAACTCAAAAACACGTAAATAGCCCAATTTCCTAAAAAGAATTGTAAAGTCAGGAGAAATATGCACCAGCCTGTGAAATAGTTTTAATGAAAACAAAATTGTCAACCAGAGAAGATTAAGAAAGAAAAATATTGGACATGCAACTTTCCTCATCTAAATTGTGAAAGTGTGCAAACCCGAGGTCCAGCTACAATTTGATATTACACTGCACGCTATGCAAAAGCTGAATCATTTTATGCGTTTACACACACGCTCGCTCTCTCATATGCATCCACACGCGCACACACACCCACTCTTTCACAAACTCGCTGTACCACCCTCTTTCTCTCACATAGTCACAAACATACCCTAAAACGGAAACATGAATACTTCACATACTTTCTCTTACTCCCTTTCTCAGAAAGGCGTACACACGACGCAATTATCACCCACTGTATCTCCCACACTTCGCCTCTCACACACGAACGCTTATACGCACAAACGCCATTACGACTCACCCTTTTTCTCACTCTGACACACAATATACACACTCCAACTCATGCACCCACTCTCTCACACACTAGACACACACGGTGCACACACTCGATAGGACCAACCTTCTCACACACAATACACACGCAGCGCACACACTCTATTAGACCAACCTTCTCACACACAATACACACGCAGCGCACACACTCTATTAGACCAACCTTCTCACACACAATACACACACAGTGCACACACTCTATTAGACCAACTCTCTCACACACAATACATACAATCCCCCTCACATACTGTATACAAACTCTCTCACATTCTCTTAAAACCCAAAGACCCATATGCACAAACATGATTACTACGCACACTATCTCTTTCACAAGCGTTCTCAAGCTCTCTCACACACCAACAACCATACACGCAAAGACGCTTCTCTCTCATGCATTCACCTACGCACGGAGGAACCGTCGCTAACTGCTTAAAAATTGGTAAGCTAGGGTTCTACATCGAACTGTGCACTCAGACCTGGAATCGGTACAGAAATCAGACCAGGTTGGCGCCAAAAATAACCAACAGTTGAAGTTTTAAGCATTAACGGCAACACTTAAATTCATCCAAATCCTCCTCGCAACCGTACGTTGTGGACCGAAAACCCATTACACTGTGATATTTGTTGTTGTGGAACCCCCAGTATTTGTTGTCTTCTTTTTTCACCCTCATTTGCCGAATGCCGACATCATCGGACTGCTGAGAGACAGCAGCGCCAGTTGGCAACTGGAATTCCATCCTCGTTTGGAGGGCCGGAGGGAAACGTTGTACTACTTTTTCTCCTCTGCCCTCGTCAGCCTGGACGTGCTCGACCACTCATATGCATGCACAACATCAACCTCATCCTCTCTCCCACCTGTGACACGGATCCCGCCCTGTGTGCCTCTCCACTGAAGATGGCTGCTACAAGTTGATCTGCATTTTTTCGTCTTTTTTTTCTACCAACGGTCTTTTCTTTGCAAAAAAGATGAGTCAGTGACTTTCAGCTTGCTCGTCCAATCCCCATTAGCCTCTTTCTTAACATATCTGCGGCGCGCACGCCTAAGGAATAGTTGGCTAGGCCTTCTTCTCCTTCTTCCCCCTCTCCTCCTCCGCCTTCTTCTTCTTCTTCCTCCTCTTTTGACGATGATGACAGGTCGTGAGCGCTGTCTATGCACTACGCAGCAACAGCAATAGCTGCAGCAGGAACAACAGCGGCGGCTGCTCTTGAACAGGAGGAAAGCCAATCCTAGATAGAAGGCCCGGAGGCCTCTCTCTCTTCTCGAATGGCTTGATTCTGCCGTCACGCCACACTCTTCACACACGCTCAACAGGAGAGGAAGTAAAAAAGAGTGTGTGGGGAGGGGGAGGCAAAAACTAGATTACTTGTAAAGAGCTCACAGCGAAAAACAGACTCAAGAAACACAAAGAAAATAATGTCTGTGAACGAGACGTTCAAAGGTGACGACGGTGCCAACTGGAACGTGGGCAATGACGACTTCAAGAAGCACTGGCGCAACTTGACGGAGATGACCACAATACTCACCATCATGGTCGTGGTAAGAGCTGACAAGTGGAAAAAGCAAACGTTCCAAGAAAGCTCATTGCGCTTTCATCTCATTGCGGTACGACTAATAAGTAATAATAATGATGCGTCCACGAAATCGCACAATGCACGTTAATGCACACGTGCGCCTTTACTAATTCACCGCTCTCGTACTTTGTGGGAGGAAAGTCTGTTCATAACAAAGTAGGAATGTGGAGAGAAACAAAGCACTTTTTTATTTATGCTGTCAAAATTGTAACCAGCAGAAATTCAAAAGTTTACGCGTTTCAACCTAAACGCAGACACACACACACACACTCACAACTGTACCTCACGTAGCATGCATAACACATATCCGGGTAATTCTAACGTTTCCATTAGATTCCGTCCGCCATATTCGTGGTATGCGTGGTGTTAACCGTGTGCAAGCGCCGGAAGCCACCCGACCAGACGGCCGGGGCCACCGGGAGCGAACTCAGCGGCTTAGACCCCGGCGGTGGCGATGGATCGAGCCAGCAGTCTCGCAGGGGTCCCTGCACCAGCTGTCAGCTGATCGAGATGGGCGAGATGGCGTGTTACCATGGAGTGTGTCCCAACTGCGGAAGGGTGCCCGATCGATAGCCACAATTGGAAGAAAATCCAATCCAACCGATTTTATACAGATTCGGCGAACAGGTTGCTGTCTCTTGCGTGTGTGTGCGCGTGCCTGCGTGTATGCACGTGAGCGAGACAGAGATCAAGCCCAAGCTAATCACTTCTGGTACACTGACATGTTGACTGTTATAAGGTCAGGCTCAGTTGATTCTCCCTTATGTGTACACATGATTGTGTGTACTCATGTAAACAAGCGTGTCATAGGAATGCACAGCTGCATTAGTAGTAGAAATAGCGGAAGGTGAACACATCATTGCTGTTCTCCAACCACCTCCCGACTACGTGGACATGATTGTTGAAAGTCGCTATAGAAGCTGCTGAAGCTCTTAGAGCAAGTGCTGTCCTGATGATATACTGACAAGTTGATGATGGTAAATCATTTTTACAGTCACAAAGGCAATATTAAAAAACCCCAAGAGAAGGCATTTGTGTACGCACAGACTTGTATGTACAAACATCAAGCGTAATTATTACGTTCTCATACTGTACATGTATGTTCGTAGGGTGAACTAATGTATGACTGATGAGATGTACACGTTGCTTCATGATACGAAGAATTGTTTTCACGTAAAGCGTCAGGTTACGACCACAGCTCCATGAGTTGTAAAGTTTCCATCTCAAAGACGCTAACCGTTGCAATTTGCACGTGTGCTGGCACCTTGAGGCTCACCCTGCAGTTGGGAGGGACCCTCTTGACTGGCAACACGTAGTGGCCCCTGCAGTGGGCTCGGAGTCGCGACGTCTTAGCTCTGCAGTCGAAAATGTCGGCGGCCACATTTTTTACTCAGTGCAACACAAATTTTACTCAGGTGGCGTCAATAAGGAGCCAGAAATTCACATGCTTCGTCTTACACCTAAAGGTGACGCTGGCTGTGTGTACGATAGATCTCAAAATGTAGGGCAAGAACTTATAAAACTAGTGAAAAACATATTGCGGCCTGTCCTTACGAGAACGATACAGCGTAAGCGACCAGGACAAAGTGCTTATGACCCAAGCAAAGTACGCTTACACCAGATCTTAGAGTTACGTGCCGTGGAGCTCGAGTGAGTGGCTGGACTTAAGTTTAAAGAATGCACTCGTTCTTACGATACTAGAGATATAATTGGCATCATTCTGAAACGAATCAACGTAATCTTAAGGATA
>JAAUXU010067346.1_pt1 | contig 12170 bp, 11 predicted proteins | sample 7278151 | NCBI WGS metagenome assembly JAAUXU01 (sample SAMN14350113, study PRJNA611818) | marine sediment metagenome | isolation source: surface marine sediment (1.8m) | place: French Polynesia: Moorea | collected 2018-08 | reverse complement strand
TCTTCATCCTGTTGGCCAACAAGACCTTCTCCTCCACCCTCTTCTTCGGGATCTTCTTGTGCCAGAGTCAGGGGCTCAGGAGGCGGGAAAATACGTCAAGCCTGTCTTTCAAAAATGCTAAATCGTTCTCTTTCGCAGGTATATTTGTCTTAAATACAAGAGCGCTTGGGAGTGGACGAAAGCGGCGATCCCTTCGAGGAACAGGGAGTTCATCATTTAATTGCTTACAAAAATAGCTGTGGTTATGCCCATGCGTCAAGATGATGAAGCAAGGTTTAATGTATTCCAAAAGCACGTACTGTATGTACTGCACGTCTGTTGTATCACCCTGCCACCGTAGTGTTTGTCCCGGTTATACCGTATGAGGTTCTAATGACTGTCTGTCATATGCGATAAAAAAGTTGTCTAAAAGAGTTTCATATTTATAAACACCCAAGAGTTGGAAATACATATTTTGATACAAAGACGCCCGAAACAACTGAGACGGAATAGCACCTCTACTGTATTGTTGTAGATCATGTTCCAGAAGAGTTCCATACCCTATGGTAACATACTTTATGTGCATTGTTTATGACACCAACATAACCTTTTATCATTTTCGACTGCTGTGGCGGAGCTGAGAACCACTTCAGACCTTTTTAGTCGATAGGCTTGAGGCCCTCCAAACAGGCGGCTAAGGGTCCCCCTCTCTCTGCTGTCGCTGGAATCATTGAGCAATCTTCTCCCACTTATTCTACAGAAGCTGGAGAAGGCTCATGAGTACAAGCAATCCGTGCACGCACTCAAAATCGTCAACATTCCAATTTTACCTCGATTTTTTTCTGTTAGCAGTTATTTCCCGCCAAAAATTATGTTTCCATAACTACCGTAAAATGTGCTTCAGTAAGTGGCAATGGAAAAACATTGCGAGCTGCTTTGTCCAATTATTCGAATCCATTATTTCCTCATTCCTCGAAAAAAGCAAGCTCACTAGTCTCTCCATCCTTGAAAGGTGGACTTGCCCAGCAATCCGCCATCCTCTCCCATGGCTCCCCGCTTCTCTGTTGCTGTATTCAGCCTAGACCTTTCAGTCCGTCAGGATTCTCTTTAGAAAACGGAAGTGCAATTAGTGCATATATTAAAAAATAAATATAGCGAAGTCCAGACATGGATGGGTTGTTCGTGGGATCTCTCTGCAGCGACTACGACAGCTTGGAACCTTCCCAAGAACCCTTCCAATGGCACAGGTAGGACAATGGTTTGGGTTGCGAGAGGACTGTTTCCCATCCATTGACTTTATTGCAGGTGGTCTCTGTTGATCCTGCTGCCAGAGCTTGTCCTGTACCAGTGGATTCTCCTCATGATCATTGGGTACCTGCGCCAGCGTCCGATCGTTCAGCGCACCACGCTTGACCAACTCTTTCAGACGTGGTGCACAATTCAGTTGATGCCAAACTTACTGAGGAAAATGCTGCTTATATGGAGGGTCGCGACAGGCCAGACAATGTCTCCTGTGTTTTCAGTGTTGTACTCGCTCTGTCAGTCTACCATGGCCTCCCTGTTCTTCAACTTCTTTGCTGCCATCTGCTTCATCCGCTATGTCTATGTCTTCCACTGGGGGCTGGCAGCCATGTGGCCAGATGAGGTCATATTCGCTGCTTCAGTCAATGTCACCATCATAGTCACAATTGTGCAGCTGTTAGCAGAGTATGGCACTCTGGCACATCTTCAAGGTTCTCTTTTCTACAACCACTACGTTTGGATCTTCTCGGACTGCTGCCTTGTCCGAGCGGAAGTATTTGTCACCAAGCAAATCATTGTGACTGCTTACAAGCTGGTCCTTCCTACATTTATTGCCACAGTTTTCTACATCAGGCTCTACTGTGACAAGACCAAACGGGATAAAAGTGCTACAGATACCCAAAATATGATGTTTGCTCAAAACCCTTCATTAAAAGGACGAAAGTAAGGGGATTTTTTGTTTTTGACACTTTGTTTCATTAAGCCTTCACTTATTTTTGCAACATTCCCAGTCCACAAAATGAACTCCAACCCCGAGGCTGCAACTGTGACTACAATTTTGTTATCTACAACAGAGGAGAGGTGCAGGTATGCTACAGTTTATTCTACCATCATGAGGATTGACAATAATTATTTGAAACAGTAGCAGTTTATCTTTATCTTTTTGCAGATGTTTCCTGCCACCCCCAATGGGCAACCAGACAAGGAAATGACCGGCGGTCAGAAGACAAAGACGGGATCGGCGAAAGCTCCCAGGATGAGGGGATCCCGGAGCAGCAGCAGCGTGGTCAAGATTTCCTCCGTTGTCCTCTCCTTCCTGGGCATCGCCTCCACCCTGGTCTACTTCATGGTCTTCCAAGATGAGGAGTCCCAGCAGCAGAGGAAGCAGCAGGAGGAGGAGAAGACAAGGTCTCAGTTCATCCACCACTTCACCTTGCTAGCCATCAAGTGAGGAAGTTGTTCTTTGAAGGAAAAATGTTGCTGCAATTTGGAAGAATTACGTGCGTTGTTAACCACTTCCAGGCCAGTGATGAGCTTTGCATTCCTGGCGGGAATAATCTTCCAACACCGCGGCCTGAGACGGTACATTGTCAAAATTAAAAAAAAAATGCAGTTGAATCTCCCAAAAAAAACTACGTCTTTATTTTGTTGCAGACATTTGACGAGAAAGCTTAAAAAATGGCAAGGCATCTTCCGGAGAGACTCGCCGCAAATCGCCCCCATCACCTAAAATATTTGGTGGACTGAGAAAAATTTGTTTTGTCCTTGTGCTCCGTAGCTGTCAGTCGTACAGAAAAGGAAATCGTCGTCTCCAAGTGTAGCAGAACAAGATAAAACCTGGGTCGGAAGACTACTACAGAAGTTTTCTCTATATCGCGCCGTCCTTTTTCGCGTAATCTTGACGTGTGACCCAAAATGAATGGGGCTTCTAGCGAATTTCTCTCTCTCGTGCGATCCTCAGAAAATCAAAATCCATAAGGCCTTCATACAAAGATGGCCCACTCGTCAATATATCCCATATCTGATTTGAGTTTTGCCACGGGTTGGACGGGTGAAAAAGAAGCGGAGGCGTTAGTTTTTCGTTTTTCTCCCTGCGCGTATCTCGTGGCACCGCAGGACGACTATGCATGTAAGGAGGGCAGCGAAGAAGAAGAAATATACGCGGCTTCGTTATCAGTCCCCTCTCCTCCTTTCACTCCCCCCTCCCCCCATTCGCATTCGAAGCTTTGCTGCCCACACACAAATTGGGCAGGAGAGGAGGAGGGAGTATTGGGCGACAAAATGGGAAAAGCGAGGAGGAGTGCGGAATTTATCGCACGTCGGTTTTTCGGTTCGCACACATCCCACTTGCCTAGCGACTTTATGTTTGTTCCGCCTCCTTTCCCCCAAAAAAACTATCAACGAAGCAATTTAATTTCCCTCCTACTTTCAGGTACACGCGCCCTAATGAAATGTTGTAAGGATGATCCAATCTACTTTTGCTCTCCTCTTTGCTGTCAAGATCTCGGACAGTTGAGTGAGGGCGGAGGAGGCGACGGCCGGAACAGACAGATCATTTTCTGTTTGGGGGGGGAGAGGAGGAGGCCGACCGCGACCCATCCTCCTCCTCCTCCTCATATGTGCATTGTAGCCGCCGCCCACGCAGCAACAGAAAATTTCGACGGAGCGGAATTCGACGAAGCCAAAGGGAGAGAGGTGCGCCGATCGAGTCTCGGAAAAACACTATTGGCGATTGACTCTCCAGAGTGGAATTTGTCATTGTCGCCTTGAAAGGAGGAGGGGGAGGTTGTGAAAAGGAAGATATGCAGATTTTTTCTTCTTTCTTAGTCTGGGTCCTGTTGGCCAGTGGTCTGGTCTGCATGCTGCTGGCACAGCTCCCATCCAGAACAAGGCAACAGCGCTTGACAATCTCCCCATCCATCCACTTCGTCAGTTTTGCAAAAAGGAATGAGAGAAAGGCGAAATTGATCTCCCGTCGGCAAAAGAAAGGGGGAATCAAACGGATGGACGGAGATGAAATTACTCTGGTTTTGTTCGAAGAATCAAGGGCCGATCAGTCAAATGTTACGACACCCTTCATCACTCCCACCTCCGCATGTAAAGAGGAGGGGGAGGAAAAATTCCTGCGGCGAATTCCGGCTTCGCTCACTCACACACAGAAATTTGGACGTGAAGACGTGTCCACAGGAAGTAATCGAATTCTCGATCGCCCCCCCGCCTTTGCAGGATGGGCGCAAGGGTTAATTTTTCCAATCAGAAGGAATTTTGACATGTTTACACGCAGACGAAATTCTATTTGCACGCTTGCCTAGCTGTGCCTCAGCAATTTTATAAAGGGTGAATCACTCCTTTTGGAACGAAAACTATGTGCGAATTCGGCAATAAAAATCTGCCTCCTCGCGCGAAAAAAGAAAAGAGTTCCGATCATACGAGGGCGGATGATCCCGCTCCCCCCATCCTCTCGTTTTTCGAAGAATTTACGAGTTCACGGACTCCGAAGAAGGGGAAGAGGAACAGGACGAACTTCTCTTCTTCGCTCATCATTAGGGATCGCCTCTCTCCATGCTTCTTCTCGGCGATCCGGATCAGATGAGATGAGCGTCTGGTTGTGTGTGTACCCTACGGGTTGGCAGGCATGGAGATCGGGTTGAGTATGAGGAGGAGGAGCATGCCCAAAAAATCGAGATTTTCGAAGAAACATTCACCGATGATGGACTTTTGTGAAACTGTGCACTAAGTATTTCTGTTGGATGATATAGGCGACTTACTCATTCAGTGTACAATCGAGACGAGTGTCACGGTGAAACCCTTCCGGACCCCGGTCGGTCGCCATCGCTAATTGAATAAATTTTACGGCCCTCCTTTCCTTCCTCCTCCTCCTCCGCTTACCATCTTCTCTCCTCCTCCACCATATCTCCCGAAGGAGGAGAAGAAAGAAGAGGCGGAAATTTATGGAGGCGGATTTTTATCGCGAAAAAAGGGGGAAGAGGGAAACGAGGAGGAGGAGGTGCATCTATCTCCTCCGCTCTCGGGAGGATCGCAGCGTGCAATCTCGTTTTCAACCTCCCAGGGTTTTTTTCCGTTTTGGAGGCCGTGGGAATCTGGACACTTGAATAAAAGAAAAGGGGTTTCTCGTAATATTCCGTTGAGCAGGAGGAACTGTCCAACAGTGAGATTTCCGCATCGTCAACACTTTAATTCGATTTAATTCCGCGCCCGCGGAGGGTTTATGATTGGAGGGAGCCGCCTTCCAGCCCCTCGGTGCCACGCCATCTCGTTTCATCCAGGGGAGTCTTCTCTTCTTCCAACTCTTTCTTGGCAGTTCATCAAACGAGTGCGGGGATGGAGCGCCATTCACCCGTCGGGAATCGGGAAGGAAGAGGAGAGTGCGAGGTCCTTTCCCTCGACGTTTTTCCCAGTTGAATCCCCGTCCAAACACGAAGGAGAGAGAGAGCGGAGTAGGGCGAATTTGCCCCCCGCTGAGAGAAGGAGGAGGAGGAGAGGGAATGGATGAAAGAGTGAAACGACGACGTCGGCGGTCCATGTGCGGTACCGGGGACAAGAAATTGGGTTCATCTCTTTTGCCCTCCTCCCCCCCCCGAAGCATTTTCCCTTGGGAAGGCCGCAAGACCTTACATAAGCCGCAAAACGAAATGCTAAACACGCAAAAGGAGGAGCAAGGAGAGACAGACATCAATCCATCCTCCCTCTCACCCTCCCTCTAAAGACCTGCAAAGAGGGCAAGAAAGGGAGAAGAGATACATTACTCATTTTGCGGCTACAGAGGGGAAGGGGCGAAACTAAGAGGGGCGGAACAGTACTGTATGCATGCGAGGGTCGCACGGACGGACGGACACACAGACTACGTAGGTGTGTGCCTCCCCCCCCCCTTCTCCAGTTTGACTGCACAGCAGATGGAGTAAGGAGAGGAACAACATCTCACTCTCGAGTTTTTCCGCCATCCGATTTTTCCTCGTATGCATGTGCGACATAAAAACCCTTATCGGCTTCAACCCTTTGAAACGGGATCCCCCTTCTCCCCTCCCCCTGTTTCCTGAATCTCTCCCCTTCCCCTGACCCAACACCTCCTTATCTCTTAGTCAGGTAACATAAAGCTCTTTACTATAATTAGCACACTATTTTCCTCTTCCGGTGAATTACCCGTAGTATGCAATGGGAAGGGTGCATATTCACGATCAGGAAATAAGGGTACAAGGAAGCTAGCACTGTAGCCGTTATTGTGTTCCACATTTTTAAAACAGGGGAAATGGTTTTTTCCGAGCACGTGCTACGGTAAAATTTCCCTTTCTTCCTCCGCATTTTAATTGAGTGCTTCTCCAATTTTTTCGGAGGGAATAGGCAGCAAATTTTTTAAGGGCAAGGGAAGAAAAAATCTCCCGTTTTTTCAAGGACGAAGAGGATAGAAAATTGTCGGAGGGGCTCTATCAAAATTGGGCAGAAGGAGGAGAGGGGAGAGGGGAGAGAGGGGCGACGAAGAAGACGACGATTGGAGGGAATGTGGCAATTTTCTCGTTTAGGAGATTCCCTTTTTTTCGGGGGGAAACTTTGAGGCAAGGGGGGAGAGAGAAGCCTCCCTTTTCTTGGGTCCCAGACATGAGCGAAAAATAGATGTCCGAGTCTCAAGGACAGCAGCAAACTAAGGCCGGAAGGACAATCGCATCCCTTTTTTCATCTCCAGCGAAGAAAGAGAAAGTTCAAGCTCAGCGTTTTGTTTGGGGCCAGCGGAACTCCTCCCTGAAAAAAAAATTAAGTGGGTCTTGTTCAATGGAGGTTTTTTATTTTTTTCCCCGAAAAAAGAATTGAAAGAGAGCCGAAAACTCAGGCAGGATCGAGTCAATTTCCTTTTTCGGCCGAAACAGCCTCATTGTTGACTCTGTGAAATCCTCCTCTTCTTTTTTGCACCTGCATATTTGGCCACGAAAACACATCTTTTCGGACATCAAGGGGTCGTTGAAAAAAGGAGGAGGAGGAGGAGGAAAGGAACAGAGGAGGACGTGACTGAATGCCTTTTCCTTTCTTCTTCCGCCGCCCACGCGAAACCCTTTTTCGTCCCTCCTTTTCGCTTCATATAATAAGAGGGAGAGAGCGTTCGCTCATTGTTGTTGTTGCAGTTAGCGCCTGCTTAGGCATTTGGGGTCTTCATGCCCTCTTCCCTCTGCCTCTTACTAATTGTTTTCTCACTCCTTCCCCTCTCGAATGAAAGGGACGATGACGGAGCGGGAAAAAATGGATTTTGCAATATTTTGAAGAAGGGAGGAGGAGGAGGAAGAAGAAGAAGAGGAGGAGGAGGAGACGACAAAACCCCTTCTTTTCCTTCGAAATCGAGTTGATGACAGCCCTTGCTTTATGGAGAAACAAGGAGCAGGAGAAGGGAAATTCCCCCTTAAAAACGTTGAAGGCATTCTCCGTCCGCGTTCCTCTTTTAGAGTGGCCGTTTGGATCGTGTTTCAAGACCCACTTCGCCGCCGCCTCAGCGCATGCAGTTCATGCATGTAGTGGGCGGCTTTGGCCAATTTTCCGCCTCCTTTCTTCGAACGAACGAACGATCGGAGGAGGAGGAGGGGAGGAAGTCAAATATTTAATTTGGGAACACACAACGACGCCTCAGCTCTTTTTCCCGGGAAAGCCATGGCGGGGATTGAGGGGGAAGTGAAGCACGGCGAGAGCTATGCAAATTATTACCCGAGAAAAGGGGATATCGGGTTGCGCCTCCTCCTCCTCCTCCTCCTCTTTCTTCACGGGTGAGCAGAGCCCAAACGCGAGGAGACAGCGAATGATGGCGGCGGCGGAGAAAAGGAGGAGGGAATAGATGAGGAGGGCTCACTCTCCTGTCGCCCATTCACTCCCGCCCGTTTTTTGTCGGGCTGTTCTGTGCACACATTTAGGGGACGACGAAAAACGCAAAAGTCTAATGAATGAGGGCACTAACGAGGATCGAGGGAGACAGATTTGCCAAATGGAGGATTCCCCCCGCTAACAAGGTCGATCGGCTCTCCCCCCGGAAGTCAAAGGATGCAAAACAGGAGCCTCGTTTTTCGTCGTTCGTGGGTTTCGTTTCGCCGCATTCCTCCTCTCCATTGATCTCGTGGAGACTTCTCAGACGAAAGGACCCCCGGTTGCTCATTGAGTATTGACTGAGCATCTGCCTTTGACTCCTCCTCCTTCCTTGGCTGTCCAAAAGTCAAAAGTCCCCCTTCGTTTTCTCCTGCGACGAATGCGCAAATTGAACTGCCATTGTTGCAAGGTGGCACAAGAAGAAAAGAGGGGAGGGAAGCTACACGGGTATGGAATTTAACAAAAGCTCCCAAACGGGAACTTCATATCCGCTTCAACTGTTCAGAAATATAAGGTAATTTTTGTGGTAAAGTTTTGTATTGTATGATACAATGTACGAACAAGGCAACAATTGTTGAAACCTCAACTCCTTTTGTGTACAGTACAAGGGGGGGGGAGGTGTCGGACTAGCAAATGTTTTCGCCTTTTCTCCTCTCCTCTTGCACACTTGACATTGCTCGAATTCCGGCCGCAACGAACGGGCGAAAGATCAGTCCCTCGTTTCACAGGGTGTCTCCAGCGAAATGAGGTTTCCCCTTACTTTTCAGGTTGCATTTTCAATGCTCGCCAGTCACCCTGTGGGAAAAAGCGGGTCGGCGAGGAGGAAGAACGCGTGTTCGTTCTACTGTCCGTCTTCTTCGCCTTCGCCGAAAGGAGGATGATCGATTGGCATAAGAGAGAGAGAGAGAGAACCCGAAGCGAAACCAACGCATCACTTTTTCCTCGTCTTCTTTTGTTGAGGAAGGAGGAGGGGAAATCGGGCGGAAAACAACTCTTCTTTTGCGGCTTTGCGGCGTCTCTCTCTCTCTCTCTCTCTGATCCCTTCTCCCGGCGGCAGTGAGTGACGCCGGAGTTTGGGGATCGAGAGAAAGGGGTTTGAGGGACTCCCTCCTCCTAGAGCAAATATGTTTGTCCTGGGCAATTTCCCCCTCCTCCCCTCTCTGAGGACTGGGTTCGTTGATGTGTGACTACAACTAAAGGGTGTCGCTCAAAGGGATTTCGTCAAAAGTCCCATCTCTCGGAGGATACGCTTTGACTTTTGGGTCAGAGTGGCAAAAAATGTCCCACGTCCTTAATTTTTTGTGGAGAAAGGAAAAGTTTTGACGCGGGTTCAGCAGTTGTCCTCGGAAATTGAGAGGAGACAGTCGGACATGGAAAGGACAAAAGGAAAGAGGAGATCGTGAGCTGAACCTCCCCCTAAAAATCCTTCTTCTCTCTTTTCCCTGTTTCTCTGTCTTCTTTTCTGTTTGCCCAACCGCTCACTTCTTTCCTCCCTTCTTCGCTTGGCTTTGCTCACTCAGCCGTCGGAGGAGGAAGAAAAGGACCAAGAAGTTGAACAAGACATCGCCGCGGTGCCAAACATGGTAGATGGGTCAGGATTTTTTTAAAGGCCGATGAAAACAATAAAACAAGAGCAAAAAAAGAAAATACTCTTGAAGCAAGAGATTCCTCTGCGCCCATGTATGACAACCGCAGTGGGGCGAGAGGTCCTCTTCTTTCCCCTCTTCTCTCCTCCCTGCGAAGACGAAGACGAGGAAAAGGAGGAAGAGGAGGGGATGGATCATGGGGGGCAAGAGACCAACTTTTTCCCCTTTCCTCCCCGTAAACGAAAGGGAAAAGAACAGACAAAACTAGGGCCAGAAGATGCTCTGAAGAGACCTTTTGTCTATCTCGGGGGATCGACTAAGATGTCAAAAAAAGAAAATGAGACAAGGAGCAATTTTCGTTTTCTTCCCTCCCTTGCTCCTTTGATCGCCGTCGACCGCTCCTCCGACTTTTCATGTTTGATCCCCATTGCGCCTCCATTGTGGGGCGTTGTCGTCCCCGCCAAGGAAACGGCCGAGTTGTAAAAGAGGGCGTTTATTGTTGCAACACTTCCTCCGCTTCCCCGCAACCCCACCGAAAAAAGATGCATGGCTATATTCCGCCCTCCTCACCCCCAATACGAGAGGGTGGAGGAGGGTGGAGGAGGAAGTGGCGCGTGAATCAACAATCTTGGGCACGAAAGGAAAACAAGACTACTAGAATTTCCAAAAATCGCCGGTTGAGAAACAGACACTTGTCGACGGAGATAGACTCTTAGTTCTGATAATATATTTTTAAAGTTCTCTTTGCAAACCTGGAATAATGCGCGTTTATTTAAATGAAGACTTGAAGGGGAAACGAACGAGGGAAGGACGGTTTCTTTTGCGCAGAAATTACCTCGCGAGTAAGGGCGGGGCAAGCGGTATAAACCGAGATAAAAGGCCAAATTGGCAAAGGCTAAGAGGAATTGCGCGGAGACACGCAACCGTGCGAAAATAAGAGACATCACCGTGCCTTCAAAGCTCTGTACAGGTGGGCGATCGATCGATGGAGGAGAAGACGGACGATCGTGTTATTGCTCCTGAGATACTGTGATCACTTTTTTGTGCTCGATTGCCACGGTCAACAATCCAATCCCATACACTGCAGGAGGACGAGCGTGACCTCCCAGGAGACTCCAGTCCGTCGTAAAACATCATCCTTTCATACTGAGGCTGTAATCCTGGATGCACGAGTCTTCAAAAGCCTTTCAATTTTCAATGACAGTTTGGACTCTCCTAAGAGGACATTACAGCTTTTGCCTATTTCTTCCTTTAAGAAAAGTCTGTTTATCTTTCTCTGGTCGACAAGTCGGACTCTTCTACCTTTCGCAAAGATGACAAAAGCACATGTTGCTTGATGAGGTTCCTTCCTATGAGGGGCCCTAATATTATATACAGCACGTTCAGCGGTAGCCGGGTCAAACAGAAACAGGAGTGATTCAGCCTCCCAGGTGGCGGAAGGCGAGCTATAGGGTACATTGCTTGTCGTTCGCCCAGGTGGTGGCAAGGGACGAAGGGAGAATAAGTTAGTGACCCAGGCAAGAATAGCAGTCTCCCTCCCTCCCTGACTGACCCCGCCACCCAAGCATACGAGAAGGCTCCAATTTCAATTTCCAGGAACCCCAAGACGGAACACTTTTCTCCCCTTTTCTCGCCCTGTCCCTTTTTTCCTCCCACGCCCCCTTTTAAGGAGGGTTTACCCCCTTCCTTCCTTCCTTCGTCCGTTCTTCGGTGGTGGCGATGGTGGTGGTTTGCAAAAGAAAATGAGAGCCCACGCGAGCCATTCTTGCTCCCCTATCCCCCACCCCACTCAGTGTAAGAGATTCAAGATCTTTATTGCTTGGCGCCGGGGGTAGGGTTTGTCCCTCTACTATGTACATGCTCCCTCCTCCTCCTTTTTGGTTCAAAGTCCTAATTTAGAGGAAAGTGCTCCGCTTGGACGCAGCACAAAAGTGCGGGCAAATCTGCTTTAAAGCCCAATGTTCAAGGAGCAACTTGGGAAATAAAAGGAAAAAGAAACACTTTGGCTACCGCCTACTCCTCCTCGTTTCTACGACTGCGGTCAATGCTTGAAATGGAGAGAAAGGAAATATCAATGCATGAGCTCTTCCAGCCTGTACAGTACACTATACCCAGACCAGAGTCAAGAACAAGGTGCTATACATTTCTCTCTCTCTTTTCTGGCACTGCCAAAAACGGACTGACTACATAAGTTCCTTCTCTCGCCGCTTGCATTCGATATTGTTTTGCCTCCTCCTCCTCCTCCTCTTTCTCCCTCCCCATAGATCATTCAAACGGCCGCCGAACGTTCTCCTCCGAGTCAGACTTGGAAGTATAGAGTGTAGGGGAGGGAGATGGAGCCCGGATCCAGTTCAACGCACCTCACTACCTCTACTCTCTTCACTCGATCAAAATCGAGAACGGAAAAAAGCAGAAGCGCGAAAAAAACCATACATGCATTCCTCATTCCGAACACGCACATAAATGGGAAGGGTGGAATAATTTGCTTGACCGACGGGAAAGCCCCCCAAGTGTAAGTACAAAAAAGCTCTTGTACCTTTTCAATCAGACTACAGTATGTAAAAACTAAAGCGTAGTACAATGTCAGATGTCACTCACCTATCCTGAAGGATAGAGGGTGCCTGGCTTCTGCATTGGGCGACGACGACAGGAGGAGTAGCAAAACCACTACTACAAGGAGATCGGGGGGTTTTCTGTGAAAGGGATCTCCTCCCCCACGCCCACTTT
>JAAUXU010151266.1_pt1 | contig 12174 bp, 11 predicted proteins | sample 7278151 | NCBI WGS metagenome assembly JAAUXU01 (sample SAMN14350113, study PRJNA611818) | marine sediment metagenome | isolation source: surface marine sediment (1.8m) | place: French Polynesia: Moorea | collected 2018-08 | reverse complement strand
TCCCCAAAGCTCCGGAGTTCGAACTGCCTTCTCTTGCTACTGCTGGGGATGATCTGTCGATGAGTTTTGTTTATCTGTCAAAGTGTCCCCCTGTCGCTCCCTTTTTGCTGCACAAAAAAGAGCAAAATTACAAAAAAATTAGGTGGAAACTTCGTGCATTTTATGCTCAATGCACAATTTCCATAATTTGATTCTTTTAACAACCTTTTTTGATGTTTTGCTGCTTTCACCCCGTCATCAGGAGTATTAAATAAGGGGAAAGGGATGTCTGAAATATAAACCAATGCAACTTCCAAAATGTTACAGCTACAGAAACTCTCTGTAGATCATGGGAAAGCTTGGAGTCTTGAGCAGTTTGCGCTATTGTCTTCACCTTTGGGCGACATTGCGAAAAAAAGACAGAGCTTAATCAAAAAATGCCACATACACTCCGGTGTTTCACTGCAACGCTGGTGCTCACTTCTACCCACAACCTTACTTCGGAATACTCTGAAGTTGAGGGAGATTTATTATTTTTTTTTCAACGTTGCTGCTGTTGCCATGGTAATATATTGAAGGCTAAGACATTTAGATACATAGCTTGCTTACGAGGAACCGCAGCTCTTGTTAAGGCGAAGGACTTTTGATACAGTTCCTTTTCAAGAGCGGATCTCATTCAATAGCAACTCCAATTTGTTGATCATTATTCGAAAGACCGTACTGTATCCTTCCCAGGAGTCACTTTCATTCACGGTGATGGCGCCATTAGGTTTCCTTCCAGTTTTCAGAGGCTTTCGCACGTACCAGGCACGTATCTGGCCAGCGTTGATTGAATAACGCGTCCCATGTTTCTTAAGAAGAGGAGGAGCATTGTCTGCCATCAATGGTTACTGCCCTGTTTTACTTCATCAGTATGTGCAGTCCTTCCCGTAAGCAATTTCCATGAGCATGACATCACCCATACGCTGAACTGAAATCGTTGAGGTGGAAGTTTATTGTGGAACATGAAGATGTGGTACTTGGGCATGTAGTGGCTGTCGAGACTCGAAAAAAGACATGACCAAAGAGGCCAACCATCAGAAGACGTCCTTCAGGAGGCGGAAGCCGGCCAGGATCATGGTCAGGGCTGCAGTGGCGAGCACAAGCGAAAAATCGCCAATTTCACCATTCCATGAGAATTGAAGATCAGTGAGGCGGTCTATTAAGACTTTTTTCAAAATAAGGTGCTGCCATGGGTCCAGGATACATTCTCAGATGCTCCCCATGTCTTTAAACAAGATGGAGCTCTCACCCACACCAGCAATCAGTCCATTAATGGAGCAAAGACAATTTTTCTGCTTTCTGTGAGAAGGAGAAATGGCTGCGCTCCTCTGTAGATTTGAATCTCATGGATTTTTCCACGTACAGCGTTCTGGAGGGGAGAATGTGTCAAAAGCCCCACTAAAATTTCAATAATATCCTCCATTGAGGCTGTATGGGCCTCAATAAATGCCGAGGTTGGTGGTCAGCACGTGGTGACGTCAAACATCATTTCTGGGCTGCAATTCAGGCCAGAGGTGGCCATCTTGAATAAAATTTTTCTGTCCTTCCTCCAATATCAGACCTAAAAATGACAATTAGTGCACTTCCTTGAATTGTCGCTGACAATGTGCTGACAATTCTCCTGTTTACCAGTAACAGAACTTAAGACGCACCCGGTAGATGCTCATTGCCAATGCGTTCACAGTATTTGACAATTCGCTCAAGGGCAGAAACAAGCTGTTGCCATGCCCAAGGAGAACAGTGTTGCAATTGGAGTCAAAAATAGGTGAGACGGTCGGTGGACCAGCCTATACTAGGTGCTCAAAAATTTGCGTCCTTTTGGAAATGTGAGCAACTCCACTGGTTTGAGCGTCATATGAAGCCGTATCTGTACTGATGGAAGGCTAATTTTGTCGTAACCAAGGTCTATGACGACGAGGTTGTGAAAAAAAAGATACCTGCTCAGGATAGGAAGCCAATTCCCAGGGTTTTTTTGCTTAGATATAGCCTCATAGTGGTACCTTGGTACTCGGGTACCGTATTTTCTATTACAAATCGACTTTTCGTCTTAGTGAAAACCATTGCCTTTGCCAGTGTCCTCGTACACTTTCCACAACTTGCCGATGGCTTGCAGTGAAAGGGCCTTTGATTTGACCACCTCACAGGACCTTGCAACCACGCTCCAGTGCCTCCACAGCCCTGTAACGGTCTTCAGTCATGTACCTTGTGGTACCATGACACGCATGAAAAAGATACTTTGCCGCCGACACAATCAGGTTTCCACGTTTCAAATTACCGAAAATGACAAACATTACCCACAAGACGAGTTCATGTCAATGCTCCATTGCCATGAACTCACATTGTCAGCACACAATTACAAAAAATACGCACGTTATTTGATGGGATTATGGCAGTACCTGCTTGGATTTCATTCAATATTCTTGGCTTTGGTTAAGATTACATTTATGCCTTTCTTCGTAGCAACACCATCAGTGGAATGCATGAGCCGTGAATGCCACCTTCACTAGGCATGTCAACCTTTCATGTAGTTATATGTAAAAGAAAAAAAGGTTGTCCTGAGCAGCAATTGCCGAGGTCTTTGGCTGGCTGAAATGACAGCTTCAATCATTTTTATCGGAAGAAAAATTATCAAAGAACCCTTTGATAGTGTCCTGGGCTGTCGATAAAATTTTGATCACCAGCAAAGAGATTGTTTAACTGAGACGCACTCAGAGGTGTGTGTCGTGGCTGCGTCGTCCTCCCTCCTACCCATAAAGTCACGCAGTTCTTGCTGAATCTCAGCCCCCTCTTTGTGTACAGCAACTTCCGCTGAATAAAGGCCGACATGGAGGACTCGGTACCGAATGGTTCATCAGAAAGCTCTTCCCGAAGCAACTCGCGGCAAACGATGTCTGGAGCGGTGAAAACCGTGAAAAAGAAGGCTTCTGTGGAGGAGGACAAGTGTCTAAAATTAGTCACTACCAGACAACGAGAAGATTGCTTGGATCAAGTTCTTTGACTTTTCACTGTCTCCATAACATGGCGACTAATGTTTCCACTCCTCTGGTCTGAGTCCTAGGCTTGACAAAGTTTCCTGGGAGAACAATACCTGATGCGTGCATATGGAGCTGATGCCACTTGACGTTACCACTGAGTCCAGAAAGTTTCTTTCTCCATGCTCGATGCATGTGTGCAGACAGATAGCTTCCGCCAGTAAATGGAGCGCCTGCCAGTCATACGTGACTATGTAACGTGTAAAAGTTATACCAAAGAGTTGTTGCATGTTCCCTCGTCATAACTTTTACTGCTTTGCATTACCCATGTTTGAACGCGCCGCAAAGTACAAGGTAGGAGTAGCAGTCACTACTGCACTATGTACGAATACTTGAAGCCGTCAATCATGAACGTGGGTGTGAATTCTGCTTTTCCTACTTTTCAAGACATCTTGCTAATCACACCTGATAGTTTCTTTTCGTTCGTGAGAAATGTGAGGTTGCTTCGTTCGTTTTAGGTTGGGGCATGACCGAGACGTCCCCCGTGGTGACGATCACCCCGATGACCGACGTGGTTCACGGCTCCTGCGGACACGTCGTGCCGAATGCGCAGATCAAGATTCGAGATCTCGAGACCGGCGAGAACCTGGGGCCCGGAAAGCCTGGGGAGCTCTGCACTAGGGGGCCAATGGTAAGTATACTTATTAAAATCCTCTACTCTGCTTAAACGAGCGGAAGTAGCATTTAACAAGAAGCTCAAGAAATGGGAGTGCATAGGGATTAGCACCGAAATAAGGAAGGGCCTAAGGGACTCCGGGACATTGGGTCTTTGGCGGAAGTAATTTCCCCGAGGGAAGTTGGACTTCGCACGCTGCAGTGACAGCTTCTTGATGCGGAACATGCGCTTCAAATCAGTCCCTGAGACACTCTGATACGCATGAGATCCAGCAACACGAACAACTTTGTGGCTGCCTATCTTGATGCCAGACCGTTCAAAATGCAAAGTCATGGAAGGCCATCCTTCAGCAGTTTTAGCTCGTCTCTCTCCTTTAGCAAAATTAGCCAAACTTTTCTAATGAACTCCAGCCTCCCCCTTGGCCTACCCCAAGAATTCTTGGGGGACCACCCCGCCCGGACCCCAATAGGCCCGCTGCTACTGCGTCCAAATTGTTCCATGAAAATTTTAGCCAATTTCATCCACTTTTACCCCCTGAAAAAGCCAGATTTCTGTTCTGCTTGGCGTGTCCCCCCTCCAGGTGGCTTCCTTTTGAGCATTCTAGCACCAAAATGGACAGCCTCGACATTGACCTGTGTACTCAACATTGTGTCCCAGTATCACAACTACTCGTTCCACATCAAAATTCCACTTCAACATGTTTCAGTACAACGTAGGAGGTGCCGTCATGCCCGACGCAATTACTTACGGCAAGGACTGTATTTGATCTTCTTTGAGATGTCCGTTCTTCCTTAAGGTGTGCCACGTACAAGCAGCATGAGCTGCCTACAGTCAAAGTTTGAGTGCCCACTGCCTACACTTGCACGGCGTGCAATTTCCTTCAATGCACGGAATTGTAACTCATGTGCCAAGTGGGTATGGTGGAGGCTTGATGCTCTGAGCTTCCCAAGACAAAAAGTTCTGAGACCCCATGTTTCAAAAAGTGGCGTCATCATTTGGAAGGTCTTCCCTGAACTTTGAAGTGGTTCCTCAGCAACACATTTTCTTCTGATGAGGCTAACTTCAGAATTTGATTAATGCACACAGTGTGAAGACCTTCAGATCAAAGAAGGAAAGTGTACTATAGTTGGTCTATTGCAAAAAGTGCTGAATTTATCTGGTAGATACATGGAAAGGGGTCTGTGTGAGCAATTGTACCCCATTTTTCTCTTTGGCTATGGACAAGTGAACAACAGAAAGAATGTCGGAGGAGCTACTCTCCTGTCACCGAACTGAGGAACGGCGGCAGAGGTCAGATCCAAGCCACCTGCCACATGAGATGCCAGAGAGTCTAGAAGATTTACCACATGCTCATTCAGTTTTCTACCTCCAGACTGATTTGAGAAGATTCTCAGCCCACCTTGTACATACCCTACTTGTTTGGGTACGCTGCAGCTGTGCTCCATGGAGACAGGGGCGAGGACCCAAGTGCGAACGTTGAGTGAATGACCTCTTCCTCTTCTCTCTTGCCTAAGACATGGGAAATTGGGGAGTTGTTTTTCAGCGAGGGCTTACAAGGACTACCCGAAAGGGTGTTATGCAATCTGAGTGAGCTTTCTTCAACGTCTCTCGTCCTTGCGCGAGCTGTCACACACATTCTGAGGATTTTTCGTTTGTGTGATAAGTTAGCTATTTTTGTATCCATGATGATAGCGACAGCCATTTTGGCTCACCGAGGCAGGTGGCAGAGTCGAAATAATGCTTCTGATCTTTAGGTGATGAAAGGTTATTATAAGAACGAAGCTGCCACTGCTGACACCATTCGGGAGGGAGGCTGGTTGCACTCCGGTGACATCGCGTACTATGATGAGATGGGGCGCATCTACATTGTGGACAGGATAAAGGAACTGATCAAGGTTAAAGGGTTCCAGGTGAGATTAAGCACATGCCACATGTTGACACCACACTTGAGTTAGCTTAATCCGACCACGTTGGGACCAAGTGAGAAGTTAGGTCCAATTGGCCGATTGGTCCGATAATCTGATGTCACCTTTGAAGTACAGTAAAATTTCAATTCAGTGAACTCGTCCGTTGCTCAGAAAAAGTTATTATTTACGAAAACTATATTTAGGGTGCTTCACAAAGAAAGACAGGCCTCACGCAGAGCAGTAACGATACCTAGTTTTTTCTACTTTTCACTGGCAAGGTTGAAAAATATTCTACCCTCGGTCAGAGCATCCAGTGGCCGACCATGCGCATGCGAGTATGTACACTGCTTGCCGCAATAAGTGATGGTCAGATTGTCAGACTAATATTTCTACCAAAATTTCGCCAACAAAACCGGCCTTTAGTGAGCTGCTACTTCCAACCCAGGACTTTACAAGCTACCACTGGCGTTGCCTGTGCCAAGCCCATGCGCCAAGGCACTTTTGAGGCTTTTGTTCGTGCCGTAAGTAATTCTTGTGGAGTAAAACGGATGCATACTCAGGAGTGGCAGTTCGAAGCGCTCCATGAGCATCTCAGATTGGTTGTTGAGAGCGTGAGACACAAGAGTGAGAGCAGAAGTTCCACGTTGTGACTGCCCATTTTGATTCTACAGTGCTCAAGGTGGCAAGGTGGAAGAGGGAGGCATACCCGAGAGGCTGGAATTTTAGCTTTTCGAGGGAAGTAAAAGTTGATGAAATTGGCTGAAATTTTCGTGGGGAATCACCTCCCCCCCCCTCATTTTCCCCATGAGTCCCTAGGGGACCCGCGGGAATGCAAGAGTGCAAAACACCCCTGCTTGCAGGAAGAGGTTGCAGAGGCCGCATGAAGGACGAAGAAAGAAAAAGGGAGGGAGATGTAGCATCCTAGTTTTGTTTTATTATTTACACTGTTCTTCACGGAACATTTGCCACCTCTCTTCTCAAACGGGGATGTTTGATAAGCTTACGCACCAAGGGGTCGGGGGTTGTTAGTCCCTCGTGAAAATTTCAGCCAATTTCCTCAACTTTTACCCTCTGAAAAAGCTAAAATGCGAGCCTCTCCTCCTAGCCAACTTTTGAGCACAGTAGCATCAAAATGACTGGTCAAAATGTTGAACTTCAATATTGTGTCTCAGTATGTGAATGACGCATCTCACATCAAAATGTCACCTCAAAGCGTACGCAGCAAAGTTCTACCCTCGAAAATTCCTTACGGCCAGGACTGCACTGCGATGCCAGTTAGCTGCTGCTGCAAGGCCAAACTCCGGATACCAGATTGTGCGCCGACGCTTCCATATGTTGCACTCTAGCGCAAATCTTGCACCTTCTGTGGTGTGTCAAAAATTGTGCTCTTTGAGCCTTGTGCTTCCTAGGCAATATTTTTTTTGCTAGTGTGTGTGTGGTGTGTGGGTGTGTGTGATTCTCAATTTTACCCTTCGGGAGAGTGTCGAGAACTGTAACTACGCAGAAAAAAGAAGAAATGAGAGACAAAACTAAAAAGTCACAGCTGCTTTAGCTTTCAGTAAAACTTGACTTATCCGACCAAACCACTCCTTGTAGGCTGGTTCGCAGGAGCAGAATTCAAAAAGAAGCTTTGCCATTCATTGGTAGGGCAGTTTATTCATCATACCGGTGAGTACCTGAAAAATTATCTTCTCCTAGTTTCTACAAAACATGGTATGTTTGGACCGAAGCTTCTCGAGGATGGGGATGGCTATGAGCTGAATTCTTCTGACCTATAACGGTGCATAGTCTTATGGATCTCATGGCTCATGGTCACGTGCATGACGATCAAAGTCAGCCCGTGGTATCAAACCACTCCTCTTTCACTTTTGGTCCAGTTCTAATAATCAAACACCGAGTAAGGTCAATTCGTTGCAAGAAAAGGATCATGAAAAAAGCTGATGTGAGAACTCAGTCGTCCATGGTTTTTGTTTACTCCCCAATGACCTTAAAAATATCCTTTCCCATTCAACTTCTCTTTCTCGGGAGGTACTTCAAGTACTGCTGCCTCGCCGTCAATCATGCGAGGTTTGCTAGTGTTTTCCTGGTCAAGATTGTGAAACAGAAGAAAAGGCTCACCCTGAAGACCGAACTCTTGGAGGTTGTCTCGTACATCAAGGACATTGGACTTAGCAGACTTTAGACTTATCCATTCGTCCGACCAAAGTCTCTTCGTACCGACGCAAGTGCTGTATGCCGCTGCCTATGTGAATATTGAAATGAAGCTGTGCGTGCTGTCTGTACCTTCTCCATCGTTCCTTTTGCCTTGCCCTTTTTTACTGCGCACTTCAATGCTTTTCCTTCCGCATTGCAATGATGTTCTTATGCATTTCAGTGATTTTCTTGTGCATTTCAATGAATTTGCCGTGCATTTCAATGGCTTTCTTGCGCATTTCTGTTTCAAGTACGGGGGGGGCACTCGTGTGCACAAGGAACTGCGTAGTGGCACGGTCGAGTCCAAATTCGTGTCTGCGTGAAAGAGTGATAGATAATATCTTATGCGAGAAACGCGGGCTTTCACTGTGCAGTAACCTTTGCTTGTATCGTGTAGGTGGCTCCAGCTGAGCTTGAAGACCTTCTGCGCGTTCACCCTTCAATCACCGACGTCGCCGTGATCGGGGTGCCTCACGAGCGAACCGGAGAGGCACCCAGAGCGTACATCGTAAAGAAGAATCCCGAACTCACCAGCGAAGAGGTGAAGTAGAGCTTTTCTCCATAAAATAGACGGGGCTTAGCAAGAGCGAGCGCATGCAGGTATCGAATATTTAAATTTTAAGCATAGCGAAGGCGCCTGGATACAGGATGTTTGCTTTGCCGTGGCAGCATGCCAGAGGCCGATAATTAGATTCCTGAACTGTGGCCGAGGGTGTTTGTGTCTTGCACACGTGTGCTTACCTGCCATTACCTGAAAATGAGAAAGGTTTGTATCGTAAATACTGGGAGATCAAGATGGAGTCATTGATGTTTCCAGGCGAATAGCAATAGGGAGAGACTCTAGAGAGCATCAACGTTTATGTGCATACAGTCCAATTCATTCAGCTTCAGTCGTGGTTGTTTTCTTTCTTTTCGGCCATGATTTGGTCGACCATGCAAAGGTTGCATAAGGTAGCTGGAAAACCACACAACAGAAAATCTTCAGTTATTTGCGACCAAATCCGTGTTTGCCATTGTTGGGACTTCCAAGGACAAATTCGTGCGGTCCGCTGGGAGCGCTTTGGCCACGCCGTGGAGTGAATGGACTTGACAAAGAGTGTTTAGCATGTTCAAGTGCAGCAGGTCAACGCAAGAGACTTGCCAGATCTCTTACCAATTCTGGACTCTTCTCCAGAGGTCCCTCTTTTGAATAACACATCAATGGCAGGTCGACGGGAGCTGAATAGATCGCACGCATCGAGAACTGAAACGCGCACTAGTACATTTTGGCGCTTGTGCTCGCTGCTAGTCTATGTGGCATCTTGGTACATTTCAGGAATAACACAATGAACTATGTCGTACAAAGCGTCCTCACACTAGCATTGCGAACTTCTTGCTCCAGGTGCACTCGTTCATTAATGCTGAGGTAGCCGACTTCAAGAGGCTCTCTGGTGGCATTGTCTTCGTCGACGCCGTCCCCAAGTCCCCATCCGGAAAGATTCTGAGGAAGGACCTTCGTATACTGTACCAGCAAGAGAAAGAGGCCAAGAAATAAATAACACACAGCATGAAATCTGCGAACAGAAGGCAACATTATGCATACTGAGACATTGTACAGTTCAAGGCACTGCACGATTGCCATTATTTGAAGTTGCCATGTCAAAAATTTCGGTTATCTGAAGTACAATTGAAGGAACATTGACGTTACTTTCAGATATTATTTATATAGAGAGATTATCTTGTGCTGCGGACCCGTCGTCAAGTCGACTGAAAGAGAAAATAAGCTTTGGATTTGTCACCACGTACACGATGCTCACGGATGCTAGAGCGCCATCCTTATGTGTCCAGTAATTCTAACGTGTTTTTCACTTCCTGGCTGTGATTACGTGAGAGGATGCTTGCTTTTGACAGCCTCCTCCGCGCATTTTTTTGCGTATGCACTTTAATGGACACAGTCACGCACGCAGCAAACAATTACCTTTTGCCAGTCACATATGATAAGACGCTTCCTCCAGGATGATGAGTTCTTTTACGCGCAGCATGACTCCCTGAACGTGTTCATATATTCCCAATGCCCCATTTTCCTGAATTCAAACTGTCTTCAAAAGTTCAACATTGCTGAAACGAAGAGTCCACAGAAAATGTGGACTGGCGCTGGCTGCGTAGTACTTGTAACCAATCTGCAACTATGTTCCTCTCTCCCAACTCTCCCTCGTTCATTTTTTGAGCGCTCCCGCCTATTCAGGAAAGGCTTCTTTTCTTCTTCGTCTTCTCTCTCTCTCACTCTTTCTCGGGGACCTTTTGTCGGTGTCGTGACTGCTTGGAAGTGACATCACTGTTCCAGTAAGCTGATCCTCAGGTCATGGGATTGCACTGAATGAGAAGACGTCAGGTCAAGATCGGACAAGTGCCGCAATAACCTTTCGTGACGGAACGTTTTAATGGGGTAGGGCTGCCACTTGATCTAACTAGCTGACTCGTACGTACACATGTTTATTCAGTTACCGTGTCAATTGGCCATGGGGCTGGAGTGCATCCGGGAAAAGTCGGACTAGTCCACGCCCCAGTCAGTAGGTAAATTCTTGTGGAATTGGACGTCTCAGTGCCAGAACAGAATGAAAGAGGACCTATGGGAAGAAGTTTAAAAGGACTGAAATGGCCATTACGCAATTTAGCCCAGATACGTGTAAATTGCGATTCTATCACCTTTGGAATCACTTTATTTTACACTTTATCACTTTATTTGAGTACAAATCCACAGATTTACATGACAAGCGCAATTAGAGGCGAAGTTGCTACTCCTGTTACAGATCAGTACTGTGCATGTAGAATTGAACCATCCAGCTTGTTTTCCGAGGCTTCTGAGGACTCATTCGCGAGTCCGGACTCGGGTCGAGAGTCAAGGGCTGATCTGGCCATTTGTAAGAAAAAATCTTCCAAGCGAATCGGGACCCGACATCGGACCGAGTCGGGTCTTCGAGTCCGGGTTGGCAGAGGCACGCCAGCCCCAGCTAAGAAATAACTCAAAATGTTCCGCACAAAAGTACAGACGCTGCTGCTCGTGTAAGTAACGAGAACGACCGCAGCTGCAACACACATGGTTTGTACCTCAAGGGAAACTGACGGACCGATGGACTGATTGGCGTACGAACTTTCTGTTATTGCGCCCCCTCGGCTCGTTTAACAGTAAGCTAAAAATGTTACGAGAAGAACAAAGAGAACCCCCTGAAAGTGGGAAGAAGAGGAAGTTTAAATTAAACGATTTTCTCGCCATCAGGGGAAAGTGCCTTAACGACCTATCGTATGTGCAATGTGTTTCTTAGGTGCTCACGCTTCCCACTAAGGCAGGGGGCATTAGGGGCAGACAAAAATTCCAAGAAAAGAAGCCGAACGTAGGGAAGATGAATGTGAGAAACGTTCTTGTAGAATAAAAGACCAAACGTGTATAGATGTATACAACATATGCATTGAACGAGGGCTATTCGACCATTATCATTACTGAGCCTTTGGCACGTTTATGCATAATTTGGGGGTATTTTTTAGGTTTCCCCACTAAATTTCCATTCTTTGGGATGAACTTCATTTACTATAGTCTTGGGACAGGGTGCGCCATTTTATCTTTACTGGCATGCGAGTCGTTGTCATTCTCACCATCTCAACCACATTTCGACATCTGAAACTGAAGAACAGTGTGTGATCATTAAGGCTTGTGCATTGGGTGGAAGAACGCGCCAACCCAGTCTTACAAATCATTGGAGGAGGCATTCAAGGAGCTGCTGGCTCAGACAGTATTGGCTAGGCTTGTGCACTTGATTGTAACCGAATCGCTAACCGTGATTTATTCAAACATTGGTAGTCGAACCCAGTCCAGAGTTAATCAATGATTACCATTGACGATAGATGAAGCCGAAAAATTAAAACATATTTAGTAGCATGCTCATGCATATTTTTGCATAAATGGCCATCATTCGAAAAAAAAATGTAAATATGCATATTTAGTTTTTCTGAGATAAAATGATACACCCAGCCATTACAAAGTTTGATTAGGTGGAGATGAAAAGAAAAAGTCGTGTGGTCACTCCAGGGATTAGAGAACGAAAGATAGTATAAAGGGAAGACGCTCTGCCCGGCGCACCTGCTGGTCAGGGCACAGACTTGGTAGTTACACCCAGACCTCCAGTGTGGCAGGGCCATCTATTGGATCCCTGATAGGCAGCTTGGAGCAGAATGACATCTTAAGTAGTGATGTTGGGGGTCGGAGTTTTCAAATCCGGGTACTATAGGATATTCCACCATCAATAATGGAGGACTGCTCATCTCTACCACAGACTACTTGCATGCATCCCTATTGCTCACCCCTCCTTCTCCTTCCTCCCCCTCAAGTTGTCCTTCTGCCTCCAAGCTGGTCATCAGGGATCCAATAGAT
>JAAUXU010017520.1_pt1 | contig 12174 bp, 11 predicted proteins | sample 7278151 | NCBI WGS metagenome assembly JAAUXU01 (sample SAMN14350113, study PRJNA611818) | marine sediment metagenome | isolation source: surface marine sediment (1.8m) | place: French Polynesia: Moorea | collected 2018-08 | reverse complement strand
GGTCGAACTTGGCTCACGAAAGACAGGGTGGCATGACGAGGGGATGAATCGGCCGGTTCTGCAGGAATGTTCCTCAGCTTCGCCCAGGGCCTCGCTTGACCGGTCAGGCCGAAGAATTGCCGGCATTGGGCTGTAGTGGAGTGACGCTACGGAGTCTGGTTCAAACGACGCTCGCTCGATTGTCCCGCGCATCGGTCGACCGATCTCGGATCAGGAAAATGATCTGGATGAACGCGCAAGCGTTGACGCAGCGCAGCCAACGACGTTATTAACGGCTTTCCGGCGCGGTTGCCATCGGCTGGCGGACGCACGTTACATCTTTACTACGACTTTTGCTTCCAGGCGGCGCTGCTGCGAAGCCGTTCTATCAGGCCTTCAACCTTACCATTAGACCTTTCGATTACCGCAGCGTACTCCTGCCGCAAGGTCAAGGCCAAGCTCACGCCTTCGGCAACGATGTCGACCACTTTGAAATCGTCACCGTCCTTCCGAATCCTATAGTTCACCTTCGCGAGCAAGGCGCCATTCGGCCTGATCAAGTCGACCGAAGCCGCTATCAGCTTGGGATTCGTCCGATCTGCCGCGATCTCTTTGATGTCGAAGGTCTCGCCCGTGTACTTGCCGAACATGGTCAGGGTCTGTTGAACCATCGCCTCTTCGAAGACCGTGATAAATTCCTTGCGCTGGTCCTTGTCGAGCTTTCGCCAGTGTTTCCCGAGAACCAAGCGGGCCAAGACCTTCAAGTCGAAACCTTCGCGCAAGAGGGCGCGCATGCGCGCTTCCTGCTCTTCCCTGGTGGCCGATTCGTCCTGCACCACTTGGATTGCCCGCTCCCCGAGGGAAGCGAGAAAGGTGCGCGCCTTGCTGTTGGTCGGGTCCAAGGAGGCGGCCAGATCGGTAGATGGCAACGTGCTGACCAACGTGAGGACGAAGAAAGCGGCGACCAAAGACGTCAGGGTTTTGATTGCCATTGGGATCCTCTCTGCTCCTAGTTCGCGACTCGTGCCATGGCACGCCCCTGAAGCCGATATCCTAGAAATTGGATTCTGGCTTGAATCAAAATTGGTACGTCCTTGTGGCCAAAGCGGATCATGAGATCTCGCAGGAGCCCACTCGCGCGCGGCCTGGGCCCACAAGGTGGCTCTCGGAACCTTGACTGAATTCCGTATTTGGGATGAAATCTCGAATATGGAAACACGCCCCGCAGACGGTACCTCCATCGACCGGCGGATCGCCCAGCGTCTCAAGGCGCTTCGGGCCGCACGCGGCTGGTCCCTGGACGAGTTGTCAGGGCGCAGCGCGGTCAGTCGGGCTAGCCTGTCCAGACTGGAAAACGGTGAGGTCAGCCCGACAGCGAGCGTTTTGGGCAAGCTTTGCGCGGCCTATGGCCTGACCCTTTCGCGGCTGATGTACCTGGTGGAAGACGACTTCATTCCACTGGTTCGCCGGGACGAGCAGCCGGTTTGGACGGACCTCGAGACCGGGTTTCGCCGGCGCTCCTTGTCGCCGCCCGCCCAGAGCCTGGCAGGGGAGGCTCTGGAATGTGCGCTCGAGGCGGGCCGGCGGATCGCTTACGAGCGCCCGCCGCGGCCGGGCCTGGAACACCACCTGCTGGTGATCGAGGGCCGACTCGAGGTCACGGTCGACGGGCAGGTCCATGACCTGCGGCCCGGCGACTGCCTGCGCTATCAGCTCTTCGGCCCAAGCGCCTTCGCGACGTACGAAGGCTCCGGGGCCAGGTACATCCTTTTCATCGTGTGACACGTCATGGCGGCTTGCGCAGTCCCCGACATCTCGGCTTTTGCGGCGGACGATATCGCCCGGCACCTCTCCGAACTCGGCGCGCTCCTGCGGGCTTGTGTTCACGGCGGGGCAAGCATCAGCTTCGTCTTGCCCTTTACGGCGGAAGACGGCGAGGCGTTCTGGCTCAAGAAAGTGTTGCCGGCGGTGCGCGATGGCGGCCTGCTGCTCCTGATCGCGCGACAGTCTGGGGTCATCGCGGGCTCGGTCCAGCTCGACCATGACATGCCGCCCAACCAGCCCCATCGAGCGGAGGTCCGGAAGCTGATGGTTCATCCCGCTTTTCGACGTCGTGGAATCGCTCGCTCTTTGATGATCGAGCTCGAACGCCGCGCGCTGCGCATGGGGCGGCGCCTGATCACCTTGGATACCCGCACGGGCGATGCGGCCGAGCCGCTCTACGTCTCCCTGAATTACAAGACGGCGGGCGTGATACCGGATTTCTGCCGCGACACTCTTGAAGATCGGCTCGATCCCACGACGATCATGTACAAGTCGCTTTGACTGAGCCCGCAGAGATCGGTTTGGTCCGGATCCTAAGCGCCGGCCTCCGCAGCGCGAGCTGCCTCCCGCCGCCGGTGGCGGGCGAAAAGGGCCAGGGCCAGGAAGACCGCGGCCAGGGGCAGGGTCGCGGCGAAGTTGATGGCGCCCCATCCCGCGGCATTGTGCAGCGCGCCGGCCGAAAGCGAGGTGCAGGCCACGCTGCCCCAGACCAGGAATTCGTTCATTGCCTGGACCTTGGCCTTTTCCTGGGGCCGGTAGCTCTCGGTCAGCAGAGTCGTGCCGCCGACGAAGAGGAAGTTCCAGCCGATCCCTAGCAAGACCAAGGCGGCGGCAAACGTCCAGACATCTCCGTCGCCCAGCAGATTCACGGCGGTGCAGCCCAGCATCAGGACCACGCCTGTAACCAGCACGCGGAGCACCCCGAAGCGCGCGATCACGTGGCCGGTAAAGAACGATGGCGCGTACATGCCCAGCACATGCCACTGGATCACCAGAGCCGCGCTGTCAAAGGCGTGGCCGTGGCCGATCATGGCCGGCGGTGTCACGGTCATCACCAAATTCATGGTTCCGTAGCCGACTAGGGCGCAAAGCACGGCGACGATGAAGGCCGGCTGTCGCGCGAGCTCAAGCAAGGGTCGACCACCCCTGCTTCGCTCGGTCTCACTCGGTTTCGGAATGGTCGTGAACTGGAGCAGGAGCAGGGCCACCAGCGAGAGCAGGGCGATCATCAGATAGCCCCCGGCGAAGCTTGCCTTGAGGAGATCCTTGGAGTGCTTGGCGAGTTCCGGTCCCAGGACAGCGGCGATCACGCCGCCGGCCAGCACCAAGGAGATGGCACGGCTCTTGAAGGCATCGTCGGCGGCGTCGGCGGCCGCGAAGCGATAGAACTGGACTCCTACGGCAGAGGCACCGAAGGGCAGCGAAGTGAGGCAGAATAGCAAGAAGCTGCCGGTCGAAATCGCCCAGGCCCCGAGCAAGCCGGCGAGGATGCCAAAGCCGGCGCTGAGGCTCAGACCCAGACGGCGGCCGTGATGCTTCATTAGGAAAGAGGCCGGCGTCGCCAGCAGCATGACTGCCAGCCACTGCAGGGCCAACGGCAACGTGGCCAGGCGAACGTCGGGTGCCAACTGCGCCCCGACCAGCGCGGTGACGCTTATCATCAGCGACGCGGAACTCATGCCGGCTGCCTGGCACAGGGCCAGCAGGAAGACGTTGCGGCGCCTATGCTTTGCCGACTCGGCCGGGCTCATTGCGGAGTGCACCTCTGCACAGCTGGGTGTTCGGAGGTGCTGCTCTTACGGCCACACCGGGATCTGTCCTATCATCCGCGACGGGTCGGAGGCAAACGCCTCCGCCGAGCGTGCCGTCATGGAACCAGGAGCAGGACGAATGAAGGCCTACGAGATCACATCGTCGGAGGGTATCGACGCGCTGATGCTGAGCGAGCGGCCGCAGCCGGCCCCCGGCCCCGGCCAGATCCTGGTCCAGCTGCGCGCGTCCTCGATCAACTATCGCGATCTGCTCAACATCCTCGATCCGCCGGCGCGCGGCATCGGCTACCCGCGGATCCCCAATTCCGACGGTGCCGGCGAGGTGATCGAGGTCGGCTCGGGCGTGACCCGTTTCCGACCGGGCGACCGGGTCGCCGGCTGCTTCTTTCAACGCTGGCCGGCCGGCGGTATCACACCGGAGGCCATGGCGAGTGCCCTGGGCGGACCGATCGACGGCTTGCTGGCGGAATACGCGGTTCTGGAACAAGACGGAGCGGTGTCCATTCCCGGACACCTCTCTTTCGAGGAGGCCGCGACCCTGCCCTGCGCCGCCTTGACCGCCTGGCACATCCTGGTCGAGATGGGCCGGGTCAAGGCGGGCGACACGGTGCTGACCCTGGGCACCGGTGGGGTCTCGATCTTTGCCCTGCAGTTCGCCGCCCAGCAGGGCGCTCGGGTGATCGTCACCTCGAGCAGTGACGACAAGCTGGCCCGGGCTCGCGAGCTCGGCGCCTGGCAGACCGTCAACTACCGCAGCACCCCGGACTGGGAGCAGGCGGTCCTGGAGCTGACCGGCGGTCGTGGCGCCGACGTCGTGGTCGAGGTCGGCGGCGCCGGTACCTTGGAGAGGTCGATCCAGGCCGTGCGGGTCGGCGGCCGGATCGGCTTGGTCGGCGTCCTGACCGGGGGCCAGATCGATCCGACCAGCGTAATGCGCAAGTCGATCCGCCTGCAGGGCATCTACGTCGGAAGTCGCGAGATGTTCGAGGCCATGAACCGGGCGATCGCGGCCGGCGGCCTGCAGCCGGTGATCGATCGGAGTTACGGCTTCGATGACGCCCGCGCCGCTTTCCACCGCATGCAGAGCGGTGGCCATTTCGGCAAGATCGTGATCAAGATCTGATTAACCACTCTGCTAGAATTCGATCTAGCAAGAGTTGCAGCTCAAGAACATTTGAAGCGTGAAATTGATTACTGATATCTGCGTGGTCTACGGCTCGTTAATATTTGCCGGTTATTTTACGGCTATTCTCAAGATCAAAGAGCTAGCCCTCAGGAGTAAACCATGGATCGTCGCAGCCTTCTGCGCCTTACCGTCGCCGGCGCCGCGACCGGCATCATCGCCCCGCGCAGTGTCTTGGCCGGTTCCACCACCTTCAATCCTCTGCGCGCGCCAATGGCCGGCGCGCTCTACTACACCGAGGACGCGCCAGGCCGCTGGAGCAAGAAGGTGGGTGGCCACTTGCCCCGCTTCGAGCGCGAGGGGAACATCATCGAAGTCGCCACCGGGCACGAGATGAACGGCTTCGAGCACTACATCGTCAAGCATCAGATCTTCGATCAGGACTTCAAGCTGATCGCCGAGAAGATGTTCAATCCTGACACCGACGCACCCATTTCGCGCCACGATATTTCGGGCCACGGCAGCCGCGTCTACGCCCTCAGCGTCTGCAACAAGCACGACGCCTGGTTGAACGCCCTGGACGTCTGACGCCCGCCGGGGCTTCTTCGCTAAAGAAACGCCGGGCTATCCGTCTCCTCTTGGGGCCGGATGCCCGGCGTTTTCTTTCGTCATTCCGCTTCTCCAATCTGAGCATTGCGGGTCCGCCCTCAGCCGCCGGACCGGCTGTTTCACAGAGGTGCCGGGCCCCTGCGCCGGCGCTTTCCGCTGGACTCCTACCAGGCTGAAGTGAGTATCTTTCCGGACCGCTGGGAGGTTGAAGACGCCTTTGTCCGAAGGTTCCAATCACCAAGTCCTACTGGTCGCACGTCCGGACGGCGGCGTGCGCGAAGGTTGCTTTCGCCTGGAAGCGGCGCCGCGGCCCGAGCCCGGGCCGGGGCAGCTGCTGGTCCGGGTAATCTACCTCTCGCTTGACCCGGCCATGCGCGGCTGGATTTCCGAGGCGCCGAACTACCGCGAGGCGCTTCCCATGGATTCGGTCATGACCGGCTTCACGGTCGGCGAGGTCGCAGCTGGCGACCATCCCGACTACGCCGTCGGCGATATCGTCCTGGGCCGCCAGGGCTGGTGCGAATGGGCCATCTCCGACGGCAGCGACATCCACCGCAAGCTCGACCCGGCCGAGGCGCCGATCTCCACCGCGCTCCACGTCCTGGGTCACACCGGGCTGACCGCCTACCTCGGGCTGACCGAGGTCGGCCAGCCCAAGCCGGGCGAGACGATCATGGTCTCGACCGCGGCGGGGGCGGTCGGGTCCATGGTCGGCCAGATCGCAAAGCTGAGGGGTTGCCGCGCGGTCGGCCTGACCGGATCGGAGGAGAAGGCGACGCTCTGCCGCGACGACTTCGGCTACGACGCGGCGATCAACTACAAGACGGCGCCCGATCTAGAGTCCGCAATCTCCAGGGCCTGCCCGGAGGGCATCGACGTCTACTTCGACAACGTTGGCGGCCCGATCTCCGACGCCGTGCTGGAGCGCATCAACGTCGGCGCCCGGATCATCGTCTGCGGCACGATGGGCATTCCCGACAGCGGGCCGGGCGAGCCCACTGCGCCGGGCCCGCGCCCCAATCGCCAGCTGCTGATCCGGCGGGCGCGCATGGAAGGCTTTCTGGTGCTGGACCACCTGGCCAGGCTCGATCGTTTGCCGGCGGAGCTGGTCACGTGGGTCCGCGACGGCGCGCTGTCCTACAAGGAGGACGTCGTCGAGGGTCTCGAGAACGCGCCCCGAGCGCTGCTGCGCCTGCTCGCCGGCGGAAATCAGGGCAAAATGCTGGTCCGCATCGGTCACGAAGCCGTGTAGCCCCGCCGTGCAGGGCGCGCTACTCAAGGCCGCTCTCCATGCCCAGATAGCGTAGGTCGAGGTAACGAGGGAAAGGCCAAGGCCAAGTACGACTACGACCTTTTCGTCATCGGTGCCGGCTCCGGCGGGGTGCGCGGCGCGCGCATGGCGGCGGCGACGGGTGCCCGGGTCGGAATCGCCGAGGAGTACCGCTACGGCGGGACCTGCGTCATCCGCGGCTGCATCCCGAAGAAGCTCCTGGTCTACGCCTCGCACTTCCACGAGGACTTCGAGGACGCCGCCGGTTTCGGCTGGCAAGTGCCGCCGGCCAGCTTCGATTGGGCCCGTCTGATTGCCAACAAGGACCAGGAGATCGCGCGTCTGGAGGGTGTCTACCGCAAGCTCCTGGACGGGGTCGGGGTCGAGATGCACGACGGCCGAGCGGTCCTGGCCGATCCCCACACGGTCGAGGTCAATGGCAAGCGCCTTACCGCGGAGACCGTCCTGATCGCGACCGGCGGCCATCCCTTCATCCCGGATCATCCGGGCATCGAACACGCAATCACCTCCAACGAGGCTTTTCACCTGCCTGAACTGCCGCGCCGGGTCGCGGTCGCCGGCGGCGGCTACATCGCGGTCGAGTTCGCTGGCATCTTCAACGGCCTGGGCTCGGAGGTGACCCAGATCTACCGTGGCCCTCGCGTCCTGCGCGGCTTCGATGAGGACGTCCGGGCCACGGTCGACGCCGAGATGGCCAAGAAGGGCGTCACATTCAAGTACAACACGGTCATCGACCACGTGGCGAAGCGCGATGACGGCGGGCTCGACGTCGCGCTGACCGACGGCTCGGCCCTGGAGGTCGACTGTCTGATGCTGGCCATCGGTCGGCGGCCGAACACCGCGGGCCTCGGACTGGAAGAAGCGGGTGTTGAGCTGGGCGAAAAGGGCGCGGTCGTGGTCGACGCCTATTCGAAGACTAGCCGCGAGAACATCTACGCGGTCGGCGACGTCACCGAACGGATCAACCTGACCCCGGTCGCGCTCGCGGAGGCTATGGCCTTCGTTGACACGGTCTACAAGGGCCGGCCCCGGGCCATGGACCACAAGAACATCGCATCGGCCGTCTTCAGCCAGCCGCCGGTCGCGACGGTCGGCCTGACCGAGGAGGAGGCGCGCGCCGCGGGCCACAAGGTCGAGATTTTCCGTTCGAGCTTCCGGGCCCTGAAGCACACGCTCTCCGGCCGCGACGAGCAGAGCATGATGAAGCTGATCGTCGATGCCGGGAGCCGCAAGGTGCTGGGCGCCCACATGGTGGGCAACGACTCGGCCGAGATCATCCAGGGCATCGCCATCGCCGTGAAGATGGGCGCTACCAAGGAAGACTTCGACGCTACGGTCGGCATCCACCCGACCGCCGCAGAGGAGTTCGTCACCATGCGTGAGCCGGTCCCCGAGCCGGAAAAACAGGCGGCCGAGTAAGGACCGAAGCAGGATTCGCGAAAGCGTTTCGCTTCCGGGCCGCTGCCTCCTGCCAGTCAGATCTGGCTTTCGCAAATGGCGAAGCTAAGATCGATCAACAAGAAACGCGCGCCAAGTCGTCGCCGGCACCTTCGGCCGGTGGCGCCTGGCGTCTGAAGCGGAGGAGGCAAAGATGCGAACCTTGAAGGGTCCGGCCATATTCCTGGCGCAGTTCGCCGGGGACGAGGCGCCGTTCAATTCCCTGAACTCGATAGCGTCCTGGGCGGCGGGCCTCGGCTACAAGGGCCTGCAGATCCCGTCCTGGGACGGCCGGCTCTTCGATCTCGGACAGGCCGCCGAAAGCAAGGCCTATTGCGAAGACGTTCAGGCCACCCTGGCCGAGCACGGGCTCGTGGTCACCGAGCTTTCGACCCACCTGCAGGGCCAGCTGGTGGCGGTCCACCCGGCCTACGACGAGGCCTTCGACGGCTTCGCGGCGCCGGAGGTCCGGGGCAATCCCTCGGCTCGCCAGGCCTGGGCCGTCGAGCAGATGCATAAGGCGGCGCGCGCTTCGGCCAACCTGGGCCTCGAGAATCACGCCAGCTTCTCCGGGGCCCTGGCCTGGCCTTACGTCTATCCCTGGCCGCAGCGACCGCCGGGGCTGGTCGAGACCGCCTTCGACGAGCTGGCGCGGCGCTGGCGGCCGATCCTCGATGCCTTCGACGAGGCCGGGGTCAACGTCTGCTACGAGATCCATCCGGGGGAGGACCTCCACGACGGCATCACCTTCGAGATGTTCCTGGAACGGGTCGGCGGCCATCCGCGCTGCAACATCCTCTACGACCCGAGCCACTTCGTGCTTCAGCAGCTCGACTACCTGGCCTTCATCGATTTCTACCACGAGCGCATCAAGGCCTTTCACGTCAAGGACGCCGAGTTCAACCCGACCGGCAAGCAGGGGGTCTATTCCGGCTTCCAGTCCTGGGTCGACCGGGCCGGGCGCTTCCGCTCCCTGGGCGACGGCCAGGTCGACTTCGCTGCGATCTTTTCCAAGCTGGCGGCCTACGACTTCGAGGGCTGGGCGGTGCTGGAATGGGAGTGCTGCCTGAAGCACCCGGAAGACGGCGCCCGGGAAGGCGCGCCCTTCATCGCCGACCACATCATCCGGGTCACCGAGAAAGCCTTCGACGACTTCGCCGATGCCGGTACGGACGAGGCGGCCAATCGCCGGATGCTCGGCATCGAATAGGGGGCTCAGCATGACCGCGACATCGGGATTGGGGCGCCGCCTTCGGCTCGGCATGGTCGGCGGCGGACGCGATGCCTTTATCGGCGCCGTGCACCGCATCGCGGCACGGCTCGACGACCGTTACGAGTTGGTTGCCGGCGCGCTCTCGGCCGACCCCGAGAAGGCCAGGGCTTCGGCAGCCGACCTCGGATTGCCGGCCGAGCGGGCCTACCGCAGCTTCGCCGAGATGGCCGCGGCCGAGGCGGAGCGCGCGGACGGCATCGACGTGGTCGCCATCGTGACCCCCAACCATCTGCACTACGCCCCGGCCAGGGCCTTCCTCGAGGCCGGCATTCACGTCATCTGCGACAAGCCTCTGACCAGCACCTTGGAGGATGCCGAGGCCTTGCAGGCCCTTGTCGAATCGAGCGGCCTGGTCTTCGGGCTGACGCACAACTACACCGGCTATCCCCTGGTCCGGCAGGCCCGAGAGATGGTCGCCGAGGGCGCGCTCGGGCCGATCCGCCTGGTGCAGGCGGAATACGTCCAGGACTGGCTCTCAACCCCGCTGGAGGAGACCGGCCAGAAGCAGGCCGAGTGGCGCACCGATCCGGCGCGCAGCGGACCGGCGGGCTGTGTCGGCGATATCGGCACCCACGCCTTCAACCTGGCCCGCTTCATCACCGGCCTCCAACTCGAGGAACTGGCGGCCGACCTGCAGACCTTCGTCCCGGGCCGGCGGCTCGACGACAACGCCCACATCCTGCTGCGCTTCGCGGGCGGCGCCAGAGGCATGCTCTGGTCGAGCCAGGTCGCGCCCGGCCACGAGAATGGGCTGCGCATCCGCATTTACGGCGAGACAGGCGGCCTGGCATGGAGTCAGGAGGACCCGAACCAACTGGTCCATACGCCCTTGGGCGAAGCACCGCGTCTTCTGACCCGTGGCGGTCCCGGTCTCGGTGGCGCAGCCGCGCGTGCGACCCGCATCCCGCCGGGACATCCCGAGGGCTACCTGGAGGGCTTCGCCCAGCTCTACCTCGACCTGGCCGAGCAGATCGAGGCCAGGCTGTCCGGCCGGTCGGCCGACCCGGCGGCGATGCTTGTGCCCACGGTGGCGGATGGGGTCGAGGGCGTCCGCTTCATCGCCCGCAGCGTCCGGTCCAGCGAAGAAGGCGGGACGTGGCTGGCCTTCTAAGGTTCCGCTGATCAACGCTTTTGTCTAACCTTGAGGTGCTGGGAGGGACTCGAGCCGTGATTCCGCAGGTCTGGGCATGCAGCTGGCGCTGAACGACGTCGGCAAGCGCTTCGGGGAGGTGCCGGCGCTGCAGGGGCTGAGCCTGGAGGTCGAGGCCGGCGAGTTCTTCGTCCTGCTGGGACCTTCGGCCGCCGGCAAGACCACCACCCTGCGCGTGATCTCGGGCCTGGAGCGGCCGGACTCCGGCCAGGTGCTCTTCGAGGACCAGGACCTGACCTTTGCGCCGGTCCAGGGCCGGCCCATGGCAATGATCTTCCAGACCTTCGCGCTCTACCCGCACCTTACCGTGCGCGGCAATCTCTCCTACGCCTTGAAGGAGGCGCGGGTCGAGGCCGCCGAGCTGACCCGGCAAGTCGACGAGGTCGCCGAGATGCTGCGCATCACGCATACCTTGGAGCGCCAGCCCGGCACCTTGAGCGGCGGCGAGCAGCAGCGGGTCGCGATCGGCCGCGCCCTGGTCCGCCGGCCGCAGCTGCTCCTTCTCGACGAGCCGCTCACCAACCTGGACGCCAAGCTGCGCCATGACACCCGCGCCGAGTTCAAGCGCCTGCATCGCGAGCTCGGCATGACCATGGTCTACGCCACGCCGGACCAGCTGGAGGCCCTGACCATGGGGCAGCGGATCGCCGTGATCCGAGAAGGTACCGTCGTGCAGACCGGCTCCGCCGATGCGCTTTACGACCGGCCCGCCGACGACTTCGTGGCCGGGCTGGTTGGCGCGCCGACGATCAATTTGCTGCCCGCACGCCGGGCTGGCGGCGACGGCCCGGCGGCTGCCGTGGCCTTGCATTTCATGGAGGTTGCCGGCGGCACCTGGTCGCAGGCGCTCGCGAAATTCGGCCCCGGCACAGATCTCTGGTTCGGTATCCGCCCGCACGATCTGTCCCCGGTGGAAGAGACGCCGCGCGGTCCACACTTCGAGGCGACCGTGCACCTGACCGAGCCCCTCGGCGACGTCACCTTGCTCGACCTGCTGGCGGGCGAGCAGCCGCTGCGCATGGTGCTGCCCGAGGAGCGGGCGGTCGCCTACGCGGTCGGCGACCGCATCCGGGTCGAGATCGCCCTGGAGAACACCCACGTCTTCACACGGGAGACGGGAACGGCCATACGCTGAACAATGAAAGACCCGGCAACCGCAGCCTGAAGCAGTAACGAGAAACGCGGACCGCGGGTCATAACAAGGGAGGAGAAGTCAAATGAAGTCTTTCGGACGATGCATTGGAACGGTTGCGGCCGGCGCCGCCGTAGCGGCCCTCGCGGCCGGCTGGGCGCCCAGCGCCTCGGCAGAGGATATCGTCCTGCGCATGGCGGTGCCGGACTGGCCGCCGACCCGGATCATGAAGGACCTGGCCGACCGCAACTACAAGGCGCCGAGCGGCAACAATGTCACGCTGGAGCCGGACTTCATTCCCTGGCCCAACTTCTACGAGCGCCTGGCTGCCTCGCTGACCTCGGGCGAGAAGAAGTATCAGATGGCGGTCTCGGACAGCCAGTGGCTGGGCGCCTTCATCGAGGGCGGCTACTTCCTCAAGATCAACGAGTTCATCGACGCGGACCCGGACTTGAAGGAGGCTTTCGAGGACCTGCACCCGAACCTGGTGGATGCCTATTCGACCTATCCGCACAAGACCAAGAACTACTACGGCTTCCCGCAGATGCCGGACGTGCTGGTGGTCTATTACCGCAAGGACCTGT
>JAAUXU010105197.1_pt1 | contig 12175 bp, 15 predicted proteins | sample 7278151 | NCBI WGS metagenome assembly JAAUXU01 (sample SAMN14350113, study PRJNA611818) | marine sediment metagenome | isolation source: surface marine sediment (1.8m) | place: French Polynesia: Moorea | collected 2018-08 | reverse complement strand
TGGTTTTGTTCAATGCCTACCAGTTAAGCCTACAGCTGATGAGAAGGAGAATAACAAACTCGCAAATTTAAAAGCTCAAGAGCCAATTAAACTTATGCACAAGGTATTTCCGCGCACATGGTAAGTGGCGCCTACTGTATAGAAACCGAGTTCGAAAATGTCAATTTTGTATTTTTTGGGTGGAAAATAGGCATTAGACTCTGTTTTAGCTGGCACAACTCTCACTTTTCGAAAAAAAACCAAAAGTACTATCTGCACTTTTAACTCTAAGTTGACAATTGTTTCTCCCTCTCCCCCTGGAGGACTTCAAGGCCCCCTAGGATAAAAATGGCAACCCAGCATATCAGGTAGGAAGGAAGCACAAATGGAAGTCGTGTTGAATCAGAAGAGTTGTGTGAGAGCCATTGGGGTGGCTATAGGCCGAAAAAGTTCGGTCAGGCCCAGCTGATAGCCAAAGCTGCATAACAAAAAGCTCGGCTTCCTCACTTTTGGGCGGTGCAATTGACATGGTACGTGTCCACGCTCATTTTTCCCAGCGCAGTCAATGTAAATCTATTTCTGCTAAGCACTCTACAGGGTGTGCCACGAGAGGCTGTACACCTACAGGTATTTGTCAAGGGAAATGTATAAATTGCAGTGGACTTGATGAAGTCTACGCATGTGCAGGGTAGAACATTGCATTGGTACCACAAGTACCTGGATTGCAATGAGTGGCACCCTTTGCATACGAGAGCAACTGCGTGCACCAAAAAATGAAATTGGATGCATTTGCATCAAGATGCATCCAATTCTGATGGTAACTCTCATGGTTGACCTCACTGATGGATTCAGGTCTGGATGTGCGTCACTGCTTTACCACGATCCATCAGAAGAGCAGGATGGAGTTTGGGATACAGCTCATCCTGGGCTGAATCCTTCAGTTAGGGAGACCATAAGAATGACCATCAGAATTGGATGCATAATTTAATTGGATACAAATGCATCCAATTCCGATGGTCTTGCTCACGACCTGCCTAACTTAAGGATTTGGCTCAGGAACCTTCATGTGTTTTCCCTTCTTGCCAATGCCTCTTACGCGACAACGAATCAATGCATCAGCCTAAGTCTTATGGAAATCAGAGAGCCATATCAGATCCACAAAAGCAACTGCAACCAATTCTATGTAATAATTACGCTTTTTTTAAAAAAAAAACAAAAAAAGTCACTCAATGTCTCCTATTTACGGCCACGATGGCTGTTTTTGATAGAGGGGCAGGCACTGACGACAACCGGCAGCATCTGGGCCCTGGTCTGAATCAGCCTCCACAGCTCAGGAGGGACTTGGGGGGCTGCTAACGGGCTGGCTGAATTTCATCACAAAGACCATGCATGTTTCATAGAGATGCTTCGAGCGTTTTGTCGAGTCGACTTGTATCGAAAAATCGCCTCCTCGAAATGTATTGAGTTTATTTTTTCTGAAAGTTCGATACATTTCGAGCTTTTTTGAGCTTTGACACGCTCTTCGAGCCAGGTCGATACTGTACACTCTCGCAGCTCGAGCTCGACTCGACTCGAAAAATTCCCTGCTCGACGCATCCCTCATGTCTCTGCGCAGCTGCCACTTCAGAAAGAGTTGTTATCTAATGGCGCTAATGGACACCCTGCCAAATTGATACACACGGAGTTCAAACCAAGTCCATATGAACTCGGGTTAAGTTAATTTTGCTGCCAACTTCATATGCACTACTGAACGAGGATAGATGCCTTAGTTTTTATCTTAATTCTGTTGACATCAAGATCAACATGCCATGTTCATGTGTTACACAGAACTGCAATATCTATCCTATCTCCGAACTTTCTTGATAGGTCCTAACAGTGATTCATCAATCACATGAAGTTCCTATCAAAATAACCTGAGTCACAGATCTATGTTAATCGATCCCAAGACTGATAAATCCCTCACATGAAGTTCATATGAAAGTCACAGCGGGTACACTCTTCGTTTGAGTCTGTGAATGCTCTATAAATGCTGGCCAGGCAAATTTGGTTCGGCCCTGAGATCGAACCAAGCTCTCCTGGTGGATTCCACCGCTCTGGAGCACTCGGCCCGGTCCGTTCTAGTCCTGAAGAAGAGCGATGCTCCGGTTCCATGCTCCAAAATCAGCGGCGCGTTGAATCGGCCGCCGTCTCTGGCCTTGCCGATCCGCGTGACACTGGTTGCGTCCACGATCGTCCGCTCGGTCAGACTCATGTGGGAGCCATTTGTCTCCAAGGATTTTCAGCAAGCGGCAGATTCCGCTCTGTTCACTGAGCCGTAAAAAGTCCGAATGCCACTTACTTGTTCGGACGGCGAGCAGAGCGAACGCGGTCACATCGGGATGAAGGTGCAGGGCAGCGGCATTTGTCTCAATTGGTTCGGCCCGGTGTGGTTCGGCCAAGGGCTTCAGGGACTCGCCCACTTGGGTCAGCCGCAGCTCCCGGAATCGACGTCGAGATGCGAAATTACGTGCAACGAACGTACATAGCCAATTTGCCACTCACGGCCACAAGTTTCCGCACACTCGAGGAGAGCTACAAGTTCCGTTTCAGCTTTCGTTACAGCGGGCACCTTCAGGATGAGGTGCAACAACTGTCCGTGTTGCATCAAATACGCCCACGCGTCACGTATCGTGTAAAATATCACCGCTGTGGTGCATAGGAACGTGTTCTTACGCTGTCACAGAGGCTTTTCCTTCATTCCTGTTCTATCAGTGCAGATGACATAAAAGTTGCGATTTACGTAATGTGTGTCAAGATGACATCTGGTAGAACATAACTTTTTGACAGACCTGCAACTCCCGTACAATATTAAGACGAAGACGAAGACACAAACCCTTTCCTGCTTCTCAGACCTGCAGAAAATTGAAGGAGCTATGAGAACTGGCTTTTCCCTCAGTCTTCCATCTCTGTCTTTCCTTTTGATACACAGAGCTTTCCGCAAATTTCCGCCACAGGCATGACATCACCTCATTTTGAGGGGGTAAAAATTGATGAAATTGCCTGAAATTTTCATGGGTCAACCCTGCACCCCGGGCCGACCATTTCCAGGAGGATTCAGGCCCTCCGGCACTGTGAGCAAGCACACAAAAACCGCATGTCCATGTTGTGAGGTCGCTACGTTCTGTGAAGCAACATTAAGAGAGCGACAGGGTGGCTTCTTAGTAGCGAATCTTGCCATCCAGATGACACTTAGCAGTTGATCGATGTCGAGGTTAAGATGCCCTGATCATCGACGTTGATGCATTTTGTTTTCATATCAAGTTGCACCCTGTCACTTTCTCTTTTTGTAGCTTCACAGAACCCAGCAACCTTGCAAGCTGGACTAGGAGTTTTTGAGTGCTTGTGTACTGGAGGGCCTGGGGAATGAATACCCCTGGAAATGACGAGTCGAGGGAGGTGGGGTGGGGAGGAATGCCTTATGAAGGATGATCCACACCCACCCGAGGGTTTTCGCTCTGGAACCCAGCTGGGGCCAAAGCCCTAGACCCCCACTTCAATAGCCATCCCCCCTCCTCAGGACTTCCTTAATGCTGCAGCTACACAAAATCTAATGACATCCTTGGAGAGCTTGAAGCCATAATTGTCAAATTGATTTTCTTTGTATTAGCCATTTTTTTCATGATTCTATTTACTCAGGAAGTGGGCGAAATTTGGGTTTCTGTCACCAGACTTTTTTTCACTAGCGATATAACCACTTTTTTCATGCTTTGTATTTTCTGTGCCATTACAGTGATCGAATTAAACGTGACATGGATTTTTGTGGGAAATGGCATCATGGCTTTGTTTGGCATCATTGCGAGAGAGACTTTACTCCTATGTCCACAAGAAAAGTTTTCTACAGGGAATCAACAGCACGGAGGTCACACAACTACATGGATGGACAGACGACCAGCATGGATGATGAGAAGATGGCTGTGGGTGATTACAGTGCCACTGAGCTGGTAGAGTTCAGACACATTGAGGAAGATGTTGGGCAGAGCAGCGGCCGAGGGACTGAAAATATCATGCTGGGAATAGGCCCACAGAAGTCTGCAAAGGCCTACGAGAAGACGTACTCTGAGTTTGAGAGGTTCTGCAATCTTCAGGCAAATGTCCTCCCGACTGAAGCAGACCACATATGGTATTTCAATCACCTCTAGACAGAGAAGAAGCTAGCTGCCTCGATGCACTCGACCAAGTATTCAATGCTCAACAGTATATATGGGCAGAAAATGGGTAACAGGCTTCGACAGTGGCCCAGGTTGATCACATTTCATAGTAAAATTCTAATGGTGACAATTGCACTGACCCATGCCCTTCAGGTGGATCCCCTGCCCTAACATCTTGTCAGCCTTGGAGCACCTTTTTGTGTGGTTTAATGGCACTCTAATGAATGAAATTAAAATTTTATTATGAAATGTGACCTTTCTGAGCAAAAAAGTATATATTATAGACACTTTTTCCTAATTTGAAGTAAAAATTACCTCATTTTAGGCCATGAAATTACTACATAAAGTAGGCCAAAATTAAATTTCTGAAAAAGTGCATTAGTACTTTTTTTGCTCAGAAGCATCACATTTTATAATAAAATTTTCATATGGTGTCAATAGCACTGACCCATGTCCTTCAGGAAGGTCCCCTGCTCCAACACCTTGTCAGCCTTGGTGCAACTTATTGTGTGGACCAATGTCAGTCTGATTGGGTGGGATCTTACTTTCTACATCAGTTGCAACTGCTGATGAGTGTGCATTTTGAAAAAAAAAGTTTCGCCTCAAGGGGCCCACCCTATTGTCTACTAAGCTCAAGGCCCCAGAGGAGGTGGCCCCGGAGGTGACCCCGGAGGTGACCATGGCCAATACCATCCTATCTGCTCTAGTTCCTGCCCCTTATCTGCCTCCATGGAGAGCTATTACCAGATCATCCAGGCGATACAATGATACTAGGTACCAATGATTGTGTTTCGGTGAGGTTTCACAACAACATTGTGTTAAGTTGTGTGAAGGCATCTGACAAAATGTCATTGAAGAGTGTGAAGAAAGCCCCTATCGGGTACCACTCTAACGTGCTGGCAACAGATGCTACATATGCAATTTGCAAGCACTGCGACAAGAATGTTTCTAGGTGGATCTCCAATCCCAGTCAAGCAGACAACTACTGGCATAAAGAAGCACATGGACAATTACCGTGCCAGCCTGTCAAACGACCAGGTAGGGATATCTCGCTATGTAAAGGGACAGGCCTGTATCTACGTGCGTCTGTCTGCAGCTGATCCCCTTCTGCGGCCATTTTCTACGGCTGATTGATTTTCGTGGCAGATTTCAACTTTTAGCGTGGCAGATTTCCACCTTCTGATGCCCTTTCCGTGGCTGATTTTTGCAGCTGATTTCATGGAAGAACGTGGGTCAAGCAATTTTGCGGCTAGTCTTTGTAGCTGATCTCCGACTCTTGGTGAGCGTGAAACGCATGGGGACCACAAAGTGCATGGTTAGTGTGAGGCATGTGGTAAAAGACAAACAGAGTGACAAACAGACACACACTCACATAGCGCTTTATTGTTCTGTCTGACCTTCACAAAGTGGTAGCGCAAAAGCGCTAGTTTTATTCTAATGTTAAGCTGTTTGTCTTCAGAATTGTCTTAATCTTAAGAGACATGCTGACGAGCCATTGCTGTCCACATCTTCAGCACCATCGGATTCTGACACCACGGCGGCAACACCTTCAAAGTCAACTTCTTCCGCTTGGAAGCATCCTGCAACACTTTCAAGGCCACTATGGCAGAGGAGTTGAAGCTGCACAATCCCTTCATCAGCCCGTTGCCATCTGTGGGCTGCCTCAACCGTTCACTGTAGCTTGTCATCCTTGATGACAAGCTTTTCTCTGTCATCTGTGAAGACTCAGATTGAAAAGAGCTAAAGTCTGTGTGTCTTTGTCTCAAAATCCAACTTGTTTTGCACAAAAACTGTGTCAGCAGCAAGAGAAGCAAATGGGGACTACTGAAAAATCGAGCATCAAAAGTGATGTCGAAACACGTTGACACTCGACTTTATGTATATGATGCAGTCTACTGCCCCATCTGAAGCCAGACCTGGCAATGACTCTTGCAGACGTGGAAGGGGCCAAAATTGAGTTTTCTGCGCAAGATTGGACACTCATGGAAAAAGTGGTCAAAGTACTGAGGTCATTTGAAGAAGTGATGAAACTGCTTTGATGCAAAGATGCCACCATCACCCGTGCAATTCCAGCTGTTTCAGCAATAGTCAAGACCCTGGAAACAAACCCTGAGAATCGAGGAATCATGGGTATGAAGTGATCACTTCAAGAGTCCATGGAAAGGAGACATGCAGACATTGAGAGCATCAATCACTTCACATTGCCCCCCAGCTTGATTGCCGATATAACTGTCACTTTTTCTGCCAACCAGGGACTCTCAAGCTGACAAAGCAGGAATTGGCAGCAAGATCGTGAATGCTTGGAAAAGCGAGTTAAGGTCCCTAGAAAACCTAGAAAGTGAAGTCCCTGCCAAAAGATGCATCATTCACCAGCTTGACGTGCCGGAAAGAAGTCCAAGGAGAGGAGACTCTACTGTCTTCAGTTGAAAGCGCAACTGATAAGTTTACCATTGCTGCAGATCCAAAGATCCTATTCAGCATTGGAGGTCTGCTGCCCGCAGCCCTGACCCAGTTGAAAAGAAGCTGTCTAAATTTGCTGTGACCCATCTGACATCAACTGATGTTTAACATCTCTTCTCGGCAGCTGGGGACACCCTAACAAACGAGAGAAATCATCTGGCCCCCTGGAAATGCAGAAAAATTGTTGTTCTGCCATCAAAATATGCCTGAGGTCAACTTCAAGTATTGAAGCCCCAACTACTATCTGCTACTTTTTTGTACAGTTACATTTTCTTTGCATTAATGAGTTTTGGTTCGGTTCGGCAAACGGGCGGAAAAATTCCTACCAGAATCGAAACTGCGGTTCGGAAGTAGATCAAAATTTAGGTTGAGTAAATTTCGATAAGGAGCCGGCCTTCAAGCAGTGTCACACTGCACTGCACTGCACTGACTTGGTGTTATGGACCAGAGGACTGAGCATCTGTGCGCTGAGCATCTCAAACCCTTTGACATGGCGTAGGGACAGGGGTGAAGGAGCATCAAAAGAGATGCTGTCCCAGCTGGTTTTAAGGCATTCGCTCCGCAACTACAGCCAAAGCCTGAGTGCACTAAAAGGCTGCTGAGACAGCGGTACAAAGGTGAGGCAGCGAGTCACATCCAGGAGGAAGATGGGATCAAACTTTTCTCTGCCATCCCAACGACGTCCTGAGATACTAACCCAGCCCAAGAAGGGTGGAGAGGAGCAGCATGTGGACCACTCTGCCAATCAAGACTTCATTGAACAGCACTTCAGCCATCTCCTTGAACGTCGGATCGAATAAGGCTGGTGGCAGCTTGCACTCGTCATATCAAGCGACAAAAATCCTCGCTAGTTAGTCAAATGCTGATGGAACTGGAGACAAATATGTTACATCTGTCATCAGGACCGTGATGGAGTGGGAGAAAAATTTGGGTCTTTGAAGTTTACTCTGGCGTATGCTATCCTCTACGGCGAAAAAACCCCCCGAAAAAATGGGGAAAAACACCTAAAGTTTAACTTCTAATGAAATGACGTAAAAAAATTTAAATTAAAATCTGACAATGCCGAAGAAATTTGTGTTACTGTCTTTTGCTCGTCTTGGGAAGGTTACAGCTTTGTCGTCCCCCCGGACGAGTACTGGACTCGTGGACTATGGAGGGCCTGAGAGCCCTCCAGTAGGTAAATCGTGCACTACGGATCGTCTTCTCATAAGAGGCAATACAGGTGTGCTCTAGTTTAGAGTTCAGGAGTAACTGACTGCGGTTGATGGTCACAGGCTTTGCATGTGCTGACTATAACTATGTTGCATGGTGCAAGTATAGTACATGGTCGTCGCATGAGGACATGCGGAAGCGTTGTTACAATTGATGTCTCGGATGATCATGGTGGAAGAGGTAGCGACGCTGATTGTGATCGCACGCCACAAAAACCAGGATGTATCGCGCGTTGCTGTGCGGGGAGACAGGAATGCCAAGCAATTGGAGAATTCCATTGACTTTCTACCTCATCAAAGGCATTCACTCAAGGAGCTATTCAGGCTGGAATCATCATAGGGTGCCCGATTCGAGCGTTTCATCCAACAGTTGACTCAAGGACTGTGGCACGGATTGGCACTGAGGAGGTCACGATGACGACGAGGGTTTGGCAGATTAAGCACTGTTGGGTAACAAAACATGTCATATTCATGCACCCAAGCAAGCATTTTAGGCACTAAAAATGCCGAAGTGTGAGAAAATTAAGAATAGTTTGCTTCGTTGGGAGAAATGAATCCCTTCCGTGCCCGCCGTGAACACCCACTGATATCGATGCCACATCATACTGAAATACAGCATACGAACTCACATGAGTCCGTTTCTAATGAATCCATTTCCAATGAGAGGTGCCGAAGCACAATGCATTTTGCAGCACACATTATTCGTTGCAGCACAAAACTTGCATAGAAAAGCATCACAATTCGATGAGATCTGTTTGCTTGACTGGCGAATAATGGATGCTTGGTACTCATGTTCTGAGTGCACTGTAAGGCTCGATAGGCTGGGCTATACCGGACAGGTGTGAGTTGGTTGAGTGAATAGGAGTGACTAACAGAGCCATTAGAGTAGGAACATGAGAAACAGCAGGTATAGGTAAAAGATTCGGATATGTTCCGTAGTCCGACGAATAATTGCATATGGTTTTACGGAGATTCCGGTAGTAGCTAACTGACGGGGTCAGTGCCACGGGCCTGGAGCGAGCCCAAGGTCCTTCTGTCACAGTGCATTGGGCTTCGCATCTTTCTGAGTGAGGCCAAGATTGAGATGACCCAGTTCCCCCATCTACACGGACCGCACCATCCACGCTGTGTATACTTGTATGCGAATGCAGAGAATAGCGATGGGCGAACCTCAGGCTACCTTGCAGTGCCTGGATATCAAGAAGGGCCTCATCAAAGATGTTGACACCAGGTAAAATGATATGGATTTAAAATGTGAACATGCGTAAAACGATTTAAAAATTTCTTTAAAATTTCTGGGAGAATTCCACATTCCTGAGGATTGAAAAGTTTGGTAAGCTCAAAGCTCCTTTTTGAGCTGACTGAACCTGGCAGGGACCATAGCTTCTCTGGTGAAGAATGGTCTTTGGCTCCAGACATGGTGGATACCCTGGGCCAATGTATGGGGCAACAATTGAGCTGAGTGGTGAGAAGTAGTGTGTTCACAACTGTGTGACAAAAAACGAAAATGACGTTAGACAACAAACGTCCACCCGGGCAAACACTATACTCCGTCACATGGATTCTGCATACAGTGTGGTGCACAAGTAATTTCCGCTTAAGTTTTATGGGAACCCCGAGCAAATACAAGCAGTTAGGGTCATGAAAATTGAAACAAAACAAACCAAGATTCGAATCTTGGAAGTGGATGCAGTTTCAAGACTGTCCTTAACACCATTGCAATGAAAAACCGCATATCGACGGACAGGAGGTTTGCGCAAACTTAACGGGAGATAATTGGAGAGGAGCAATCACGTGGTGCCTCTGATGTGAGCAGGGTAAGGCCTTAAAGCTTCTTTCAGGCAATGCATCGTGTAATCATCTGAGCCTTTTTTGCAGTATCACTTCTATAGCCTTTGGTCAGGAAGAGGATATGAGGCCAAGCATCTTTGTTCATCACATAGCGTGATAATGGATTCGAGGTCTAAGAAGCACACTGCCACTGACCTGGTTAATGTCAGGAATCGATTCGTCATTAATGCTTGCCAGTGCCATTGCACGAATCTTTGGTATAACTCCTTCAATGGCAGTGTGTTTTTTAACAGGGCGCAGTACAGTGAAACAGGTCGCTCGTTCCATATGTTAAGCATATGGATGAACTTTTTCAAAAATGAAAAATGACAGGGTCCAAGTGGAGAAAGACTTGCTCCACATTTGAGATCAATAGTCAGTCCTACTGTACTGCATCTGTATATGTTAGGCTAGGTCGGAAATTGGACTTCCCCATGGTTGCCCAAAATTTGTCACCCCCTACCATTTGAAGACTTGTAGTCAAATGAAAGTGAAAAAAGGAGTTTTAGCTATGCCCTAATGCATTTAAAGTTGGATAATAGTGTAAAATAAATTGTAATTTTTTTTTCGTCAGTACTAGCTGTAAAGTGTTTTTCTGACAAACTGGAGCAAGTCAGCATTGTGTCACCACAATGAGTGATTTTCACGCAGTTTGGCAGCTTCTGACTGCCACCAGAGCTGAAATCTACTTTCACAGCAAATTTACTACAGTAGCTTACTATATAAATTTCAAAACAATTTGGGCATAGGTAAACACAATTTTTTTTCCAAAATATTTGACTACATCTTCATCTTTTGACTCCATGTAACAAACCCCAGCAGCCATCAGTGAATTTCCAAAGTTAACCCCTTTTTGACCGAGCCTAATGTATATAAAAGGATAGCCCCGTATGTACGTGGGTCTGACTGTCCGCGGCTGATTTCTGCCATATCGCGGCTGATTTTCGACGTTTTCGCGGTGTGTGTGTCTGGCTGTCCGCGGCTGGTTTCTGACAACTGGCGGCTGATTTTTCGTCATTTTCACGGCGGCAGCTGACTTTTGTTATATTTTCGGTGGCGGCTGATTTCAGGCCCGTATGTTCGTGTGTGTGGGTCTGTGTGGGTGTCTGTCCGCAGCTGCTTTGAGAGCGAAGCGCGTGTTGATGTTCGCGACTGACTGCGGCTGATCTTTGCAGCAGACAGACTGACTTTGAGTCATTTTTTCGCGGCTGGTGGCCTTGGCGGCTGATTTTCGCGGTTGATGTTTTTCAGAGACACAGACAGACAGAAGCCATTTATGATTGTCTCTACTCAACAAAGTGGGCAGCTCGAAAGCGCTAGTTGCTACATAAGTAAATGGGATTGGACAATTGATGCAAAAGATGGGTACCAAAACTTGATATTTTGAGCTTAAATTTGAAGAAAGTCTAGCTTCATGTGTCTTCTGTCTCCACCTAAAAGCACTGAAGTGCCACGACTTATAAAGATGGTGCCGCTCACAATGGGAATTTTCAGCTGAAATCTGAAGCGAGTCTAGCTCCATGGGCCTTCTGTCTCCACCTAAAATTTGAGCTCAAGATTCCAAGTTGTAGGTACCCATCTTTTGCTTGAATTGTCCAACCCCTTTTACTGTCATGCCCTGCAAGGATTTTTCAGCTTTCTTCACCAAGAGTACCGGCCTCAAGAGCTGCGGAGAGGCTGGTACCTGCATGACAATGCACTGTCAACCGGACCCAAGACAAGGTGAAAAGGTCTTATCTCCACCCTACATCAGAGCTCGAGTGCTTTCTAAATGGCGGAAATGACTTGCGCGCCATACTGTACATTAGACTTTGGGCCCAATGCCTAATATATCTGTATCACGGTTCTATGCATATAGAGGCCGCCAATCACGTCCGAAACTGTCACAGATCAACTTCGAATGTAGAAATGCATTCCTGATTCAGATTTCAGCACATCGCACCCACGAGACGTATGAATACCGGTATATTGCATCCAACGAGAACGTAGTAGGTATGGCCCAAAAGGGCCATTCACCCTTTTGGGGTGAAGGGGGCTGCAAATCGAATGAAGTTAAACAGTTGAGGAAGTGACCTCCAAAAACCAACCCAAAAATATTAAAGGGCAGCTTCAACAGCCACCTCAGAGGCCGTTTCAGCTTTGAATCGAGGTCGCAATTGGCCAAAGTTCATAAAACCCACAACTGGTCCGGTCATCCCGAGCAATGCAGGGTACTTCCAGCTAGTATTAATTCAATTTTTGAATGTCCTTACTCCAGTAGTTGTTGAAGTTGAAAGCATTTCTGGATACACAGGTTAAGTTTGGGTGTGTTGCAGCATCGATTGCACTGCAGCACATAGTGTAGAAGGTTCCTCTGCTCTCAGAAGTCTGGTCTTGACTGCCTCCTCAGCAGAATCGTCTTTTGCCCCCCTTCATTCCTCACAACCATTGATCAAACCATCTTTTTCTGGCCTCTGATTTGTTCCTCTTATCAATGGTCATTACAGACCAGCCTTGTCTTTTTGGTTT
>JAAUXU010093646.1_pt1 | contig 12175 bp, 12 predicted proteins | sample 7278151 | NCBI WGS metagenome assembly JAAUXU01 (sample SAMN14350113, study PRJNA611818) | marine sediment metagenome | isolation source: surface marine sediment (1.8m) | place: French Polynesia: Moorea | collected 2018-08 | reverse complement strand
TTTCGATGCGACGCCGGTTTCCATGCGCCCGGCCGATGCCGAAACGATTCTGACGGCGGCCCTTAGCCAATAACGTCTCACGGGGCGCGATGTTCCTGCCGGGATCGGTTGGCGATGCCGGAAGACAACGCTGGAGATGCGTCATGGCGATTTCCAGGTTTAAAGGCGAAGAATGAAGGCAACCCCATCCAGTCATGCACGCTGGCATTATCTGGCCGCCCTCCTGCCGGCGGGGTTGTTCGTGTTGTTGGCCACCGGACTCCTGGGCACCGCCGCCGGGCAGGTGCGCCATTGGGAGATCGACTGGGTGCCGACCCTGGGGGTGACGCTGGCCCTGCGACTCGACGGGCTGAGCATGCTTTTCGGTCTCGTGATCACTGCCGTGGGCACCATTGTCACGGTCTATTCCGGCGCTTATCTGGGCGAACATTCGCATAGCGGTCGCTATCAGGTGCTTCTGCAGGCCTTTATGCTGGCCATGCTGGGATTGGTGCTGGCCGACAACCTCATCCTGCTGTTCGTCTTCTGGGAGGTGACCACCTTCACCTCATTCCTGCTGATCGGTTTTACGCACGGCGCGGCCGATGCCCGTGAAAGCGCCCGCCAGGCCCTGTTTGTGACCGGGGCCGGCGGTCTGGCGATGCTGGCCGGTTTCATCCTGATCGGCCAGTCGGCCGGCACCTACTCCCTGACCGCAATGCTGACCCAGGGCGACGATCTGACCCGCTCGGCCCGTTATCCGGTCATGCTGGCGCTGGTACTGGCCGGCGCCTTCACCAAATCGGCCCAGTTCCCCTTCCACTTCTGGCTGCCCAATGCCATGACGGCCCCGACCCCCATCAGCGCTTTCCTGCACTCGGCCACCATGGTCAAAGCCGGCATCTATCTGCTGGCCCGCCTGCACCCCGTCCTGGCCGGACCGCCGGCCTGGACGATTACCCTGACCCTTTTCGGTGCGCTCACCGCCCTGACAGGGGCCGTGCTGGCTTACGGGCAGACGGATCTGAAGCGTGTGCTGGCCTATACGACGCTGATGGCCCTGGGCATGCTGACCCTTTTTCTGGGAGGGACCCATACCGCGGCCTTGGTGGCGGCGGCGACCTTTTTTCTCGTGCATGCCATCTACAAGTCGGCCCTTTTTCTCGTGGTGGGCATTCTCGATCACGAAACCGGCACCCGCCAGTTGGATGCCGTTCGCGGGCTTGTTCGCACCATGCCCTGGACCGCGGCGGCCACCGCCGCCGCGGCACTCTCCATGGCCGGCTTCCCGCTTTTCTTCGGTTTCGTCGGCAAGGAGATCATATACGACGGTGCGCTCAGTATGGATTTTATGCCCGGCCCGGTTACGGCGGCGGCGGTGGCCGCCAACACGCTCATGACGGCTGTGGCCGGCATCCTTTTCGTGCGCCCGTTTCTGGGGCCGGCCGCCAACGGCCAAGCGGCCCATGAAGCCCCGGCGGTGATGTTTGGCGGCCCGCTGTTGCTGGGAGGCACCGGTATTCTCTTCGGTATTATTCCCTGGTGGGTCGCCCGCTGGCTCGTCCAGCCGGCTGTCCGGGCCATTAGCCGCGACGGCTCGCCGGTGACCTTGTCCCTTTTTCACGGCCTGAGCGTGCCGCTGCTCCTCAGCATCGTCACGCTGAGCGTGGGCGTGGTCTGCTACCTTGGACGGGGTTGGATCGGAAGGCTGGTATCGTGGGCCGATCGGCATTGGCCGCTTCCCCTGGACGCCGTCTACCAGGCCTGTCTCGGCGGCGTGCAGTGGATCGGTCGTCTTCAGACCCGTTGGTTGCAGAGCGGCTCGCTCCACCGCTACCTTTTCGTGGTCATGGCCACCTTCGTGGGACTGATTACCTGGGCACTCGTGGTCGGCGGCCAGCGACCCACCATGGGGTCCTTCCCGTCACTCGGCCTCCGCGACGGGCTGTTGGCCGGACTCATTGCGGCCGCTGTGGTCGCCGTGGTCGCTACGCGTATACGGCTGGTGGCCATCGCCGCGCTGGGTGTCGTGGGGGCCGGCCTGGCCCTGATCTTTCTGATCTACGGAGCCCCTGACGTGGCCCTCACCCAACTGCTGGTGGAAACCCTGACCGTCATCATCGTGGCGGTTGTCCTGCTGCGGCTGCCCGACCTGCGCTCGCGGGAATGCGGCGACCGACCTGTGCGCATCGCCGATGGCCTGTTGGCTCTGGCCGCGGGCACTGCCGTGGCCGCGGTGCTGATCAACGCCACCGCGGCGCCCCTCGATCGCACGGTGACCGCGTTTTACGAACAGCAGAGTCTGGCGGCCGCCTACGGCCGCAACATCGTCAACGTCATCCTGGTGGATTTCCGGGCGCTGGATACCCTGGGCGAAATCACGGTGGTGGCGTTGGCCGGTCTGGCGGCCTACGCCTTGATCCGGCGAGGCCGCCGGCGTCGGGGGGGCACATGGGAACCCTGATCCTCAAAACGGCCACCCGGCTTTTGACCGGTTTGATTCTGGTCTTTTCGGTCTACCTGCTTTTCCGGGGGCATCACTCCCCGGGGGGCGGTTTTGCGGGCGCCCTGGTGGCCGGGACCGGATTTGCCCTGTTTGCGATTTCCGATGGGGCGCAGGCCCTGCGGCAGGCCCTGCGGATCGACCCCCGCCGCCTGACGGCCGTGGGTCTGCTCACCGCCCTGGCCGCCGGTATAGCAGCGGTGCTCCGCGGCGAACCTTTTTTGACGGGCATTTGGTGGGGGCCGGGAAAAGGGGCTGACGCCCAGGTCATCATCGGGACGCCGGTGATCTTCGATATCGGCGTCTACCTGACGGTGCTGGGAGCGATTCTGACCATCGTTCTGGTGCTGGAGGAGGAGGATTAGACCATGGAGCCGGTGATGGCCGTTCTGGTGGGGATCATGGTGGCCGGGAGCGTCTACCTGATCCTGGGACGTAATTTGATTCGCTTCATTTTCGGGCTGGTGCTGGCCAGCAATGCCGTCAATCTGCTGCTCTTCACGGGCGGACGGCTGGCCGAACCGTCGCCGCCGCTGATCCCTGAAGGTTCCCTGACGCCCGCGGGTCCGGTGGCCAACGCCCTGCCCCAGGCATTGATGCTGACGGCCATCGTCATCGGTTTTGCGCTGCTGGTATTTATTTTCGTTCTCTTTTACCGGGCCTACCAGGAGATCGGCACCGTCGACACCGAGTTTATGCGCCTGGCCGAACCTGTCGATGATGTGACGCCGGCCCCCGCCTGCCCGATCGATACGAAAGAGGCCTGATGTCGCTTCTGGTGCTGCCGATTCTGATACCCCTGACGGCCGCTCTCGTCGCTTTTTTCTGCGGCCCGCGACGGCTGTTGCAGGCGTATGTGTCCATCGGCGCCAGCTTGCTGCAACTCGGCGCTTGCGGGATGCTGCTCGCCAGGGTCCGGCAGGGCGGGATTCTGGCCGAGCAAATGGGCGCCTGGCCGGCGCCCTTCGGCATCACCCTGGTGGCCGATCATCTCAGCGCCGTCATGCTGGTCGTTACCGCCGTCATCGGACTGGCCGCCAACGTCTACGCGCTGGCCGACATCGACCGGCGCTACCAGGCCCTGGGCTTCCATTCTTTTTTCCAGATCCTGATCGCGGCCATCTGCGGCGCTTTTCTGACCGGCGATCTGTTCAACCTCTACGTTTGGTTCGAGGTCATGCTCATGGCCTCGTTCGGCTTGCTGGTCATGGGTGGCGAGCCCCGCCAACTGGACGGGGGGGTGAAATACGTCACCCTGAACCTGATCGCCACCCTGATGTTCATCACCGGTCTCGGTCTGCTCTACGCCCTGACCGGGACGCTCAACATGGCCGACCTGCATGCGAAGGTGCAGGATTTCGGGGCCCCCGGTCTGATGACCACCGTGGCCATGCTCTTCATCATGGCTTTCGGTCTCAAGGCCGGCGCGTTTCCCCTGTTCTTCTGGCTGCCGGCGTCCTATCATACCCCACCCACGGCCATCGCGGCCGTTTTCTCCGGGTTGTTGACCAAAGTGGGCGTCTATGCCCTGCTGCGGGTCTTCAGCCTTGTTTTTGTTCACGACGTGGCGGCCACGCACCACCTGATCCTGCTTATGGCCTGCTTCACGATGGTGACCGGGGTGCTGGGCGCGGCCGTTCAGAATGCTTTTCGCCGCATTCTGGCCTTTCACATTGTCAGCCAGGTGGGCTACATGATCCTGGGACTGGGCCTCTTTACGCCCCTGGCCCTGGCTGGCGCGGTCTTTTATCTCGTTCACCACATCATCGTCAAAGCCAACCTTTTTCTCATCAGCGGGCTGGTAAAGCGCATCGGCGGCCATGACGATCTGAAAAAGCTTGGCGGTCTCTACCAGCGCTCGGGGCTCGTGGCGGGTCTTTTCCTGGTGCCGGCCTTTTCCCTGGCCGGGTTTCCGCCCCTGTCGGGTTTCTGGGCCAAATTCCTCCTGATTCAGGCCAGCATGGACATCGGGGCCTACGGGGCGGCTGCCGTGGCACTCGTCGTCGGCCTGCTGACGGTTTATTCGATGACCAAAATATGGATCGCGGTTTTCTGGGAGCCGGCGCCGGCGGGCGGCGCCCCAACGGTTGATGATGCGAGCGTCAGCCTGCCGCTTTCTATGCTGGCGCCGGTGGCGGTGCTGGCCGCCGTGACCCTGGCCCTCGGCCTGGGAGCCCAACCCCTGCTGGATCTCGCCCTGGCGGCGGCGGAAGAGCTCATGGATCCGCAGCGATATGTTCAAGCCGTTCTCGGGAGCGGATCATGAACCTTTTCCTGCTCAATCTGTTTCTGGCACTGGGGTTCAGCGCGGTACGGGGGCAGTTCACGCTGACCGGTCTGCTGACGGGATTCCTCGTGGGTTATCTGGCCCTGTGGGTTTCCAAACCGCTGTATCCGGATGCGGCCTATTTCGTGCGCGCGCCCCGCATGTTGCATCTTGCGGGCTATTTTCTCTATCAATTGATCGTATCCAACTTCCGGGTGCTGTGGGAGGTGATCACCCCCAGGCCGGCCAGCCGCCCGGGGATCATCGGGATCGAGCTTTCGGCCCGCACCGACATGGAGATCATGCTGGTGGCCAATATGATTTCGCTCACACCGGGCACGCTCAGTCTGGACATTTCCGACGACCGCCGTGTGCTCTACGTGCATTTCATGTTTTTGGAAGACCCGGCCGCCGCCCGGCGCGAAATCAAGGAGGGTTTAGAGCGTCGCGTATTGGAGGCGCTTCGATAATGCCTTCCCTCAATGACCACGCCCGATCCACGCCGGCTGTTCTCTGCGTTTGCAGATTTCTGGGCGTCCTCAGGGCTGCGCCTCAGGCTACAAGAGAGCTGCGGCCTCGACCCGTGACCCAACCGACCGTTTCAGAGGGGAGATTGATAGCGCCATGGCGGTGACAATCCTGGATCAGTGCGTGATCATCACGTCGGTGCTTCTGCTGGCCGGCATGGTTCTGGCCTTTATCCGGCTCGTCAAGGGACCGGACGCCGCCGACCGCATCGTGGCCCTCGATCTCATATCGGTGCTGATCGTCGCCCTCCTGGCCGTTCTGGCCATCCACGCCGATGAGACCTCGTTTCTGGACGTGTCCATCGCCTATGCGCTGGTGGCCTTCCTGGGGACCGTGGCCCTGGCCCGCTTCCGGATGCGGATCAGCGAGCGCCAGGCGCAGGACGCTAAGAAAACCGGGAGGCGCCCATGACGGACTACCTGACCGCAGCGCTGGTGCTGGCCGGGGGCATGTTCGGATTCGTTGCCGCCGTGGGCATGCTGCGCCTGCCGGACATGATCACCCGCATGCACGCCTCCACCAAGGCCGGCACCCTGGGCGGCGGTCTGATCATGATGGCCGTAGCCATCCATTTCGCGGAGATCGGCATCACCCTGCGGGCGGCGGCGGCCATCCTGTTTTTGCTGCTGACGGCGCCGGTAGCCGCCCACGTCATCGGGCGCGCGGCCTACCGCGGCGGCATCAGACTCTGGGAGCGGACCTGGGTGGACGAATTGGCTTCCGCGCGCCGCCAAGGCGGCGAAGCGGGCGCCGCCGTCGAACCGGCGGCCCCGACGGACGACGATGCACATGAGCCTCCGTAAGCTGAAAGCATGGTTTCGGCGCCATCGTCGCGGAGACGCGGAACGTTCCGCGCCCAACCGTCCAGACCCGGCGCCCGCAGTCACCCGCACAGCGGACGAGGGTTACGGAGAAGCGGCCGATACGGGCAAGCCGCCGGCGGCGTCCAAGGCAACCACGAAGCCGGCCGCCAAACCGGCCTCCGGGCCGCCACGGCGCAAGGACCACGGGCGCCCGCTTTCGCGGCAAGGCATCCCGATTCTGAAACCGGACGAGGACCTGGCCGCTCATTTCAGCGACGCGGCAGCGGAGGATGTCCTATCGCCTCCTGAAGCCGGGAAGGCTGATCGGTCCGTTACGGGGGAGAACGGGCGGCCATCACCCCGCCCGCCCCGCAAAAGAATGCCGCGCAACCGCGTGGGCATCCGCCGCCTGGATGCCGACGCCGACCTGCACGCGGTCTTCATGCCCGACGGCAATACACCGTCCGAGAAAAAATCGCCCGACGCCTCGAAAAGCCTGGCCCCGAATCAGGGCGATCATCCGCACCTGTCCGATATCCCCACCGATCGGCACGGCATCCCGCGCCTGGACAACCAGACCGATCTTCAGCGCCTATTCGACGCGTCCGTAAAGGACGCCGGTGACGGCCCAGCGTTGGGCGAAACCCTGCGGCAATCCCTGGCGCACGATGCCCGCGGTCTGATGAAAAAAAAGACCGGCGGCTATTTCCCCCCGCGCCGGATGTCCCTCAAGGAAAAACTGCGCCGGTACCCCGATCCCCAGGCCCAACTTGACCTGCACGGCGCCACCGCCGCCAGGGCCCGCGAGCGGACCGCAGCCTTCATCCGCACGGCGCAGGCCGACGGCCTCTACACCCTGCGTATCATCGTGGGCAAAGGGCTGCATTCGGAAGGCGGGGCGGTCCTGCCCGACGTGATCGAGGATCTGCTCTTGGACCTCAAACGGGATGATACCGTCCTGAGCTACCGCTGGGAAAAGCGGGTCAAGCGCAAAAGCGGCGCGGTGATCGTTTTTCTGACCGCCACCGTCGGCTGATACCGTCGTTGCCCGGGCCTGCATTTCCTGGCCCGATGCCGCTGGTTGCCTGCCAGATTTCTCAATTCCCTCCCACCATCTTTCACCGTCATGTCCATGCAGGGTAGTGAAATTCTGTTTATGAAAAAAATTTCTCGGATGAAAAAATATGCTGTGGCTTTCACGACTCCAGGCGCAGAGGGGAAATACTGGTACGACGGCAAGGGTTTTGATGCCGAGCAAATTGCGGCCGGACTTCAGCTTTCCATCTGGAAAGTGCTCTTCGGGAAATTGATCGACGTGAACGAAAACCAACGCGAAGGGTTTTACGAGGCCTACGAACTGATTTACGGGGACTATATGGCAAACAAAGAGTACCTGGAAGGCCTATCAAGTTTAGGAAATGGTTTTATTACGGCCCTGAACGACGGCAGGCAGGACCAGATATACAAAGCCACGCCCACTCCCGAGCCCACCACCATGCTGCTTATGGGAACCGGTCTGCTGGGCCTGGGTGTCGTGAGCCGGAGAAAAATGAAAAATTAGAACATCGGGACCATTCCCCAAAATATAAAACGGAGGGCATGCCCGGCATGCCCTCCGTTTTTGGTGGCGAACTTCGTTTCAAATGGTGCGCGCGGACTGGCGCAGCTTGCGGTGCTGGGACTCGAGTTGCTGAATCTGGGGCGGCAGCGAACTGGCGGTGTCCTCCAATTCGCTGATGCGAATCTTGAGAGCGTCGATCTTGGCTAGGGTGTTTTCGTCCATCCCCCTTTCGGCCTGATAGAGCGAGAGGGTAAAATGCAGTTTGCTGATTTCTTCCTGAAGCGCCGCCTTTTCAGCCTGCTTCTCCTCGGTTTCCCGGCGGATGGCCAGGATCTGTCGTTGCAGATCGGTGATGACTTTTTTCTTGGTTGACGACATCGCGTCTCATACTCCTTTCCGGTAATGTGCATCCCGCATCCCGCTTGAAAGCGTTCAGACTGGTCAATATTCATAACAAATAAGTGCTAAAGTTAGTGTTTTAATCAGCGATTGTCAAATTGCAGGGTCTGGTAGTTGGCCACGTAGAAATCGTCGACGATGCCCGCGGTTTTCAGTCGCTGGCCCTGGGCCCGGGCACTATCCTTGGTGTGGAAACGGCCGATGCGCACCTGGTACCAGATTTTCTGCTGGCGCTGCACTTCGACCCGGTAAGCGTCCTGTCCCCGGGATTTCAATGTTTGGATAAATCGGTCCGCATGTTCGGGTTTGAGGTAGGCGGCCACCTGGAGGGTGTAGGGGGCGGGTGCCTTTTTTACGATCGTATTCGACGCCGGGGGCGGCGGTGTTGGTTTGACCAGGTGACCGGCCGTGCTGAAGATCATCACCACCGAGGACAGGGCCAGGCCGCCGACTAGAATTGCTTTGGCAAACCGGCGCCAATACGGGGATTTAAAGGTGGATACGGATCGACGCATGCCCTGCGTCAGTTTGCGGGCCATGGCACCACCGCGGTCAAATACCCAGCGAACCACGGTAAGCCGTCGGACGTTTTGCCGGTCGGATTCCGCCGCCGGTATGAACCCCCCGCCGGGAGGCACGAAACCGGAGGACATTCGCTCGAGTTCGTCCGCTTCGATCGGTCCAATGATCCGGCGGGCCTGCGCGAGGGGTTGGCGATTGCGCTCGGCGTCCGGAACCCAGCGCAGGCAGGCCGCCAGTCCGCATCGCAGATCGGGTGGGGGCGTGTTTTGACCGGCGGCCAGAACATAGGCCTGCAGGGCCAGCTCGTCGGCGCGCCCCTCCTTTAAAAACAATCCCGCCATTTCGGCGATCGGCGCCTCGGCGGTTCCCCCGGGTATGGACATGACATACCGGTAGGTCTGCAGGGCCGGAAAGTCCGTGCGGCCAGAGCGGATGTAGATTCGGGCGAGGGCCGCCTGGGTAGCCGAGTCGTCACGGCAGGCTTCACCGATGCGAGCGGCCAGATCCTGCTGGGCTTGGGCCCATTGCGACCGGTTCTCCATGTCTTGCAGCCACGCGGCGGCGATGGCCCTGTCCCCGGGATTGGCCATCAGATAGCGTTCAATCCACACGAAGGCCCGGTTGCTTTTCTCCGCCTGCGCGGTGTAGAAGCGGGCCATCTGTTCCCCCAGAACACGGAGAAAATGCCGCCGGCGTCGGGGTGAGATCAGGAGACTGTCCAAAAGGGTTAAGGCTTTTTGGAAGGTCTGTTCGGCCTCGGCCCCCATCCCGCCGCGTTCCAGAATCTCCGCCTCCTGGAGAAGCGGTTTGAGCTGGATACGGACAATATGGTCGCTCAGCCATCCCAGACCACCGAACGCCGCGCCGAAGAGGATGCCGAAAACCAGCAACGCCGCCTCGAGAGCGACAGCCGCATCGGTCTGGGTCAGCAGCCAGAGGCTTGATGTGAAGGCCAGCAGTCCGGCTCCCCAGATACGGAAAACCCAGTTTTTCAGGAAAGGAAGCATCGCCTCGTCTCAATCGTCAAGCGGCAGATCCTCTTCGACAATACCCGACCCGGACGGTCCTTCGGTTCCCGGTAGCCGCTCCGCGGCAGGGGGAATCGTCAGTGCACCCGTTTCCCGCCGGGCCATACTGCCGTCGGGCATCTGGCCGGCGGTCAGCGCCACTTGCAACGGCTCGCGCGTCAGTGCGTCCGGTCGCCTTCCGGTCTGGGGATCGATCATTTCGAAATGGATGCCCGGCGGTACGGTGAAATGGCGCGTCGGCTCTCCCTCCACGGCCTTAAGCATGAAAGCCGTCCAGATGGGGGCCGCTCCGCGACCGCCGGTAATCCCCACACCGCGGGTGTCCTTGAGGGCGTGCACCCTGTCGAACCCCACCCAGACCGATGCGCTCAGGGTGGGGGTGAAGCCGGTAAACCAGGCATCGTGATAGTTGTTGGTGGTCCCGGTTTTTCCCGCCGCCGGCCGTTCGAATCCCAGGCGGCGCACGACCGCCCCCGAACCTTGGTCGATGACCCCCCGCATCATATCCACCAACTGAAACGTTTTGACCGGATCGAGCACCCGCCGGCCGCTCACGATATGGTCCCGAAGGATTCTTCCCCGCGCGTCCTCGACGCGGGCAATCCAGTAAGGCCGATGGTGGACGCCGCCGTTGGCAAAGGTGGCAAAGGCGCCGGCCATTTCCAGCGGGCTGACCCCCGAGGTGCCCAAGGCCAGCGAAAAAAACGGCGCGAGGGCGCTTTCGATGCCGCAGCGCCGGGCCGTGTCGATGACACGGGCCGGATCGACCTGTTCGATCAATTGGGCGGCCACGGTGTTGACCGACTTCATCAGGGCCAGTTTGAGCACCATCGGTCCGCCAAATTCGCGGTTGAAATTGCGGGGCTGCCAGTCGGCCGATCCCTTGACGGGAATGATCACAGGCTGGTCCACCACGAGGGTGGCCGGCGACAGGTCCAGCTTTTCAAAGGCCGTGTAATAGGTGAAGGGTTTGAAACCCGATCCAGGCTGGCGCTGGTTGTGGATGGCACGGTTGTAAGCCGATTCTTGATAGGCGCGTCCGCCGACGAGGGCGCGCAGCGCCCCGGACTTGGTGTCGATGGCCGCCAGGGCGCCCTGGGGTTTCTCGGTTTGCGTGTCCGTCGGCGGTGTGGCGGCCGGGAGCCGCAGTTGGCCGTCAAGGTCCTTGAGGCCGCGCTGAATCGCCTCGGTGGCCAAAAGCTGCAGACGGGGGTCGAGGGTCGTGTAGACTTTGAGCCCCCCATGATGGACGATGTCGGCCCCGTAGGTTGTCTCGAGGTCACGGATGACCATGTCCAGGAAATAGCTGCCCGTGTCCGCGCGTTCCCGGGGGGCGACAAGATCAATGGGGGTCAGGAAGGCGTCATTCGCCTGGGCACGCGTGATATGGCCTGCGGACACCATACGTCCCAGGACAACCTCCTGGCGTTGTTTGGCCCGCTCCCAATGCCGGTAGGGGTTGTAGCGGGTCGGTGATTTGGGCATTCCGGCCAGCAGGGCGGCTTCGGCCAGGTTCAGTTCGGAGGCGGCCTTGCCGAAAAACGTGCGGGCCGCCTGCTCGATGCCGTGGGAGCGCGCATTGAAGGCGATCTGGTTGATATACGCCTCCAGAATCTCTTCCTTCCCGAACTGGGCTTCGATCTGCAGAGCCACCAGCAGTTCGCGGAATTTGCGCATATAACTTCGTCTAAAGCTAAAGAACAGGTTCTTGGCCAGTTGCTGGGTGATCGTGGAGGCGCCCTGGATCTTGCCCGGGACGAACAGCGTGATGCCGAGGGCCTTGACGATGCGCAGTTTGTTGATGCCGTGATGGCGCCAAAAACGGTGGTCCTCGGTGGCCACCACGGCGTTGATGAAATCAGAGGATACGCGGCTGATGGGAACGGCTTCGCGTCCGCCGATGACCAGCAGGCGCTCCCCGCTGGCAGCGAAGATCTCCGTCGGGGGCGTCTCGATGATGCGGCTCAGCGGTTCCGGAACCCGTGGAAGCTCCCGGATGGCCGTGAAGAAGAAGATCATACCGGCCACCGCCCCAAGGCCTGTCAGGGTGAGCCCGGCATAGAAAAGGGTGCGCAGGCATCGGATCATGCGGTGCGCGCCCCTGCTATCGGTTTCCCGCGCGATGGACCGGGTCGCAAGCCGATGGAAACCATCAGCCGCTGCATCGGCGCGGCGCCCGAAAGTTGCGGATCCATCGGAATCGACTTCGGGCTGCCGGTCATCATGCGGCTTTCGCCACGGCCGTCGTTAAAACTCAAATTCATTTTGGAACTGTTCGCCTTCCAGCGCCGACCGCAAACGGGCCACGGCCCAGTCACGCCCTTTAAGCAGGACGACACGGGTGTGCCGGGCATCTTCCATCTCGAGACCGATTTCGATGTGCCCGGAGAGCACTTCGTCGGAAACGCCGACCCGCTGGATGCGTCCGGGCGTCTTGAGGAGCTTTTCGGGCCAGGGGATGATGTTGCGTTGAATATCCTCGGGCATTTCTTCAAGCGCGGTAAAGAACTGCTCGGCATTATAGATTCTTCCGCTGAACTGCGGGAGATGTTCGAGGCTCTCGCGCCTCTCGCTTTCGTCCCGTTC
>JAAUXU010074518.1_pt1 | contig 12176 bp, 11 predicted proteins | sample 7278151 | NCBI WGS metagenome assembly JAAUXU01 (sample SAMN14350113, study PRJNA611818) | marine sediment metagenome | isolation source: surface marine sediment (1.8m) | place: French Polynesia: Moorea | collected 2018-08 | reverse complement strand
TTCGAGCTGTCAGTTCACTGGGTTGACCGCAGCAGTCACCTCCTCGGCGTGGATGAACTGCGTCACCAAGACCACGGACGAGGAGGCCTTATCAAGGCAGGCAACATCGACGTCGAAATTGTAATTTTTTTGGCAGAAATAGCATTACAAATTTGAACTGCATCACTTTAGCTACCTACCTCCAGGCATATTTATGTATGTCATTATCTCAATTGTATCCCTACTTATGGGTCGTACGATACACGCTGGTGTAAAGAAGGGGAACTTTGAGACAAGTGCTTGAATTTTAACTCTCAAAATACTTTAGTGCAGTTTGAAAAACAAACTCTACCCAGCTTAATAAGTATGCACCGGACAGGTACTTTTGTAAGTCGTTGTAACTCTGACATTCGTAGCAAAGACGCCCAGGTCACTGAGAACTGCGCAGTTGCGTGCTTGGACAGCCTGAGTTATGACATCTGGTTGCTCAACGCCAGAAATTCAGCAAAGCCTTGATCCTTCGGGTTGGACCTCCGGTACTTGGGCGTACTCTAACCTAAGCTAGCATCAGCTGACTGCTTATATGCATCGTCTCACGTCATTGTGTCAGCTGACGCCTCGGTCGAATTCAGGTGGGATTCGACTCACTCAGGTCGATATTCGATTCCACTCAAGTCGAATAAGTCGTCCCCTACCTGGTCCAAGCTGAAGTTGACCCCTCCAGCTGTCACCTGAGTGGCAGCAAAGTTATTTGGCCTCGGATCCCACAACCTTGTGAGAAGTGAACGGAAAAGTCTAGTTGGGTTATGCAAATGAGCCTTGAGCAGGCCTCTCATGGGCATGTTTATGTAGGCAACTGGGTCAAAACTTCTTTCACCTCGGCTGGAGTCGTTACAAGTTTTGGTCTGGGCCCAAATTTGCCCAAAATTTAAACACCGGCGGCGGCGAGAAAAAACCCTCAAATTAAAAGATAAGCAGGGGGGTGAATTCCTGTCAGGACTTCTTGGCGCGCTCACAACGTGTGCGCCGCGGCCGCCGTGGCCGTGGTGGCCGCCGTCGCCGCCGCCGCCGCCACCGCCGCCACCGCCGCCGCCGCCGCCACCGCCGCCGTGCGTGCACTCATTATCGGTCTGGCGAGTAAACAATTGGGCGGCTCCAGCGACCTCGCAGATGCCCATAATTTCTGCCACGTTAAAGTGGCGCAGAAGGAGGAGGAATTTTGGGCCCTTCCTTCCGCCACTTGTTCAGGTTCCTCTTCTTCTCGGAGTCCTCGTCGGTTTCCTCCTGGAGGACGCCCTCGAGGGCGACCAAGGCGAAGAAGGAGGAGACGACGAAGGCGACCGAAGAATGAATACGCGCAAACGCTGGAGGCTCATTTTTTTATTCTTTTGCTTTCACCCGAGCTCATTTTTTATGGCTCATTTTGGCCGGCGCGAAATAAAAGTCCGATTCCCTCGCCTTTTACGATTTTCGCGCGTGTGAGAAAAGACGTAAAATCGTGCGAGGCAAAAGAAAAATTGCTCCATTCAATCAACTTCTCCTCATTCGGACCTTTTTCTCTCTATTCTTCAAGCCTTTTTTATATTCCTTTTAAAACAGAGGTCTGAGAAGCAGATAAAAATCTGCATTCATTCTTTTGTCTTAGGCCAAAGACACTTGGGTCGGGGCAGAAGAAGGTTGAGATACAAATTTAGCGTCAAATTTACCTCGAGAGAGAAGTGCAACAGCGCCCATATTTTAGGTGTGTGCCCATCTTTGCTCGGTCATGAGCGCAACCCATGAAATGCACTTTGCTGCAATTGCGGAGTAGTCGAAAAAATACCGCGAAATTGCGAGCTCAGTGTTGTCAATTAAGCCGAGGAAGACCCAAAAAAAGGGGGGTAAAGAAGAAGCAAAACTCGGCCAGACATTTGCCGACAGAGACATTTTGGGCAGACTCGACCTCCTCGGCGGGTCCCGCATTCCTGGAGTGGCAGCAGCCGACGTGGTCGAGTCCATGATCAAGCACTCTATTTGAGTCTTGTCTGGTGGAATCAGAGAGAGTGTGGGGCGTGTCTGCTGCCATCTAAACATATAGCTTGCATTAATCTTTTCAGTGCCTCCTACAGCAACTTCATGAGGGGTTGGAAGGGGGGGAAGAGAAGCTTTTTGAGCTTGTGCTCCTTAGGACGCGCTTGTCCGGGCAGAAAGAGGAGACTCAGGCCCAGCGCGGCCTTAAGGCTGACACCTCCGATAACAAATCTAAGACCGGTGGCGTCGTCGCACCCGCACCCGCGGATTCCGATGATCTGCACGTTTTCAAGCCCCAAAGTGTGTACAGGTGAGTGCTAATCGAGCGCGCTGAGCGCGTGCGCACTTCGGACATATTCAGCCTGCAATCAGAAAGGCTTGGGTAGGAGCTGTCAGGCACGATAAATGTGCTAATAATGAGTAGACATAATTCCACGAGCCTCACTTGATGTCAGATTGGTGGCACCTACTTTACTGAGCACCTGGCGGCTGCAGTGCGAAGCAGAAAGAAAGGAAAAATGGCAACTTGGAAGGTGTGCAAATAAGCCATTTGTGCGAGATGACGCGGAAGATGCCGACGTGTTCAAGCACGATAACGATGCTGGGGCTGAGTCTGCACACAAGCGTGATGGCGGCGGCGGCGGCGGCGGTCGCGCAGTCACTCACGAAGATGAGCAAGATCCGCTCGCTCCCGGACGTCGACCGCCGTCGTCTTCTTTTGCGCCTCACACTGTATCAATTGCTACTTGAAGGCAGTTGAATGCTCTGCTTAATGAGAGGGATCTGCCTGGGCCCTGCCAGCCGGGCCCTGCCCGCCTGGCCCTGCATTGCCTTGACTCACATCCTCAAGGCAAGGGTGCTCAAGCACTTAAAGTGTTAGCATAAGCAAGTGATGCTGAGAGCCTCCATTGCTCCGAGCTGAACAGCATGGGATTGCACTTTAGCAAAATCTCCGGACCAAAGAGCTCTTTGAAGAAGAACAAGAAGAAGAAAGTGGGGCCCATTCTCAGTCCCTGCTACCGTTTTGGCAGCTCATTTTTCTCCCCCGAATTCCAATTATCTCAAGCTCGCGAAAGAATTTGGGCAGAATTGATAGGCAGGATGCAACAACCTTAAGAGCCAGAAAAAAAACCAACCAGACACCAAGAGACAAAACGTCAGTTCCGACCAGGACCACAGAGCTGAAGGAGTCGAAGCTCACGTTCCAGGAGCCCACGGCGATGTCGTCTCTGCCTGGCTTCTTTCCAACTCGCAGGGTCAGCGCCTACCGGGTGTGGCAGAAGTCAGCCCCCATTCTGAGGCGACTTCACCATCCCAATGACACATGGGGAACACCCTGTAGAGCAAGTCGGGGAGCTGGAATTTTTTTTGTGTCGTGTCTGCCCGGCCGGAGATTGTTGCACGAAAAGGGGTGGCACAGGGGTTCCGCCGCTAGACGTACAGGGCTTCCGGGCCGAGACAGGTCTGTTTGTGACGGAACACCCGGTACTGCCACAGCTGCTCTAACAGGCAGATTCAATTTCAGTTCCTTCTTCCTGGACGTTGAGAAATCGTGCAATATTTTCAGGGTGGGCAAATTCACACAATGGTTCATTAGGTATCCCGAAATTAGACCTGTGTGATCAGTGGCTCTGATAAATGTGCGTGCACGCAGCACGCACGCACGCACGCACGCACGCACGCACGCCCTGGACCAGTCCAAAAAAAGGGTTGTGTCAGCAAAGTCCAACATTGAAGGAGGGAGCAGAGATAAGAGACAAGTGCTCCAATGCTACGGTTAAACAGAGTTTATACGTTGACTGGAACGTACTCCGATGCTGTGTGGCAGAGCTGAGGAGAGGGCAGCCAAGTACTTCAGGACCTGGAGAGGCCACCATGTTGCCAACTGTTGCACTGCACGAGTACTGACAAAAGCAGCCCTGCTTGTGGCCAGCACTTGTTGCTCCCAGTGTCTGGTCGAGTTGGCGTCGTTAAAAAAGTCAGCCGAGGCAAATTGCATTTTGTCTGCTCGCGTGAATAAATGGCGAATATAAGTATTGCATTCTGGCAAGTCCAATTTGATCTATTTGTAACAGTTGGCTCAAAGTATTACGAGTCCGTAGGAGGTCCTAGCTGATGCATGGCAAACAGTCGATTCATCATCATTTGGACGCTAATTCTTAAATGAAAATCTCTCCTCCACTTTTTTTCCGCATAAATAATTGCCTGTGCCAACTTTTTTTCCCATCCAACCTCCCCCTAGAAAATTAGGTCACTGTGCCTCCCCTCCTAAAGAAGCCACTCCAGTAAGACCCCTGTAAATAAGGAGGGTGCACAACAGTTGTCTCTCAACTGCAGCAAGAGCCACAAGTGCAACTTCTGCACTCACAGGAAGAAGAAGAAGAAGAAAAAAGCCTCTTTCCTGCAGGTATTCTCGTCACATTCCTTTGGCATTCACACATTAGCAGGCCGAGTGACAGTTCTCTCACAATTACGCTTCCCATAAAACGACACAAAAAGTGCTTTTTCACATATTTTTAAGCCCCGGGAACACCATAAAGACACTTCAAGTGGGTCTTTGTGAAGGCCTCAGAGAACCTATGTATTATGGGCATATTCATGTACTCAATGTGATTAAATCTACATAGCCCCGCTCGAGTTCGTGCCTCCAGATAGAAAAGAACGTTTTTTTACTCCAGGAAGTTGCTAAATAACGATCTTAACGGAGCAATTCAAAAGCGAGAGAGAAGGAGAGGCCTCCTTCACGTCTCAATTATACGTGCCCCTCATAAATAGCCATAAGGGGGGGGGGGAACTTGACCAGAAACGTCTGGTCTGAAATATTGGGGAAAACGAGGCCTTCTCTTTTTTGGGACGAAATGGCGGCTTAAATTACGCCGAAGCAGAATGGGAGAGAGAGAGAGAAAGACTCACACACACACGTGTGTGTGTGGGAGGGAGAACGACGACGAGGAGGAGGAGGAGGACGACGACGACGACGAGGAATCGAGGAGATCTGATCCTCGCTCGATCAGACAAAGCAGTACTTGCAGTAACCAACAGGTATTTCACGAGGGCCACCAGGTGGAAGACCTCGTCTGGCCACAACAACGTCGAGTCCGTCGAAGGCTTGTCCAACTTGGAAGGGATCAGTGAGGCGAGTTGTGACGTTGTGCTGGCTCGAGGAGGCCAAGTCAACCGAAGACAAAGTTCCCCACCCGTAGAAGGAGTGTTCGATCTTGTTCCTTCAATGTAGGTGTGGATGAAGCTGTTGTCTCAGCCACTATAACTTAGTGCCATGTTTACCCCCTTCTAATCCCCCCCCTCTTGACCACCACACCCAAAACGCCAAGCCCATTTCTCCATCACATCACTCTTGTCTCTTATTTCTCTCCTGATTTGTCCGGTGGAGTAAGTTAAAATTGCCTTTACCCGGGGCTCTGAGGAGTCCATAAAAGCTAGGTCAAGCCCGGTTGGGGCGCGTTTGCACTGTCACATTTCCGTGTGGAGCAGAGGCTTGGGATGCTCCTGAGGGCCGTGATTCTGCCCGTGTGGACGCTCCCCATTGGGCCACAGTAGCGCATTAAGCATAATTTTATGGCATCAGTTATGGTTTCTGCATTAGATTTGGCTATCGGGATGAGGAATCTTGCTCTTTCTCCTCTTTTCACACTCTGAGGCCTGAATGCTAAAAACTCAAATTAAAGTTGACAGGGAAGGCCTGCATCATTTTGAGCAGAACACTTATAGGCCTGCCTCTGCTCCCCTTTAAGACAATCCTCCTGCGCGATGAAGCGTTTGTTAAGAATGTGGCCAGTACAAATGTAAGGTCTTGCCAGAAAAGTCCTGGATGAGAGGCCCACACAATTCTGGTTTTTTGCCTGAAAAACTGTGGTAGGCCCAAAATGCAATAATTGTGAAGCTTTATTGAACTCCCCAACCATCGCTCAATCGATCCAGGTGCTCTCATTTCACTCATTTATACATGGGCACTAAGACTGTGCAACATGCAGATCCATCGATATCGCGATATTCGATACGAGATGTTCAAGAGGTAACATTAATCGTTGAATTACTTGGTGTGCAGTAAAATTACTCACTGCGCAGGTCATCTTTTCACTGTTCGGTAAGCGGTGGAGATGATTTTCGTTGCACAGCAAATGTCTTTCGGTGCTGTTGACTGGCAAGGAGGTTAAGTAATTGTACTCAATAGATACATTGTATACACAGGGGTTTCCGAAAGTGGTGGGCGGGTTTCATGGACTCATGTCTCTGGACTTATAAGGCCTACAACGTTATCCGTATAAGGGCTCTTTGGAAAGCAGAAAATCACTAGATTTTAATGGTGTCAGCCAAGATCTCTGACTTGATCTGGAGCCCTGGCAATGGTGTCATCAGTGGGGACCCCTGAAGAAGAGAGTGGATGCAGCATTGATGAACTCCAGACCTGGACCAGTGAAGAGTTTGCAACCATTCCAGTTCAGCACCTGCAAAATGAAGTGGGAGACTTTGAGGAGCGACTTCAGACCGTGATTGACATTGGCGGCCTCCAGGTTGAGGTTCTCCAGAAGTGATCAAAATATCTGGACCAGATCTGTTAGCAAACTTTGTCAGGCTTCATTCCAAAGCCAACCGCACCATCAAAATCTCATGATCTTCTGCTTTCCAAAGAGCTGATTATGGTAGGCCTTGTAAGTCCAGAGATATGAGTCCATGAAACGCGTGCACGACTTTTGGAAAACCCTGTACAGTTAGCATATACGCATATATAGGCATAGGAAGCATTAGTACTGCACGCCCATTGGGCCCGCGGACTTGGCCAGCATCATCTGTTGCTTCTCTCAGCACCGCAATACTGTTCGATATCGCGATACCTTCTTCGATACTTTGCGAGTTTCGCGATACTCGATATCGGTACGATTGATCGCACCGCCGTAATGGACGCGCGCAACCTTGGGCAGCGAGTGTGCAGTGCAAAGAGCCTCAGGGGAAGGAACGTTGTTGGCGCACGAACTTGACTGATTGAGCTGTGACGATCCGCAAGCTGCAGCCTGGATCAGGAGGAGACCAAGCACCAGCTGGATTCACGGAAACCCTTTTTTTGACAGTTACCTCTTGGTCTCCTTGACAATGGGATAAAAGTTTGTCGCCATCGGGATGGCGTTCGGAATGGCCAAACTTGCAGAGTTACCGCAAATCATCTTTACGAGGCACCCGTGTTGGTGCGTTGGCAACGGCCACTCCCAAGGTGGGAGGTTGGCCAGGCGTGAGGGAGTCCACGGGGGAGTGACACACAGGAGGAGGGAGGGCAGGTCACGCCCCCACCCCTGCACGCCAGTACTCGAGTGGAAATTCGAATGCGAACAATGCATTAAAAAAAAGCTTCTCCACTTATGGGACAAAACAGTGACAAAATTGTTGCAGACCAGCAGAAATGGGGTTGGTGTCAGCGAGCCTGAGTTATTGATAGTGAGAGAGACGAAGTTGGACACTCCTGTTTGCTGTCGAATCGGGTTCTTGAGGGACTCAGTCAGGGGAAGAGGAAAAAGAGTCGGATGATGACCAACCGATCTTCCCCAGCTGGAATGGAAAATGGGTCATTTTGGCATCTCTCTTTTCCCGTCTCCCATCAGCGGTGCCAAGATCAATGCCAGCTTGAAGAAGAACTCCGGCGTCCACGTCTTCAAGGACACAGGGGAGCTGTTGGAGAGGAAGGGGGCTGCTCTCCCAGGTGGTCCTCCCGTGGCTGGGGTTGCAAATCAGGCGCCAGGTTAGGGTAGTCGCACATACCTGGGCGCACCAGCAGCCATCCTGATGCACACCATTTGGCTGCAGCCTCAGATCGACCCCAAGGAGACCTGCAACAACAGCAACAAACAGGGCTTTTGGGCCCTGTCAACTCAAGCATCTGATGGAAGTTTTCTGCCCAAGGAGGCTTTAGTAAACACTTTCATGGTCATCTGATCCATGATCGTCAGTGTCACAACCACCGAGGCGATGCAGACACTGGGTCGGCCATCATTCACGGACCAAAGGAGGTCTGAAGCAGCACTGTCAATAACTGCATCGAGATAAACTCGGACAGGAACATCTGAATTTTGACGTGATGCACAAACTATTTTTCGAGCGCAGAGCCATGGTGCACAGCTCCAAGTCAGGCCACAGCCCTTGTCCAGGCTCCACCCGTCCATGTTGCTGGAGACTTGACGGTGGCATGCAGCAGCAACGTGGCCACGTCTCAGGGCCCGAAAGGGCCCACGCGTGGGCTTTACCGGCCACCTTCGGTACTCCAGGAGGTTCAGGTATAGACGGTCATGCTCATGCTCAGGTTCTTGCTCAGGCTCTTGCTCACGTTCATGCTCAAGCTCTTGCTCAGGTTCTTGCTCAGGTTCATGCTCAAGCTCTTGCTCAGGCTCTTGCTCAGGTTCTTGCTCAGGTTCATGCTCAAGCTCTTGCTCACGCTCCTGCTCAGGCTCTTGCTCACGTTCCCGCTCAGGCACTTGCTCACCACCAGCAGTGTCCTTCTCCGCGTGTCTGTCCTCGCGTGGCCGCCCCGACCAAAGCCGAGAGTTTCAATGCCGCGAACCTCCAGTGAAACCCGACGTCAGCTCCTGGTCGAGGCCGTCCCCAGGTATTGCCAGTTTTGTCACAGCAAAGTAGAACAGAGCAATTTCAATGACCATTTTGCACGGTTCAATTTTTGGCGCATGAGAGCCGCTGGCACGCTTGTTTTTGCGACCACACGATTTTTTTGCAGCATTATTTGCACATCTGAGTGCACATGGACAGCCGTGAATTTGCCATATCTGTGACAAGTCAATCCCAGCAATTGAAATGAGGCACTCGTTGCCCCCCGCGGGGATCTCGACTGACGTCACCGATCCTCTTTTTGCCAACAAATTTCGCAGTTTTATGCTCATGAATCCATCCATCCCATCCACAGGGTGTCTAAGCTTACACGGTTGTAAAACTGCGACAACTAAATCAGTAGTCGGATTCTTCTACTGCTGCAACTGCTTCTCATGAGGAGCGGCAACTTTTTTACACTGGCATAAAGATGAGAAGAATCCGCCAATAAAAGTGGCGCAGATAAAAAAAAACCGCTGGAATATTACGAGTTTGCGTGGGATGTGGGATAGAAGGAGCAGCCAGTATTAATAAAGTTAGTCAGTGGCTGGAGACAGGAACTTCTATAATAAAGGCATCCGGTTGCAATTCCAGTGAGGAATTTCAGCATTTTTTTCTCCTCTCGCCACGAAGAAAAATATTTGTCCGCCGCTGCTTGTGTACTATTGTTGCACGAGGCAGAAAGTATCAAGGCTGTTGCATAAATCCCGGGGGTTTTTCCTTAAAAATGGCAGTTAGGGGGAGGGGGGGGGCTGTGGCAATTCTCTGGAGGGCGTCATAAAGCGTTTGCAGATTCCCCGCTGATAACAGGGTGTCCATTACGCCGAATGTGCAGTACTGTAGTCACACCGTAATGCTGGAGCTGGATGGTGGGCCTTCCTCAGGCCTATGGGGCCGCGTTGCCTGCCAGAGGTGTGCACGGTGATGGAGAGAGAGCAGAGTAATTATCCGACGCAGCCTGAACGACTCTTCCACCCGTGATTTAGCGTGATACCCACAACCATCTGAGCACATTTAAGTGCCTGCTCGGGCCTCACCCACGTGTGAGGCCCCGCGTTCACCTGCGGCAAAGTCCGCCCGAGTGTAAACGCTCCCTCACATCAGGCCTGACTCAGCGCCATGCTGAAAAAGGAGTCCAGATTTTCGAGTCTATCGATCGATACTCGACAGCATCGCCACCCAAAAAGTATCGACTAGAGGCAGTACTCGATACTTGACAGCAGGAGAGAGGAATGCACTGCAAACTGGTTGCACTTCAAGTTTCCAGCTGGCTTTGATTTTTCAACTACAGTGCGACTCAGAATTACTGTGAAAAGCTCCCATAGGTATTTCCTCATCGGTGCAGTCGCGTAGGTAGAGAAGAAACGTGGAACATTCAGAAAGGAGATGAGTATCATTTTGCGAGGACCGCCGATACTCGCTATTCGAGGCGAGCCGATCCTCCGATGCTGACATAGCATCCTACAGGAAGACCACAAAATGACTTCACTTCTGAGTCACCCGGTGCCAGACGCAGAAGACCGCAGACAATTAGCGAATTCACAGGTAGCCAGAAAATTGGCACACGCCGCAAATCAATCAAGTCACGCCAAATAAATTAACTTCTTCAGGGGGAGACGAAAAAAAATGTTCCAGAAGATGGGAGAGGAAAAAGCGCACGGGTGTAGCGGGGTCTAATGGCTGAGATCGCCCCCTTGGTTAGATCGTATCTCGGACGCGCGCTACAGGGTGATTCATGGCGCGGAGGCAACGTAATCACAGGCTTTATTAGCATTCTTCGCGCGCGCGTAAAAGAACATTGTCCGACAACTAATGGACACTCACACGCCTCCCCCCCCCCCTCATCGTCGTCGTCGTCATCGTCGTCGTCGTCCTCACCCTCGCCCTCGGCCTCGGCCTCGCCCAGGTGTGTGTCGATGCAGGTGGATGGGTGGCTACAAGACCAACTGTATGATTTATGACTTATTGTGACTTGGAAACGGCTACTCCAGTCATCCAGCACTGATGCAGTGCAGTTAGCAATGCACGTCACTAATGCACTGCACAACTAGGGCTGTAATCGAGTTGTCAGCCTCGAGCCGAACGTTTCCGAGGTACAGTTCGATCGAGTCGAGCTTGCTTCTCCCCTTGCTTTGGCTTTGGGAGGACTTCAGGAAGCTTCAACCAGGGCGGTCGTCGTCAGCTTTTAGAACAAACAAAAATCGAAGAACATCCCTAGCTCAGAAGTGCTCTCTTCAAGTCTTGCCTGTTTGATGTTAGTAGAATTCGAGCTGTGTCGAATGTGACTCGATTAGATTCGGTTTTTGCGGCCAATCGAGCCGAGTTGCACTTTACTTCGTTGCTACACGATGGAAACGAGTAGGAATTGGATAATTTTGAGTTGCCTCGGCGATTGGAGCCGGCTCGCTTTACATCACTAGTCCAAGTGTTACGGTTTTCTCACTTGATCTTCTCACTGCGATTTGGCATATTTGCTTCGATTCTTTGGTTCAGTCCTGCTACTGACCAAATTTGGCCTGAAGAAAACCAACTGCTGATCCCGCCCGTGTGCGACTGCACCCTGTCCATTTAGGGCAGCAAGAGGTGGGAAAGAAGCAGTGCTGTACCTAAATCAATCAATGCCAGTCAAGCAAACTATACTTTCCATTTTAAGCGTACGCTGCAAGAGACATGACTTTCCAGGCTCGCGACTTCGCTCCTCTGGTCGCACTGCTGAAAGCTCTTGACCTTGAACTGGACCTCCGAGACCAGCTTCTGTTGCTCATGTGAATGACAGGATCCTCTATAATCCAATCAATCCCTGCTCCAAAGGATTTCCTAGGCCAAAAGACTCCTTTGGTCCGACTGCGCCACATGTGCACATGCGTGGATCTCGACTGGGATCTGCCCTGTCCTCCCCCAGGCCCTCACTCCCTCACTCCCTCCGCGCGAGTCCCCTTTTTTTTGCCTCACACTGTAGCTTCATCAGAGGTTGTTCTCCTCCTCCAAAGAACGTCTGTTTTGGTCATGTGTTTGTCTGCTGTCCTCGTCATAATCATGTTCTTCTTCTTCATTAGGCCCTGGAGCAGCCTCGAGACTGCCGGAAGTCTCCTAAAAAAAGGAGTCAGCAGCAATCCGAATCTCCTAATGAGCACTTTGGCTTCCCAGATCAATTCAGCAGATAAGATTAAATCCAATTGTTTGGCAGCTCTTTGGAGTGCCGCGAACTCCTTAGGCCCGGGAAACATTTATCACACTCATGGTTTTATTAGGGATCCCAAGTAGCCTTAGGATCGACAATGGAGCCGTTGTTGGTCCCGCTGGAATCTTCGTTGGTGCACACATGTTTGCTGCTGAATGTGCGCAACACATGTGCAGGGGTCAGTCTCAGGTGTGCGTTCGGAGACCCAACAGGTCACAGGTGCGACAACAATCTTTCCAGCCTTATTTATTTCCGACGTCGTTCAACAAAGAGAAAAATAATTTGCGTCACTGCGGTGCAACGTGAGTCATAAAGGATGTGAGAGGCCCCATCTATTATTACTGGTATAGAGTCACACATTAGAGAGAAACAAGGGGAGTGCCAGGGGGAGGGAGGGGGG
>JAAUXU010176592.1_pt1 | contig 12178 bp, 8 predicted proteins | sample 7278151 | NCBI WGS metagenome assembly JAAUXU01 (sample SAMN14350113, study PRJNA611818) | marine sediment metagenome | isolation source: surface marine sediment (1.8m) | place: French Polynesia: Moorea | collected 2018-08 | reverse complement strand
TGGCAGTGGCAGCCTCAGGTGTGGCATCAGTGCCTAAAATTGGCCACTCAGACACCAGATTGAGTTGATCTTTGTGGCTGCCCATTTTGCTGCTCCACCACTCAAAGAGCACCATTTTCCACCTCCTTCGGGGGGGGATTCCTCATGAAAGTTTCAGGGGGGGTCGCATCAATTTTATTTTGGGCCATGAAATTGTTGTAACACAAGTGACAAAAGACGTGCATGTGATGCAAAACCTTGCGTGCGGGTGCGATCGCTCGAATCACTAGGTTTTGTGAGAGCAAAGGAACAACAAACTAGTGATGGAATCGAGCCTCGAGCTCCGAGCTTCGAGCCCGGCTTCTTACTTCTCTGGAACGAAGGAAGAACAGACGAAAGACGAGTCCGAATGTGAGATTTTGGGCGAATAGCGCGCTCGGGGTGCAGATGGAGGCGTCCCTCCGGGATCTCGGGGGAAGTTACAAAAGTCAAGTTTCATATTTCTCTTTTTAGATTCATCTATGAAAATGGGACAAAAAGGTGGCCCCAAACATGTGGGGTAAGATGAGCCCTAATCCGGAATGAGGTTCACAAATGTAACATATCCGGTTGGTACTGAAGGTCCACCACCGATGCTCATTAGTTTGGAAGTCAAACGCTCAAGTTCGCACTTTGCTTCCGTTAAATGTTGGGACTATAGTCTCAGGTTATTAGGGCACGACAGAGCGAGCTGCACTTTGAGTCCCTGGACCATTGCTGAAGAGGATCCAGGTGCTGTTCGTGAAGCACCTCAGAGCGAAAGAAAACACGTTAGCACGCAAAGTGGCAACTCTGCCTCGACGAAAAATGACGCACTGTTGGTCTCTCTATAGGAAGGATGACCCTAACACCTGCGACTCACCGCACCCTAGAGGCTCCGTGACTCTGTAGGTTGATCAAGCACCACTGATCTGGACAAAGGCAAATTGACCAAGAAGGGAGACCCAATCGAGGTCAATTGTTGCCCGTGCAATGAACCGGAAAGCTAAATAGGCTGACAAGAAAAGGGGGAAATTTTAGGTTATCCAAAAATATTCTTACCAACTTTTACTATCGTGGGCCTCCACACATTCTTGCAATTTTACTCATCACCTAAAAATGACATATTTGCATCAAGTATGATCTAAACTAAAACGAAATGAGCCTAACAATATTCACGGTACGTGAAGTGGGACTGCCTTTCCTGAGGAGGCCCCGAGGATGATGAGGTGAGCAAGGAGGACACCATCAGCAAGGTGGGCAACACCTATAAGGCAGACATCAGCGGGGAGAGCATCATTTGAGGGGAAAGAAGGCCTGCTTCATTGCTCTCCCGGACATTTAGGCGAAAAACACAGAATCGTGAAACAATAGCTGTCTCAACGTTATTGTGCCTGAATTTCATACCTAAAATCCCGCTTCCTGCTCATACATGAAGGCTTTATTGAAGAGAAACTTTCGTAATGATACCAATAAAATTGCTCTTTGAGCTGTAAGGACCAACTTCACGGGCGCCAACTTTGTTCTCCCTCTTTTTAGCAAAAAAAGAGGCTCCTGCCAAGAAGGCCTTTCTGAGTCTGACCAAGACGAGCTTGTGCAAGGACTGGGCCCAAATGCATCACGAGCTGCTGTCTCAACGTTGGCCTCGAGAAAGTAGTGAACTTTTTGCGACTGCACTCACATTGGGACCATGAGCACAACTTGGCTCGTTGAGGAGCTGACAGAAGAGAATGAGACAATGTGTTGCACGTGGGGGGCCTCTAGAGCCTAGGCCTTTTATCCTTTAAAAAGGCTGTCACTTTTGTGTGGGTGGGAAGTTTTTCTCAGCAGTGACTGCCTCATACACATATCCAGTCAGCCGGATTTCAGTCGTCCACACTAGTACGAAACGACGCTTATTTATGTGGCAGCTCAAATGGAGGAACAAAGCACCTAAATAACTAGTCTTAGCTAGAACAAGAAAGCACGCATTTAGACACGCTTCAGCACAGTTTGTCTAGCAGTTGTTACCCCGTCCATTTCGGTGCACCCTTGGCGTCATTTCATCTCCTGTGCTCAAGCCTGGACGATGTCAATGCCATCCTATTTGATAGCTTCACTGTGAAGCACCCAAACTTGAACTGCTCAGCATGAGCTGATGTGATCAGCCCTAGTATGGGAGAGCAACTGCCGATAGAAGGTAAGGCTGAAGTGAGTTTCAATTTGGGGGGGGGGGGGGAATTGCACGAGGCCACTGCAGCCACCTGCGAGTACTTGGAGCAGTCGCGCCACGTCCAGAGGGTGAGAGGGTGTGGGGCCATCAAGACGTTGAAACTCGAGACACTCACGTCGACGATGAAGCACACAAACACAATCAAACTATTGTAAGTGATCGAGGAATTTTGCATTTTTAGAAAAAAACAACAACCTGAGAATGCAGTTAGGCCAGGTCTCACGAGACGTCTCACCGGTCAACGCTCGAACAGAGAATCACACAATTATTTGCTGCTCAGGCTAAAATGAGTCGATTTCGGTATAACGAAGGCTTGCAATTGTCTCTAATGGGCAATATATACGATATATACACGCTTTGGTAAAAAGGGTCATATGGAAAGAATAGGTTCAGCATTGTCTGTCCTCCCCCTCAACTAAAAGTTGGTGCTGCAGTTACTGCTTCACCAGGTCCACCTCCGAGTACTTCATGTGGTCTGTCCCAGATGGCCACCACTGTGGCATCGGGCTCCAAAAGGACTTGGGAAACCTTTTTGGGGGAACTAATATTTTTATAGTATTATTAGTATTTCAATGTAAGGTCATAAAATCAAAGCACCCTAATATTTCACCTCAGAAAAAGTGTACTACAGCCATTTTTTTCTGCAGCGGCACATTTCGTAATATGTGGTATACGTACATTTGGTTCATACGTGAGGTGCTCGAGATTGAACCTTAATCCGTCTGAACTATTCAATACACCAGAATATGAAGACTGTGCGTTGTTCCCAATGCATCGATATATAGAGACCAAATACTATCTATATGTTAAATGCCCTATTAGTTGTCACGATGCTCATCCTCAAGATTGCTTGATACGTTACAAAGTTTCAAGTGGCACTGTTGATTCAGCATCTTCGAGTGTTCTCTTTTACTGGTGTCGATGCCCTCTGAGTAGCGGCCCATCCGGCCCATGGACCTCCGGGCCTCCCCCACAACAAAATCTGCTGCTTCTCTCAGCATAGCGTCCAATGCGTTTTGTACGATGTCACGATAAACTTTTGGAAATCGCTTTAGTCGATATCGACACGATGTGTCGCACATGCCTACAAAACATTCTGTACTAACTGCACTTCTAAGAGCAATGCATTTACTCACACGTAGTATGCACATGAAGCCAGACTGTCAATACGCTGTCCAATACCAAGTATCGTACGTTCTCCTCTTGGGTGCGACGTCCCACGCATGCGCCAGACGCACGGCAAGACGCACTGACGCGAGGACTGCTTGAGTGGCAAATTAATATGCTCTTGTTCTTCATTCGCAGACCCCGAGAGCATTGAGCATAGGCATTACTTTCCCCCCTCAGGTCTCGCTTACTTTCCGCCGCGGCGGCCGTTCGTGTCTCTCCAGGCCGTCCTCGCCTGATCCCTCGTCCACGTCGTCGTTGTCGGCGATGCCGCCCTTGCTGAGGCCGACGGCACCTGGGGATTCGGCGGCCAGCTCCACCGGCATGAGCAACTCTCGACGGCGGCGGGTGGAGGATCGCTTGGCCATACTTTTCATGGGCATCGTGGCAGTCTACTTGTGTTGCCACTTGCCCAGAATCCTGCTCAACTTCTACGAGATACTGGTCATAGAAAAGGTACTGCCTGTCAATACAGTCAATGTGTAGGTCATGTCAATGTGTAGGTCATGTCAATGCGTCGTTTCGTCTTGTTTCAGGCCATGAAATGCATTAGGGAAAAAAAAGTGGGATTCGCGCCTTGGGCGATGGTGCTGACCTCAGTGAGCCACCTGCTCCTCGTCACCAACAGCTCCATCAACATCCTCATTTATTCGCTCTTCAACTCGCAGTTCCGCAAAGCAGCCGCCAATTTGTTTGACGAGTGCTGCTGCTGCTGTTTTGATGGAGACGGTAAACCCGCCCGACGCCGACGCCGACGTCGCCATCTCGCAGCAAGCGCGGTGGGAGCAATCAGCAGTAGCGGGGTCATCAGCTCGTCCAGCGTTGAAGGCGGCGGCGGCGGTGGTGGTGTGGGCGGCGGCGGCGGCAACTTGGTTCGCTGCTGCACACCCGGCCGCGGCGGGAGGCGAAAGCCGCGGCTCAAGTCGACCGTGGTGAAGTCGCCGCCGCCGGAGCTGCAGGTGGAGCTCACTCAAGCTGAGGTGTGTCACTTGAGGCAACCCCACCAAGCCATTGAGTTGACGGAAGGGATGTCGTCGTTGCGTGCCCCCTCCACGCAGAACAGCGTCACCAACGGGGTCTCCAACACGTGTGCAAAGGATGCCCAACAAAATAACGACATCAACGAGAATGAGAAGAGCGAGAACGATATTCAAACTGTAAACAAGCTATGTTTCTCCACATCTGTGTAGTCAGGGAGAAAATGAGTGAATGCGAAGTCACTGGGGCTCGTAACACGGATTAATTTTTGGAGATGTTGCTTACCAATCAACCTTTGCCTGGACTCAACGAAAGTGAACGACTTTAGTATAGTAGATGTACATGGACACACCTAACATCGGTCCCTTTCAGTCAATGTTTGAGGGTGGCCTTGAACTGACGATTTGCAGGGCACATTCTAGGTTTTCTCATAAGGGGTTGACCCCTTCTGTGCATTAGCTTTTTGGGGCAGGATTATATAGTCGAAATCGGCTGCTCTGCAAAGTGCGAACCCCTGCGCATGCGTACAAGGGCGAACTGCACTTCCCACTTGAAGTGAATCTGCTGGAAACAACGATTCATAGTTTTGCCTCCAAAACGTCACGAATAGAAAGTTTGTGGAATTTATGAAGAACTCGTACGAATTTTCGCTTTCATATCTTTAGGGGACAATTTAAAGCATTACCTGAGTCTGAATTGGGACCTTCGTAACTGGTTGTTTTGAAGCCACCAACTGCATTTCAATTTATGGAGAAGCTGAACGCAGACATGCAGAACTTCACTGGTATCAAAATTAAGTCACTTGGAAAGGTATTATTAAAGAGACATTTTCAAGGGTTGCAACCTTTCCTTTGAAAGTTGCTAGAGCACGTGAGATGATCAGGACAGAAAGGTTAATGCAGTGCAACTGATTCACCATCTCCTCCTTCCATTTAGGTAGCAGATGTTTACTAAATGTTTTTTTTTATTCCTTGCCTACTGTCATGATGAAGTACTTTTCTGCTCAAAGCTCTGTCATGGACTTTGTACTCCATAAAGCTTCCTTTCCACCCACTTCACTTCAAGCACTCACCGTGAAGCTACGCAATGATTCGTTTTAGGCCAGATCACGCTCACCCTGTACATGGAGAGACTCACCTTCAGACTGCCACTCCCGGACTGCGGCCTGCCGCTCTCGATCGCCAAGCTGCAGTCGTCATTTGTTCCTTTTGGGTCTCTGCTGCCACAATCAAAAGATGTTGAATTTTCCTTTTTTACGCGGGCAAGGGCGAGCATGCAACGAAAGTCAAGGGTTACGACAATACTGTACTTGAAGTCTTGCTCACTCAATCAGTTCCGGGAATAATCACTTAATGATCAATTAGGAGAAGCGATTAATCATTGGCTAATTAATCATGTGCCAGCCCTCGTAGACACGTAGTCGACAATATGTTTATGATGTAAAAAAAAAGGCGCCTCTCTTGGCGCACCGTAGGAGTCTAAAGTTGCAGAGGTGTATTTCATGCTTGACGGGCTCGGTTATGCGCTATACACAAAGTTTCACCTACATACGTGCGTTTCACATTAAGCAGCGATGTTGGCAAAGTCTGTTCCTCCTACAGTTTTCCGCCGAAAGTTGTTGCGTGGCCTGACACAAACAGCCAGCCAAAAATACCGAAGTCACGTTAACACTGCTGCTGCCTTTGATGCATGGGTTTGGCTCAGACATAAATAGCTCTATTGAAGTTCTTCAATAGTGGCAAATTAATCCACAACAGTGAAGAATTCAAGACATTTCAGTCAGTGCCAGTGCCATGGACGAACGTGCAGGCGGGAGATGCTGTGCAGAAGGACAGACAAACCCAGAATTAATCATTTAGAGATAGTAAATACAACAGCGCTGAACGGTCCTTTGCTGCTCGTCAAACAGTCTGGGGACCCGCTGAAGCTCATCTAAACTTGGCATCAACATGGATGAGTGCACATGTATTTTCGTTGTCGTGGACGCAGTCAGACTTTTCACTGAGAATCCGTGCAGGTGCTCAGGTTTGGGAAATTAGTTTAGATGAGGTCAACTTAGTTTAGGGTAGGACAAGTTGGGCTCAGCACCTCTTGACCATCGGGGAAGGCGTTGGAAGTCTCACCATGACCAAGACAGGAGATGCACAATCACCTATTTCGACACGCAGCTCATTTACCTGGGGGTCCACGTCTAATTGTGCACTGTCGGACCACATTGCATGGTTCATGGGTGGCCATTTACAGTTCAACCCTTCCACTATTTTGGCGGATGAAGACTCTGCTGTGACGCATCCACTGACGCCCTCCTCATGAAGCAAGCCGTCGTTGGGGCTGACGTCATAACAGAAATGACGCTTTTGTCCGTAACGACTTCCTTTGTTGCTATCAGAGATTTGCAATTTGATGTGGACTCCTCAGTGTGTTGATGTCCTCTAGACCCACCTGGGAGCTAATTCTGATGAGCAATAAAAATGGTCTCCCTTACAAGGAAATCATTCCTATAAAATATCTTGGCAAACCTGTCTGTCACGTGTGGAAAATGGGCTTCCATCTTCGTGATCAGGAAGCAGAAAATCAACGTTGCCTCCAGCTGAAGCGCGCTAATCTACACCATGGTTTCACTCACCATGACTAGCGCATGTAAGTAATAGGACGGGCTTGGTGGAGGCGACGTTTCTACGTATTACGACGTCGGCCAAAATGACGTCTTAATGCGGAGCGCGTCAATGGCTGCGCTGTCAAGAGGCTTCTGCTGTGTCCTTGGAGGACGAATCGAGCTTCGACTGGAGATGAGTCCTCTCCGGGTGAAATTTGGCACCCGAGGAACTCACGCGTGCGCACAAAAACTCCTCAGGGTGCCATGAGGAGCGACCGACTGCGGATGCTGCACACGAGCGCGGAATTTTGATCAAGTCATTTTGGCTGCGGACAAAGAAATTCCCCAGCTCAGGTAGCCTTTCAGCCAGGCGATTTTCCCCCATTATGTGCGAAAAAAAAAAAAAGAAGTTGCCCTGGCAAAAACACTCGCTGCGCATCTGACGTCGTGGCTGGCAGAGGCCACTTGGAAGGCGGGCGCCTGCCCCGGCCAGGCGTACTTCACGCACACCGTGGCCGTGGTGGCGCGGAACTCAGTCATGCTGTGAGGGACTCGCCTTTGTGATGGATTCGCACCTTCTGGCGGAAAATGGAGTTCCTTGACTAGCCAGTTCTCTCCATTTGAATATGCCTCTGTGGATGACCATGAGAAGATACTTTTTGCACGGACCCGCACAGGTTTTACTCAAGGATACTTTTATTCGCTGACGCAACCAAACTCGTTTTCCTCCTCTTCCCGGAATTTCGATCGCCTTCGTCCGAAATCTGTGTGCTAGATGAGGTCATGGCATACGTGCATACGGCTCTGCTGCTTGGCAATGCTTCAGTGCAGATATCGCTGGACTCCAAGACAAAGTGAAAAGACACTCGCGTGCTCCGCCTTCGCCAACATTCTGTTTGAACTCTCTTCATACATAATAGGAGCGTCCTACTTACTCACGTACAAACAAGGGATCGACGAAAAGAAATTTTTGACTTTCCTGAAAAAAGACGACGACGACTCAAAGGACTGGTTTTCTTTGGCTCGAAATTCAAGGACCTTGTGTGTGTGCGTGCGCGCGCGCGTGTTGCGCACACATGTTAGCGAGTAACGAATAAGGGATCAAGCGCCTCTTTTTCTTACGGCTCCGGACTACCTGAGGGGGGGGGGGAGACCTTACAGTAACTGTGTCCATACTGTGTGAGTCAAACAAAGCGCGCACTCTTCCTCTGACGAGAGGCAGTCTTGGCCGGGCATCTTCTTATTCCCTCCCACCTTCCTCCCCCTGTCCCTGGTCGTGGCCTTGACCACCTGGTCATTGCACCCTGGCTTGCTGGCGCTGACCTCCCCGTCTCCATTCCCATGTACTACTTCTGACTGCTCCCGCCGTCCGGCGCGTACTATGGCCAGGACAGGTAAGCTGGAGTAATGAGGGCAGAGACCAAGGCCGCGTCGACACGAGCGGATCTCCTTATGCTGACACCCTGTAAGAATCGATCCATTAGCACCGAGATGCCGAAAAAAAGTTTAAGGCGCACTTTGGCCAGCACCAAAAGAACAAAGTTAACAAGGAAAGGTTAATAGGAGATGTCTGAAGGCTGGCAAAACGATGCATCTCAGCAAGCAAGCCAAGAATTCTGGGAAGGCTGCGCATGAGCAGCTTTTTTGCAGCGTGAACGAGGAAAAAATTCTCTAACGTAATTGCGTGAGAAGACAAAAATGCACCTACTGAAGCCATCTCGATGATTTAATGATGGCAGCAGGAAAATGAATGGCTTCAGGGTCAAGATGAACAACCAAAGAAAAAGATTGTTGGATGACGCCAGGACAGACTCATCCTTGCATCTGGTTCTATCCTGAGAAGCGCAAGTCTTCTCCACGACTTCCCCAGGAACGCAATTGCTGCTCCTTCAAGAAGAGAGAGAGAAAAAAAAAGATTTCTCGTACTAGGTACAGGGTGTCTCGAAAGTTCCTCCTTCGTGAGTGTGACTCTTAATACGACACTTTAATAGGCAAACTTCTTTGGGTCGGAACATCCTTTTTTGGCCCTCACGACCACGCAGATTCTGTCTCGAACGCTGTGGGGAATCTGAGCAGAAGTTGAGTCCTGTGGTCTTGAAAAGGGTCCTCTTCAGTCCATCAAGCATTGTTGGCGCCCCAACTTTGTCAACCTTTGTTTGCAGAATGGACCACAAAGTCTTGGCAACGTTGATGAGTTCGGTGTTTCGATCCTGGATCCTCCGGAAAAATGGGAAGTTGCCTTCAACAAAGCTTGGTGGTGCATGGGCAATTTGAACACCGACAGACAGCTGTTGCCAAGTCAATGGGATGCCAGCTGTGCTGTTCCACAAAACGTTTTCTCTGCTGTTCTCCTTGCTCAGGCTCAGGTCTTGCTGACTGTTGCATCCCAAAGGCTTTCGGGCAGCGACAACAGATGGATCATGTGTCCAACCACTATCATTCTAGGGTGCTTCTGGTCAGGTAGATGCTGTTGTTCCAGTTCCCGTTTTGGTGCTTCTGGACCGGGCTCAGTCTAGACTCTTGCTCGGAAAAAGTTTGTTTGTCGATGTCCCTTGAAGAGAGACATGCCCAAGTTGTCTGTCCTTGCAGGACCCCAACCTCCGCTGAAATCATCCTGGCCAAGGTTCACGAGTCGTGGGCCTTCTCCCGATTTGCAACAATAATTCTTGCCACTTGAGATGAGGTAAAGCGTGACCAGGCCTCGTCTCATGAGTCAGGCCCTCATCAAGTGTGAGTACAGCTACCAAGTGTTGAGAGTTCTCCTCGTCCAGAGTCTTGGCCACCTTCCCCTGATGGGATCCAGCCCCGAGTTTGCCTACTGCAGCTCACTCAGTTGGTGGTGACGAGGCAGTTCTTGACGTCGACGTCGTCAGACAGTCGGGGTTGCCAGAACGTTCGCTTCCACAGCTGGCCAGAACTGAATTCTAATACACTCTCATTCACATACAGCAGCAGGCACTCATGAACTTTGAGTACCTTACCTGATATGGAATTGTCAAGTGAAACAGCTCGTTTCTCCAGCAGCACTTATGACTCAATTTTCTGCTTTAGAGAGTGGGGAAAAAGTTTTAGGACACCCCGTAGGTTGAACAGACCGACGAAATGTCTAACTCTTTTCGCGTCCTAATTGGAAGATGTGACAGATATGAAGACAAGAGTAGAAAGAAGGACAAGAGCATCAAGAAGAGACAAAGGGGCAGTTGGACAAGGAGGAGAAGATGGAGAAGATGGAGGAGAAGGAGCAGCTGCTGCTATGAATGCGCCTGCGAGGGCGAGGTTTTCTCTCCGCACTTGTTGCCCAAAGTCCTGACGCAATCAAAGAGAGACATTTTTTGTCCAGTGCATCCACACTCCATGGTTTCTGTCTTCAGACACCCTTGATCGTCAGCTTCACATATGACACAGCTATAATCGGATGGGAACAACCCTTTTTCTTCAACTGACCTATATTCTTTCACCAAATCTCACCGATTTTCGTCTGTTTTCCCACTGTTCTTGCCGTGGGCCAGCCTTGCGTTACACGGGCTCAAAAGGGAACATTCAGGGTCTGATTTGGACTGTGAAAACAAGTCGATGACAGAAGGATAATCAAATGTTTGACCAGAAGTGACTAGTTATTCTAAACACGCAAAATTTAAGTGAGTCTTGAACACTTCTTCTTTTTCAAAAGTTCTTCGTGAAGAAAAATGTTCAAGGTTGACTGGAGAATCAGTGAAATTTGCTCGTGAGAAGAATTTTACTTTATTTTTCGTTAAACAAATTATCTTTTTCTTTTTTTTGCTTGCTGTTTCCTCTGGGCCCCCAAACAAAGATGTCTTTGCCTGATGCATGGAGGACAAAGGACAGTTGTCTCCTCATCGCAACTTCAGCTGGTTCCTTGAGGTGATTTTGTCTGCTTTTGTCTCTGCACTGACTGAACTTTGCAAGCAGTTTTGAAGCGCAGAGATGTCTGAGACGAAAATCACCTAAAATGTCGACCCCACCTCTAATATTCGTGCATATGTAGTGTTACAGCAGGATTAAATACGACGCGCACAGGGTGTTATGAAAAGAGATAAGGCATCCGTCTGAATGAAAGTGCATTGTTCGGTTCGAGCAGGATGCGCTCCCTACAGTGGATTCTCGACATAACTATGAGGAAAGTTTATCGGTATATCGAGAATTATCGTTATAGCGAGTGCCAGCCGCGACATCAACAGAGACTCGGCCATCGGCCAGTCATGAGCTTATTCACTGCTCATGCGCATCGCTGTATGGGGGATCCACTGTACATCAAAACACATCATATGAGCACTACAACGTGGAGCCTTGTTGAAGGTCCCAGAGGAAATCTCTTTTTCCATTGAATATGCCAGGGGCTCATTCTAGTGGTTACGACGCAACTCCCCAATTTATCTTCTCCAAGAATCTCTCAGTGGCTGAGATCTCCTCTCAACGCACCTGGTGCAATAAGTGGAAAGTGACGAACTTTCAAGCAAAGTTAACGTACCCGGGAATATTGACTGGAAACACGTAATAAGCGCTCATTCTGCGGCAGTGTCAGGCGCACCTTTAAAAGACATTCATTGGCAATCGGAACTCTACATCAGCGCTTATGTCATCTTATTGACGACGTCCACATGCGCAGAACTACCCAAAACTTGCTTATTCAGACGACCAGCTTATGTTGGTGTACAGGGTGGCGCGCGCAGTATGCAAACACTCAGTCAAAAGTTATGACTGATCGAACGATCAGTCATAACTTTTGACTGCTGAGGCCTACAAAATGGTTCACCACACGATGAAAAAGCTGAGACTCGAACCATAAGGTTGATAAGACAATCCTAAAAGACATTTCCTACCAAAGTGATCTTTGTTTGCTTGAACTCACTGCTCGTGAATGTCGCCTGGCAACGTCAAAAGGTTTGGCTAAGGTCTGTCCGCTATGACTTTCACACCAAGTCTTTCCCATGATCATGATTGGATGCCCACTCAATCACCTTTGCAGGGTCGTAACTTTTGACTGGATCGAGCTACAGATGCGTGGCAACCCTGTATGGAAGGCTGAGCCTGTCCTCTGTAACCTAAGACAAGTCCTTGTTTTGCTCGAGAACCCCTCAGGTTCTCGCAATGTGGACATTTCCCAAGTGTTGCGTTTTACGCGCGCCGTCCTGTATCAATACCCAGATGTACTTTATCTTTATTTACCTGCGGATGTGTTGAACGTCGAATACGTAATGTTGTTTTTG
>JAAUXU010113335.1_pt1 | contig 12178 bp, 13 predicted proteins | sample 7278151 | NCBI WGS metagenome assembly JAAUXU01 (sample SAMN14350113, study PRJNA611818) | marine sediment metagenome | isolation source: surface marine sediment (1.8m) | place: French Polynesia: Moorea | collected 2018-08 | reverse complement strand
GTTAACAGTGCTCTGAGCTCTAATGACGAGTGAGTTAAATGGAGTCTCCAATGTGAGTGTCAGCAAATTTGCCTTTAATGTGAGTCAAATGGAGTCTGGACTGCCCAAGTTGGTCTGCAATGATGAGCGCTATTTGGGCGCCCCGAGGCTGATTGCTTGGACCCATAGGAGGTCGTCCAGCTTCCAGAGGCGAACAAGAAGTTGCAGAAGAAGACGAAAGTAATGAAAGGCCGGATCAAATTTTGCTTTCGTTTCCCCAGCCCCAATTCTGCTCCATATCATAATTGCGTCGTGCCCGGATCAAAGGGAACAAAGGATTCTTTTCTCTGTGGACCGGAGTGATTTCAAAACCCCGGAGAGACACTTTTTTCCCCCCGTCGGAGCCTCTCAAACGCGCAAATCAAGACTTTGATGAATGACGCTTCTGCAGCTTTTTGTGCTTTCAAGCGCAAAAAAAAGAGTAGCAAAAAGAGCCCGGAGAAAAAGCTCCTCAGCCACCACTCGAGGGAGTTTTCAGCGAGCGGTTTGTTTGACTCTGGAGAGGCTTCAAGCTCATAATCCTGGCGTCCCAACCCAATCTGGGGTCCACAGGCTGGACATTACTTGAAGCCTTCGACTGTTGCATATTCAAGCTCGCTTCTCCTGTTATGTAAACAAATAATAGCAGTATCCACTTCAGGCGCTAATAATAAGCAGGACATTATGTGGTGTCACCAATCTGGTGGACGTGAAAATTCGGTTTTTTTAATAAGTCGTACGCGTGGGAAGTGTTATAATGTTGTAATGTGCATGATATAATGTAATAAAATAGCACGAGAGGTCTACGGGTAATTTCTCGACCGGACAAAAGTTCAGTCAACTTTTTCAGTGCTGGAGAAGGTCTCTCCATATGATTGGCGGTTAAATTTTGCGCTGTCAATAAACTTCGGAGATCTGTCTTGAAGTGCCTATAGGAAATGCCCTCGGCCAGACAAAAGTTCAGCCCACCTTTTCTTGGTTGAGAATGTCTTCAATTCGAGGTGAAATTCTGTGTGTGCTGCTGAGCATTTTCTATTTTTTTTTTTACCATATGCAGTCTAGATTTGAGGTACAATACAATCCTTCCATACATGAATGAGTCGTGAACCAGAGAATATTTCCCTCCACCCTGTACTTTTCTGGCTGTGGCATTGGTCGCTTGGATTTGAAGTGTTGAAAGAGTTTTCTCCAAAACTTCCTCGCTCCGGCAACAACGACGTGCACAAGATGTGCCTGGGCACGTTCCGGCACCCGACAAACTTCCCCGTCCGTCCACCCTGTGCTCGACCTGCATCCTGATGCGGTAACTCGAGGCAGAGCAATGACACCAGTTTAGCAGCGGGACCCCTCACGATCGCCGCGGGGTTCGAAATCCGGCCTCAGATTCTTGTCTCCCCGTCTCTACAGGGTGTCCCGGGCCACGCCGCGCGCCTGCCGCCTCCGCCCGCCCGGAGGGCGCTTCTGAGACACCCCGTAAGCGCCAGGCCGAACTTCATGAAGACCTTTTTTTGCCTTACACGGATGGGATTTCACTTCTGACGCGGTAGAAAAATGCAGGTCGATCGTAAAAGCTCCTTCGTGACAATGGACCTAATGTGATTTCCCCGATCTTTTTTTACGATTCGAACGTGCCTCTAAGTGGATCGTGGCTGCTGCGGATCTCAGACATCAAATTGGAGGCTTTGAAGATTCCCCATTTTCTTTTTTTACTCCGAGGCCATTATTTGGAGCACACAAAACATGAGCCTGCGTCAAACTTGCACATTCACACTTTATCTCTTCTTTTTTTCGTGACTTTTTCGTGAACGACGAGATTTGACAGGAGTAAAATAAGCTGAGGGCTTCGTATCTCTGGGAATGAAGCAAAATATGATTACTTTTAGGTCTTTTATTACTGTTAAGCTTCACTCGCCAGCTCTCAAATAATTGGTAGTTGTCATGCAAGTTTGGGTGGTAATTTGAGTCGGAACCAAATTACATAATGACATCGTGGCATTGAATGATGCATCGATTACACAGTTCTACATTCTTATCACTGCTTTACTGTGTTTGGTGGTAATTTTCAGCTACGTCCACATTTCCTTAGATTTGTCAGCCACCATGATGACGATGATGAGTGGCTGTGACCCTTGCATTGAGTTGCAGAACCTCCTCCTGGGTGTCTTGCAGCAGTGGCAAAAAGGTCAGTCTGAGCTGAGTTGTTTGACGTCCTTGGCTTCATTTGGCCTTTTTCACCCCCTTTTCTTTCTGCCAGATCTCCTCGACCTCTGGCGTTTTTCCGCTTGACCTCTGCTCAAAAGATCTTTTTCACTTTTGGTCCATGATTTGAAAAATTTACGAGAACGCGTGCGACGACGAGCACGAGCCCAGATCTGACTGCAGATAGATGCTTGGGGTGAGGATGAGAAGCAGAAAATGATTTCTTTCACATCCAATTTCAGGGAAAGTTCCTCGCATCACAAAGGTTATCACGCTGCTCTTTTATAGAGCTCGTTCAATTTCACCCCCAGACACCCTGTGCCGGCCTCCCGGACGGGCGGGCGGGCAGGCCCACATATTAATGCGTGCACGATCGTCGTACAACGTACAGGGTGCCTCGACATCGTTCGGTACCGTCCTCCCCAACAACGTGGCGTGGATGCTTTCGGACTTGGTCAACAGCTGTAGCCTCGCCAACGCCAAAGCAGCCGGACAGCGAGGTCGAGGAGTGACTTGATGTGGTCCAACTTGATGAGGAGGGTATTTGGGCCTCGATGCCGGGGCAGGGTTGCCAGTAGAAACAGTCATAGCAGCTGCCTGGCAGACGACACATAAATTAAAACGTGGTGGGAAGTCTGCTCTCATACTTGGACGAAGGCCTGGAGTCCTCGGTGAGGTTGACACAGCTCCTCCCATTGGCGTGCTCAGGCTGTCGTTCAGGTCACTTGGTGTGAACTGGTTCATGAGGTCCATAATGATACATGAATGACATCAACTCCTGGGCCACCCTGTACTGCAAACAAGTTGTGACTGAAGTGGCGTGGTCACAACGACAGGCCCGATCTTTTTACAGGTGCCAGTCCCAGTTTGGCAACTCTACCTATCTGACAGGTTCACGAGATCTCCCCAAACTGAGGCCCACATGTAAAATTACCACATTTCACAAAGTGATGACGCGAATATTCTAGTGCTGACAGCGTGAGAGGCTCGAGGAGTCTCTTAAGAAAGAGGAACATCTTGAATTGAATAACATTAGTGATGCGGAGAAGGAAGGGGTGATATTGGCCGTTGACCCCGGTGCGCATGCATGGGCGCTGCAGGAGCTGAGAGTCGAATTATCGCGTCTTCAAGTGTCGCATATAAAAGAGTCTGTGATCATGGCACATTGTTGACGGTCGGGGGGTGTCAGGAAGTCGACCCCGCGCAAGGACCCCATCTCAACCCCCGCCTCGCACACATTAATTTCCATAATGCCCGGTGTCAAACCTGAGAGGTCTCTTCGCTTCCTGCAAGGCTGTCCCTATTTTGGACTAGTGATGTAGAGCGAGCCGGACTGAAATGGCGACTCGTTTACGGGCATTCCTAGGTCACTCAGTAGAAAGTGTGAATGACGAAATAATTTCATGAAGACAACATTGAGACACCCAAAGGTCAATTTGTGGCCTTCGTTGACCTTCGATGCAGCCTCAAACGAGGCTTCGGCAGACGTCGTCTCTAGTCAGAGGTCATTTCTGGTCCTTCGTGAATAAATATGATGATTTTGCTACGTTTGGTACTACCGTAAGATCCTAACCTAAGGCCAAATATAATATTGTCGCTGTAAAACAAAGTGTTGGTCTCAATTTTCGTGAAACTTTTGAAAAAACAGGGGGGGGGAGGGGAAATTGGTGTTTGCGTAGACAACATAACATATGTTTATGGACTTTGAATTCGATTTTTGACAAGACCAGTTTTTTTCCAAATCGCTTTATAGGCTGAAATGATTGCGGCGATTTTTGGAAAATTTCAAGCTTGTCAGATTTTCTTGCTGCCACGAAAACGATTTTCATGGAATAACGGTTAGAATTACTTCTTTGACGATGCAACTGAGCACATATTTTTTTGTTATATATAATATCCATGAAAGGATTTGGTCGATTTATCTTCAATTTTTCTTGTCTTCAATTTTCCAACTGCGTCGAAGCTGAGTGAAAAACTGGAAAAGTTATTTTAAAAAAATGCTGCTGTCAATTTCTTGCATGACAATCCTAACTAAATACAGAGACTTAAATAGTGCGAAGTAAGTGAGCATGCATGGAGAGAGTGGTGATTTTTCTCCATTCGGTTTGTATTCGGTTTTCTCTGAAAGTAAGAAAGAACCACTACTAAATAGCGCTGTTGGACGCCGGAACATATGTAAATTTTCTATATAAAGATCCAGAAAGAAAGGAAAGAAGGAAGGTTGAGCAGAATTGCACCTTCCTCCCCGAAATCTCAAACTGTGACGACTGAATGAGGCAGCCTGGCTTTATTACGCACTTTGCCCAGCTGCAAGTCCTCATTCTGCCTCTTCTTCTTCTTCACGCAGAAGAAGAAGCCTTTGAGGATGAAGACAGCATGAGTTTGAAGCGTCCTTTGTCCAATTATCACAAGGAGAAGGTGTCAGATTTGGCGTTTCAAGAAGAGCAAACAATGTAATCACGATTACAGCGGCAGCTGAGATGGCACAACCCGGTGTGAGCTACGGGGTGGGCCAGAAGGACGAACACCAGGGGCCTCAGGCCCAGCAAGGCCCAGTCAAAGGGAATTCGACGGTGTGACAACAGGCAAACTTATAACATGTTTCGAGAGCAACCAGATTCATGGGCTTGTGCCAGCCGGCAAACTTGGCACATAACACATGCTTCTTATGCTGCATCTTTAAAAACTATAATGACAAAGGTAAACTATAGTTTACCTTTGTCCCCAAAGTCCAGCATTGCTGTTGCAGTCGTCACTGAGTTTTGCGCCACCCTGTTTGTGTGCTTGCACATCAGTGTACCTGAGCACTGAACACCTATGGAAGAGACAATAGCATTTCCTGTTTCACCCCTCATCAATCTGCCTGACGTAGAAGGATGGTGCAAAAGCATTCGAAGGCTGAAGAACTCTTGGAAAAAAATATGCAAAGAAAATTTCTTCTTCTATAGTTGTTGTTCAGAACACTCGCATTTGACATCATCATCGTCGTTGCATTTTGAACGCGTGGGCTTCAGCAGCGTCCCGGTGATTGCACCGAGGGCGGCGAATTTGAAATTGGCAAAAAAATTCGCAAAATCTTGCCTGAGTCTCGATGGCGAAGGGCGTAATTGAGGCCCACAAACAGCTTGACAGTTTTTCCCTATTACCAACCCTCTAAATACAGTCAGAGCTTGAGCATTTGCTACATACATACGGACGGACACACCAGCCAGGTCAGCTTGGCGTCGTCGGGGGGGAAGTTGCCATAGTCAGAACTGTGGAGGAGAAGGGAAGCAATAGTACATTGTGTTAAAAACTAAACACTGTTTTTTAGTGCACACTTCTTTTTTTAGGCATAACTTCTGACTGGCTTGAGCTATGGAAGTGCTTGACCCCGTTATGGACAGCTAAGACTTTCCTCTAAAACCGAACTCATACGCACTTCTGCTCAAAATATGAATGAAAAATCACTTAACGACATCAAATTTCAGGTGCGAGCAATTGTTCACATAACCGGGTATAGAAGCATACATAACAGGGTCGTCACGACCCGAGTGCTGTAAAATGCAAGGGGGTGCGTGCAAAGGTCAGATAGGCATGTGTATTAATTTGTCTTTTTTAGTCATAGACTCAAATCCAGCCAATTCTCAGAGAATTCTAGTTAAAAAGTCCTCATTGGTTTTTTCATCCTTCTTTGCAAACTATGGAAAAAAACACCTCTAGAAGTAGCACGCTTTGATCAGACAACATCTCAGAAAATGTTTGGTACAAATAAAAGTATGGTGAGTGCACACACTCTAATCACTGAGTCATCTCGTGTAGGGGATCAACTGCCATGAAAGTATTTAGACACCTGTCTCTGGAGACTATGTTGATGAGGCTCACTTCCTCCTTCGGGCCGAGGCGGGCCGAGGCGGGCCGTGGCGGCTCAGCTCAGCTGGCAAAAAGTGTGCATTGGTCCACTGCTGACTTGGAGCAGCTGACTTCAGCCACATCCCTAGCTAGTATTTGTACTGGCAGTGCAACTTTTGCTCAAACCGGCTTTGCCGCACTCTGCCTCGAAGAGTGCTAAGTTCTCGTGCTGTGTTTAAAGTCATATTTGAAGTAATACTTTATCTTTCACAGAAAGCTCAGCGAGTGTGAAAGCAAAAAGTGCCAACTGCTACAGGTAAAGTGACTGTGCGAGGGAAGTAAAAGCTTCCCTGTGAAGCTTGCCAAGAGCTTCCCTTTCCTCCCCCTCAGAGTGCATGCGCACACGCACTTGTGCACACCCAGCAAGAACATGAACAGAGGCAGCTCCTTTTAAGTCGAGCTCTGACGCCAGCAAAATGTCTGTGAACGTCTCTGAGAAGCCGCATGGAGACCTCAACTTGAGCTCTGACTCCATCGAAAAGGCTCTGGCCTCAGTTGAGGAGGCACTCATGAGCATCAAGGAGGCCCTAGGCACTACCGACAACAGCGGCATCATCGAGGGCAATGGAGTCGATGCCTTCTATGACCAGGAAGATGAGATCAACTTCAAGCCCATGGCCAGGCTGTCCAACATCAGCACTGACAGCATTGGAAGTAGAGTCAACCAGAGAAGGACTGCAGCAGAAGAACAACTTCAGAAAGGCCAACAACAAGAAGGTAAGGGCAGCAACAATATCCTACTTTTAGATTAATTTTCAAACAAAACGTACTTTTTCAATCGAATGTTGTGTTATGCACTCGTTTGTTTCTGATGATCAGCTGTTTGTTTGAAAGATGAGGTCTGGGATTTTTGTTGATTTTCTTACTTTTGCATCATATCAAGACTGCTGAAATCGGATGGAAAGTGAATAGAAAATCATTAAGTGCTTTTGAAGTTTATCATTTGCAGTCACTTACTCGATAACGAAATGCAACCATTATTGATGCACTGAATGGTGGTGAGAGAGGAGAATCCATACAAGTGCCATGTCTAAAATTCAGCCAATGTCACATGAGAACTTACAGGTTGACTCAAAAAAGTTATCCAGTTTAAAAACTTCGCCATGCTACGACACAAGATAGAATCTTAAAACTACAATGGAACACCACACATCTCATCAAAGCCCAACGTAGTGCAATTTTTACAGGTTCAGTCTGTGCTTATTTTTACCACTCCCATCATGAAGAACCTTGAAAATTTAGTCTGAAACACTGCAGATGATATCTTATTCATGTCAACATTGTTGTGCAGAATTTGGTCACGAGCAGCGTGTTGATCAACATCACTGATGACTTCATTGTGGCTTTGTTGCTGAAAGCACTTCACAAGTTGTTGCCACTTTGGTGTCATGCGGAAGAGGCAGACACATTAGTTTGAGGAATTTACTCCCAATGATAAAGCTCCAAAAACAGCTAAGAGGCCCAGGGCAGCAGCAGACACAGGGTGTATCTGAAATGAAGTTGTCATAACGACTCATTAAGTGTATCTTTCTTGGTGACTTAAAGATGAAAATAGAAAAAGGCTACATCACAGAATGGAATTGCCACATCAAGCTCATCTAAGTACAGGGTGAGATTTGGTTCTATAGTTGAGCTTTAAGGCTATATCTCTTGTGCTAAGTTGATGAGGCTTAAACCTTTTATTTTGCCCCTCTTGCTTTTCCCCTCTAGATATCTACTCAGTTGGAGACGTGAGTCACGCAGCAGTTGCAAATGTCGCAGAGGAGCACATCTACGATGGGCTCGTGGACAAGGACACGAAGGAGGAGTCCGTGGACAAGGACACGAAGGAGGAGTCCGTGGAAAAGGACACAAAGGAGGAGTCCGTGGACAAGAGAGAGGCAGAAGAGTCCAAGGGTGGCGTCTGGGGACGAGGTGATGTCGAGCTAGTCAGTAATGCTGAGGCTGTCAGTCCAATGGAAAGAACCAGTGATAAGGACTTGTTGATGCCCAAATCCACATTTGAGCTCACCAAAAGCAGTGCCCACGAGATGGTGTCAGGAGCTGAAACTGTCGAGATGAATGAGGAGCATCAGGGCAAAGATGCAGGGAAGAGCAGCAACAATGTGGACGACTTCATCACCGAGGATGATACAGAAGAAGACTCAAACGATGACACTGAAGAGAGAGACATGAAAGAGGTTAAAAAAACGCACCAAGGCAATAAAGGCAAGGATGTGACTGAGAGCAAAACATGTCCAAGACCTTCAAGCACATCATCATCACCACCACCTGAACAGGATTCAGGAATGTCGCAGTCTTTGACCAATCGCAGGGATCCCGCACGCAACGTGTCTCGAGCCAGCTCAGGCTGGAAGAATCCAGATGATGATTACGAGGACAACGAGGAAGAGAGAGCCTTCAGGAGGCGCATTGAACGCGAGGATCTCATCATCGAGCACGTGGCCATCGCTGTCTGCGTCGCCCTCGCGGCCTTCCTTATCTATGTCATGTTCATTAGGTAGCCAGCGCGTATTTCTCACATTGTTACTAGCTCTTGATTGCATTATATCCTTTCCTGGTGGAACTAGCTTTAAATAAATGTTGAGCGCACATACATGGACGTCTTCGCCACCGGAATGCCCCACTTATTCAGCGATTACACGCCATTTGTAATCCTTTTTTTGAGAAAGTAACGACCCATTTCTCCAAAGTGGTGATCGTGTCCAAATTGGTCCAATTTCACCCACATTAAAGTGTTCCTCAGGGGTGAATTCAACCCTCTTTCAACTATCTGATGCGTTATGGGTTGGTGATGGAGCCAGGGCTTGGCGGGCCGTGCGCACACAGACGTGACCTCGCAGTGTTCTGGCCTGGACCGCGGAGGCCGTGACCCCAATGCCCGTTGTTAGCATGAGGAGGATTCAAATTAAATGCCGTACCCATTTGAGATTAGTGATGACTCGAGCCTGGAGTCCGGGCTCATAAGTCTTGGCGGGAGATAAGAAGAGCAGGCTGGAGAAGAAGTATTTCTCTCAGATCCCAAGTAAATACTAACAATCATGTAGAGGTGAGAGGGTAAGTTAATCATTGATGATGCAAGCTTCAAGTGTCTCGACTCAAGATGAGTCTTTGCTGGAGATACAGTGAGCTTGTGAGTGAGACTTTCTTTAAAGGCTGGCAATATTCAAATTCAACTGTGATCTTGGTGCTCTTCTGAAATGTTCCAGGCTCACATCATCATTAATTTGCACTGCTTTAGTCTGTGTTCAGCACTTTGGGCCCGGCAAGACTCGAGTTCAACTTTTGATCTTGGGACTTGTCCAGAATAGTTTACAGCAAGAGTCTGCAATCATATTTTTTTTCCACCAGGCCTCAACTACGAAGCAGTGTTTTTCTAAGGCCAAAGCACCCTTTTTTGCCAATTTGAAAGAGCATTGAAGCAATATAGGCGTCAAATGGCATTTCTCCCCACTCAAGTTTGACTCCTACACGATCATGATGCTTCCTGGGCTCTCAAGCCTGTGTCGGGCCCTCTTTTTATGTTGCGCTCGTGCCAAAATTATGGCCTCATCCTTGGTCTCTTCCTCTCCGACTGCACGTTTTCATAAGCGTCGGCGGCAAAAATAAACAGGTTGGTTTCGAATATAATGGATGGCGACATTTATGACGCTTCTTCTCACCCCTTCCACTTTTTGCCAGCTTTTAGGCCTTTTTCGCCAAGTGAGACCGGCCTGGGAGGCCCACGATCATCACCCAAGCGTCCCCAATGGGATCTTTTTGCCACGCCAGAGAAGTCTGGACAATCAAGTCCCTGACGAGACTTTGAACAGACGCAGTTTAACACAAATTTTCACCCAATGAAGTAGGTCAAAAAAAAGAACAGTTGTGGCCAAGTTCAGTGACTTGAGTCTGCCTCCCCTCCAGAGCTTCCCGCATTTAGACTCTTTCCCAAATAAGGCCCGCTCTTTCTCCCCCTCCACTAACAACAAGCCAACTCCCCTCTGGCCTCATCGGAGTTTTTCTTCCACTCCCCACTGTTGTTGCAGGGGAGAAAAAAATGGGGAAAGAAAAGGCGCTGTTAAATAATTCACGCCAGATAGACACGGAGAGAGAAGCCTCACATATAAACCCATTATAGCAGTGTGCGTTTGGGGAGGCGAAATGAGCCGGGCATGCAAAAAAAGAGGGCAAAAAAGCCTGACTCCGCGTGCTCCACGCGCGCACGCTCTCCCATTTAGGGCGTGCGCAAGGTGTGCGACGACGTGGGGGTTGAGACCGCGTCCAATGCTGTCACTGACGCTGATGAGTTGCTCTTCAGTTCCACAGGCGCCACTCGGAGACATGTTTTTCAAGGCACCACAGACCCCGAAGCAGTGGAAAAACATCCACACACGTGGGGAGTTGTTACACTTGAGGAGCTTCAGCCAAACATGCACACTCTTATAGAAAACTTCGATACTTTAACTTAAACTTCTTTATGGACCATGAGGGGCTTGGGGCCTTTGACCAAAATATAGTTAATTTCTTTTTAACTCTTTTTCAGTCACAACTTTTGACTGGATCGAGCTACAAAGAGGATTTCACCCCAAGAGACAAGCAGCTCCTCCAAAACTACTCTGATCTGCACTGTTGCTTTAGGACCTCTTATTTGTTCACAATGCAGTCAAACTTTATAGAAATACCTCAGATGGCGGGAAAGTGAGTCGTCCTAGAGCAAAAATGCATATTCCATATATGTTATGTACATATTCCATATATATTCCATAATGTTCTCTTTATATACGTCTGGAAGAAAAGAGTTCACAGTTGGGGGCCACCAACCACCTTTTTTTGCCATTTAAGAGGCCAAATACTGAGATTTGAGCCTTATTTCCAGACAATCTTTGCTTTATTCATGGCTTCACCCTTTCTCCACCCTTTTTTTGGCATCTTGGCATCGACTCCCAGTCAAACGGCCCTCTATAAATTCGCTCCCATGAATAGTTTTCGATGTGGAACGAAGCTTTTCTCTCTACAACAATGCACAAAGGACTTCATTCGATGGCTCCAAACTAAAAAAGCATCTCGTGCGTTGGTTTTTTAAATCAAAACGCAACATAAATCACACTTTTGCGGCATTTTTGCCAAAATTTTCCGCACCAAGAATGTGTTTGTGGGAGCCACTTTTTTTGTGCAAAGCGGAAATTTGCCAATGAGAGCGAAAATGAAGCCCCCTTAAAAAAGGGGGGTAAAAATGACGATGGAACGAACTATTTTCATTGTGTGTGGAAACTTGGCAAGAGGAGAGAAAATAAACATCTAGTAAAATCGCTGTGGCTAATAAGACTTATTAACCTATGAAGAAATGGGCTCGTTTCCCTCTCCCTGCCTATGACAATTTAGAGTTATTAATTTCCATGATAGTTACAGGACCTGAGTATTTAATGCTTGATCTGCGTCCGCTCTAACTCGAGGCCCACGCGCACACGTCCAGCATTTTCGCACAAGCGTGCATTTTGCACATTCCATCGATTTTTGCACGCCTCTCAACCCGGTCAAGTGGGCATATTTGGGCTTGTTGCTACCGAACACAACACTGATGCCCATTTGTTCCTCACACTTTTAGGGCATAGCTGACGTGTTTTGTCTTCAGGCCTCTTAGAAATGCCCACCCTTAGTTGGAGGCCAGATCAATCGCCGAGATAAAGAGCGGTGAAAGTGAAAAATTACTTTCCACAAACTTTCCTGTCCCACAAAACGAATCTTCGACTCCATTTTTTTTCGCAACAATTACGCAATTTTTGCTTCATTTAGATAATAAAGGTCTAAGGAGGCAAAAAGAATCCTGCCAAGCCAACCTTTGTTCTGACCGGTCTTGAAACGATTTGCGACTTCGCCATTTCTGCCGCCTAATTAACTCTCACCTGTTCGTAAGAATCAGGTCTGAAGATAGGGGTAGACCCAAAGGGGGGGGGGGGGGGTAAAGGGGGTCCCGGAAGGAAGGAAAAGTAGTCTAGTGCATGTTTTGTTCGAGGAGAGGAGAAAAATTGTGATTAAAGGGACGACAGCGGCGTGAAGGGAAAATTGCGACCCATTTTCAATTTGTAAG
>JAAUXU010119059.1_pt1 | contig 12179 bp, 17 predicted proteins | sample 7278151 | NCBI WGS metagenome assembly JAAUXU01 (sample SAMN14350113, study PRJNA611818) | marine sediment metagenome | isolation source: surface marine sediment (1.8m) | place: French Polynesia: Moorea | collected 2018-08 | reverse complement strand
CCGCGAGTGGCCACAGTGACCACTTCACGAGGATCGTTTTCAGTCAAGACAAGTCCGGTCACAAAGAGGGGCGTGGGGTCGGCCAGAGGGGCTGCTACCATAAGAAGCGGGTATGGTCGCATAACGGGTGCGCGTGGCAGCCGAGGTGTCTCCGCAGCCTCTAGGGTGCCTCGTGGCATGCCACCGCTAACTCGCGGCCGCCCAGTCCCCAGAGGTCGAGGTGTGCCAGGGGCTCCACGAGGGCGATCCATCGTTTCATCTGCTGGAAGAGGTGCGGCAGCGAAGCAGCAGGCCCCCTCTCCGAGCAGACTTCCTGGTCGACCAGTGGGCAAAACCTCATCTCCCGCAACTGCGGCTGCTGCTGCAGCCGCGGCGGCGGCCACAAAGTTCGCTCAGTTGAGCGGAATGAATCATCAAATGCAAGAACGGCAGGGCGACCAATATTTCATGGCCGCATACGGGCCTGGCCGCCCTCAAGCACAACAGCAGGTACAGCAACAGTCAAATGAAGCACAAAGGCAGCAACACCTGTTGCGCATGCAGCAGGAAGAGCGGCAACAAGTGCAACGACGAATGGTAGAACAACAAAGACACCAGCACGCTATGCAACAACAACTGCGGCAGCACCAACAGCAACAATTTGCTGTTGCTCATCAGGCACCTCAGCAATATAACCCGTCGTTTCCGCAACAACAACAACAACACCAACAACAACAACAGCAAAGGCCCGGACTACCTGCGGTGACGATGGCGGCGGCCCAGACTAAAAGTAGCAACTCATGGCATTCCCCGCAGCTCAACCCTAGTTTGTCAATCACTCCGGTAAAAGATGTTAATAGCAGCACCCTGAGTGAGAGAAACCATCAGGGTGACAACTCCTTTAAAATCACCTTGCCCGGGAAGAAGTCGGCTCCTAGCCAGGCGTCACGGGATTTCGTCGAGTTAGACGAAGACGGCGCGCCGGTACTAAAACCGGGACCTTCCCAGGAGGGTAGCGCCGACACTGCCGTCGGCGCTGCCGTCGACGATGCCGTTAAGGCAATGAGAAATGACGCTCCGGAGGAGCCGGAGCCGGTGCCGGAGCCGGTGCCGGAGCCGGTGCCGGAGCCGGAGCCGGTGCCGGAGAAGGCCCCAGATAGGGTAAGATTCAGTTGCTTTGCGACAGAAAGGGTATAAGAGTTTTTTTTATCTACTTACTTCAGGATCCTCCTATTTCGACACCTCCACCAATGGCAGAAGTTCTGGATCCATTCGAGAAAGAAACGGAAAAAGAGACCGAGTCCAGCAAGCCGGCACCTAAACTGCAGGTCCAGGAGTCGGCCGAGTCGGGGCTCGTGGACCTGACCACTCTTCTGGAGGAAGAGGAAGTCAGTGGCTCTCCCATTGACTGGGTCACTGAGCAGCCAAAAGCAAAAAAGGTACGAGTACGCCTTGACAAAGGTATAGCTGGGTGAATGAAACCTTTTTTCTCGTATTATACAGGAGACTGGAAAGGATCAAATCGACCCACTTAAACTCGATAATGCTCCGGGATCAGCGGTGGTGAGAGCGATTACATTTCGTGCTGATTGCTGAATTCCCTCCCCAGAAGTAATTCTTCTCTTTCTTCAGTCTCGGACAAGCGATGAGGCCAAGACTGAGTTTGCGGCCTCGCTCAACCTCGGCAGCGTGTCAAATCCCAAGGGCACGGTCAAGCTGGAGCTGGGCAAGCTGATGAGGAATGCCTGCAACCTGGCCGAAGAACGAAAACCAAAAATGGAGGCAAACAAAGCACCACCTAAAGACTATGAAAAGGAATCTACCAGAGAAGGTAAAGAATTTTTAGCGTGGTACACATTAACTTAGACCAGCCTATATATTAAAGGATAGTATCGCCGAACCTGGGTATTTTCCTCGAATGGCAACCGAAACTAGACCAGAAGTATCACCACCCAAAAGTATTAAGTAACGTAAAGCCAAAAGTATTAAGTAAAGTAAAGCCAAAAGTATTAAGTAACGTAAAGCCAAAAGTATTAAGTAACGTAAAGCCAAAAGTAATAGCTAGACGCAATACTCAATATTGGAGTGCCAGAGAAAGGTTCACTGCAAATGGCCGCAGTTCAATATTTGAACTGGCTTTTCTTTTTTAGTCAAATTAAGTACCGTGCGGCCCAACATTAGAGTGCCCCTCCTGTGAAACAACAGGCTCAGTTGTTACGGGTCTAAGTGACCCTCGCCAGCTGCCAGATATGGTGGTGCTAGGAACAGATCGGTCTATTTAGCAAGATGTCAATGGCCTTTCCTTGTGGAGCGGACTCAGGGAATATTATGTGAAGTATTTTGGCCTGAAATTTTCATGAAGGAGAAAATCATCGTAAAGCGAGCATTGGCGATCCTTTTTTTGGCGATACGATACTTGAAAAAAGTGTCGATACTCAAGTAACACACATCCTGGGCACACATGCAAATCGCAAAATGTGGTGCGAGAGACAGAAAGCTCGATCATCATGTTATGTGCGGTTCGTTTCTTGCTTTTTGGAATCTTCTCTCTTTCATTCTGTGTGTGAAGTTTGTTTTTCCAGGAATGTTTAATAGAGCGCTCCTTTTATGCTGAAAGAGAGAGTCTTGGTCGGTCACATTGGGCTTTCTCCTCTTGAAACGGTCACACATTGCTCATGCATTTTTCAGAGGACTGGTGTGCCGTCTGTCACGATGGCGGGGATCTCCTCTACTGTTGTGACCGGTGTCCAAAAGTTTACCATTTGTACTGTTACATACCTCCAATGACGTCGGAGCCGCCAGATGACTGGGTAGGAGCTGGTGCAGTTGCTTCGGTCATGCTCAATGATCCAGATGATTCTCTTGCCTAGGTGTGTCTCATGTGTGTATCATACGAAGAAATGATGCAATTTCCCAACAACATCGGGGATGGAGCCAAGCTTGGCGATCGCGACCTAAAAATCTGTCGCCGGTTACTGTTCAGCCTCTACAACCAGTATCCGGCGAGTGTTCAGTTCCGAGACTGTACCGAGCTGAACTTCAAAGAATATTTGGACGTGATAAAGGAACCAATCGCTCTTGACGTCATCAAGGAAAGATTGGACAAGGATAATCCAGAGGGAGTAAGTTTTTTTATATATAAGAAAAAAAAGGTCGGTTCCGAGTTGGATTCGTCTGGCACGGGCGTTGATCGTTCTATGGCATCAATATTGTATGACCTTGCAGTCAGATTCCCCTCCCCCTCCCTTTTTTATTCATATGGACACCATATAACATTTAGGACATTTCCATTTTCAAATAATGCTCACAACTTTCTAAATTACTTATACCGGGTGTGCGGAAACCTCTCGAGTTGCTCACTGCGGTCCTATAAGTTTAGACTATAAAATAAGACAGGTTGCGTTTGGGCCCCCCATCCTCAAACTGTAATAAATCATGTTTTTCCCCCATGGTGCACAGCAAAAATGCTCGAACAAACAATAAAGGACATCACGGAAAGAGTGGTCCCACTTGCCAAAGTTTCTGCACACCCTTCAATGTTGCTGATGGCTCTATATTTGAGCCATGAACTGTGTCAAGAGCAACTTTTCCTTGTATCACACGCGTCTCGTGTGCGAGACGGTGAAGCTCAAAGGCGTGCACGGCATTTCCCCGCACCCGGTATGTGCTGACGGGCGTTACAGCTCATTCACTGTATTGTGAATGGACTCTCTACGTCAATCTATTTAAAAATGCAGGTGAAAGCTATTAACTGTCAATGAGCAGGGGTTGGTGCTTACTTTGGCCTTTATGTTGCGTCACTCACAGCGTATGACGAAATATCTCTCAATTTCTGACTCCGCGGTGAAGCTACCGGAGGGAAAATGTAATGTTTGTTTTTATACAGCATGACCGCACTTTTTATACGCATTGTGTTATTTGACGTGAGAATTTTGCTGTTAAATGGTATTCTTAAAAGCAATTTTAATGTGGTCGACGCCATTTCCGAATACAGTGTAAATGTGCAACAGCACCTGGCCCGCCGAGGCGCACAACGTGATCAAGAGGGTCTCCATGCAGGGCGAGTCTCCAAGTGTCTACACTTAAAAGTGTGTCTTTGCTGACTGTGCCCTTCAAGTCCTTTTCCTTACCGTTGTTAACTTACTTAACATTTTTTTGGACGGGAGCTTCATAATTCACTGAATTCATAGAAAAAGGTTCTTGCACTTTAAGTGACTCAGGCTGTACGTACTGGTCCAACAGGTACCACTCGTGCTTATGCAGCCATTCGTGTAGTGGGTCCTGTTCAAGGCTTCCTTGCCCACTTGAGCATTACGTCAGAGTCAAGGTGTTGTATTTCTAACCAGATTCTGAGCCAAATCTAAGATTTCATCCACCTGGGCCAGGGTCGTCTTCCAAAGTGCATACGCATCCAAGTGCTTCACCTCAACTGTCTTTTCCAGTATTCATCCGTGGAGAACTTTTTGCGCGACGTGCGGCGCATGTTTCGCAACTGCTACAAGTTTCACTCGAAAGATAGTGACTACTTCTTAAATGCAAAAGCACTGGAAGAGTATCTGGAGAAGCAGCTGGAAGTATGGCTGCCGGAACTGGCCTATGACCAGACTGTTGGAGACCTCCCCAAGTCAAAGCAAGACAAGACGAGGTGAGTATTGAGTATTGAGCATGAGCGCTTACAACCGCTTTGAACTCGTCGTTGTCGCGGGATGATACGGGCCTGCCAAACGGGTTGGCCGCCTCCAACCTGAATTCGCAATCATTTGGTGTCTTTTCAGCTCATCTTCACCGAAGCCCGGACCTTCCAAGAAGCGCCTTCGCAAACACGGCACGGCGGACGTGGAAAAGAACAAGAAGAAGAAGGTGTCGAGCAGCTCGAGGGTTCGGCGGCGCAGAGAGCGCCCCAGCCTGGAGCACCAGCCAGAGAGCGGCTCGATGAGCGATGCCAGCAGCTCCCTTTCTGAAGGTGCGGGACATTCCCGACGAGACTCTCGCCTGCGTTTGGCGCGTTGTGGCACAGCTGTTCTTTCTTCCGCAGGTGAAAAATTGGACATCTTGGACTCTCTGGAGAAGTCGCTGGACGCGGAGAAGGCCAAGAAGAAGAAAAAGAAATACAACGTCGACGACGAGGAGGAGGACGACGAGGAGGAAGATGAGGACTACACCCTGCCCCCTGAGGTCGAAACTAAAAAGAAAGGGGGCAAGGCGAAGAAGTCGAAGCCAAATTGACTGGATAACTGTTCATGAGAATATCGTTTCGTTTTCAGAGCTGTAGAGTCGTTGTTAGTTTAATGCGTAGTTATTTTGATTCATGGATGGAACCGCATATGTTAATTTTTTTTAAATCCATGCGTCTTTTTTAAAATAATTGACGTCTTCCTACATGTTCCACTGAAGAATAAATGAGAATTCTTACACGCTTAAGTCGATCAGAAATTCTGGTGCTAGCAGGGATTGAACGACTCCTTGAAATCGACGGTCATGTGAACAGAGCATAAAGGAGCGTTTCTGCTTATGTTTCGCTGTACTTTACCACTAGTGCTGCTGCAGTGGTTACTTTTTCTGTAGGAATGATAAGAGTTCAATCCTTTGGTGCCAAACTGATTCTTATGAAGGGTTTTCTGACTCTTTGAGGTACTACTCATATTGCCTTGCATGCGACAGGAAGATCTCTCGAAAAAAAGAGTAGACTACGTCGATTTTGAGCTCATTCTCATAGAGATATTATCGTACTGTGCTATTGTTATTATTTCTACCGGTGTGACGCTACAACTGTGACAAGAATGACCTCACCGCGAGAATCAAGTCCTTAGGGTCCTACCAAGATTGTACGGTATTATTACTTGCGTACTCAGCAGGACTGCAGTGGAACCGCTATGTCAGAATGAGAACCTTTCTGATTCTTCTAGCTCAGTGTACTGAAGTACATACACCTGTTGACTTTGAACCATCTGCGAAAGTTGGCAACGCCGGAGGACACGTCGAACAAGCACGTGAACAGGATGCGTTTGAACAGGCTCTAAAATTCATCTTCCGCTGACTGGTCCGTCCATGGGCGATTTGGCGGAGGTTTCAGCATCAATTGAGCAGAAATTCGTCGCCGAATGCAGTTCTGGACTAGGTTTATGCAACAACTCTGTCAGTTTATCGTCGGTAGCAAAAATGTGCGTCAAGGTTGCAGCTGCCGAATGCAGCGATTGCAGCGAGGTTGCAGCATGAGAAGGCAGAATCGGTTGTGGTGCGCAAGCTTTTGTTCTCATCAAAATCGGGCTCATGTGGCCTTCCAATGAGACCTTGGATCAGTTGCTCAGACATCCACACAGTTAATTTTAAGCAGCATTTTTGAGCAAGTACTAAAGAACTATTGAGAAAATCGAAGTTGACCTCGCGTTGGTTTGAAGTAAGAAGCCAAGTGAAAAAAAATGGGTCAAAACCCAGACTTAGCTGATGTTCCTTTAAAATCACAAAAAATGGTGCTTTTTTGAATAACTTTTGATCTTTGCAAGTGAAACTTTGCGCGAGTAAGTCTGTTCTTTGTCCTTCTAACATACGTTGCATTGCCTCTGGGGTCGTTCCGAGTCCAGCCAATCCTCGCGCATCCCGTACTCGTGCTTGAGGGCCGTCGTCCCGTCTCCTGGGCGCTGATCACGCCACCGGGCGGGACATGCGTACGCACGTGTGGCACGCGTGCTCGACCCTGCAGACGGTGTCGACTTGTTGTTCTCTCTCTCGACTGAGGCCGTGCGCGATCCCCTTCCCTTGAGGAGCGCAGAGAGCAGAGAGAGCAGAGAGAAGTCGGCGTCGTCGCTCCTCTCACACTCGTTGCCGCACAAATTGTATTCCACGGGCGTCCGCGGCCATCAGTGCGTTGCAGCCGTCCCTCAGTGACTGGAGAGAGGGGGATTTTTCATACTCAGGTTCAGTTTACATCACATCGCGTCATCTCAATCGGGAATTTCCCGCCTTTCTTTCTCATTCTCCGGACTCTTGGACAGGATTTAGGTGTTGACTTTTTCTTGTTGCACCCTGTTTTTCAGTGCTTCTTATCATCGTACAGTTAGTTGTTCTTCGCTGTATTTTGCCATGAAGAACACGAGCAAACATCTACTCAAGTAGGAAATTCTTGAAAGATCTATCCTTGACACTGCATTCAAGCTTTACATGCACATCAAACTTGACACTGAGTAGGGTGGCTTCTCCGGGTTGTGCGCAGCCTTCAAGGGTGTGCAGGTGGGGATCGCAACCACTCTTGATCGGATGTCTGGTCAAGTTTTGGTGCCGCCTCCAGTCGTTGCAGCTGCAAGGGTATCAAATTTGAGCTGGACGCACAATTGAGGTTGGCCTAGGTCAGAAAATGAAAAGTCTGGAATTATACTCAGTGCATCTCAGATTTGTCTGCCAATGCCAAATAGAGAGGATGTCCTCAAACACGATTTTTCACAGAGAACCTTAACATCTCCTCTTATTCTGTGTCCTCCGAGCTGTCCTAAAAAACAACTTTCTTAGTCCTAACAACAGCTTTCTTAGTCCTAACAACAGCTTTCTTAGTCCTAACAACAGCTTTCTTAGTCCTAACAACAGCTTTCTTAGTCCTAACAACAGCTTTCTTAGTCCTGACAACAGCTTCAGAAGAGGCCCAAACTCATTATATGTTGATTGCACATGCATTTGAATGGAGTTTTCCACCAAATATTGCACGCAGAAAGAGATCAAAGAAATTGACGTAGCCCGAGATATCGCTACAAAAAAGACAAATCAGGCTCAAGAGTACTCGTCTCACTGTGAGAATTGCATATTTTCTGCATCTACTCCTAACCCACACATTTTTGAAAAATGTTGCGCTAATTATGATTGTTGTGTTATATCATAGTGAGCACTTAAAATCTGTGCATAATAGCCGCATCATATGAGACAGGCAGATTCAAAAACATTTGTAACACTGAGGTACCTCGTGAATTACTTCTCATAAACGATGATTGCTCATGCATTTTAGAGAAAAAAGGTCCGTAAATTTCCGACTTGACGTTGAATGCCCTTCACGTTGTGTTTTCAGGTTCAGTTTAGGGAAAATTTCGTAGAACAGACCTTGTAGAGCACATCCATAGCTTTGCAATGCCGTATTAAACGATAAATTTGAACCGCCCTGTGAGGAGTTATGATTGGTCACTCTCACGAAGAATTTCCTTCGCAGTATGTCACCAATGAGCGTCTTCTGCTCCGATAACTATCACTGAGCAATGGTCTTTCACGGGGTGTCTCAGAGTTTCAAACATTTTTGAGCCTTTTGCCTCTTCCTTGTGTTATATGTTTGAAGTGCAGGGTATGGTATAACACAGCCATCATTGTTAATGCCACGCCATTCCAAAATGTGTAGGTTAGGAGTAGATGCAGAAAATATGCAATTCTCACAGTGAGACGAATACTTTTGAGCCTGACTGCATCTACACAGACAAACACTTGCAGAAGCATCACAGCTCATAATTCGATGAGAGTCTCCATCAATCTCTTTTGCTGACCTTGAATGGAGTCAGAAGTTTCTCCAAGATATTTTAGATCTAAAAACATCTGACAGAGTCATTCATCAATCCTAATATTTTAGGCAGGAGAATACGGAAAGACCGATGGCCGAACAGAAGAACCAGGCTGTGCTAAGAGATTCTGCTAAGAGCCCATTAAACCACCTGTTTGAGCAAGATGGGCTCATGATTAATTGAGCAGCGAGCGTATCGAAGTCGGGGCAAGCAGGTAAGGGCAACGAGACTTTCCTGATGTGATCCTTTGTGTCGTGGTTGACGGACTTGGCGCCGTCGACGGAAGACACGTCATTCAAGGAGGGGCACGCGCAGAAATCCAGCAGGAAGCACACACAGCCCTCTGGGTGGGACAGCACACATGTGTCCTGCCAATGCAGCAAATTTGGGTGTGTATTACGATTATACATGTGTGGCGGCCGCTGCGTCATTCACCTTTTCCCTGCATGCACTTGTTCTGCTCGTGCTGTCCACTTGTGTGTCTTAAAGAGAAAACACAAAATTATAATGCTTGCCCTTGGCAACAAAGCACGAGTGACGGGGATGCTCCAAAGGTGCACGGACAAATTTTTGCACTCAGTAAATGAGGTGCAGTCAGCAAAGTTATTTTTCTGTTACCGGAGACCGGAAAATTATGCTCTACCTTTTTGTCCATCATCCAACTCTAGTCAATAGAATTTCAAAATGAGACCGAGGTGGCAAAACAACCGAGGCTGCGGAAGGGACCCCTTGGCAGCCTCGAGACTGGAGGATGTTTTTGGTCGGAGTAGCTGGAAAGCTATTTGCACAGTGGCCAAAGGAACATCAAGTCTCATCCTCTGCTGGGCGACGCAAGGCAACGTTTTAAAACGACCTGAAAGGTTCACACCCAAGTGTGCACGCGAGGACGTTGACGGACCTGGTGTTCCTGGTCAAGTTGGCTGTTGAAAGGCACTTCTTGGTGTTTGGAACTTGGCAAAGACAGCAAGATAGCAGATTGTGGAGAGAAAGAAGAGACTTTCAACCTCTGACCAGACTTAATCGACTCCAGAAATATGTCTACCGTACTGTATAAAAGCAGAGACCGCCTGAACGGCCTTTGCAGGACTTGTTGGAAAGGAAACATTCAATCTTTTTTGCATAAAAAAATTGAAAATCGGCACCCAACCAAGCGAGTTGTAGCTTCATGGAGTTGAAAGTCGGGAGGGTTTTTTTTTCACACAATCTTTTGGATCACGAAAACTTACCTGACGTCAATGAACGCTTCAGCTCTGTTTGGGGTCCAATTTTTCTTCTTTTTCTCGAATTGAAAATTTTGTATTTGCCCGGAGGAATGAGCTCAGCTACGCATTTGTAGGTCCTTCACAGGCTGAGCGATCAGCCTCTACTCATACTGTAGTCGTGGCCTTTTGTCTTCTCAAAGTGAGAGTCCCTTAAAGACATGTCTGATCTGTCGTTCATTGGTGGCGCTGTCATAGGTCTGACTTCGATCAAAGGCATTTTATGCAGACTCCAAATCTTGACTAGCTTGCAGCACAGTATTGTAGGGTTGCCAGAAGCTTTCCTCTCATCCCATCATCGTCTCTGGTGATGCCGCTGCTACTGTCTCCACCATCTCGCTGATTCTAATTGGGCTAAAGGTCTTTGCTAACTTTCTCCTACCGTGGATGCAATTTTTAACGGGCCCCAACATTTCCCCACGTAAGGCTACAATTTACTCTTTGGCCTGTGTTGACTTTCATGCACCATCTAGCGGCAGAAAGGTGCACTATCAAGGCTATCACGAAAGTCGTCATCCCTCAGCGAAGTTTGCACTTTTGGGGGCAAAGATCTGTGCTAAATGCACGTTTGCAAGGTGAAGTGAAAGTCAGGCCTAGTATGCAGACCAACGAGGGAGGGTGGGGGGAGTTGTCACTGCCTGAACTTTACATACCAGAACTCGAAGCAGACGTGATTGTACTTGGACACTTGGAACATGTCTGAAGCAAAGCCGTTGACTACGTGATGACAACGATCACTTAATGATGCCCTAAACTACGAAATGAATGATGCACCTCTGCTTCCCCCAAAATTTGCGTTACAGAAGTGATGACAGACCAGTGAGTGAACTGTTTCCCCTAGGAGAGCCGACTTAGTAACGTCTTCTTCAATGCAGCGATTGCCGTCATCCTCCTCTATACATGTCTGACCCTTATCCTCCCCTCCGATTCATTCTCGCAACTCTGTTTAACTATGCTCGTCCACCTTAAAAGGCCGAAGACATTTTTTGGGTTGAAAAAAAGACAAGCTGGGCAACCCAAAAAAGCTGTATTTGCTTACACAGTAAAGTTATACTGGATCAACTTTAACAGATGACCTCAAGTGCAAAATTTTAGAAATGATTTTGACTTTGCTTGCCGTCTCTCTCGGAAAAGCACCCAGATTTTGGGATCGAAATGTCAATGTTTGAGGGAGGCGGGAGGTTGTGACCTCACATTGGGGAACGGTAAATATTGTCCCATTTCAAAGTCTTATATTTGTCTTGTTACACCTTGTACAACAACGAGCATTTTAAGCCCTGGTCTCATGAAAATGCAAAATGTCCTCAATGTTTGCTTTTCAAGAGGCATCTGAAAGTCCATCTTTTAAAAGCACTGATAGCGCGTTTACCTTACTCACATACAATACCGTGTGTGCTTTGTCCGCCCTGTGCCTTCGTGCGCACAACAGTCTGGAACCTTTCGCCAGTGTTGGCACACGCGCTTGTCCTGGGAGACCGAGTCCTCCAGCTGCCAGAGGATGGCCACGCCCGACGCAGACTTGCTGCCCGCCTGCCTTGAGGGGACGCTCAGAATCCGAAAAAGGATTCACATTGAAATGAATTTGCATTTCAGCCAGCCTAATATGCAGATCGCAACATAAATAGTGATGATCATGTGAAGGGATCTGCTGTAGTAGGTGCAGCTGCGGAAACACACGTGTTGCAGCTGTTGCTGGCATGCATCTTGGTCACGTGGTACAAGTTGTAGTGTGTCGGCTGAGGGTTGTGCCCAATGTATTTGCAGTTGGAGCATAGAGAAAGAAGCGAAAGGGCAGCAGAATTCTCATCTCATCCCTCTGATGATGGTCAAATTACCAATCATTGACATTTGGTTGTTGAAATTGAAAGAAAAGGAGAGGCTTGATACTAAAAACAATATTGAGTGAGTCGATAAGCCTACAGTGTAGCAGCAATGCCAGGCAACGACAAGGAAAATATGCCAAACTGGTCTCGAAAACATGCCAGATGCCACACGCAATTTTGCTGAATGCTCTGCTGTGAAAACCGACCAACGACCAAGTATGGCTGCCGGCATCAAAATATCCCGAACCAAGTACATTCGAAAAATATGACAAAATACTTGCAAAAAAAATATGGGCGAATGCTTTCGAAAAATACCCTTTTTGTGAAATTTGGCGTCAGATACACCAACCCGACATCCCTGCAGTGAGTAGGTAATAATCGTTATTTATGGCGCTAATTGTGTCGTACACAGACGCTAATTTTTCAGTCGCAAAGAGAATAAATTTAGTTAATTCTTAGTTCGTTAGTTTAGTTAGTTGGCTTTAGTTAATGCGCCACACCTGGGCCCAGGTGAAACTGACCCATCAGGCCCTAATAACTGAGGGGCAGAGACAACCCTGTACAGTGGGCACGGGAGGGGATGAAGGTTG
>JAAUXU010061791.1_pt1 | contig 12181 bp, 15 predicted proteins | sample 7278151 | NCBI WGS metagenome assembly JAAUXU01 (sample SAMN14350113, study PRJNA611818) | marine sediment metagenome | isolation source: surface marine sediment (1.8m) | place: French Polynesia: Moorea | collected 2018-08 | reverse complement strand
GATTGTCAAGAAGGACCTCAAATTGAAGATCTACTGGAAGACCAAGCACCACCTCATCAGCGATGCCACTCAGGCCAAGAGGTGGGTGAGAAGCCAAGTTTTGCTCTGAGAACTCCACGATGGCACGCTTGGGCCTGTGTGCTGGATGGATGAAAAGATTTTCACCGTTCAGCCAGTCCGCAACAGCCAAACCAACTGGGTCATGGGCAAGAACTTGAGATTCATTCCCTGGGCCAAAAGATCAGTCTTCAGGAGGATGAAGCCAGCCTCTGTTATGGTCTGGGCCGGGGTCATGAGCAATGGCAAAAAGCTGCCCCTCATCTTTGTGGACATTGGTGTCAGGATCAACAGGTGGAAATACAAGGCCATGTTGGAAGAGACAGTGGCCCCCTGGCTCACCAAGACCTATGGAGGAGTCCCTTACATCTTTCAGCAAGATGGAGCGCCCTCCCACACAGCCAAAATTGTCCAAGCCTTTTGCCAGCAGGCTTTCCCACACTTTTGGAACAAGCAGATGTGGCCTCCTAGCAGCCCTGACCTCAATCCTATGGACTTCTCTGTGTGATCCATTCTTGAGGCCAGGGCCTGCTCCAAGACTCACAAGTCGGTCACTGCACTGAAGGCTGCCCTGACCAAGGCTTGGGCCAACATTCCCAAGGACATGGTCCATGCATGTTGTGCCCAAGTGAAGCCTTGTCTCTGCTGGGTCAGGGCCAACAAGGGCAGCCACTGTGAAAACCCCTGAAGCAAATTTTGTTTGTCTTACTACTGTTGCTAAATGAGAAAAAAGTTAGATTGACTTATTAAATTAATTAATTATGTATTTTTCATTCTTTTCATTTAGAAGACTTAGTGAGCATACTGTAAATGATCGACTGCGCCACTGTAAGCTTGTGATGACACATGCACAATAGGGGGGTCCCTATTTAGGTGACATTCTAGAATCAACTCATTACACTCACCATGAGTTGCCAATGGTGTCCCCATGTCAGGATACATAAATAAAATTTTGGCTCATTGCATTAAAAAGTGGCGCAGGACTCACAAAGTTGCCTGTGCCCATGGTGTACATCATGACCTCAATGCAGGTCTTATTCTTGATGTGAGAGGTCCAGGACAAAAATTTCATTTACAATTGTTGAAAAGGCATTCATTTTTGATAATAACATTTTTCTGATTTATTAGTCAACATTTTGACTTTGCATAGTGAACCCTCTTTCACAACCTCCCTGCTGTTCATGGGTATCCTTAACTGTCACTTGGTGTTAGTTTTAAGAGAAATGTTTTTACTGTATGCTTTGGGTATATTCTTTCGGGACTCCAAGGTGTTCAGAAATATTTCATGTCCTTCTTCATGCCCTACAGGGTGCATAAGCGAATTTTTCCATCGCCTTTGACCACATTTTTTGCCTATCTGAAAAGGTTGAGAGCCAATTAGCATTAATACTTTTGGTAGAAATTTCAAAACTGAGCAACAAACATTAGTGACACTTTGTCATCAAATGTCAAGATGTTGGAGCAGGAGAAAAAGCGTGAGCACATCTGTGATTTGCTCAGTGCCGGGGTCGACAAGAAGACAATTAGCTACATTGTTGATGTGTCTTTGAGGACTGTCAGCAACGTCAGCAACAACATTAACAACAACAAGGGGACCACCAGAGCTCCAGGAAGCGGTGGGCAAAATAAGAAGACGACAGACAAGTTTGTGGAGCAGCTCAGGATGAAGATAGAGGATGATCCCATGGTCTCCATGAGGAGGCTGGCAAAGGACTGTGATGTGGCCAAGGGGACAATCCGGAGGACTGTGAAGAATGATTAGGCCTGAAGTCGTTTGCTAGGAGCCATGGCCACCTCCTGACAGGAAGGAACAAGGAGTCTAGGCTCACCACGTGCAAGAAGATCAGGCAATATCTGAAGAAAAAGTGGGTCAACAGTGAGAATTTACTCTGATAAGAAGATCTTCACTGTTGACCAAGTCTACAACTGCCGGAATGACCGATACCTGGCAGAGTCAACAGATGGGGTTCACGGGGTGTTCAGGAACAAACCTCCACAGCAGATGATGATGTTCGGGCTCATGGGGAGCGACAGCCAGAAGATGCCTTCCTTCTTCTTCAAGCCTGGGGAGTCTGTCAACACTGACAGCTACTACAGGCTCCTCAGGTACACTGTGTTGCCCTGACTGAAGGTGTCCTACCCTGATGGCAACTATGTCTTCCCCCAAGATGATGCCCCTCCTCACAAGGCCAAGAGGAACCAGAAGGAGTTGTCAGGAGAACTTCGCCAATTTTTGGCCTGCTAACATGTGACCCCCCTTGCCCCCTGACTTAAACCCTATGGACTTTCCCATATGGGGCGTCCTGGAGAGGGAGTCCAACCACACTCCTCACGCCAATGTGGCCAGCCTAGAGGCGGTCATTGTTGCTGCCTGGGACAGCTTGTCCGGGGACTTTGCGAGGAAGAGCTGCGCCGCATTCGGGCCCCATGTACAGGCTGTGATCAATGCTGAGGGGGGCCACATTGAACAGAGTTTCCTCAGAATGATTAGAAGCTAGTACTATTTAAAAAGATTAACCATAAAGTCATTAGAAACATAATTATTGCTGGTGGAAGATTGCTTTTCTTGTTCGAAAAAATTGCTTACGCACCCTGTACAACCAGTTTGGATGCTGCTGTAACATCTGCCACCAGTCTCAACATTTTGTGAGTGACAAGATATGCTAAAAGGTGAAAGTGGTGATACTTTAGCTTTGTTAGTCAAGTCTTCATTTCAATGAGAGAACAGAAGAGGAGGAGGAGTGATATAGGATATACGATGGACACAGGCAACTTTGTGAGGCCTGCGTCACTTTTTAATACAATGAGCCAAAATTTATTTATGTACCCTGACTTGGGGATACCATGGGCAACTCATGGTGACTGCAATGAGTCGATTCTAGAATGTCACCCAAACAGTGACACCCCCCCAATGCACAATTGCACATTAGTATAGGGTAGGTAGGTAGAGCATAGTGCGCGTGTTGCTACAGCACAGTGTGGTAAAGTATCATTTTACTTTCTTACCTGCTCTGAAGTTCCTCAACCTTGGCATACTTCTGCACTTCTCCAGAGAGTGCCAAGAAACTAACCCTGTCCCAGAAGGTGGCAAATGTGGCCTTGTCTCTGCCTTGAGCCATGGCCAGAGATTTGGGATCAGGAATCGATGTGCAAAGAAGATTTTTCTCACAGTGGGGGTGTTGACAGCATTCAGGATCATGACAATCAGTGAGTCCGTCTAAAATTGCGCATTCCTATCAAGTACCTCTCAACTACACTAATGTACTGTACTGTTCAGTTACCTCCATCATTGTCCACCTTGTCTCCGCACTCTGTTTCCAGGGGAACCTGACAGCTCCTACCGTCGTAGCCGTGCAAGCACTGGCACTTCCAAGCACCAGAGGAAGAATCCTCAAAAAAAGGGTCGATGCCCATCTCATCATGGTTACTTATCACGGCATCACGCATACCTGAATACAGTTTCCGTTCCCGCTGCACTCGGCCGGACATCCCGACAGAGTGCAGTACTTTCCATTCCAACCGGGAAAGCACTGACAGAGGCCCTCGGGTGTGCAGAAGCCGTGCTCAATGCATCTTGGATCGCAAGCTTTTTGGAGACAGACTAGAGCGACTTGAACCTGGATGAATATTCTTTCATCAACTTACTGTTGGTGGGCACTGACTCCTGCAATGGCTCCAAAGATAGCATTTCTTCGTGGCTGATGTGTGGTGCCACCAACTTTTGTGCCTCTGGCATTGGGTGGAGCTCTTCAAATTGTCCTAAAAGAGTAGAATCCTTCAAAGCCGCCGCCTTCACTGAGACTGTGCATTCATCCTTGTGTTTGGTACACTCAACGAGCAATTTGCTCCCGAGGGAATAGACGTTATCCTGGAAGAAGCTATGCTTTCAAAACTGGTCATTTGGGCAGTGGCTTTTGCCACCTCTGAGTATTCATTGGCCTCATCAGTAAGCCTCCACAACAGAATTTCTTCTTTCGGCGAGATCTCAAGCATGATTCCTTCCTCAGCTATGCTTAAGAGATGCTCTTCTCCGGGAGCCAGGATCAGGGTCAGGGCAGAACCTGCAAGGATTCGACTGTATTAATGTCAAGACATCATTTTCATCATCACCAATGCTCCTATGACACACCCAACACCAGTCAAGTCTCGTTTTGACGTTATGATACTGATTATGATATGACTATGGTAGATGAGAAACTTGGAACGTGGAGGCATAATACAGTCAACCCTGAAAATTCGAGATTGCTGTCTCATGTATTGGGTGCTCTTTGCAATGAACGCATTTATTGTATGAAAACTTTAGCTATCCTGAAGAATCCCGATATAGATGAGGACGGAAAGTCTTTTTGGACGTTTCAAACATGCCAAATCAGGTTTTCTATTGAATTTTGACACTTCTCGATAAGGTGGGATTGGTTGATAAAGAAAAAGAATATTTATTTTTCATTTTATCGTCATATGATGCTCAGCTTTCGAAGTGGAAGTGTAAAAAAACTGGGGTCGCGGCACTGTTGTATGACGAAGTAATGAGCGCTGCCGTAAAGGAATACCTAAAGGGGTTTTTCGAGGCTGAGGATGCAAGTATTGACTCAAGAGCAAATGTAAGTCTCATTCTCTGCTCTCCATCTTAGAAACTTCATTAAGATTATTCAACAGGTGCAGCAGTTATACCATATTAAGCTCCGAGAGCTTCTCATCCAACTGGTTTAGGGTGACCCATGGAAACTGATTTTTTCCATGTGCATGCCAGATGTAAATAAGTCAACTTCATCCAATTGTACCAATTGCTTTTTCACTGATGGAAAGCTGACACGAGGAAAGTTGTCATCGTGGTGCCAAATACCAAAGTTCTTGCACATTTGTTAACAATGACATCCATCTTCGTCAACAAGGCATTTCTCCTCTGAGGTTTGCCTGAGTCCGCCAAATAGGCGGAATGGTGGTTGCCAATGCCTCCTCCTCAACATACTTCAGCTCCTGCAGACTTGCAACATCGGGACTTCGAGCTCACCCTGAGCAAATGACCAGAACCAAACTCCCAGCACATCAGACATCTTCATTTTATCAAAAATGCTCGAAGGAGTGAGACATGAAAAATTGTATCTTTCATCAAATAGGATGGACGGAATGATTCAAAGTGCCTCCGGACTTCATATTTCCGCTTTCCCTAACACACTTGGTACCAAATTGACTGTGTAAGTCTCACATACAAGTGAGAAATGTAACAGTTCCAATGTGTCTCTGTGTGTAGTAAAGTCATCCCTAACTTTGCTACGCACATTGCGACTGCCTGTACCTGCTGTAATCTGACTGTTGAGAGCTGCAGGTCTTATAAAATTTTTGAACGCTTCGATTTGGACATTAGTAAAACATAACTGGTGAGTGTAATGAATGAGTGAATAGAGACTTGTCAAAGTGAGCCTTGGCTCTAGTGTCATCACCAAAGGATTCAAATTCTCCCTGTTTTACCTTATCTACCTTAACTATAACTGTTAGCTTGGTGTCCGAAATACTGAACTTGGTGACTTTAAAACATTTCCCCTTAATGTTTCATCTATTGCTCAGTCATGACTGGACACTTGAAAGAAGTGCACGGTGCCCCCAACTTTAGCCTGTTTTCTGAAGGACCCAAGTCCGGATGAGTTAAACCTGATCAAGTGAAAGGGTTGCATGCATGGAAAAGTTTCGCAAGCCCCACCTCAATCGTTTCTACTGTTTCTTTGCACAGATGAGTGGAATTGGGCATCAAGGAGAATCTGTGGGCTGAGACGACCATCTCAGCCTGGCTGGCGGAAACCTACGTACATTGCCCTCGTGCCTGCCTCATTCGTCCAGTGGAACACGCTTCACTGTGCAACTCGCTTATGCGTGCAACGTTACCAAGGTGCCTGTCCGAAAAGTATGGAGCAAAGTCACCTCACTTGATGGCGTGCAACGCTTGCATCAGACACTGCACAGTGCTGCTCCCCAAATGTCATGCGGAACTCCATTTCGGGCAGATTTTTCTTTCGCTGGGTGCTTAACCCAACTGACCCTGCCAGTGGAAGAGGTGGTCGAAGGTGGTTTTTTAGACGACTTTTGGGTCCCACGCACAATCGGGCAACTTTTCCCGGTCCCGAGTGTGCACAACGAAGTGTTTTCTACTGTGCTGCAACACATTTAGGTGGGGGGTGTCACTGTTATGTCTCACACGAGAGAAGACCAAAAGTCTTGTCGTCACTCCAGCGGGAATAACACCATTGGGAGAAAGAAAAGAGGTGAGCATTCAGCACCCACTCTTACGTCGAGGACCTGGGCAATAAATTCCCACCCCTGTTGCTGGCACCTGACCAACGAGCACCCACTCTGGCGCCAAGCACCGAAGCAGTGGCCACGCACCCCTGTGCCTAACATCTGAGCAGTGCGCACCCATTCTTGTGCCAAGCCCTTGAGCAGTGATTGAGCCCTTATAGAGCACCTATAACTAAGGATGTGCGGGTACCCGTACCCGTACCCGGTATTTGACACTTAAGCCTGTACCCGATGGGACCCAAACCCACGGGCATTGCAGGTCAGATCAGAGGGGCCAAACGGACATCTCTCAGACATCAGAGGTGAAACAAGTTGGGCTATCTTGCATCCTGGTGTGCCATGTCGGTCACCACCATCGCGATCGTCCATGCCAGGATGCAAGATAGCCACAACAAGTTGACCCAAGAGAGTACAGACTAGGGCTGACACGATTCAGGAATCTTAGAATCTTATTCAGCTTCATCAGCTTCCTCTGAGAGACTCTTTAGTGCTGCTGGAAATGCTGTTGCTCCCTTAAGAACAAATCTGGGTGATGAGCATGTGTCACAAATTGTCTATTTGAAATAGAATGTGGCATTCTTGAGTTAAAAAAGGCTGTTGTTCTTTCTGACCTTGCCAGTAGGCATGGTGATGTTTGTTCCTTGATCTGTACTTGTACCCGTACCCGTACCCAATACTTTGATCCTGGACCCGACCCGTACCCGCACCCGACTCAAAATATTAGACCCGCACACCCTTACCTATAACAATAGCTTCTTTGCCCAGCCACTTTTCACTCGTCCAGTTTTGACCGTAGTACATGTCATACAGGCAGTGCAGTGTAGTGCAGTAGAACAAAGTGTACTGTGTGCAGTACGTTCAGTATAGTAAGAGGTTTACTGTACCATTGACTATGTCGACGTGGACTCGCTGTGGGCACTCCTTATCATAATTTTTTGCCAACCACTCTTTCTTTTCAGCTAGGAGCTTATCGATGAAGAGAAGATGATGCGTGCTGATCTGTAAATGGAGTTGATGAACACGGCGTCATTTGACGGAGCATCGAAGGTACCTTTTCCACATGCTTGGCGCACACTTTGGGTATCCCGTTACTTTCAACCAGGACCTGCTCTTGCACCAAGTCTGCGATGGCCTCGCCCAACTCTTCAGTCGGAGTCCCAGGAAACAAGAACCTGGACAACTCGTCCTCTTCTGTGTCGCCACTGGTAGAATTTTCACCTGTGTTGTCTGATCCCCCGGACAAATTATTCCGAGATGACTTGGTAATGGCGGTGTTTTGATCAGAACCCGCCGAGCCGTCATTAATGTTGACTGGCGTTGTTGTGGTAGGAGCAGACACTGTGGACGAGTTCTGGGACGACGACATGCCTTCTTCGTCGTCGAGTTCTTTGTCTATCTGAGGATGTGAAACGTTTCTGCCACTCTTTCTTGGCAGCTTCTCCTCCAAGCTCTGGAGCAGATTGGGAATGTCCTCATTTTCTCCAGTGTCCTCATCTTGTTTATGTGACGAAGTGGTCTCATTGTCTGGGAGTAGCCTCACTCCTTCCTCTGGGAGGTGGTCGTGACTTAGATTTGCCTCAGGAGTTGCTTCTTCAACGCTGTTGTTGTTGGATGGAGAGAAGCTCCATTCTACAACAACAGCAATGTTCTGGTTCAACTCACTTTCGCCAGGCTTGTCCAAGGCGAGATCTTCGACATTGCCCCCGTTTCTTTTGTCAGACATGAACGTCTCCTCTGCAGGTACGGTCAAAGCTTCTTCTGCAGTCGTGTTGGTCGTCATTGTCGTCGTAGTCGTGGTCGTGGTCGTCGTGGTCATGGTCGTGATCGTGGTCGTCGTAGTCGTCATGGTAGTCGTGGTGGTCGTCATGGTCGTCGTCATGGTCGTCGTCGTGGGAGTAGTAGCATCCACTCTAGTGGGTCCCACTATTGAAGCATTCGTCGCCCCTACAGTAGTCTCCGGTGACGTGATCGCTTGCGCTCTTGTCCTAGATGCCTCTGTTATGGCTGCCTGTTCAGTCTGTGATTCGTCACTCACTGCTGGAGCGGTCGCTGCCGTTGTTGTCAAGCTGTCTGTTGACGTCGAGTCCACTTGCACAGCACTGTCCCCGGCCGATGAACTCCCCACCATGACGTTAACGTCTATCAGCAGAGCGGCCTCAGTGGCTAAAGCTTGTTCCTGGGCCATGCCCGCGGCTGGAGCCTCTCTCGACACTGTCACCGTGTTGGTCTCGTCCCCACCGAGCGTCCAGGCTCTGTGCAACACGTCAAAGAAGTCATCGGCGTCGTGAAAAACATTCTTCCCGATCTTCTTCTCCCCCAATTCCCCGTTGGAAAGTTGCGGCAAGAGCAGCACCAACGGCAGCAGCACCAACCGCCACGAGAGGTGCCAAAGTCTACAGTCGATCATTTTTGGGTCAAGACAGGAAGAAGAAGGAGCACGACGACGTCTCAGCCATGTCAGGTGGAGGAAACTGAGAGAGACTGAGGGAGAATTCGATCGGTTTCACTTTTTATCGTCGGCGAATGCACGAGCACTGATAACAGAGCGACCAACGCGACCACTTTTTCCGCCGTCGTCGCCGTCGTCCACGTCGTCGTCGTCCACGTCGTCGTCGTCGTCGTCGTCGTCGTCGGCAGCGGCGGCAGGCACATTTTATCAGGATTTGTATGGGAAATGTCGGCCGGCGCCGTCGCTTTATTCTGGTTTTACCCTCGACAAAATTATTGGGGGGGGGGGGGGGCTTCGGGGCGGCTTTAAAAACTGAACCCCAGGATCCATAAGTCGTCGAGGACTGCACAATAGGACGCTTTCTGCATGCATTTGATAGGCAGGCTTCCCTAAATAGTCCTTGCTAAACGGGGACAACCAATAGTTTGTCCTCGGCTGCTCGAGCAGCACAATGGGCCGATCAGAGATGGCGTCCGTTGTTGTCTAGTAGTTCATGGCGCCCGCGCCGAACACGAGAGCTCTCGGCCACTCTTGCTCCTCTCTCCGCAGACTGGAATAAGAAGGATGAGAGAACCACGAATTTTGACAGGGCTCCTTTAACAAAGGCAACATAAAAACTGGAGTTGTTTGCGAGCGAGCCAGACAGGGGAAACCCAACACTCGTATAAATACACTTTACACTGAAGCTCCCAGAGTTGCTGCAGTCGCCCAACAGCGCTGATGTCCTCCCGGACGCTTTAGGCGTGCTTTTCAAAAAGAAAAAAAGATGTGCAATATTGTTGCCTCCCGGAAGATGACTCCCTCTTCCGCCAGCGAGCGATCTCCGAACGGAACATTTGATGGTTCCGCTCTCGCAACCTTCTTTTGGAGGTGCCTGGGTGCGCCGTGTGTTCTGCAACAAAGACTCAACTGTTGAGTGGCGCACCTTGGTAGAGCTCGTGTGAGCCAAAAAGAATGATATCCGGCGCAGCGCTGAGCGGCGCAGCGGAGAGGGGCTCCCTAAGGAAAAAGTGGAACAACAATGTGTGCACTTATTGATACAGCAGAGAAGAAGAATGAAAAAAAATCGATGTCTGCTTGCCTCTCGACGGGGGTTCCCGAAATTCCATAACTCCACGTGCCCGGAGTCCCATAAAACAAAATCAAAGGCTTTTTACAGCGCTTCTTAAATGGGCCAATCTGGAAAGATGGATTTATTTCCATGGCAAAACTTCGTAACAACCTTGAGAGGAGGAGGAGAAGAAGAAGAGAAGTTTTCCATCTCTGAACTCAATCTCTTTTTCTCAAAATATGAGAGATTCCGAGGTCACGCGCATAAAGAAGTCTTCCGGCGGCACCGACGACTGCAACGACGACGAGGTCTCTATTTGATGTAACACGTTAGTGAGGTCGGACGCGTACGTGGCATTTTGGGATGGGTGCAACTTGGGGCGGGCTGCACGCGTGCATCACTCGCTGTAGTGGTGTGCGGAGTACAAGGTGCGGCATGGGTATTGGCACTCCATACTTGCTACTTGCTCACATCAGGTGTTGGAGAAAAAATTCCCGTGGTTGCAGTTCCATTTGAATATATTTCAATATATTAGCTGCAACTACAGGGTGTGACAGAGAATGTCGTCCTCCCCCCCCTCATGTTACTCGTTCTTAGTTGACAATGGCGGTAAGATTCCCTGCTGCACCCTGTTAGTACGACGAGAAGTCGCACTGTACAGATAAACAGGGTGTCTCATTCAAAAGAACTCATGTCCTAGTGCAGTTGGTTGAATTTTGATCATCCTGGCGTCATAGGAGGGACACTTGATTAAACTGTGTTTTCATTGAATGCACCAGCAGCTACTTCGATGGACAACGAATTTTTGTCAAGTTTGTCCATGATGCAATTGTACCGGGTGGAACTAAATTAATTTTATACTCTCCGTTTTTCAACTTCATCCAGATGCATTTCTGGAATGGTATGGATGAATTCCACAAACATTCCTGCGACCTTGAGTGACCTCAGTCCTCAAATGACGGCCATGAGGCGCTTCCTGAAGGCAATGCACACCGTACTCAGTCATCCCCTCCCAGTATTCCTCTACGGAGGTTTTGAGGACCGCAATGACCAGGTGTCCAACGCAGCAAACCTTGCTGTGAACAGAAGGCGTAGTCCAAGGGATTGGCATTGGCACTGCACAGTGACCACATCATGTTTGACCAAAACTTGGGCATGTCGGCATTGTCGTGAATTTGGACAACTTTGGCAATGTGTGGCGGGGGTCTGTCCTGCTGGACCACAACATTGCTGCCGGGGAGGTTGTTTTGGACCCATGGAATGAGCTTTGTGGCCCAGGCAACAACGTAGGACTTCTTAGTGAGCCTGTAGCCAACTGGAAACCAAATCAGCGACATCACCAGCCCGTTTGACGCCACAATGCCAAGACTCATCACAGAGGTGGGGTGTTTGGCTGTAGTGATGAGGTCCACAAAGGCCACAAAGTGCTCATTGTGGCAGTCTTTTTGTCACTGAAGATGATAACACAACCAGCAGCCAGTGTTGACGAGAGCTTATTAAGGAGTCTTTGACAGTGTCGTAGGTGCAGTTGTTGAGTTTTTTCGGTCGTGAGGTGCTTCTTCAACATCACCAAGCACTTTTCCGCCCTCCTTATTGAACACTCTCCTGACCATCATCACCGAGATCCTGATGTCCTTGGCATGCGACCACATCAACGTGGTCAGGGCCTGCTCGACAATGTTCTCGATGGCCATCATGGCCACAATGGGCTTTCAACCACCCCGGGTCTCTTTTTTTATCAAGGCTTGCCCTCGTCCAGTCTCTTTTTCATGGCCAAGACCGTCGGCCTCGAGATCCCTACAGTCCTCGCGATGGTCGAGGGGGCCATTCCTGCACGGAGGAGAGCAGATACCTCCACACGAATATCTCGCTGAAAGCTCATTTTTCAAGGTAGAGAAACGATTGATAGCAGAAAAGGAGCAAAATTGTTTACACTCTCAGTTACTAGTGAATGGCTGGGGCCATGATGTATTATAGGATCGCTATCAAGCAAAGACCAAGTGTAAAAGTTAATTATATCCACCCGGTAGAACGCAACATTATTGTTGCCATAGCCAGTAAATGACCCTCAGTCAGCATGGCATTCGCGTGTGTGTATAGTTCGAAAATAGGTGTGCACTTTATTACCACCTCAGCTGATGCGACACCCTGTACGTACACAGTAGTGCGGAGAATTGATATTCTTGCGTTGCAGCATCAACTGATGCGACACCCTGTACGGACGCAGGCACCGGTATGGAGATGTGGTTGTTTGGGCTGCCGTTCACTTTTTGCTCTCTCTCTCTCTCTCTCTCTCTCTCTCTCTCTCTCTCTCTCTCTCTCTCTCTCTCTCT
>JAAUXU010035617.1_pt1 | contig 12182 bp, 15 predicted proteins | sample 7278151 | NCBI WGS metagenome assembly JAAUXU01 (sample SAMN14350113, study PRJNA611818) | marine sediment metagenome | isolation source: surface marine sediment (1.8m) | place: French Polynesia: Moorea | collected 2018-08 | reverse complement strand
GTCAAAATTTGCCTTTTGCGGCACCTTTTGCGGCACCTTTTGTGTCAAAATTTTGCGCTGCCGCAAAAACGCCGCAAAATCTAACGAAGTGTCATGTTTGCAGGGTTGCAGCGCTTTTGCGGCCTGTATAAGTCAAAAAAACCTTCGAAAACACCAAAAATCCTTTTTTTGCGCCTTTCATTTGTTGGGAACCCAGCACTCAATCTTTTTAACCGTTCCCTCCTGCACCTGGCACCCCCTCCTGTAGCCTCTGCCTGTATAGCGCGTAGGTGAACCCCTCTGGCTCCTCCTCGCTCTTGTAGGTGGTGGAGAGGCCCCCGCCGATGTCCACAGTGCGCATGCGCCGTCCACACCTGGACTCGATGACCGACACAAGGTCCATGCACGCACGGGCGCCGCGAACGAACAGCTCGAGGGGGACGCCCTGAGGAAAAGAAGAAAGGAAACAACAAAACGAAATAGCAATTAAATATAATATTTGAAAAACATTTTCCCCCATTTTCTGCTGGATGGGAAGTTATATCACCTGACTCCCAACATGCACGTGTATCCCCGTCAACCATGTGTTCCTCCTGTACAACTCCACCACCCTCTCCCTGGTCTCCTCCGTGACAGGGACCCCGAACTTGGAGAGGCGGGTGGCGGTGCTCACCAGGGCGATGGAGCCACCGCCGACCACAGGGTTGATGCGGAGGCCAAGTTGGGATCTCAAGTTTGAATTAATGCGATTTATTTCTTTTGAACCTAAACTAAATAATTTGTATGGAAGTATACTTTGTGTCCTTGCACTTTCCGCGAAGCAGGTCGTCGACAATGGAGATCTCGTGCTCGTTGTCCTTTAAAAGAGCAAGGGTACATTTCCCGCACAAATAATAATTTCGTTCTATTTACCAGGTTAACGATGACGTCTGCGTTTAGCGCCGTTGCAATGTCCTGCCTTGTCTTGCAGGGTGAATCGAAGACGACCTTGTCAGGGCTGAACCCTAGGGAGAGGGCATGGACGACCTCGGAGATGGAGGCGCACTCAGACCCAAGGCCTCGACGCTTCACGGCCTACAACGGAAAACAGAAGGGATATAGTATGAGAAATAGCAGCTGCAACAACAACACTACCTGCGACAACAACAACAACAACAACAACAACAACACTAGCTGCAGCAACAACAAGACCAAGTTGTCGCAAAACCAGCTGCAGCTGCAACAACAAGACCAAAAGTGTCAGTTACAACCCCACTATAAAAAAGCAACGCATCATCTGCACGAACAACAGCAGGAACGACAGAATCTATTGAAACCCATCAACAGCAAAAGCCAACAGCATCAGTTGCAGCACCAGCAGTAGCAGCAGCTGCCGCCAAAGTCTGAGCAAGACCTTTTGTTATCCTTTCCTCACCAGCATGACCCCGCAAATGGAGTTTGCCTTCATAGCCGCGGCATGTAGAAAGAATTCCTCTGGGAATGCCTCCAGAACAGAGTCCACCCTCGAGTCAAGGTAATCCAGGTCGAAGAGGTCCACAGAGGGGGTGTGGTCGCCAATCAGGCCCCTTTGGGTCATAAAAAGCACGCTCAATTCCGATCCCCATATAAACATGTAATTCACTCTTACTTTTTCGCCACTTCCTTCAGCGCTGCTTCCATGTTGAATGATTTCCTTATTTCTTAAGCAGATAAATGACGAAATACTGATCTGAGGGAAACGAAATAGATTTCTCCCTCTTTGTTATGCGTTGTGTCTGTCGGCTTTGCAGTGAGGAGGGGACCGTCAAGACAGGTTTTCCCCCTCTCCTCTTCGTACGTACGTTCAGCACAGTACGGACGCCATTAAATGGACTCAAAAGAACGGACTTTTGTTGGAGGGAGGGAGGAAAGAAGGATTTTCCCCCGCGGTAAGTCTTCAGCTTTGCTCTATTAGCCGTGATTCTTTTAAGGGCAAAAAACCCTTAAATTTTTTGTCTTTTTCAAGAAAGTCACACTTTACATTAATAACGATTGTGTTCATCCTCGCTGCAGGGATATGCTGTTTTAGTATTCCAAATCCCCGGAAAGACTTTCCTTAAAATCTTTTAAACAAAAAAATGAAAGTGCGATGAAATAGCGAGGAAGAAATGTTAGTCGTCCATCTCCCTACGGTCCCTACGGAGATGAGACAGGGACCTATACCTCATTTTTTGTTAGCTTTGTAAACCCCGCGCCACAACGGCGGCGGCGGCGGCGGCGGCGGCGGCGGCGGCGGCGGCGGCGGCGGCGGCGGGTAGATACAGAGGAAAGTCTTTGGAAGGGAGTCCTCCCAGATCACCCTCCTCCTGCACCTGACCAAGCAACATCGGCGATGGATATGGAGCAGACAGGCTCTCCTTGGAAGATGCTCCAAAGGCTTTCTCCCAAGGGATCTTGGGGAAGAGTAGGAGGGGGGGAAAGCCAAAATGGTTTTTGGGTTGGTCGCCCCCGAAAGGGAAAGTTGGTTGGGGGAGGGGAGTCTGGCACGTGCCTGTCGGGGGGGGAAAGGGATCCTTGATGCTGCTGCCAAAGGATAGTCCTCCTCTTCACTCGGTCCTGGGAGGCGGAGGAGGACGGAGGAGCGAAGGCTGGTGGGGTCAGAGGAAGGAAGGAGGAGGAGGAGGAGGGGCTCCCCTCCCAAAAAAAAAGACAAGAACAATTTCTTGATTTTTAGAAATTTTCAAACGTAATCTAAGGCTTTCAAGCTTACACTAATCGAAATTGAAGAAAGAAGTTTTTTTCAGCGGAATGGCGATAGCGTCGGGCGGCGAAGGAACAGAAGATAATTGATTTTTTGAGCTCCTACACTTTTGAGCTATAACACCGCCATGGCATCGTTCTTCTTATCCGCCAAGGACTTTGTTGCCAGCAAGGTAACCCCCGACTGCCTGAAGGCCTCCACCGACGAGCTCAAGACCTTCGCAAAGGAGGCCAAGGGAAAGCTTGGAGCGGGGGAGGACGGGGAGAACACCGATCCGGACCATCCAGAGAACAAAGGGAAGATCACGGAGTGGCAGGCCGCTTGGAACATCACCAATGCAATTCAGGTATTTGGACAATTGAAGGCAAATTCGAATGTACCGTAACTTGCTATGGCAGTTCTTAGCAAACGCTCTCTCCGGTTTTTTCAATCGGAAGATTTGGCAAGATATACAGGATCAACTTCTTCTCTCCTCCAGGGCATGTTCATCGTGTCTCTGCCCTATGGGGTTATGCACGGAGGCTACTGGGGCATCCTTGCCATGGTTGGGGTCGCCCACATCTGCTGCCACACCGGCAAGATCCTGGTTGAGTGTTTGTACGAGCCGGATCCGGAGACGGGACAGCCAGTCAAGGTGCGCTTTTCGTACAACGAGGTGGCGCAGGAGTGCTTCGGGAAGAGGTGCGTTAGTTTCCAACTCTTCAAATGTTGAAATTGACACAAAAGTGGTTTAACAAATATTTTCAAAAGAAATAATAATTGAATTATTTGAATTTTCGAAAACAGCACTTTCCCCCACAACTTACCGTTCCTTTCTCAGATACGGCGGCAAGATCATCAACGCAGCTCAGCTCATCGAGCTCCTCATGACGTGCATCCTATACGTCGTCCTGTGCGGAGATCTACTCGTGAGAAGAAGAGAAAATAAATGTTCTGCAGTAAAAGGATGTTGATTAGCTATTTTCTCTTCCAAGAAAGGTTCTAAAGAGGAAATGCTGAACAAAGTTCTTGGAACAGTGAGAGTCGCTCTTGCTGCTGTGATAGCTGTTGCTGTTGCTGCTGCTGCTGTTGTTGGTAGAGTTGGCCGGCAGCCTTTCGAATTTGGGAACTTGCAATTCCTGACGTTGTTTTCCCCTCCTCCAGATGGGTGCCTTCCCCCTAGGTCACATCGACACCCGCTCGTACATGATGCTTTGCGGCGTGACCCTCCTCCCGGTGGCCTTCCTGAAGAACCTCCGCGGCGTCTCCAAGCTCTCCTTCTGGAACGGGGTCGTGCACGTCGTCATCAACGCGGTCGTCATCGGATACTGCCTCACCAGGGCGGCAGACTGGGACCTCACTATGGTCACACTAAAGGTGGACATCATCAGCTTCCCAATCGCGCTGGGCGTCATCGTATTCAGCTACACCTCGCAGGTATGGATTTCTGCAGGGGTAAAAGCTACTACACTTCCAGTTTCATTTTGTTTCTCGATTGGTGAATATCTTCCCATGCCAAAAGGAAAGTTGCATGGGAGGGACAGGAACAATGACCAAAATTAATGTATGGATAGAGTTTCATCAAATTTGATTCTTCTTCCATTGCATATCCCCGATTTTGAAGAACGACAAAAGCCTTTTTTTCCTATTCCACTCTGTCCTCAGATCTTCCTCCCTACCCTTGAGGAGAACATGATCGACAAGGGCAAGTTCGTGTGTATGCTCAACTGGTCCCACGTTGCCGCCGCCGTCTTCAAGGCCGTATTCGGATACATCGGCTTCCTCACCTTCAAGGAGGACACCCAGGAGGAGGTCGTCAACAACCTGAGTCCCGGCTTGAAGACCGTGGTCAACCTCATCCTGGTGGTAAAGGCGCTCCTGTCCTACCCGCTTCCATACTACGCCGCCTGCGACCTCGTCGAGAAGGAGCTCTTCAGGGTGAGAGAGAAATCAAATATCTTTGTTACCAAGTCTTCTTGTAAACATTTATTGGTTGAATAATTATTTTGGCTTTTCTCGTAAACTTTTGAGGGGAGGAGGTTTTTTTTAAAAAAAAGAAAGCTTTATGAAAACAGTAAAGTACTATGAGCAAATATCGAGATGTTGAAAGACACAAACAGCAACTGGGCTATATTAAAAGAGATCTAGTTAATGTTGCTTTTTGGCTTCCACACAAATACGAAGTTTAAAATTTCGCTGTTTACTACAACGGCGTTCCCTCCCTCATTCCCTCCAGGGCAAGCCCCAGACCCAGTTCCCCTCTATCTGGTCCCTTGACGGTGAGCTCAAGTTCTGGGGTTTCGCCTTCCGCGTCGGCGTCGTCATCGTCACAGTCGTCTTCGCCGTCGTCATCCCACACTTCACCATACTCATGGGGTTCATCGGGAATTTCACCGGCACTTGCCTAAGCTTCATCTGGCCCGCATACTTCCACCTCCGGCTTAGACGTCACAGCATGAGCTGGCCCACCATGGTCTACGACATGGTCATAATCTTCCTCGGCTTCGCCTTCGGGATCGTCGGAATGTACATCTCAGCCAAGGCCATGGAGCGGGCATTCGAGCTAGGGATTCCCGTCTAAAAGAAAAATAATCGACCAAGAAGTGATCACACCCATTTTACCCAAATAATTCCGCCAGTTTTAAGTGTTTGAAAATTTTGAATTATTCCGCCGTCTTCCATCATCATGTAACAAACAACAAGTCTTCCACAAAAAAAGAGAGTAACTTATGAAGCCACACCACGAAACGAAGGCAAGTCTTCCAAATTTTGCTTAAGCTGCAGTGAGTGAACATGAAAAGCAAGTCTTCCAAAAAACCTGCTTTAATCATAGCATCAATGAGTGAGAATCATCAAAGTAACGTTACGATCGCCAACAGTATAGATTTCACCAACCAACTCAATCCTCCTAGTCCTCAACAGTCAGATGTAGTTTAAAACCGTTATTGTACTGTATCACAAACCAACTAAATGCTGAGTAGCAATGCCAAAGAATGAAAGCCAGTGTTTCTCAAATGTTTTTATCGAATCACCGCTCTTCCAATATTATACCAAAGTTAAAATGTTCCATGACAAGCGAATGATTGAAAAATTGTGATTGTTTTCTGAGTAACAATGCCGAAAAGTGTTTTTGTGAAGAAGGAATTATCAGAAAAAGCATGTCGTTTTAAATTGCAAAATCATGATAGCGTACCAATAAAAAAATCCCGTTTTTTCTGACACCTTTTTGTCTGCTCAAAGTTGTTCTGTATTCTTGTAATAAGTGATTTTTTTACAGTTTTACGATATACAGTAGGTATTTGGTACTTTAGCCGTAATTAATTAGGAGCATTTTTACGCTGGGAGAAAGAGTGAATGTATGTGTGGAAGACATCGATTTTTGTTTTCGCAGGGATACTTTTTCAGCAGGTGATATTAGGCACGTATCAGGTCCTTTTCTTCATCGCCATCTAGACTGCCACCTCTCCCGGCTGTGGCCCACCACCTCCTCCTCCTACGTACGGGCTGTAGGGCGGAGGAAGGGTCGCCGCTGCGGCCGCGGCGTGCGGCTGGTACGGCGGGGCCGCCGCCGCCGCCGCCGCCGCCGCCGCCGCCGCGTCCGCCATCTCCTGGGCGTGAAGCAGTTTTGCGGCGGTCTCTGGCGACGCAGGAACCTCCGCCGCTGACAGGACCAGGGAGGCAGACTCAGCGGCGACAATTGATCTGGAGAAAAAGAAGAAAAAATTAAAATTGAATTCACAAGTCTGAAACTTTTTTGGCAAAAGAAAAGTAGTAATTCGTTAATTAGAAAGTTGTTACCTGTAGTGTGAAAGCGCCACGACGTAAAAGTAAGCCTCTAGAACTGAAACCAGAAAGGCGATCATCCCTTTGCATACAAGTATTGAGGAGAAACGTTTTCTACTCACTTGTGAAGAACGATAGCGGCGCCACTACGATGAGGGTGGCGATTGCCCTGTCTGTCTCCTCGCATGCGATGGAGGTGAAGTAGAAGAAGATGCCGTAGGAGACGGCTGCGGCAGCCAGGAGGAGGACGGGGAGCTTCAGCACCAGCCAGGCCTTGAGCAGGGCAGTCTTGCGGAGCAGGATGGCAGCCCACAGCTGGAGCCACAAAAGGGAGTACTGGAAATGAATGGAAAGATGTTCTTTTTTTAAAAAAAGTTTTTATATGTTTGCTGCTGCTGCTCATTGTTGCTACTGCACCTACTTCAGAGGCAACATTTAAAGCCATGTTGACTCAATTACTTTGCTGTTGTTGAAACCGCCGCATTTGGTAACTTTTTCGTCGCTCTAGTCCACGCACTCAAACGCACTAACCCCCAAAGTTGTGACTAGCCCGATTCCGTCCCCCGTGCTCCAGACCTTGAGGTGCCCGCCGTTCTCAGAGTAAGTGATGCCAACGTCCACGAGGAGATATACCTTAATCAACGCAGAGGAATTTCCAGCTTTAGGTCACGTATTTTTGAATCCGCAAAAATGGGGGAATAGACGTAGATGTACGGAAAAAAATATCCATATCAATTAATTTCTCTGTGGCCCTCACTCACATGGTATACCCCGCACAGCAGCAGGTAGGCCGAGGATATGAATAGGCACGCCCTCCGCAGGTCACGGATCTCGCAGCACGAGTTGACGCCAACCTCCAAAGGCATCCTTGATATCGGTGCAAAGTCCTACTTTGCGCTAAAATTCAAGCCTCCGCCCGCCAGTATGGCTCGACTGGAGAAGATGATGCCTTCCTTCTGGTTTTGGCGAGAGAGGGATGAGGATTGCAAAGCTGCCTCGGCCGCAAAAGAAGCACCATCCGCCTTGCGTAGGGCTTTCGAGAAAGCCCCAGGGGAAGGCCCACCGCGGCAGAAAGGGTCCTTTCCCTCATCCTACTAATGCAAAGAAAGGCCGCCGCCGCGTCGGCGTCGCGGCCGCAAGGGAAGCGAAGAAGAAAGAGTGCTGCTGAAGAAGAAGAAAGGGGAATTCCCCCTCCCCCCCCCCTCCTCTTCTCCCCGGCGTTCGGAGGTCCTTTGGCAGGGAGGGAAGACCAGAACGAAAGACCGCGGGAAATAAAGGGGAAGGGGATGATACTACTGTACACATCGAATTCAACTTTCGTTTAACATTTTTTATTGGATGCGTTCGACTAAAAAGATATATGAACTTGGTGTGTAGAGACGCCGCAATTGAAAGGGAGATAATCTCTTCGGGAAGCTGGTCAGTCATTTCACAGCCTCTTTTGTATCATTACGTGGAGGACTCCAAGCCGGACTTACTCCCCATCTCCTAATTGGAGCTGAAAACCTCCTCTTCTATCCACCTTTCCTTCCACGACAGTCCCGCCGCTGCAGCAGCGGAGTGCTCCTTTGCGCAAAGCTCGGCCCCCGTCTTGTCCCGGTCGGCCTCCTCCTCCTCCCTGACGAAGCTCTCCCTCAGGTCAGAGTCGTAGTTGACGTCCTCCTCCACCCTTTCCACGTCGAGCGGCGCCGTCGCCCCCTCCCTCACGAGCTCCCTCTTCTCCCTGGGATCCACCTCCGCCCCCGTCAGCACCGCAGCCATAGCAGCCTTCTTCTTTCCCCTGTCCTTCCTCCTGGCCCTGTCTCCGCCCTTCTTCGGCGCCTTCTTAGGCTTGCGAAGGCCTTTGTGCTCGTCCATGTGGCCCGCCAGTCCTCTTCGGCTGGCGAAGGCCCTGCCGCAGCCCTTCTCCTGGCACCTGTGGCTCAGGCCTTGGTGGGAAACGCGGCCGTGGTTCTGTAGGTTCTTGTAGTCTAGGTATACCCTGAAAAAGTAATACGTTAAAGATACTTTATTTCAAGGATAAGGTACATTTTGGGGAAGTGTTCCTCACCTGTCGCATCCCTCGTGCGGACACTTGAAGACGTTCTGCCCCTCCTTCCCCTCCTCCTCCCCAAGATGGGTGAGCATGTGCCTCTCGTAGTTGCAGGGTCGGGCGAACTCCCTCCCACACCTCGGGCACTTCTTCACCTTGGGGTGCTTGTCAGCCAGATGCCGGCGGAGCTCGCCGAAGGTCCTGAACTGCTCCCCGCACCCCTCCTCCGAGCACGCTCTCGAGGTGTGCCTTTTCAGGCGGTGCAGCCTCAGCTTGTTGGGGAAGGCGAACCTGGCTGGGCACTCCGGACATGCGTGCGGGAGCTGCCCGTCGTGCTCGCGGGCCAGGTGGGCGGAGAGGTGGCCGCGCTTGGGGAAGGTCATGCCGCACTCCGGGCAGGGGTGGCGGTTGGAAGAAGACGAAGAGGACGTCTGTTGTTGTTGTTGTTGTTGTGTAGGAGGGTGTGCCTTCCGGGTGTGCTTCTTGAGCGCCTGCCGAGAGGCAAAGTCAGAGGGGCAGGACGGGCAGGAGAACCTCGTCTCCTCTTCTTCCTCCTCCTCTTCGTCCTCCCCTTTCTTCCTGTGCGCCGAGTCCTGGTGCCTCTTGAGGTGCTCCCGCTTCTTGTAGGCCCTGCCGCAGCCCTCTTCTGGGCACTTGAATGGCCGCGCGTCGCTGTGGGTCTTCACGTGCAGGTTCAACTTCTTCCTCTCGGAGAACTTCTTGCCGCATCCTTCTCGGTCGCAGGAGAAGAGGCCGTCCGAGTCCGGAGGCTCAACCTCTTTCAACCGGACCAGCTCCTCCGGGTTCGTCCGGTGCGACTCCTGATGCCGCAATAGGTGGTCCCTTTTCTTGAAGGCGCATCCGCAGCCTGGCTCCGGGCACTCGAACGGCCTCTCCTTGCTGTGGGACCTCTTGTGGTGGCCGAGCGACTTCCGGTCGGGGAAGACCTTCTCGCAATCGTTGCACACGAACAGGACTGGAGACTTTGGGCGGGGCATCATGGGCACGTCCAGCTTGAGCACCAGGTTGCCGTAGGTGCGCTGCCGCTCGACCGGCGGTTTCTTGTCATTTTCCGGAGGGGATTCGTGCGAGATCCGGTGGATCTCCAGGCCTTCTTTGGAGTCGAAGGTCTCCCCGCACCCAATTTTGTCGCACGAGTGGACGACCTTGATGGGGGCGAAGGCAGGCCCGGTGAAGGCCCTCTCCCAGTCCGAGTCCACCTCGAGTTCGGACGAGGAGAGGACTTCCGCTGGGCTCATAGTGGCAACGGTGGTGCTCATCCTGTTGGTCTACTGCTGCTTCTTAGTCTTGAATACGACCGAGTCCACGTCTGTGATCCTGAGCTTGGCCTGCGGTATGACTGCCCCGGTGGGCGTCCTCAGGCCCTCCACGCACAGGTGCAAGAAGTCCCGGTCGAAGGCCAGGACTCCCCCTTCGCACTCTGTCTGGAAGCCACTGTGCAGGCGGAGGGAGGTGGCCCCGCCGCCGAGGTCCTTGTCCTCCTGTCTGAGGGCCTCCAGGGCGCGGAGGAAGTCCTTGCGGAGGAGGCTGCGGGCAGACTGCTCCACCTTCTCCTGATCTGCCTCTTGCTGCTTGTCCTTGTGGGCGGCCTCGGCCTCGGCCTGGTTCATGACCTCGGCACAGGGACTTGGGCAACGAGATCGAAGCAGACGCCAGAGCCCAGACAGGCGCGGAAATGTTTGCGATGCGGTCTTCCGTCTTCTCTAGTTCTCTTCGTAAAAAGAAAAGGCTTTTTTCGGGATATTTCTTTAGCATTAGCAGCGCCAAAGACGTGATCCTAGTCCCAGAACGTCTTAAATACCCTGTTTTGCCTCCTCCCGCGAGCGAAATTCGCCACGAGGGAGGCAGCAGGCTCACTGCTGCTCACTGCTCAGGCAAGATCAGGAGACGACAGCTGACAGGAACACAAAAACACAGTGGTGACGTCATCGACAAACGAGAACGAAGATGGATCCGGGTCAAGTTCGGAAAGACGATTTTATACCGTGAAAATAAGATTTCGCGACACATTACATATAACAAGAACACTAGACATTTGTAGACTTTCCAAAAAGACAAGTGTATTTGTGTGAGAGCCAAGAGCGGAAGAAAGGGGAAAAGGACAGGAAGAAAGCGATCTGATACGTACGCATGGTACGCAGCTGAGACGAAGCGTTTCTTGGCACTTGGCAGAGAGTGCTTTGACTGTGAGACTGTGAGTGAGTACTGAGTACCCTTGCCGTTTCGAGCGAGACTCAAGAGTCAAGACCTTGTCCTGTCTGCCTCCAACTTCATACTCATAAAACCTTGTCTGGACAACGGACGCTGACCTTGAACTTGGAAGGTGTCACTGTCCTTAAACTAGATCAAAGAATATCACCGCTCTCTTACTTCACCGTGGCCTTGAAGCCCCAGCAAGATGTCTTCGGCCGCCGGCTGCGCTACCCTCCTGGCCCTGTCCGGCCTGCGCCTCTCCAAGCCTGCGCTGAACGGGGCCTCCGTGGTGGTCGGCTCCTCCTCGGTGGTGGCGCGCAGGAGCAAGTCCCTGGGCGGCGGGCTCCCCGCGGCCCCACCCAGGAGGCTCTCGCTCAAGACGGCCTCGCCAGACTCCAAGAAGGAGCAGGAGGACAAGCGCAAAGCACTGGACAGGCTGGGATCTTGGGACACCAGGCTGGACATGCCCATCGTGGAGGAGTCCAGCATTAGGCGCGGTCTGCCCGTGCCGAACCTCCGCGCCTCCGCCGTGGGTGTGGCAGAGTCCGAGGGGCGAAGGACCTACATGGAGGACCGCCACACGGTGCTGGACGTGGAGGACGGGCTCCTGCTGCTGGCGGTGTGGGACGGACACGGAGGGGCAGGGTGCTCCGAGTTCTGCCGTCGTCAGGTGGGGGCGCACCTGGACAGGAGGTTGCAGGAGGAGACGGACAGGGGGAGGAAGGCCGACCTGACGGCCGTGCTCACCAAGGTGGTGCTGGACCTAAATGAGTCGTACGAGAAGCACTGGGCCTCTGTGCGGCTGGTGGGGGAGGAGCCGGAAGGGGAGGGAGAGACAAAGGCGACAGACGATACCAAAAAGTCCCCTTCTCCTTCTTCCGCCCCCCTCCGCAGCCCTGGAACGACGGCCACCCTTGCCCTGATCCGCGACGGGTACGAGCTGGTGGTGGCGCACGTGGGGGACAGCTGCGCACTGCTGTGCCGCGACGGCCGCGCACGTAGGATGACGGAGGACCACTGCGCATCGCACCCGGACGAGCGGCGCCGCATTGAGGCGGCGGGAGGGAGGGTGGACGCGGACAACATTGGGCGCCACCTTGTCAACGGCCGCCTGGCCATGTCGAGATCCCTCGGAGACCTGGACCTGAAGCCGTTCGGCGTCACCTGCGCGCCGGACGTGCGCAGGAGGAGCCTAAAGCACGGCAAGGACCGATTCCTCGTGCTCTTCACCGACGGCGTCAGCCACGTCCTCACCGACGAGGAGGTGTTGGAGACGGTGGCCAAGGGGGAGTCGCCGCAGGAGGCAGCCGACAAGCTGGTGGACCAGGCGCTGCTGTACTCTGCCGAGGACAATGTGACTGCGCTCGTTCTCCCCCTCGGGTCCTGGGGAAAGGGAGACGACAGGGGGACCTCCATGCTCTTCTCCCTCGGGAGGCACATGACAAACACCTCGAGGTACGGGTAGGGGGAGGGTTT
>JAAUXU010120485.1_pt1 | contig 12184 bp, 10 predicted proteins | sample 7278151 | NCBI WGS metagenome assembly JAAUXU01 (sample SAMN14350113, study PRJNA611818) | marine sediment metagenome | isolation source: surface marine sediment (1.8m) | place: French Polynesia: Moorea | collected 2018-08 | reverse complement strand
GCCAGATTCAGTACAATTATCTGGACACTCAGAATCAGGCCGGGACCGCCGGGCTGCAGTATGCAGCATCCAAAGACCTGGCGGTGATTATCATGGAGCCCCTGCGGGGCGGGAATCTGGCCAAAACACCGCCACCAAGCATAAAGGACATCTGGGCCAAAGCCGATCAAAAGAAAACACCGGCCGCTTGGTCGCTGGGTTGGATCTGGAATCATCCCGAGGTCACGGTGGTTCTTTCGGGAATGAACGATGATGACCACATCAACGAGAATTTGGCCCTGGCCGAAAGAGCCCTGCCACATTCGTTTTCTGAAAAAGAAAACCAATTGGTCGATGAAGCGGCGGCAGAATTCAGAAAGGTAATGAAGGTCGGCTGCACCAGCTGCCAGTATTGTATGCCCTGCCCGGCCGGAGTGAACATTCCCGGCTGTTTTGAATTTTATAACTCCAGGCATGTGTTCAAGGATAAAGCAGCGAAAATGATGTATCATTTTTTTAATGGCGGTATCGTAACCGATAAGCCATCGATGGCTTCCGTTTGCGTGCAGTGCGAAGAATGTCTGGAGAAATGTCCCCAGCATCTTCCCATACCGGAATTGCTCAACGATGTGCAGGAGGACATGGAAGGGTTTATGACCAAACCGCTGATCTGGCTGATGAAGCGGATAATGAAAGTTCGGAAAAAAAAGAAGGCCTCAACATCTGTTTCAGGTGATTAACTAATAACGTAAGTAAACACCAAACCGAGGTTGATGAAGAATAAAGGACCGGCATGAAACCCTATGCGCGGCCTTCCATCATTGCGTTTGATCTCATTATGATGTTGAGCCTGCCCCTGGTTTTTTATACGCAATATCCCCTTTAGGTTTTTTTGAGTTGCTCGCTGTCAAAGGGCAGTCCCTGCAAGCGCACGCCCACTGCACTGGCAATGGCGTTGGCCACCGCCGGCGCCACCGTGGGAATACCCAACTCGCCGATACCACCGATTTTGTGATGGCTTTTGGCGATATGCACCTCAATTTCGGGCACAGCGGTCATGGTTAAAACAGGGTATTCATCGAAGTTGGCGGTCTTTACCCCGCCATTGGCAAATCGGATCTGCTCGTAAAAGGCCACGCTCAGGGCCATGACCACCCCGCCTTCCATCTGGGCATTAATGGCGTCGGGATAGACTGCCGGGCCGCAATCGACTGCACAGATGACCTTGTGCACCGTGACCGCACCGGTTTTTTGATTGACCGAGACCTCGGCCACATGACCGGCGGTGGAGCCGAAACAGGATCGCAGGGCGACACCGCGGCTGCGGCCGGCCGGTACCGTTCCGCCCCAGCCGGATTTTTCGGCAAGAAGCTGCAGGGTGCGGTAGGGACGGGAGCCCTTGGGCAACAGGTTCATACGAAAATCCACCGGATCCTTGCCGGCTGCTGCAGCCAGCTCATCCATGAAGGTTTCCACCGCAAAGGGATTAAAGGTGTTGCCCACCGAGCGCCAGAAACCTACCGGGATGGGCAGGTCCACGTTCACGCACTCCACCAGCCGGTTGGGCAGCTCGTAATCCATGTTGTTTACGCCTTCCACCGACCAGCTATCCACCCCGTTTTTCATGCCCTGGGGAAATACGCGGCTCATGATGGACGGGGTGGCGAGCTTGTGAATCCATGCAATTAGATTGCCGGATGAGTCCAGACCGGCCTGGACATGGCTTAAGCTGCCGGGCCTGTAGAAATCGTGTTTAAAATCGTCCTCACGGGTCCAGACCACTTTGACCGGGCGTTTCATCCGCATGGACAGGGAAACCGCGTCGATTACCACGCTGACTTCGTTGCGACGCCCGAAACCACCGCCGCAATAGGTGGTCATGACTTCGATCTTATCCGGCGGTAGCCCGGTGATTTTGGCGGTGGTCATCAGGGTATTGGTCTGGCCCTGGGTGGGGGCCCAGATCCGGACCCGATCCTTTTCCACATGCGCCGTGCAGTTCATAGGCTCCAGGGTGGCATGTGCAATGTAAGGAAACTTATAGCGGGCTTCCAGGGTTTTGGCCGCCTGGCCTAAAGCCTTTTTGGCATCGCCTTTGGCTTCGGCAATGGCCCCGGTCTTGGCGAGAAACCCATTGTACCAATTGTCCAGGTTCTCATCGTTGAGGTCGGGATGGGTGCCACCGGCCCACTTGATATTCAACGCATCACGGCCCTGCAGGGCGGCATAGGTGGTCTTGGCGCAGACCGCCATTTTGTCTCCCAGAGGCACCACTGCCAATACGCTTGGTACGGCCCTGGCCGCTTTTTCATCAAAAGAAAGCGGCCTGGCGCCATAGGCCGGCGGGCGGGCCACTGCTGCCGTAATCATGTTGGGCACTTTAAAGTCGATGCCGAATTGCGTGCGGCCGGCGACCTTATCCGGTATGTCCAGCCGGGCCCTCTTGCTGCCGATGATGCGGTAGTCCTTCGGATCTTTAAGCGGTGGCTTCTGGGGGACCGGAAGGGCAGCTGCCTTCTGGCACAGTTGGCCAAAGCTTAAGCTGCGACCGTCCGGGTGCAGCCCTTTGCTGTTTTCAGTCCGGCACTCTGAAGGCTTGACGCCCCATTCCTGGGCGGCCGCCCCGATGAGCATCTCGCGGGCAGAGGCCGCCACATTTCGGAAAAGATCCCAGCGGTGGCGCAAACTGGTGCTGCCACCGGTAAACTGACTTTTCCACAGAGGATCCTTGAACGGTTCGCCGGCCAGGGCCTGTTTGACCTGCACACGCTCCCAAGCTGCGCCCAGCTCGTCGGCCAAAATCATGGCAATTCCGGTGTGGGTGCCCTGGCCCAGTTCTGTTTGGCCCACCCAGACGGTCACGGTGTCATCGGTGGCAATCTCCAAAAAGGCATGGGGTTTGAAGGTCGCGGCCTTCCCGGCCAGGCCCAGGGACACATTCACCAGGCCGCCCGGCGCCGCGCAGACGGCGATCATCAGGCCAGTGCTCTTGATAAATGTCCGGCGCGTCATTTCTTTTTTCATGAGACACCTCCTTTGGCCTTCATCTGTTTGGCCGCGATCTTCATGGCTTTCATTACCCTGGGATGGGTCCCGCAGCGACAGATCACATCATCCATGGCTTCGGCAATCTCTTCCCCGGATGCATTGGGCTCGCGGTTTAAAAAGTCGGCTGCCTGCAGGATCATGCCCGGCTGGCAATAACCGCACTGGGGAACCTGCTCGGCGATCCAGGCCTGTTTGAGCGGGTGGTCTTCAGGCATGCCCTCGATGGTCAGAATATCGCTGCCCTGGACGCTGTCCGCAGTGACGGTGCAGGACCTTACGGCCTCGCCATCGATCAGCACCGTGCAGGAACCGCACTCTCCGATCCCGCAGCCATACTTGACGCCGGTAAATCCCAGTTGATCCCGCAGGACCCACATGAGCGGTGTCTCCGTCGACGCATCAATGGTATATATTTTCCCGTTAACTTTTAATGAAAACATGCGTCCTCCCTTTATAATTGATGGTTGTGTATTTAAAACATTCCACCATTAGATCCGTATGAGAAAACCAGATGTATTTAAAATAGTGGAAATAGGTCCACTTAAGATGACATAGAAAAAAAGTCAGGGAAAAATCAATAGCAATCTGTGCCAAAAGGCTAACAAAATTCGCCATCAAATAAAGCAACTGAGTCGACTGGTTTGGCGTTCTATGCGGGCAATAGGAATAAATTGTCATTAACAAGTTCGTATTCAGAACACAACCCTATAAAACGACAAATATTCCCACCCAAACATGGTGCAAAAAGTCACCAACGCAGTTCAATTTGGCTGACATGGACTAATGGCCACTGCATCATCCAAAGATCAAATTGGCAAATGACCACTAAAAATTAGAAATAAAACCCATAATGAGGGTGGCAAAAACCTTCACCCCAATTTGTATCCGGTAATCATCGGTGGTGGCTCTGGCTGCTTCATCCAAGCCTTAAATTGGCAAATGAGCTCAAAAATTAAACATAAAAACTATAATTGGTCAGACCATCTGATAAACATATTGACATACCATATGTATCGGATTATACATGACATCGATGGGTGCTTGAATTTTGATCAATCAGGCGCAACGGTTGAATGGAAGGAGGGTTATTGAGATGGGAAAAATTTTTACCCCGACTGACAATGATTTTGGGACCACCGATGCGGTTGTGATCGGTGGTGGAATTGTGGGCACCGCCACGGCCTTCTGGCTTTCAAGGTCCGGGTTGGATGTTGTATTGGTCGAGATGCGCGACGGCCTTTCCACCTTGACCACGCCAGCGTCAGCCGAATGCTTTCGAGCCCAGTTTACCGAGCCGGCCATGGCGGCTTTGGCCATACCCAGCATCGAGATGTTCGAAAATTTTGATGAGGTTATCGGGATGCCGGGCTATAATATTTCGATCAAGCAGCAGGGGTATCTGTTTCTGACCGATAACGTCGAAACGGTTGACGATCTCAAGGAAAATATCGCCCAGCAGTACAAACTGGGGGTAACCGACTCTGAATTTTTAGAACGTGAAGAAATCCTGAAACGATTTCCTTTTGTGGCGCCCACAGCTCTGGCGGCCACCTTCCGGCAGCGGGACGGATGGCTGTCCTGCCATGAAACCACCCAGGGATTTGCCAAAGGCAGCAATGCCAGATTCTTTTTGAACACCAAAGCGAGCGGGATTCAAATGGATGCAAAAGGCGTGTGCGGTGTGGAAACCAACAGGGGTATCCTGCAAACCCGCACCGTGGTCAATGCCGCCGGCCCCTTCGCCGGGGAGGTGGGGCGCATGGTCGGGCTGGAATTGCCCCTGGAGCCGGTTCGCCGCCAAAAAGTGTACATCCAAACCTCGGTGGACATTCCGCCAGATGCGCCCTTTACGGTTGATGTCAATAACAATTGCTACTGGCGCCCGGAAGCCGGCGGGGCCATCATCGGTTGGGTGGATGCAGATGAGCCGGTCAGCCAGCCGGTTGAAAAAGTCCCCACCGATTGGGAGTTTCCGGCCTTAACGCTGGACAAAGTCAAACGTTTAACACCTTTTTTTGAAGAAATTGAGAAAACTGTCCGCCAGCCCGACATGGATACCTCAGCTGGATTCTATATGTATACACCCGACGACCAACCGTTGATTGGGTCGGTGCCTGAAGTTCCCGGCTTTTATGTCAACTGCGGCTATTGGGCCGGTGTGATGCTCTCACCCCAGGCCGGCAAATGGATCAGCGATCTGGTAACCGGTATGATGGATCCCAAAGATAATCCGCTGCGACCGACGCGCTACAAGGAGGGGCTGGGTAAAAAAGAAGGCAAGACACTGATGAGCCATTAAACTGTTCCGAATCTGTCAAAAATTACGCAGACAAACGAGAAAAAGGAGAAAAGTGAAATGTCCCTTCCGAAGTACATGACTGCAGCTGTTCTTAAGGGACATGGGGGGCTCGATAAACTAATTGTTCATAACAATATGCCTGTGCCTGAACCAAAAGCCAACGACGTGCTCATCAAAGTGGGTGCCTGTGGAATGAATAACACAGATATCAACACCCGGATTGGTTGGTATTCAAAACGGGTCAACAGCGGAACAACTTCAACAGGCGGTTCGGATGGATTAGACAGGTTATCGGGAAAAGATGCCTCCTGGAGCGGAGGGACGCTTGCCTTTCCGCGTATTCAAGGTGCTGATGTTGTCGGTCGCATTGTGGCGGTAGGTGGTGATGTTTCTTCAAAACGCATCGGAGAACGCGTCATTGTTGACCCCTGGCTGCGCGATCCATCGGAGCCGGAGGATCGGAATCTGGCAACCTATCTTGGCAGCGAACGTGATGGCGGCTTTGCTCAATTTACCAATGTGCCCGCGGAAAATGCTTTCTTGATTGAATCCAAATTAACTGATGCCGAATTAGCCACATTTCCCTGCTCTTATTCGACCGGAGAACATATGCTGCATCGTGTCAGGCTAAGTGAGAGTGAAAAAATCGTTATTCCGGGCGCTTCTGGCGGGGTGGGTTCAGCCCTGGTACAGCTAGCGAAAAGAAGGCGTGCATGGGTATTGGCCATCACGAGCAAGTCAAAAATGGATTCAATTCGAGAATTGGGAGCCGATGCCGTATTGGATCGAAGCCAAGAAGATCTTGAACATCAGATCCGAACAATTTTGCCAAGTGGCGAAGCCGATGTCGTCGCCGATGTCGTCGGAGGGGCTATTTTTTCAACGTGTTTTAACCTTTTGTGCCGGGGCGGGCGTTACGTTACTTCTGGGGCTATCGCCGGACCTCTTGTCGAGCTAGATCTGCGCACCCTGTACCTAAAAGATATTGAGATGCATGGTGCCACTGTCATGCCGGTCGGGATATTTGAAGATCTTGTTAACTACATCGAAAATGGTGAAATTCGTCCTTTGCTGGCCAAGCAATTTTCAATCAATGACATCAAAAAAGCACAAGAAGCGTTTTTAGCAAAAGAACACATTGGAAATTTTGTGATTTTACCGGGTTAGGAGGGCTTGTTATGCTATTGGGACTACATACATATAGTTTTCATCTGCACGGCATGGGACAAAACTGGGGCGGCTATAAACTGCAATGGGATTCGGTCTGGGATGTCTTTGGTTTGATGGATGAGGCTAAAAAGCTAGGGCTCGACGGGCTGCATCTAACGGCTGCCGATCTGGGCAAAACCGATGAAGCCCACCTGCGCGATGTGCGCCTAGCGGCGGAAGAAAGAGGACTATTCCTGGAGTACAATTTTTCTTTAGATGCATCTGAATACGATGACCGCCTGACCAATACCATGGAAGAAGGTATCGCCATCGCCGAAAAAATTGGCTCGGATATCGGAAAAATTAGCATGGATGTCAACAGACCGCACCCGGTGTGCGGCTCTGCCTTTCATCCGGCAGTGATCCCCCAATTGGAAGTAATTGCCCGCAAAGCTGAAACCGCTGCTCCTGTGGCCCAGAATGCGGGGGTACGGCTGTGTCTGGAGAATCATACCGAGGCCTTCAGCGATGAAGTGCTCTGGATTATCAATCGGGTAAACCACCCCTATGTAGGCGCATGTGTGGATACCAACAACTCGCTCATGGTGGGCGAAGACCCGTTGACGGCCATCCGAAAGCTGGCTCCGGTGTCTTTCACCAACCATTTTTCCGATCATCGCATTGTCTTTGATCAATACGGCTGCCGTATCGTGGGGGTAGCCACCGGAACCGGAGATGTCCCCATGCGAGAGGCTTACAAGATCATCCGGGCCAATCCGAATATGAAGCGTCTGAATATTGAAGTGGAGTTTGATCCAGAAGACGACGGCCCCGAGGAAGCCCGCCAAAGGGAGTACCAGGCCGTTGTCGATAGTATCCGATTCACCCGCGAAGAGCTAGGTGTGGGTCAGGAATCTGCGAGCGAATGAAAACGCCCAGTGTCCCCTTGGTCAGCCTTGGCCGATAACATATATCAAGGAGAACTGTCAGTTGATGAAATTTAAAACCATTCAGAAAAGCTCAACCCCTGAAATTATCATTAACGAAATTGTTGAACACGTAAAATCGGGTCAACTTAAGCCGGGCGATAAACTGCCGACAGAGCGTGACATGTCTCAGATGTTTGGTGTTGGGCGCTCATCCATCCGGGAAGCCATCAAAGGCCTGGTCCTTTCAGGTTATTTAGAGTCTGCCCAGGGAAAAGGTACCTTTGTCAGAAAAGACCTTCCCGTAAATGATTTAGATTTAACCCATCTTCAAAATACCCTAGTGGCTGAACAAATCATAGAGTTAATGGAGCTCAGAATAATCTTAGAGTGCAATGCGGTCAAACTGGCCGCACAACGCGCGCGCGCGCAAGACATTGAGCGAATCACTCAAGCGCTGGAGCGCATGCGGGCCTGTCAGTCGGATATCAAGAAATTCTATGATCCGGATTTTGAATTTCATGTGGCCATCGCGGAGGCCACCCACAATGAGATGATCTGCGAAATGATGAAGCTGGTTGTTGAAAAATCCCATGAATATTATGAGAAGTTTATGCCGGATCGTTTGTGCCCGCCGGAGCAGGCGATTTTTACCGCTTCAAGAATTGTTGACTGTCTCAAGATCGGTGACGGCCGAAAAGCCTCCGAATACATGCAGAAACACCTGGGGCTGGTAGAAATCGAGCTGCAGCGGGTGGTCAATACTCGCAGCTGACCTCTGACCGGCAAATTGCAGGTGCTTTGAAAGGAATTCTTCAACATGCAATGGTATGAATTTTTGACGCAACAACAGGTTGAGCAAATACATCAAGCCTCATTGAATATCCTGGAATCGGTTGGCATTGATTTTCGCTATCCACCGGCGCTGGAGATTTTGAAAAAGGGTGGAGCCCGGGTCGATGGTGAGCGGGTATTTTTTCCTGCACAACTGGTTGAGGCGCAGATCAAAAAGGCACCGGCTGAGTTTACTCTCTATGCACGCAATTCCGATGCCGATGTTGTGCTGGGGGGCGATCACATGGCCTATATTCCGGGTTATGGCGCACCGTTTGTCACCGATCTGGACGGCGGCAGGCGGGAAGGCAGCCTGCAGGATTTTGAAAGTTTCGTCAAACTAACCCAAACCAGCCCGTATCAAGATATCTGCAGCGGCATGGTTATTGAGCCCAACGATGTGCCCCATGATATCCGACATGCCAAGATGATTTATGCGGCCCTGAAATATTCTGAAAAACCCTTTATGGGAAGTGCCATGGGGGCGCAGGGGGCAAAAGACAGTATCCAAATGGCGTCCATTTTATTCGGCAGCCAAGACCAGCTGGTCGAAAAACCACGCATGATCAGTATTCTGACTTCCCTGACGCCGCTGGTATATGATGAGCGTATGCTGGGGGCAATCATCGAATATGCCCGTGCCGGACAGCCGCAGTTGATTTCATCATTGGTGATTGCCGGTGCCACCGGGCCCACCACCCTGGCCGGTACCCTGGCGCTGCAAAACGCTGAAATTCTGGCGGGGATTGTTTTGGCCCAGCTGGTGCGGGAAGGGACGCCCGTGGTTTTTTCGGGCTCTTCTTCCAATACTGAAATGCGTTCGGGTGCCTTGAGTATCGGTTCACCGGAAATGGCGGTCAATGCCGCTGCTACGGCGCAAATGGCACGGTTTTACAATCTGCCTGTCAGAGGCGGTGGTGCCGTCAGTGACGCCAAGGTGCCGGATGCCCAGGCGGCTTATGAATCAATGATGAGTTTGCTGATGGCTCAGGTAAGTGGCGTTAATTTTGTCTTACACAGCGCCGGTATCCTGGAATCCTACAGCTGTATGTCCTATGAGAAATTCATTATCGATGATGAAATCTGCGGTATGGTCAAACGCATCAAAAATGCATATGCGGTGAGCGCCGACACCCTGGCCCTTGATGTGATCAAAGCGGTTGGTCCCGGTGGTCATTTTCTGGACCAGGATCATACTTTTGAACATTTTCGCCAAGAGTTTTATCAACCAATGCTGTCCAATCGTGACAACTTCGATACTTGGTTGGCAAATGGTTCGCAACAAATTTTGCAAACAGCGAACAAGAAGGTTAAGCAGATATTGGGCGAGTATAGCGAACCGGCCCTGCCGGCTGATGCCGACGAAGATTTAAAACGGTTCATAGATACGCTGGGATAAATACAAACAGACAATGAACAACGCAAAGGAGTTAAGAATGGCAATGGAGCTTAAAGCAATTCATGAAAACTGTTCCGGCTGCGGGGTCTGCCGGGTGGTTTGCGCCCTGGAAAATTTCCGCGAGGTTAATCCTGCCAAAGCGGCCCTGCGGATCGAAGGGCGTTTTCCCGCTCCGGGAGATTACCACATTCATTTATGCGATCAGTGCGGCGTCTGTGCCGAGGTCTGCCCGGTGGAGGCCATCGAACGCAAAAACGATGCCTTTATCATTGATGCGGAGGAATGCACAGGATGCCTGCAATGCGTGGAAGATTGCCCGCATGATGTTCTTTTTGAACATAAGCAAATGGAAGTTCCCATCAAATGCACCCTGTGCGGAGAATGTGCTGAGATTTGTCCCCGTCAAGCCCTGGAAATGGTTGCTGTCGATCAAGCTTAGCGGTGTCAAGATTCAGGTAATACATTAGAAAAGGAGTGTTGGATATGCGTAACGGATATGCCGGAGCAATTTTAAGAGTAAATTTGAGCCGCGGAGAGGTTGAAAAAAAACCGTTGCCCGACGATCTGGTTGAAGACTATATCGGTGGCCGGGGTTTTTTGGCCAAACTGCTTTATGATGAGCTGCCACCGAATACGGACCCCTATGGTCCCGAAAACATGTTTATGGCGGCCACCGGGCCCCTTTCAGGATACTTTTTGCCGGCCAGCGGAAAAGTTCATTTTGCCACCAAATCACCGGCCACCGGCGGGTATGCCGACAGCAACATGGGCGGCCATTTCGGCCCGGCGTTGAAGTATGCTGGATATGATGTGTTGGTGCTAACGGGCAGATCAGAAACTCCAAGCTATCTGTTTATCGATGATGAGCGGGTAGAGATCCGTCCGGCAGATGGTTATTGGGGAATGGGCGCCCTATCGTGTGAAGAACAGCTTAAAAAAGACCTGGGTGAAGATTTTCAAATTATGACCATCGGGCCGGCCGGCGAAAACCGGGTCCGGTTTGCCTGCATTTCTCATGATTTCGGCCGACAGGCCGGGCGTACCGGTGTGGGGGCTGTGCTGGGATCCAAAAATATCAAAGCCATCGCCGTCAGAGGCACCGGCAGCCTTCCGCTCCATGATGTTGAAGGGGCCTATGCCGCCGGCAAGGATGCCTATCAGAAGGTATTTGCTAAACCCGGATTTAAAGAATGGACACCCGAAGGCACCGCCGGTATCACCAATTGGACCAACGAGGTCGGTGTTTTTCCGACCCGGAATTTTCAGACCTCCTATGCCGACCACTACCAGGATATCAACGGCAAAGCCATTCTCGAACAGCTAAAAATTACCGACAAAGGCTGTTACTGCTGCCCCACGCCGTGTGGCAAGTACGGTCACACCAAAACCGATCTGGGCAACGCATATGTGGAAGGGCCGGAATATGAGACTATCGCGCTTTTCGGTGGCAACTGCCTGCTGCAAACCATCTCAGAGGTAGCTTATGCCAATTATCTGTGTGATGAGCTGGGCCTCGATACCATTTCCGCCGGCGCGGTCATCTCCTGGGCCATCGAATGCTTCGAAAAAAAGATTTTAAGCCCCTCTGAGGTGGGTCGTGAGATCCAATTTTCTGATCTGGGCACGGTGGAATTTTTGCTCAATCAGATCACCCAGCGCGAAGGCATTGGCGCTCTGCTGGCCGAGGGGGTTAAGGTCGCATCTGAAAAAATCGGAAGAGGATCAGACTCTTTTGCCATCCATGTCAAGGGCCTCGAATGGACCGGCTATGAAACCCGCAATGCGCCTTCGATGATGTTGGCTTATATGACGGCCGATATTGGTGCCCACCACAATCGTGCTTGGGTGCTGGGATACGATGTGGCCGGCGCCTGGACCAGTGTTCATGACCTGATCAGCAGTGGCGGCGAATCGGAAAAAATGCCCAAGGCCATTGTCAAGCCGGATTGTGCTCAATATGTGATCGACAGCCAGCACACCCGTCCGCTGTTTGATGTCCTGGGGATTTGCCGGTTGCAATACATGGAGCTGGGTTTCGAGCAGGAAAATTACGAAGCACTTTTTTATCTGATCACCGGCAAAAAGAAAACCTGGCAGGAGTTGCTAACGGTTTCCGAACGGATATGGAATCTGACACGGCTGTTTAGTGCCCGTGAAGTTAAAGATTTCGGGCGCCGCTTGGATTATCCACCCGCCAGGTTTTACACGGAGCCGACCCCCAGCGGCCCCAATGAAGGTCATTATCTTACCAGAGAAGAGTTAGATCTTCTCCTGGATGAATATTACCGCGCCCGAGGCTGGGATCCAAACGGAATCCCCACCACCGAAACACTGGAACGCCTGGGCTTGACTGATCTGGTCGATCAGCCAGATTGATAACATCGGAATTGGACATAGTGAAAATCTTGCACGAGTTGGAGGCTTTCATATGCAAGGCACTTAAGGGCGAGGCTATAGTTAACTATGCCTCGTCCTTATTAACGCAGCAGATGGAAGCCTCCGGCTCGCCCGATAGGGGAAAATTAAAGAGATAAAATGATTTTGATCCTT
>JAAUXU010040455.1_pt1 | contig 12184 bp, 17 predicted proteins | sample 7278151 | NCBI WGS metagenome assembly JAAUXU01 (sample SAMN14350113, study PRJNA611818) | marine sediment metagenome | isolation source: surface marine sediment (1.8m) | place: French Polynesia: Moorea | collected 2018-08 | reverse complement strand
GGGGTCCCTACCCCAAGAGGGGAGGAAGGGGGAGCTGAGCCCTTCTCCTAGCAAAAAAAAATGCATTTCACTACTGAAAAAGTGACCTCAAAATGCGATTTTTTTGTCTCTCAAGCAGGTGTAGGCTCACTTTTGCACTGCACTGTAGCTTCAGTCCAAAATAAACCTCAAACAAAAAAAGACTCCAGTGAATACAGACTAGTGAATGTAAACTCACATCCATAGTCTCAATATTCTAAACGGGTCTTTTCATGGTCCTTCGAGCCGGATGAAGAGTCTTGCAGTCACCTGCAGTCACAACACTGTCAACATTACCTGCCACACCCTCTTCAGGCTACGTTGTTCAAGAAAAATTGCAACTCAGCAAAAACACTGTGTATGTGCACCGTGCTGCCTGCAAGTCACTATCACAGTGAATTTGAGGTGGAACACGTAGATGTGGGACATGGCTTGCCCAAGCGTGCAAATCTGCTGCCAAGAAGTGCTCGGACCTGGGGGCCACGTTGAAGATGGGCTGGGACTTCATGGACCAGTTCACCTTGAAGATGGGCTCAAAGCTCAAGGCCTTGTGGAAGATGGGCTGGGACCGGTTTCGGGTTGGGGCTACCGGGTGCTGCGGTTTTATATTGTGGGGCACAATTTGTGGGGTCTGTATTCGCTGCAATTCCCATAGCTGCCGTCCAAACTGGTCAAGTACCAAGTCCTTTTTTGGCACTGGAGGTGGTTGACTGCCTCTTCGACGACCCTGGCCACTGGCGCCACCTCCTCGAGGTAAGGAGACAGCCTGGATCAGACTAGCACTCTGAGCAGTCACTGTGCAATGCCGAGCCTTCATCTGCTTGCAGGAACACGAACTTCTGGCTGGCATCATCATGGTGGGCATCAACTCCCTGGCACTCGTGTGCGCCGGTGTGCGCATGTCGACGGGGAGGTGGTTGATGCTCTTCCCCTTGGTCATCTGCATATTCTGGACAGTCTTCAATGTCACTCTGATTGCTGTTTCCCCCTATTGCGTCTTCTCTGCCGCCAGAGAAGTTTCGGGAGTCCTTTTGCCGTGTACGGGTTTTTATGCTGTCGCTGTATGTATCAATATTTATTTTGGTGTGCTGCATTTCATGACACTGATGACTTGGAATTAACGCGGTGAATACTCTATTATGGCGATAGCGCGTGTGAGCCATTATCGCGCAGTCTTGATGTCATGTTGCAGTCAGTATAAAAACGCTTTGAAGAAATATGATGCAAAAGGATTCTCGTGTTTTTCTTGAAAAGTTGTTGGCCATGTAGTCAAATCGTCATATGTACGTGTCATAGTATAGTTGTAGATTCGTACAACGCTTCCCAAGTGTCCACCAGTCCACTGTCTGGCCATGGTGTGTCTGGAGTTGTGGCAGAAGACGAAAATCCCTTGGTTTGGGCTCCTCCCCCAATGTCAGTCTGCACAGTCGTAAGTGCCACAATGAATGTTGTTCCCTCCTTCTGCATCTCCTCTGGTGGACCAGAAAAGTATGCAATAAGATCAATGACGTGTATAGAACTGTCTGCTCCAACGTTACTGGGGCATTTGCTGGGGGGGGGGAGAGATTGCTTTAAAAATACCGAAATATGAATTCGATTGGGTGACCGAACTTTCGGAGCAGTTTCATTGAGTGTTTGTGCTTCACCTTCGAATGACTGTTATTTTTGCACAGACTTTTTTGGGTCAAGGAGCGACTAAATTTGTTCATGACCTAGGCTGTTTTGACGGTCAAGGCGATTGATCTCCGGGATGCTGATGTTTCCTCATCCAACCAGAGTTCTTCTTGGGAGATCCTCTTGCAAAAAAAAAGCCCTCAAAACCTGCTATGGCTGCTGATGCACCACTTCTCGTCGACCATGAGACTGGATTGAGCACCGAGATAGGGACTAAGCCTGGCCAGGGCATGGCCTGGATTTGTCAGCCACTTCAAGACCCAGAATATTATGTTCATTTTGGAACTGTTCTTAAACATCATCCCTATCTTTGTGCTTACTTGTTGTCGAATATCACCTAATGTTGTTGCTACACCCTGCAGAATATATCAGCAATGAGGGCACAACCGGTGTGTCCAGGTTCAAACGTTGCTTGGTTCTGTGAAGCTACCAAAAGACACCTTGGCATGTAAACAAAGCTCATCGGCGACAGTCTGGAGATCACAACCTTGACACCAGGGTTGGCACGATTCGGCGATTCTTTGGCCCATCCAAAATGGAGTTGAATCGACTCATAGGTGGAAATGATTCATCATCATGTCACAGATTCAAGTGATGAACGAACTTAACTACATGAAGATATCACTACTCACACACGTGTGCATTCTTCGGCACACATATTTATAGTTTTCTTTGAACTAAGACTTGACAGAATGCAAAACCAAATGCGACAATTCGACTTGTAGGGTGACAGGTTGTTAATGTTATGGAGAATAAATCTTGGCCTGAGCTGGATATCCCAGATGGCATCATAGTATTGTGACGATTATTGTGTTCAGCAAACACAAAAACAGGTACTAATGACAACTTCTCGTGCATTCTTTTACAGTTGTCACAGTCATGTGAATACATTGTCCTGCGTACTCTGCGTCAGTCTGTCCATCTTTTGCTAGAGGGCGCTGCCGTCCAGTGCAGCTCTAGGCCTACAAACTTGGGCCCATCAGCCAAGTCTCCGTATGGGCTAGGGCAAGGTGGATACATTGCTGTCAGAATACTCATACGCATATTTGATGAGGCTGCAAAAGGGTTCTCCTGTAGCCTTTGACAGTTGTCATATTCATGAAAATAAATCGTCATATGTTTTCATCGGTCTTGTAATAATAAGTGGACCCACAGCACATACACATTCTACGTCACTCTCATGGGAAATTTGAGGTGGAACATGTAGATGTGATACTTGAGCTAAAGAAGTTCAGTGTCAACTCTGGAAAATGGAAGTCTGGCCCTCTTAATCATCCTTGTTGGGCATCAACACTCTGGCAGCCCTGTGTCTGTTTGAGGGAGTGGCCACAAAATGAGGAGAATTATCAAATGGGTGGCAGGCCAGACAGTCAGACAGACATTAGAGCAGAGCTGTAACGCTCAACCCAGTACGTGCGTCAGTCTGTCAAGCTGTTGTAGCCACCAGCTTCAAGAGGGTCCTGCTGTCCCGTGCATCTATAGGCCTACGAGCTCGGGCCCATCAGCCAAGTGTCAGAATTGGTGGGAGGGAGGAAAACCCTCTCTGCCAGTAAGGTGCAGCTCCACAACTCTCATTACGCAGGCAGGCGGAAGCAACGTTTTGACCGAGCAAGATGTGACTGAAGTCAGGATCTTATGAGACATACGACGAAAGAATGGGGAGGAATGTTTGACTGGGCTGGATATCACTGGTGGCATCAAGGTAGAGTGGCCAACCTCGGCGAAAGTCATTTCTGCGAGAAGAAACGGAGTGTTTCGACATTTTTACAGACCAAACAGAGACCTGATCCACCAGTCCACTTTGAAGGTGGCCTCAAAGCTCAAGGCCACATGGAAGAAAGCCAGGGACCAGTGTGGGGACAAGGCTCACTGGTCCCTTGTCATACCTTTGTGGATCATTCTTTTGGCCTACGCTGTACTTGGAGCCACTTGTCTGGCTCTCTTCCAATCTATTGCTGTCATCATCGGCTACCTTCTTTCATTCGAACTGGCTGATTGCATCGCCAACGACCTCTGGCACGACCTCCTCAAGGTATGTAGAGAGCCTGGGTCAGACAAGCATTCTGTACAGTCGCTGTTCAATGCTCCCAAAGATTGCCTCTCCACCAATGGAGTTTGACTTGGTCTGGTCCACTGAAGAGCCCAAATCTGCTTGCAGGAAAAGGAACTTCTGGTCGTCTGCATCATTGTGGGCATCCACTCTGTGTCACTCCTGAGTCTGTTTGCGGCAGTGGTGAAGAGGCTCAGATGGTTGTTGCTCCTCCCCTTGGTCACTGGTACAGTCTGGGCAGTCATACATGTCATCCTGATGGTTGTTCTCCCCCACTGCACTGTTGTTCTTGGCACACATTCGACGGAATCCCTCATTCTTCGCTCAGTGTACACTCTTTGGCCTGTATTTTTTAATTTGTGAGTGGTAGCAATTGCTTGGAAAGTACTCAAAGGTGAAAGGGTTGCCAAACCGTCCGTGCAATGTTGACGAGTGTGTGCGCTTCACTTTCAAATCTGTATTGTTTATATCGAGACAGCGCCAGTGCTGGTTATTGTTATCGCGATAGTTCCATTACCGTTTATTGGATCGTCAAAATCCTTTATCGCGATCACTCTTGACGTTGATATCAAATTAAGCTGAGTCTAAAAACTCTCTCGACCCTGTTCTTTCTCAACCAGAAGGAGCCGATTTGATCCGAGCAGATGTAGTAGAGTAAATTTTCAGTAAGTATTGTCAAAGTTCTTGCATTTACAGAAAATAAAGGTTAACCGTCAGTCATTGTCTAGAGACGATATTATCGTAAAAATATGGAGCCCAAACGATAGTGGCTTTTGTTATCGTTATCACAAGTATTAACCCGGCGAGCTCTCGAATATCGCGATAGCGCGCATGAGCCTTTATCGCACAGTCTTAGCGGACATATTGTTGTCAGAATAAAAAAAGCTTTGATTTAAAACAAATTTTGCTGCAGAAGGGTTCTCGCGCATTCGTTTGCAGTTGTGACGGTCATGTGGATGTGTGCGCACGAGCACTTTTGCGCTGCCCACTTTGTGGGGGTAGAAGGAATGACCGAACAATAAAGCAGTGTCTGTCTGTCTGTCTGTCTGTCTGTGTCTTGTGCCACTCGTTTCTTTATAAAACTGACATTTTCGAACTAGCGCAATATATACGAGTATATTTATACTTACCCAAACGATAGTCAGCTGGAAATCGGCCATGCATAAGCTAGAACAGCTGAAGAAAGCAGCCGCTTAAAAATGGCTGCATAAAGTGGAATCGGCCGCGCAAAAACTGGAAATCAGCCGCGGACACACACACGTACATACGGGCCTTTATATTTAGAGAGACAGTAATTTCACGCGCTATTTTGTTCTATGCTGTAACATTTCACAATGGACCAACTACTCCCGATTCGTCCACAACACTGCAACTTCCGCCACTGCAGCCTGATCCACACGCATCAGCTCTGCCACGCATTTCTCCAACCCTGCTTGTCTCAGCACTTCTCCACCGATGAACTCTCACCTACTTCTGATCACTGAAGATTCAGTCAGTCTAGAATGAACGGTTCTAATCACAACGTTTCTCATCTCACACCATCATCGACTCCTGCTGCTGTGGACACCCTGTACGAAGATGAATTCTTCTTCACTGCTGATGGAACAGATGCTCCATGGCATAAGTGGCAGCCTCAATGCGAACTTTTAGCTGTCCTCTATTTGTTTAATCATCTCTGGCTTGAATGACCTTGAAAACTCCTCTCTTGCTTGCTTTCACACGTTCTCCTCCATTGAAGACATCCGTTCTAGGACTCCTAAAGGATCCCTGACGAAAGTGTGATCCTTAACAATGAAGCCTGTTACAAATGTTTATCCTCCCCCGGGAATAAATTTCACCTTGTGTGGCCGTGGTTGGAGTGCAACACGACTAACAAGGTATCAAGTTTCCCCTCAGGTGCAGCTTCAAGGTCAAACTGGTGCCCAATCCCAGTGAAGAAGAGGTCAAGCTCCTTCTTGGCCAGTGTTTCACCCAAGCAACATCGCTTGTCCACTCCAAACGAGATCGCACAAGGATGGACTACAAACTTCACTTGTCTGCTGTTGTCATCCTTCTGCAGGTTGATTGCATTGGCTGAACAGGTCTAAGGAGAATTTGGGTGCCAGCAGGAATGTTCCAACCTCCAAAGGTGATGTCTCTTGGGGCACTGTGAGGCACTACCAGCAAGGGAACATTTGCCAACCTTTGGATCTCAGGACTTGTGGCCTCTGTGTAGGGAGTGTTGAGCCACTGGGACTCCCTGATCTTGTCAAATCCTGGATCTTTTGGATCTTTCTCAGATGCTCACGATGCTTGAGCAGAAAAGCCCATGTCAGAGCACCTCTTCTGCTACCAGTTCTTCCATTGAATTTTTACCCATGCCAAAATCTTTCTGTTCATTGAGTCATTGGCCTTGTTTCTTACTCTGTTTGACTTATGCAAAGTCGTGCATTTCAGCCAAGAAGTAGGTTCAGTATATATGTGTATACTGTATTTTTTATACTTATATACGTGTGTATACTGTATATGTATATACTTGTATACGTGTGTATACTGTATATACTTATTCTGTATATGTTCCATTTGCCCCCACCCCCCACCCCACCCCTCGTTTGAGTGGTTCCCCTCAAATCTGGAACAAGGTGGAGCCCGCCTGTTCCAACGTCTAAACTAAGCGATCCTGATTGAGGATGACAACGAGGTGAGCTTGGCACGCTTAAGCCCTTTTATTTGCCTTAAGACACAAACAAACTATAAAGATTCGAGAGAAAAGTGCTGCATTCTAGCTTAGTTTATGTCAAATATCACAGACGCATAGCTAAATTACAGAGCAAAGAAGGAAAACTTTGCATTTTGTGTTAGGAAGAGGTGAGGAGATGAGTGAATGCACGAGCTGGCCAATTCAGACGTTCTCGCCGCGCTTGTCCGACCCCAGGTCGTCCACCTTCACGTCGGCGCTGGCGTTCTGGGGACCGCTGAACCGCTGAGCCAAGAGTTTCTGCAACAACAGAGCTGGAATGGCCGTCCCTTACTCGGCTGCCTTTCTCACTCACCAAGTGTGTGTACTTGGACATGTGATCCTCCAGCTTGGTCTCCAGGTCGCTCTTGATTTGCATAACTTGCGAATTCAGAGAGTCAACATCTTCGCGCAGCTTTTTCTCGCCGTCTCGGAGTTGCTTAAGATCTCCGACGTCAGCAGGACTTTCCCGGTTCTGAAACGTGACCCACAAACGCAACGAAGAAGAAGAAGAGGTCAGCACTTTCTGGCTTTGGGCCAAGTTTCTGCGAACACAAACCTTGTCTTTGGTCTTCCGCATGTTGGTGTCCATTTCCGTCAGCCTGGAGCCGAACTGCGCCATCTCCACCTCCATGCGCTCGATCTGCGCGGGCAGATCCTTCACCTCGGGCGTCGACAGCAGGTCCAACAGGAGACTTTCGGTGTGACGATTAAACTCTGCAAACTGGAAAAAGAATTGTGCAAATATAGCACCCAAACAGTTTGTGCAGTAGCAATGTTGTGAGCAAACACAGCAACTCTGCTTTGTATTCCTTACATCAGCAATTCAAGAAAGTCATCGACGTATGCTGTAAAAAGTCCTTTTGTACAGTGCCTGAGCACGCAGAGGAGGACGAAAGTCCTCGTTCGTACGGACTTAAGGACCTTGAAAATGACCTCACCTGAATGGACAGAGCAGAAGTGTTTGCATTGCACAGGCTCAGGTTGCTCTGCATGGCCTCCTGATTCTCCTGGAGGCTTCGGAGCTGGCTGTGGAGATTGCGGTACTTCTCCGTGTACTCGTTCCTCATGCTCAGCACTAGACACGGTGAAGCAAACAGGTACGTGCTACGTAACTCGTGGTCGATGCCTTCAACAGCTCCTCACCTTGCTCCAGCTCATTTCTAAAGGCGATAATCTGCGACTTCATCTGCACGTGCAGCACCAAGATGGCGAAGACGACGACGAAGCAGAGGGACACCCCCACTGACAGCCACCAGAGGCCGCCGCACACGCGCCTGATCAGAAAACTGACCCTGGAGGACTTCTTATTGCTTCGAATCATCTTCTTGGCCACGCTCATCTCCAAGTCCTCTTCCTCGTCGCCTCCTGCCTCCTTCTCCTCGTCTTCGACGCCGTCTTCATCGTCGTCGGAGAGCAACAGCGTGGTCCTGCTGCTGTTGATCAATCTGGCGTCCAACTCGCGCCGCTTGCGCAGCTTCTTCTCGGTGGCGTTGGCGTTGGAGCGGCGAGCGGCCGTGGTGGACGAGGACGAGGGCATTGGGAACCGCACCTCACTCTCCTGGACGTCCTCACTGACCGCGTCTCCACATCATGGGACTGTTGGCCTGCTCGGTGTCCTTGGGATGAGCCATTGAGCTGGCTGGACGACTAGCACGAAGCACCCTGAGAAGAAAGCAGAAAAGTAAAGTTTTTCTCTCGCTCCCTCAGAGGAGAGAAAGAGAAAGCCAAGTCTTTTTATGTACTTCTCTCCCTCCCTAGGGCAAAGCAGCAATTTTTGCTGGCTCGCAAATATTAAACCTTATAGTGGAGGAGCTTCCCCCGGAGGGGTTGCAAACTTTGCCCAGACTGTATGAACTCCCCCGTGTCCTCCAACGCCACCTCTTCTGGCCAGCATGACGCGTCGAGCTCCTTGGTGGCTTTGAAAGGCGCTCACGTCTGCAGCTGGGGCGCGGGGGAGTCATGCACGTACCTGTGGACAATGTCTGTGACGAGGTCGTTGTCGAAGTCTTACCTCTCGAGGGTTTTGCTCTCTCACCACAGGTTCTTCCTCGGAAAGTCAATGCAAACTAACTGCGCGAGGCTTTCGTCACACTTGTGGACACGGTGCTAATGGAATATCGATGTTGGGCGCTCAGCAGCACTCGTACATGAGTCAAGGTAATGCTTTCAGCTACTTCTGCACCTACGGCGATCACGACTTTCAGTCCGTCACACTCGCCATTCCAACGGGAGCTCCAGGCAGGCCACCCCGAACAGTTCTACCTCCAGGCTGAGCTCCTTCCGGCCCTTGGTGGCCGTGAACTCTCTGTAGAGAGGGGACGACGACGACTTCTCGTGGTGAATGGCGGCCAGGGCAGAGCAGGCGGGAAACCACAGCTTCAGCATGATCACCTGCGTGGAGTCGCCGTCCGTCCTCACCACCACCAGACTGGACCAAGTGTGTCGCTGGTACAAGTTCCAGATATGCAGACACATGTCTCCAGCTGCACAGTCGATAACGATGATGTTTGAGCTGGCAGGAGTTATCATGGGCGCCGTCGCTACGCGCCCATGACGAGAGCAAGACCCGCGCCCACGTCACGTAGTACACGCATGCAGGTTGCTGGCGCTGATGGAGGCGTGCTGAGCTGCATCATCAGGCCCCATTCTTCTCCTCCTTGTTGTGCAACACCTGCAATCTGCTGCACACGCGCCTCATATCAAGGTTGGCAACGCGAAGAAGGCAGCAAAGCATGCAAGCACGCAGTCCATCCACGTGATAAGAGGCAATTTCCTTTGTTTAGAAAGTCGACAGTTCATTCTCAACATTCTTTACTGTTATGTTTATTATTTAAGTACAGAACAGATATTATATGTATAGAGAGGTACCCTGTTACTTAAGTTGACATTGTTCGATCAGTCTCGTCAACACAGCAGACTTTGACCTTTGTAGAGCAAGATGTTGATCAAAGCAGCCTTGCGTGACCAACTTTGACAGACATCAGAAGCTTCCCCAAGATGACCACGGAGGTCCAGTCTATGACGAAATCTTACTGGCTTTATCCTGGACTAGTCTCCACTCTGTCCCTATGGAGCACTGTACAGTGACTGCGAGTACTGGAAATGAAACTGCACAGGTGTAGGCTCATGGTTAGGAGGCAATAAACAAGTCATCACAGGTGTCATGCGTGAAACAGTCCGCATGTCATTGGTTGTCATGGACTCGACGACGTGACTGAAGAGGAGAACCAGATCCTGGTTGAGTCGGCGCAACCAGGATGGTTGAGAGGCCCCGTGCAGGCCTCACAAGGAAGGACTGTTGAATCTTGAACATGCAGAAGTTGGTCAGCTGCCAAATGCCGGCCGTCGCCGGCTCGCTCATCCTCGGAAGTCCTTGATTCCTACGTGGAGGTTTCGCGATCCTCCCGGAAAATGGTGCGGACGAGAAGCCGCGGAAGCCGGCGGAAGGCGGTGGGCTGAGCGGGACGTCTCCGTTGCTCCCTACCTCCTCTCCCCCGCCCCCCCCCTCCGGCCCGAGAGAGGATCCCGCACGCTCAACTTCATGCGGAGACCTCCCTGCTCATCTTAGCGTACCTGGAGTGGAGCAACGGAATCCGCGAGTGGAGCGCGCTCGTGGACGCGATACCGACAGAGAAGAGTCTTCCCGTGCGCGCGGTCCCCGGGAGCTTAGGAGTGGTCAGCAACTCCTGGCTGCGGCCCGTGTCCGACGACCCAAGACTCGTTGTGGAGAGGAAGGCGAGCCGGAAAAGCGACTCGTGAGTCATCTTCGTTGCCGATCCAACCGTCGACCAAGGAGAGGAGGAGGAGAACACCGCGACCGACGGATAGGAGAGGAAGAAGGGCGGTAAAAGGAAAAAAAAAAAAAAAACCTCCTCGGCCGAGTAGGCGGTGGAGGAGCCTAGGAGGGAGGAGGAGGAGGAGAAGGTGCGGCGGCTGCCGGAGGCCGAGCGGGACTAGGGCGGTGGTGGCGGACACGAGGCAGTAGTGAGCCCAACGACCGGGAGTGGAGCGAGATTCGCTTCTGCAGGCTCGCTGTGTCTAGGATTGAGGCGTTGTCCGTTTGGAAAGGATCTGTCGGCCCCTTCTTCGTCGACTGTAGACACCTTGGCCGACTACGACTCTTCGTCGGACGACGACCGCCACCGCCACCAAGGCCAGGAATCACCCGAAGGTCCCGGGCCCCCGGCTCGAGCGGCTCAAGTCTCTGCACATTTCGTAGCGAGTGAAAGAGCTGGCGACAGCGAAGAGGGAGGAGTGAGTGAAAAAAGCTGGTCCGACCTCGTAACCGAACGGAGGCCGCCCGCGATAACGAGGAAAGGAGGCGAGGCCGCCGACGTAGAGGAAGGAAGGAAAACAGGAGGAAGTCGGTAAGAAACCCAAAAGCGTTGAGGACGCACGCCCACCCATCTTCGGTGTAACGGGCCGCGCCGCGTGGTCTCTCGTTCGACGCGACGCGGGAACCCCACTGACAGGGATCCCGACTCCTCCATTTTCGGGGTTCTCCGGAATCTTTAGACACGTCCTCTGCTTGTCAGCAGATTAAGGCCCCCGAGTCTCTTGTCTGAGCCTGTCTTGGCCCCCGGCGCCGCCGTTGGCCTCGTCGTCGTCGTCGACGACGACGGCGGCGGCGGCGGCGGCGGCGACGGGAAGAGATGACTCATCTTTTGAGGCATGGTCGGTTGGTCATGTCGAAGAACCCCGCCCACTTTTGGGGCCACGATGACGAGATGCAAAATTGCAAACCAAAGATGAGCTATTGCAAAAAAAGAAGAGAATGTTGGCCAAGTCCGACCATCCGAAACTGGATGACGGCGGAGTTTTCCCACGGGAATGATGAGCTGGTGGCGGCCTTGGCGTTCAGGGCCTTTTCTCCGTTCCCAGCGTCGTGACATGTTTGCGGCCAGGAGAAATAGGAAGATGACGGCGACCAAGAAGCCGTAGTAGTGCCTTCCCTCCTTCTGCGTCCCTCTGTCCCTCCCTGTGCAGCTCGCTCCCCCCTCCCTCCTGCTCCCCACGCCCCGCACGCCGTCCCCGAGCTAGGCCGCATCAAGCACGGCGGCGGAGAGACGAGGAGGAAGGCGTTTTTTTTTCTCCTCATTTACTCTGGGGTTGCCGTTACACTTAGTTGGCGAGAGGCACAGCAGGAGGTAGTAGTGAGAACCGCCTGTTTAACAGGAGTTTGCGCCAAGGGCGGACTTCCCCGCGCAGCAGAACTTGCCTGTCGGCGCACGCATGGGCGGCATCTTCGGGTGCAGCGACGACGAGGAGAGACTGCATCTTCACCGTGAGCACAGGGGAGGGAGGGGGGACAGTGATACATGTCTTTTAGATTAGTCTCGATCAGTTGCAACGTGGGCGAAGCAGAGCAAGAGAAGCTTGCGACAAGTGTGTCATTATCATTGACTGCGGTCAAAACAACCATCAGCAACGTGCGCAGCAGCGTCTTCTAACTGTTGGAGGCCTTGAACATGAATCTCGCAAAATGTCACTTTGGCAAATTGGGACCTGTGCAGTCGTCGTAGCAAAGTCTGTTCTCTAGTTTCTTTGCAGAGTCATCTGCATAAGCTTGGTCTTGTCGGATTACGGAGGAATTTCTTCGTCGCCCTCACATCCACCGTGACTACGAGTGACGCACTGTATCGAACCAGCCACTCGATCCATGGTCCGACTCTCTCTTCAGTGGCAAGAAGTGAAGGAATCGTCTGTTGAGCAAACAATGAATC
>JAAUXU010166050.1_pt1 | contig 12186 bp, 11 predicted proteins | sample 7278151 | NCBI WGS metagenome assembly JAAUXU01 (sample SAMN14350113, study PRJNA611818) | marine sediment metagenome | isolation source: surface marine sediment (1.8m) | place: French Polynesia: Moorea | collected 2018-08 | reverse complement strand
AGAGAGAAGAAGTCAGTAGGGGTGGACTTTGAGCCAGGAAAACCCGGCAAGCCAAATTGTGGCTCGACCCGTAAATTGACGGCCCGCTGCTATCACTAAGCTGGGGAGAAGAGAGCAATTGTGTCCGGATCAGCCAGCTTCCGAAGTAAAAACAAAATGGATCCGATCGGGGTGCGGATGGACGACACGGAGGGCATGGTGAACGTGAAGCGCGAGATCAGCTTCGAGGGCGACATCAGCTTGGAGTTGAAGCAAGATCAGCTTCGGGTTGAGCGAGAAGCGCGTGCTGAGCAGTCCAGAAGACACAGCAAAGTGGGTCGAGTCCTCCAATTTCTCATATACTGTATTTAGAAACACCTCCAGAGCTCTAAACCGAAAATTGGAGGTGATGTTAGCACATAACTTCATGCTATGAACACTGATGAAACATTTTTATTGCATCTAAGCCCAACCTAAGTTAATCTAGTGTAACCAAACCGAAACATGTTTTTGGCTGCATGATCATGTTGCTTTGCATGTCATTGTTAGATGACGCAAGTGAATGTTCAGGCATGAGCTCATCTATGCTTACTCAGCATCATGTACGTCTTTGCATTCACTCGTTCACTTTCCCACCTGAACTGAAAGATCAAACTGAAGCTTTGTCTTGAACACAAGAGTTGTCACTGCTTTGTCAACTGTTCCATTCTTCTTGTCACGTCCTGCTTTCACACTGGTTGATCGTCTTTGCCGACGAGATTGGTCAGGACGCTCGCACAGTTCTACTCCTGAAGCACAAAAGCTGCATTCCAGGACCCCCTGGGCAGTCCGCTGTCTTCTCTGGGTCCCCAGTCTTTGGTCGGCCTCATCATGGGGCCCGCACGCACGAAGGACCACGTCTTGCCCGCGCGTGCTCGTTTGATGGTTACGTAAACGGCCACGACCACGGTCATCACGACTGCCACGAGCTCCAGGCACCAGCCGAGGAATTGAACTCCCACCGGGAATTCGTAGTCAAGCAGTGAGTCCCCGGGAAAGTTGATCCAGGCCAAGATGGTGACTGCAAAGACGAGGAGGGGCGTTGCAATGACCCAGCAGAACCACCAGAAGGCGGCCATGAACCTGGGGATGGACATTCCCATGTCCTTAACGTGTCGGAGGATGTTGTCGGCCCCGTAGAACCAACTGACGGTAATAAGCTCGACGAAGGCTAGCAGAAGGATGGCGTTGGAGCAGCGGTTGTCCATGAGAGTGAACATGAGAATTCCAGAGTCGAAGCACATGCTGATGCCACAGACGAAGCCAATGACGCAGCTCACGATCATGGCAAGAGCTCGCTTGGTGCGATACTTTGGAAATTCGTCGAAGAACGAGGCCACGGTGGCTTCCCACTGCGCGCAGGCGGACGAGACGGCCAGCAAGATGAGCATGAGGAAGAAGAGGAAGGAAAAGAATGGTGCTGCAGCCATAAGCGCCACCGCTTCTGGATAGACGATGAATGCCAGGTCAGGTCCATCTGACACGACAGACTCGATATCGGCGTCTTTTTGCTGGGCGATGTAGCCGATGACTCCGAACACGGTGAATCCTGCGTAGAGAGAGGTGAGGGAATTGCACAAGCCAATCAGAAGTGCGTCTCTGTGAGCATTGGTCTTGAAGCCATTGTATGAGGACAGGAGGAGTTGACTTCCTACTGCCACTCCCAGAGAGTAAAAGATCTGCCCAGCTGCATCATTCCACACGTTGATGTCGAAGACCTTGCTCCAGTCGGTGGGTACGATATAAAACTGGACTCCCTCTAGGAACCCATCTAGAGTGGCTGTGTAGCCCAACATGATGGTGAGGACCACGTAGGGGAAAAGAGTGGTGAAGTACACCACCTTGCCGTACGATGCGAGGCCCTTGATGAGGGTGAGGCATATGATGATCCACGCTAAGGCCAGACAGCCCATGATCTCCCATCTGACTCCTCCCCACTTGGCCCAGGAGTTCTTCGTGGTGTCAACGTGTCCGTTCTCGATGGCGATGTTCAGCACCTTCTTGTACCAATACTCTTCGCTGGCAGACACCCTGCCCTCGTTCACCTCCCTGAACGGGATGGGATCCGTCAGGCCAGTGTCTGGGTTAGGCACGCACATGCCCGGATACTCCTCCACGAAGGTGGAATCGAATTCCTCGCAGAATTTATCAGCGGGATAGCACTGTAGCTTGTAGAAAGTCTCGTTAAAGCTCTCGTTGCACCCCTGGCCGTCCTTGATGCTGTAGCAGTTGTCGCCGGCGTAATCGACCCCGCACGTCGTCCAAGGCAGCTCCTTCTGGAAGCCGGCAAAGAGATAGAAGAGTCCGTAGGCCATGACGACCACATATTGGAAGTTGATTATGGTCGGGATGGTAATCATGCCGTATCCCATCCCCCTGAGTCCTGGAGCTAATCTGGCATAGATCTTGGTCGCGCTGACTCCTGCATATTGGCCCAGGACCATCTCCAAGAAGAAGAGCGGCAGCCCCACGAGGAACAGCATGATCACGTATGGGATGAGGAAGGTGGCTCCACCCTAGTAGGACGAGTACTTCGTGAGTGTGAGCAAGTACCGTGTGCATCTTTCAGATTACTACAGTAGGCAATTCGTGCTTTACCAACAGAGAATGCAATTTGAGTCAGAAAGAACTGCTTCGTTGCGCCAATTTATAGCGTGATGCGTCTCCGTTCCTGTTTTCACATGGGCGCGCATGTTCTTTTTTTGACACACGCAATACCTGTGTTGAGTCCTTTCATCTCCAATACCCTACGAGCCAGGAAAAAGAACGCAAGGCAAGAGCGTCAAAAATTTGCCCTCCAGCTCTCTTCCTTTCTATATGTGTTATTTCCTGGACTGTAAGTGAATTTTGTTGGAGCTCTTGCGTTCTTTTTTGACGCACACTGTAGGCCTGCACTGATAAGGTCAAATGTACCGGGTGTTTGAGTATTCTATGGACTTCTTGAGTGTGGCGAGATTGATGTCGAATAAACAAAGAGAAGAACTTTTTTTAACATTTGCAAGAACAATAGTCTCCTATTCCACCATAGTCATCAAGGTGCAACCGATATGAGTATAAACTTTACTCATTTAATTGCGTCCCTACAGTGGAAAAACTCATATATTCTTGCCTGCTAAAACAATAGAGTGTTAGCCAAATTATGCCCTTGTGCGTGCACCTTCCAACAAGTCAATGTCTTGGACAAAAAGTCAAGATACTTGGACAAAAAAAAGTACTTTAAACTTTCGATGGATGACTTGATGACTGAAGGCGGAGTTTGATGACTCTGACTGATGAAAATGCCTTCGTTTTATGAAGTAAAAAGTCATGACCGGATAATGACTTTCACCTAGATGACTTCTACTGTGTTCACCTTCACCATATTCCTTAGAAACGCGTTTCCACCAGCGGCAACGTGCAACTGAAGGCACTTGCGAGAACTCTTACGTGCTGTGGATTTCAAAAAGCGTCCTGAGAACCCTGAAACACCCGGTTCGGCATGCACAGGGTGCACCGACAGTTTGTGCAACAAGGATCCATAGGATCACGGCTCACATTGTTGTAGCACACGTATGGGAATCTCCAGATGTTCCCCAGTCCCACAGCAAGTCCGAGACTGGACAAGAAGAACTCGCAGTGGTTTCCCCAGACCTCCCTCTCCGGGACCAGGGCCTCCCCCTTCATGGGGAGGCTCTTCTGCTCGCCGTCGTCCGAGAACGATGGTGGAGGAGTCGAGGTCTCCTCTGAGGCTTCACTTTTTGCCATGGTCTGGACTGACTTGTGACAATTCACGCAAGACACCTCTCGTCTACCTGGATCCCCCTGTGTCTGCGGGATTTATAGCCGAGGTAGATCAGGTTCACGTGACGATCACCAACTGAATAAGTCTGCAAGATCGTACTTGCATTTCGTCAGCTCAGCAGACGACGACCTCGCACGCGTAGTCCATGAGGTTCATCTGACGTACTATCGTGCCTGTGTACGTGCACAGTGTATTGTTTGTACGCAATGTGTACAATTATCCGTGCCCTCAAGAAGCTTGGGGACTTGCGGGGGGTGTACACTTGCGCGCACCCCTGGGTGAACCCCTAAAAATGTGCCAGTGTCGACTGCGCTCTGACCACATTGGAGTAGTGAGCTGCAACCCTGACATTGCAGGGCCCAGGTCCAACTCTGACGGCTACGGGACTATTCAGGGCTACAGGATCACCAGTTGCTTTGTGGATTTCTTAACACCAATGCTCAGCTTGAACACGCTGTACTGATCTGTAGATGCTGCATATAGCTTTGGGAGAGCTCCACTCGTCATTGATCATCGGAACATCAACTGGCGACCCATTGTTCAAGCAGATGGGATCGTCTGTCTGACTGACTGAACCAGGTTGTCGGACGCGTCCCGGAGGACCCCGGAGGAGCCAAAGGCCGGTGGCAATTTTGCAGGTTCACTCCCTACGCGGAACAACCGCTGCCAATCACGCCCGACGGGTGTGATCGGCACCGCCTCGTGCACCTCAAGACTAGGACTAATTCATCAATTAGACTGTGAACGTCTTGCGCAAGTTTGCACAATTACGTCTGGCGACGTCACAGGACTCGACCGTGTGTATTGAGAAAGGATGAGAGAAAACAACGCATGGTGCTGATGAACCTGAGTGTTTTGACTGTTAAAGATTGTGCGGGAGTCAAAGGCTCCCTCCATAAAATGCCCATCAGACTGTCTGACAGGCTCTAGTTGTCTTCCGAAGAAGAGCGGATCTGAGTCGTTGTGACGGGACCTGAGGATCACTTTCGCCTCTTGAGGCGACCCCGACGAGAAATCTGCAGCGAATCGACGCACCCGAGCCGTGCCGCAGCCGGTGCGCCGGATGCCTGCACGCTTGAAAGGCCCAAGAGACGATTGTGCACTTGGGTCCACCCGGTGGGATTGCGGGGTCAGGGTTGCCACCGCGTCAGCCTCAGTCTGGCTGCCGGCTACATGTCGATTCTGGCGAAGCATCAAGATGCTGCCGCCCTCTCTGTTCGTCCAAATTGTCCGTCTTTGGCTCCAACACCCGCGCCCCGTCCGCAAAGCCCAACCCGCGCGCACCCCGCGCAACGCGCGCAACGCGCGCATGCCAAAGTCAATTTGTCCCTGAAGTGCAATCGCAGCGGGGGGAAATTGGGGCTTAAGTCTCTTCCGTCACCGTCGTCGCCGTCGCCTCCCGCCTCCAGTGGCACAACAGGTTCGTCAGAGAGCTGAATATTCCGAGATCGATTACCAACCTAATCCTGCCAAATCTGCCCGGCGAGAAAACCAAATTGTTGACTCATGGCTGCCACTTGGATTTGGTCTCTCTCTGTTGCTGACAATCAATTTATGCATAGTTGGCATTAGCATGTAATCCCTGCAGGAGAGAGAGAAACCAATCTATTTAGAGGATGAGGAGACTCTTTGTAGTACGCGTGAGTGGCGTTGACCGTCTGAGTCGTCAAGAAAATAAGCACAGGTGTACCTAACACATGTCACAAGCAGCTACTGTCAACATGGTTATAGTATTGAGAACACCAGGACGTCAGACCTCAACTCTGGGTGGCAAACTTTGCTCAATCTACTCACAGTGCATGAGTTGATCTCTACTCTGTCAGAGAGCAGAGTTTTTTGAGGCTCGAGTCCGACAAATATGCAAATTGTGCACGTATCCACTTAATTCCTCTCCATGACTCCCGCTGCGAGCGCCTCTTTCATCTCAGCTGGACTTTAGAGGGGATAATCAAATCAATTTCGCTAATTGAGGCGGAAGTAATGAGGTTGAGTGCGTTTCTCTCACGCACACTTAAGGAGCAGCTACACTGGAGGACTTTTCAGCCTGTGGACAGCAAACATTGTATTTGCGCGTTCCCATCTCAAATCATCCGGCTGCTGGAGCAAAGTTTCCTCCAAGCAGCCCTCATCTCAGAGAAGGGGTCACTACATGCGTTCAGGCTGGATGCACGATGCTCCTCGGGGCGGGCCGATCCTTGCTGCCTTCGCCCTTGTGGATCATCAGGATGGTCTTGGTGTCGCAGTCGATGGTCACGTCACCGCCCTGTTGCAAGATGTCGTCGTCAGCCCCGGTCTGGTCGTAGGTGGTCTCTCTCCCCTGGGCAGCAGCTTCTCCCAGAGACTTCAGCACGTTGACGCCGAAGAACTGCGCAAGTGCGGGTTATGGAATCAAAAATCGGCTCCAATGGCAACTCTTGCATCTACTTAATTTCTGATTCATATGCACAATCAGTCTTTTCTACAGACACATTCATAATCTTCTTGATGCATGAGGTAATTTTGCCATCTGCAGTCATTTCTAGAGCCAAAAGTTTTACTTGATCTTTTTGCAAACTACAAATGTTCATTTTTTCTGACCAAAAACGGACAAATGGACTTTTTTGCGTAGCATTTACTTGACCTGCTTACTTGCTGTTTCTGACAATTTCATTCGGTCCAAATCAAATCAAAACTAAGACATGATTCCATTGAACTTTTCAAGGAGGGTTTTCTTTTTTCAAAAGCTTTCCCAACTGGTTCGACAATCAGAGGATCAACTCAGTTTTGTTCTTTTGACTTCGACTCGGTTATTAAGTTGACTCAGTTGTTTAAGACCCAATCCAGGGCTACTCCTTCCCTCTGCTTGGGCATCAATCCTCAGCAGAGACCCCAGTAACAAACAAACAAACAAAGCAGTACAAATACGTTGTACAAATTTATCATGGAAAGAATTCAAAACAATTCATTTTTGGCAGAAAGTAGCCGAATAATTTTGAGCAGCAGTGAAATAAAAAGTGTCAACTTTTTTTTTAAGAAATCAAAATATGTACAACCCCTAAGCACAAGTAATTTCCTTGAGTGAAATTCCATACTCTACTCATGAGTGACTCACGTTCTCCGGACGGTAGCGTTTTGTTATGCCAAAAGCTTGGTATAACAATCGCTCCGGGTCAAGTAGGACGGGAAACGAGCTGGAAATGGCCCTGACCCAGTCCAAGGTTCGCTCTCGTTGTGAATAGCAGATGACCGCAACAGCAGTGGAATGCGTCTCTGGGGATTCTGCAACGTTGTTTCACACATGCTAGAGAGATCAGCCAACACCACTGAGTCCATTGAGTCACTGAACAGACCCTCTGCCAGCGCAGCCACGTGCCGGCGTCATGGTTGTCAGGCAAAGTTCCGGAGGAAGACCAGATGGAGCTTGGTGGCGTCACACTTGTGCGTGACCTCGGCCAAGGTGGTCTCGTTTCCGTGCTCAGCGTCCGTCAGCTTCACACTCAGCCCGGGTGTCGGATCGCCCTTTGCCAGTGCAGGAGGATCGCGACCACCAACAGGCTTGGGTGTCTGCAGACAGGATAATTCTCCATCTAGAGTTGCCAGAAAACCATTCAGCTTCTATACTGGTGACTGTACCGCGGGACGTAGGAAGTTGTCCCAGTCTTCCTCTGATCTCCACAGTTGTTCAACAGCTTCTTCCACGACGCCCCCAGCACGAGACCAATTCTCCTTCCAGGCATCCTCCAGGTCTTTGAAGGTCCCAACGTTGAGTCCAAGAAGAAGATCTTTGTAGACCGTCTGACCAGGAGCTACAAGCACAACAAGGGTTTCGCGTTCACCTTCCAAACAGTTTGACAGCGTCTTACCTAAGTAATCCATTACATTGTCAAGCAATTCATCCTCCGTGGGCTTCTTCGCCCTCTCCAACAGGCCCTGCAGTTCTACCGCTGCTCTACTCGTGGCTTCAGCCAAATCGTCACCCAGATCCATGACCTTCAGCTCATCACTGCAAAGGGATATCAAAACTAAGCGAGAACGCGCATGTACTGGCTATATATATATGTACCTCCATGGCTACGGAAGCCTTGAAGATGAAAGTAGGGGGCGTGGGTAGGTCCAACGCCAGTCATTTCTGCCCACGGATCTCGCTAGGTGTGACGGCCGCGTTTGCCATCACCAAATGGGCGCACTTGTTCAAGCCTCGTGAAGGCGCACAAGTGCAAGTCGTTGGGCATCAGTGCACAGCCTCACTGGACACGAGTGCTCCACTTGTCGCCGCCGCCAGTCATTTTTGACGCAGTTAAGCGCTCCTTCAAGCTTGGCGTAGGAGGATTAACATTGCCCTCCAGATCCGGACGTGCCTACCAAGACTGCGTCGCTGCCAATCTCTTGCAGGGCCTCCAGCGGCCAAATCCGTGGCATTTGGGGTACGTCATCCCAACGCCGCACTCGCACTAGAGGGCGTGCGACACGCGCGCGCTGAAGCCACTAGAAGGCCTCTACTCCTGGATCCTGTACCATTCTGTACCATCGCTTTCAAAACTGCCGCTCGTTCGCTCAGATCTCCAAAAGCTGGATCACTCCATGTCAACACTTTTGCACTGTTTAATCGATTGTGTCTTACAGCAATTGGCAATGACATACAGACACACATCAGTTCACAATTGACAGTGTATTATAACGCAGCGAGCGAGTTATCTTCGCAATCATCACAGTCGCTATCATACGGTTGTCACCGTCTTTGGTACCCCCGGTTCGTGTTCAATGAGCATAGTCGCCAGGTGCCACTTAACTTGGGCACCTTAGAGTCCGTCGGCCAACCGCTCTTCATCTTCCTCGTCCAGGGCCACCGCCACCTTCTGCGTCACCCTCTTGCAGCCGGACACTGAGAACAAGCCGTCAGGCCTCGGCCAGAACGACAGCTCGTTGAGGACTTCCTCTACCTTCTTTTCAGACAGCAAAACGTTTTTCTTTCTTTCACCCTTGTGACTGGCTGCTTCGGCAATGGCGGCCTTGACGCACTGTCTCACGTGGGCCTTCTCGAGCGGCAAGAAGGGGACGAAGTGGTCGACCAGATGCCTGGATAAGATGTTGCTCTTGCGCAGGCCACCGGACTCATTGAATGCATCCAGGTACACGGAGGGCTCCAGATCGGACAGACTCAGCCTTTCTCGCTTGCCGCCTTCTTTCCAGTGGTTGAAAGTCACTTGAGTGATGGCCTCGCCTCCGGTGTTCGACAGGAACACGAAGATGGCGCGTCTAAGAACAGCAAAAGCAGCAAGGACAATAACCAAAGATATGCTCAATGCCAGAGCCACAAGACGAGTCTAGTGCACCCACCGGAAGTCGATTCCATTGATGGACGGATGGTGGTCGACAAACGGCTTGATCGCGTCCAAGAGCCCCTCCGGCATCTTGTCGGTCTCGTCAAAGATGAACAAGGTCTGGGCGCACTGGGACACGTTTCCCCGAATCCAGTCTTGGAGATTTAACTACGAAAGAGTGAGGAAAGGAAGTGTGTTCATCTCAGCATATCTGGATCGCTGTAGTCTCAGAGGATCAGCCACAAGGGGACAACTGTCCGCCACCACTCACTTTGTACTCATCCACCAGGTCGCTATCGGGGAAATGCAGCGTGGCCAGGAACAGGTGGACGTATTTGCTATCCATCCCCTTTTTGTAGAGGCTCTCGGCAAGGAACCTACAGAGAGTTCAGGCATAGTGTTGGACATCTTCCATCGAATACTTCCTGTCATACTTGGCCACGAAGTTCTTTCCTCCCCCAGTCCAACCGTGAAAGCTTAGCACCAGTGCCTTACTCGGCTCCTCTTTCAACACGTGGGACCTGTCGATCAAGAGCGTCACTTGGAGCGTGCCGCGCCACAGCTGCAATGTCATCTAGCCTGTCATGACCTACCTGACGGCGCGAGTCACCACCTTGAGGACGATGTGCTGGCCAAAGACGTACTGCCTTGTCTGCTCTGAAAGTTTGGCACAATTGGTTAACGCACTTCTCCTGCTCTGTGGTTCGATTGCATCAAGTTACGAAAGCGGGACGGCAAGGGGAAGAGCATGACCATGACTCCCGTGAACAACGCCAAGACCAGCAAGTCCAACAGCAATCCACAGTGGGCTGAAGAGGTACTCGAAACATGAGCGTACCTTCAAACCTCGTGATGTTGTTGGGGATCCAGCGGTCGCTGTGGCAACATTCGCGCAATAGGCATTGAGCCTTCTCCCAGCCGGCGTAGAGCGCGGCGGAGACGGCGCCCAGGCCGGCGACGCTGCCGGCCGTGAACGGATCCAGACCCTGTGGAGAGGGAAAGAAGGCCACGACCGACAGCAGGAACAACAAGATGTGCGCAGACATGGTGATCACGTCCAAGTGAGCAATACACACGTCTCCCACATTGCCTTTCGCATTGTTTGTGTCGGTGACAACAGTGATTCAAGATAGGCAGCAGCAGCGCCAAGCACAAGGGCGCGAAATTCAAAATGTTGGAGTCGTCCGGGTGCATCCAGTACTTCAGGATCCTCATGCGTTTTGCTGTGGCACTCTAGTCAGGATAGTAGCATAAGTCTAAGTGAGTCCCATATGGATCATCACAGACAGACGTATCACATTTTGTACGGTACATATATCAATCAGCTTTTATACATATATCATCCAAAGTGCCCAGATTTTTGACGTTTTAAGTAAGTGACATTCATACTGTTACTGCGGTCATTGACCCACCAGTTAACCAATAACCGCTCATCCTTAATGTATGTAGTAATTTTTGGTGTTTAAATCACTAGTGCTACCTTCAACGTGCAATTTTGACCAAAAGTGAGCCTAATGCTGAACTCCTTAGGCCTCAAGCTTTCCAGTGATGAAAGTAGATTTTGTGCAGCTGCAGGATTCAAGAAGCTACACACTTCACAAAGGTACAGGACACAAGCAAACTGGATGGACAAAAGAACTACCTTATGTATTTTTTCATCCAAAGTCAAGAAAATAACTTAAACTGCCAAGGTTTCAAGCTTTCAAAGGATCTCAATCGACTTGTGTGGCTGCAGCATTAAGGAAGTTACGATGCTTTGAAGAGGGGTCGGTGGTGGTGAGTCTGTGGCTTCCCCCCCCCCTCCCAGTAAGAAAATGTAGACATTTTGCTACTCAAAATCATGCAAAAATCATGATTTTTCACTGCTGCAGCGGGGGCACGAATACTTATAGAGCCTCGAACAGTGTCTAGTCCATAGGCTTGGGCATGCTGACCAAGCGGACTTGGCAAAGGACTTTGCTTGGACCAGGGACACCCTGGAACGGCTGGCGTCGTTGATGACGGGGCTGTTTGTCCAGGAGAGAGAGCCTGACAATAACCCGAGCAATATGGGACTGTATCTCTGCGAGTATATAAAACATGAGTCCTCTTACAGTAGGCCCGAGATGGGGACTTTCGGGCCAGCCCGACCTCGACCCGACCCGAGCACCACAAGCCCGACCCGTGCCGGAAAAAGACCCGGCCCGAGCCATCCCCTGGAAAATGCTACCAAGTCCAGAGATGAGCAGCTTTACTTCTGTGAAGCGCCAAATTCAAAGCTAAGGCAAGCACACGATTTTTTTGGCGACTCAAAGGGTTTTTCCTCAACTCCGAAAGAAAGTAAGATTCTATTCGTATTTATGTATTCGACTTTGAATCCCGAGGATGACGATTTTTGATCTCAGATTCCACTGGAGGCCAAAAATGAAAGCCCATCCAACAAACTTTGATAATGAGCTATTGTACTGTAACTATGTAATTTAATCAATGTTCTTCTTTCTCTCCAGCTTCCGTATTCTTAATCTTGAAACCTCTCTTGAGAATGCGTGAGGAAAAGTCCACTTTTGCTTCCCTGCAGATCCAGTACACAAAAGTGATGTCGCGGAACAAAATGTGGAGTGGAGAAAAGAGCCTTCGGATTGCGAAAATGGATTTGCGTAACTGTTCACTGGGAAGTTGCGGACATAACCTTGCATCAGTCTTGGAAGTGCGCGCGCGCTTTCCCACCTGAGCTTTTACCTGACACAGGGACTCGGCCAAGGCCGCATTTGGTGGTGGAGGCGAGCTGACGTCGGCTCGAACTGCAAGTTTGGGCTCGCGGCTGCATTTATTTGCCATCCCTAACACCAGCAGAGTTGCGGGTGACCGGCATCAACGAGGAGGCCAAAGGGTTGTGCGGCCTCCAGGGAGAAGCTCCTGGCCCAAGACAACTAGTGGTTTTGGGTGACTTGGGCAAGTGGAACCTTGTTGGTGACGTCCACTTCACTCTGGAAGCTCTGCGGGTAGCTTGAGCTGGTAGCTTGAGCTGGTAGCTTGAGCTGGTAGCTTGAGCTGGTAGCTTGAGCTGGTAGCTTGAGCTGGTAGCTTGAGCTGGTAGCTTGAGCTGGT
>JAAUXU010005955.1_pt1 | contig 12187 bp, 11 predicted proteins | sample 7278151 | NCBI WGS metagenome assembly JAAUXU01 (sample SAMN14350113, study PRJNA611818) | marine sediment metagenome | isolation source: surface marine sediment (1.8m) | place: French Polynesia: Moorea | collected 2018-08 | reverse complement strand
ATTTGCCTATGGAGTGGCTGCAATGGAATCCAACCGGAACCCAAGTGACTCATTTGTCCAGCCTCGCAAGAGGTTTGGGAGCAGAATCTGACCGACCTCCATCCATTGATGAGCACTGTCAAGAAAATCATCACACAGAGACAGAATATATTGAGCTACTCAGGACATCCAGAGACATTTTTCGTTGGAAGTTGATAGTGGACTTGCTTAAGTACATTCAAGTCAGGTTTTAAGGTATAAAGGTTCTGTCTCTTTTCTTCTCTGTGGCAAATGGTACCCATCGTAAGCAGACAGCAAGAAGTCTCGAAAGTAGCTGAGAAGTATAGTAACAAGACATCCTGTATGATGCTTTGTGACGCTCTATCTCCTTGTTTCACCTCCCTCCCCCCATCCAGCATGAAGCTAAACAAGAACAGTGGTGAAAATTCTTCCCTGGAGACACCAGAAACTCTAACACTGATCAGAGATCTGGAGAATCACATCACAGGTCTGGCAAGCATACTATTTGGTTACTCTATAGACACACACTAAAACAAGCACACACCAACAATAATTGTCCTGGCTAAAATGAATCTAAAACCACACTCTTGTCTGGCAGAATTCTGCAAGTTAGGCCACCGTGAGGCCAGGCACATCCATTTTGACAGCACTTTTTTATTTTTTTATTTATCATGATTATCTTTTTCCTCTTTGGTACAGTCAAGTTTTACTGGAGATATGCACATTCCTACATCAGTTTGGCATATTTTTCTCTTTCTTTGGCTCACAGATGAACCATCCACAGTCGACAACAATGCTGCAGCAGCAGCCAGCAGCAGCCAGAGGACAGGCACTACTCAGAGTTCCAGCTTCAGGCTGCTGCAGAGGGCTCTAGGGGAGGACTCGGACGATGCAGGCAGTTGTATGTTGTCCCAAGGACCAGTAAAAAATATCTCTTGTCCTTGTAGTAGTACTATGTACTGCATAGGGTGAGCACTAACTCTTAAACCCTAACGTTCTGGTAAATGATTTCCAGAGCTAGAAGTGGTCCCTTTGTAGGAGAGGCTGTACTATTTTTCAAACGTCAGCAATGAAATGCACCATAGAATCTTGATCAATGATCAATCCTTTCGTTAAAGTTAGGGTTGCCACATTATCAGGATTTCCCAGACACAAACGGTTTGTTGCAAGGGTTTCAATGATTGTGCCCACTCTGTACTGGTACTTGACTTCCTTCCTGTCTTTTGCTGTGATGGTGATCATGATGTTAATATCTATTTTCTTTATATCTATGTAATATCTATGTTATATCTATAGTTAATATCTATTTTTCCTGGGGCCACAACTTTGATGACCAATTCAGGCCGATCATTTACAACCCCTCTATACGATTGCACAATCTAGATGTAATGCATGGACTCTTAAAAAAGAACAGTAGAATGATCCGTATGTCTTTTATCCAGTTGTCTCTTGACTTCCTGTCCTGTCTCACAAGGCTCTCTGACTATGTCTTCACGCACTTCTTTGTCCAAACTCTCTTGGTTCTTGTCCAGACTTCACTCTAATCCAGTCATTTCCTCGAAGCTCACTTGTTTATCCACTCATGTATTTTTTTCATTTTTTGTCTCTCTCTCACTGTAGCACTTGAAGCTGGTGGAAGCGGATCTTCGTTTCCTGGATACCGCCCAGTCGCGGCCCCGGTGACCAAGCCCCGCCCGGAGGGAGCACCGCAGGCCACGGGGCCTCCGGTGAACAATTCCGGCGAACTCGTCACGTGAGTAGAATGGGCCAAAGGAAGAAAATTGAAACTTCTTGGACAATAGATTGTGTTGCTGCCTTCAGGGGAGTCTATGTGAAGGTGGGCGGAAAGTCTCTGCATCCGGACAGCTTCAAGTGCCACTCCTGCAACGATAACCTGAAGAACAAAGGTGAACGGTTGCCGGGGTAGCGTCAAATTCCACCCACGAACAACACTTTTTCTTTAGGTTACTTCTCTGTCAATGACAAGTTGTACTGCGAGCAGGACGCCAAAGCAGCAAAGGCAGCTCAGATCATCACCAAGGAGCAGCAGTACCAAGAACTTAAAAGAGACCAGCGGAAAGCACCACAGCAACAGCAGCAGCCATACCAAGTGAGTCTTGTATGAATGTGTGTGTCACTTCGGATAATTGCAAACGTTTATTGTACCCTCAGCCGCAGCAGCCTCAACAACGACAGCGCCAGACACCTCCGCCTGCTGCTCCAGCTGCCGGTGACTGGAAGGACGTGCTCGAGTCCAACAAGGCCGGTGCCGCAGATAACGCCGAGGATTTCACAAAGCAGTTCATGGCCGACTTCTTCGGAAAGCCTGCCGCAGGTGAGATCGAGCCTCCAGAGCATTTCTGGAGATATACTACGGTAGAAAGTAGCTTGCTTGGACCTCCCTCAGCAAGTTTCAGTCACAGTCTCTACAGCCAGCATTTTTTTCTTTAACTCTCCAGGATCTCCTGCGCATGCCGACGCCGCCCCTGCAGCTCCTATCCAAGCCGTTGCTCCCCGTAGACAGTCTGCTGGTCCTCAGCCACCCATTTTAAAACAACAGCCGCAGCAGCCTCAACAACAACAGCGCCAGCCACCTCCGCCTGCTGCTCCAGCTGCCGGTGACTGGAAGGACGTGCTCGAGTCCAACAAGGCCGGTGCCGCCGACAACGCCGAGGACTTCACAAAGGAGTTTATGGCCGACTTCTTTGGAAAGCCGTCTGCAGGTGAGGTCAAGCCTCCAGAGCACTTCTAGGGAGGCACTAGAAAGTGGCTTGAAATACCCTCAGCACGTTTTGTTGACAGTCTGTATAGCTGGCAATTTTTTCTGCAACTCTCTCCAGAGTATCCTCTTCAAACCGCGGCACCTCCAGTTCAGACCGTTGCTCCCCATCCCCAGTCTCCTGCTGCTCATTCACCCATTTTAAAGCAGCAACAGCAACTACAACAACAACAGTCCTCGACTTTCTCTTCTTCCTCGATGATGTCTTCTTCGTCCACAACAATGCAGTCTTCTGCAACCATTCAACAACCTCAAATGGCCACAACGTCTGGACCACAAGCAGGTAGACTGTCTTGCTCATGGTCATGTCAAGTGGCTCATGCGGCACAAGCCCAAAGGCCCTAAATAATGACGGGTTTAGTCGAACCATGCTCAATACTTCAAGTCCGAGTGTCGAAGCAAGTGTCGGACAAAAAAATGAGTAAAAGAAAGATACAAAGTCCACCCAAAAAATTCGTTGAAGGCTCCCACCGCGCTATGACGATGCCTGGCGTGCGCTTCCCCGACTTCACTTCCAAGCAGTTCCCTCAAGCCCCTGAGCCCACCCAGGCCCCCGCACCGCCCAAGCCCCAGTTGGGGCCCGGCCAGAGCTTGTTCTCGCCCACGAGGGGCCGGGGGATCCTGAACCAGCCCCAGGCCGGCATGAGGATCCCTCTCTGCGGCGGCTGCGTCAACCAGATAAGGTCTTTCCCAGCTCTCTCACCCTCAAACTCTTAAACTACACTACCATGCATGCCTTAATCCACTACCCTGCATGCTAAAAGTAACGATAGGTGGTGTTTTCCCGTTGTCAATAACCCCTGTTTGTGATCAGGCATGACATCAGTTAACCTTTATATTTATTCACAGGGCGGCCAATAAGTTTTGTGATTTACGCAATCTGAGTTATGAAAGTGTTGAATGATCCTTTAAACGTATCGTCACACAAAACTTATTGAAGAGCCAATAGAACTTATTGGTCACCCTCGTCAGAAAGACTAACTGCCAAGGAGTAATAAATGGAACTTTCAGCTTCCACTGGTTCACCCAGCATGAGTACTAACTCAACCAACAGCACCAAGGCAGAGGACCAAAGTTGCTGGGTTTGTGGCACAGACCAACATAGGTAATGACACTGACACAGATGGGCTTGGCAGAAAGAAAATGATTCGTTCTCTGAATTATTTTGTTTTCCTCTTCAGAGGCCCATTCATCACTGCAATGGGGAGGACTTGGTGTCCCCCTCATTTCGTGTGCGCTCAGGGGAGCTGCGGAAAATCCCTGCAAGACACGGGATTTGTGGAAGAAAAAGGTAACGAGCTAAAGAGGATAGAAAAACGGCGCAGACCCATCATTTTGGGCTGAGCTTTGACTATTTTTAGGTCAACTCTACTGCGAGGGATGCTATGGAAAATATTTGGCTCCAGACTGCGAGAAGTGCAGGAAAAAAATCCCCGGGGTAAGTTGCATGGAACACGCACAGACATTTGGCATTTTGGCTCCCTTTCTCCCGGTGCCAACAGTGTCTCGGTGGCAACTCTGGCGCTGGAAGAAGAAGGAGAAGCATGCGGGGCTTGACAGTTCTCTGGCTGCGTCCAGGCCGCAGCAGAGCTGTTGGGCAGCTTACTTTCCACTAATGTGGAACATGTTTCTGTACACCGTATGAACCGCACACTTTTCGCATACTGGCCCAAGAGTACAGTCAAGGCTGAGCGCAAGAGGTCAGCAAGTGGAGGTCAGCTCCTCGGTGCTCACAGTGACTAATGCTCGGCCTCGCTCTCCTCATGTTCACCGACGTCACTGTCAGATTTCAGTCACATCTCCACCTTGATCAGCGATTTCGTCGAAACAGCGAAGTCATCGCAACATCTCCACTTATCACTGATTCAAGGCGATTCGTGTCCCGAAGCATTGATTGTACATGACTTTTTGCGCCTTTTCTTGAGACACACGGTGCATAGGAGTTGGGCCATTACTGCTGCTGCTGCCGCTGCTGCTGCTGCTGCTACTGCAGCTACTACTTAAGCTCACCCTTCTATATTTATCTATCCGGGTGGGGGGATTTTAGAAAGCCACCTGAGCGCGGGCGCGCGATTTTTGTGTGTGTAGAAAACTACGCCCCCTGGTGACAAAAACGAGGCAGGAAAAATTCCCACAGCAGTGGACGGGGAGGAGGGCGGCTGGCTGGGCGAGCAGCCCCACCTTCTTGGTGTGGTTGGCCCTGCTGCTGCTGACCCTCACCTCCCACCCCTGCCACAACGTCACGAAAACAAATGGGACGAAAACAAGTGTGTGGTGGTCGTCGTGTGGGCCTCTTTCCCCAAGGCCCTCACCACTACCAACCTCATTAGTGGTGAGCCCAAGCTGAGCCACAAATACCACCCCTAGTGCGTAAGGATGTGAAGAAAAAGAAAAATCTTGGTTTTTTCCCCTCAACCCTGAGGAAGATTTTTGGCCAAAAATTATCCTTATGAAATGAAGTCGGATGCTAAGAATAAGTTTGCGAATTCCCAATGCTCGTCCTCAAGCTGGATCTATGCAAGATTAGGTGAAGAGTTTGTTCTGGTGGCTCACAGGCAATAGAGTAGGTAAGTCAACGGAGATTTGGAGGAGGAAGTCACTTTATTACCCACTATCCTTGCTCTGAGGCAGTGCGTATAGAACTTGCAATTATGAGACAGAACCCTTGTCTGCCATCGGCCCTGGCAGAAGTGACTTGGTAAAATTCTTTTGACCTTTGTGCTCAGGAAGGTAACAAACATATTTCTTTTAAACAGTGCCTCTTCGTGCTGGCTGCAAGAAAAGAATGCTTAGCTGTTCTCTTGCAGTAGGCCTAATTTGCTCTTAAACTCTCCAAATGTCGTCGCCTCCAATGTTTGTCTATGAGGAAAAAACAAAAAGATGAGTTTACACATTTTTTTTAGTCAAAAGTCATCGTACTTGACTGCTGAGTGTCGAGCTGAACCTTTGGCGAGTGTAAAAATCGTCATCACTCCATCTTTCTCAGATATTTATCCTACTTCCTTCTTCTCTCTCTCTCTCTCCTCGTGTTCTCTTTCTGCATCATCAGAAGCAGAAGCAGAATAAAAAAGACAAAAATTTGGCAGAGATTCAACGTCTTCTTCCCTCGTGTGTAATTCTCGAGTAAAAGTGCAGTACAGTGCAGAAGTTCTTCTGGCTGGAGAATGAGTGAATGAGCAAACATCTCTCCTTGCCATTCATGGCCTGCGTGGGCCAGTTGAAGGGTGTGTGTGTTTATGCATGACAAAAAATTTGTTACACGATGAACTTGGAGAAGATGGGGAAAGATGACCAGAAGCGTTGTAAAGCAGATCTCATTACTTGTCAAGGTCGAAATAGCCTCCATACTTCAGTCAGTATCGGAGGTGAGCGGGAAATTGACCCCCAGAGCGCTGTGAAACCTGCGGACCCCAATAATAAAGCATGACATTGCCCTCATGTTCGTTTTCGCTCAACGACAAGTCAGCGTTCGGGCATCTTTCTCGCTCTCCATCACTGTCCTCGTGTCCAAGTCATTGGATGCTCCATTAAGCACCTCAACTCATGCCATAGAAAGTTGGACTACCCAATATCATACAGAGCTGACAAGAACGCGCGCCCGTTGATCTTGCTGCAGCCGGTAAAGGACAGGGCTGACAAATAAGCGGCGTCGAGCGAGTAACTCTGCAGATATTAACAAATTAAGGCGGGTGAACTCGATGTACAAAGATCTGCTGATTCGACTCAGACAAAGTGTCAACAGCGAGACAGTGGAGCCAAGACAAGAACAAATGACACGACTGAAGCAGTGGCTGAAATGTTACTTGTTTAAAGTTGTTCTCACGAACTAATTTCACTGATTCTCGAGTAAGCCTTGAACATTGATCTTGACGGGGGAGAAAAGGCTCACGAGAGAATCAGAGTTAAAGTTTCGAGTGAGAAGAACTACTTACTTTTTTGTCAAGAATGTAATTTTCTTTAACTAATCGACTTTTTTCACAGTCCACCTGCAATACACAGTCATTCCCTTAGAAATCAGACTGAGCATATTAATTTTGGCCATCCAAGGCAAGGCTTGCCTGATGAGTAGAAAAGTCAGTGAAAGAAGTAAAAAACCAGGAAAACTTTCTTCACCGACAGAAGGACAAGTACTGACAGTACTTTTTCACTGATTTGTCAGTGAAAAAGAGTCCACTAGTTAAAGAAAAGCTGCACAAACTTGGAGTGCAAAAACGTGACCTTGGTCGAAGGTGAAAATGCGTACGTGAAATAACGAGACGTCGGAGCTTCAGGCGAAGCTTTTTCAACAATTCAGGTCACATAAAAATCCCCCCCTCTACCTTCTTTTGTTGCAAGGGCATTTTTCAACTAAGGGCCACAGGCTGCTTCGCTGCTTTGCGTCCTGTTGTCCCCTTACTCCAGCAGATGGCCTTTTTGTGGGCCTTGGGCCCATTCACCCCTCCTTTCGTTTTGTTCTCTGATTGACACTTCACTGACTCCTCTTTCTCCCTCTTCTGGTGCCATCTGTTGTACACTTGTGGGAGGTCAGGCCTCCCACAAGGGGGTCGGGATCTGTCCAACCATCTGAGGGGGTTAAGTTTCGCCAGGCCCATGAGGTAAAGGAAAAGGGAGGATAATTTCCCTCAAATTCCATCACGTGGCGCACCTTTTTTTTTTATTGATTTTTCAATTTTTAACTTCTGAAGACGGCATTCTAGGTCTTGAAGTATTCACTTGACCTTCACTTAAAATTCCGAGGTCTCCTTATGACACTTTCGCAGCATGAGTTGACCCATTTGGAACATTGTATAGGGGAAAAGGGAATTCATTGCAGCTGCCTCATCAGACACAAAAGAGGCTTTGGCGCAATTTTGAAGGCTAATTCACCAGCAAAATTTTTCTGTTTATGAATAAGGAAGGATTGATGACGTTGGAACATCTCTCGCCTTTGCTCTCACGGACATTTGTAGTAGCAGGAAGAAAAACACATTTTGGACCGCAGCAGTCAAGGTCCTAAGAGCGAGATAGGCCTGACTAGGCCTGATCAGGCCTACGAGAGGCGCACGCTCACCTCACTTATGGGGAAGACCGACATTTGATTCTTAAATCGCTGCTTTTTCCCACCCACCCGCCTCCTGCACAGGTGAATGAAAGGGTCGTTTTACCTGGGTAAACGTAATCAAGACATCCTGGTGCTGAGGTAAAAAGGAAAGTCACGACAAATACTTTCAGGATTGGATGTGCAAATTCTCATGTTATTTAAGCTCCTCAGTTGGAGATGGGAGGCCGATGGAGCAGAAATCGTCTGTTCAAATTTGACCTTGTCACCTTTTCAGAACTGTCTGAAGGCCATGAACAGCACGTTCCATCCCGAATGCTTCGTTTGCGCCTACTGTGGCAAGATCTTCGCAAACTCGCCGTTCTATCTGGAGGATGGGCTGCCCTATTGTGAAGAGGGTGAGTAGAGCGGAACACGCTTGTATACACATCGTTGCCAGCCGAACAAATGTCGTTGCCTCTTCATGTCTGGCCGAGTGTTTGCACACATCAAACCGCTCACTGTAGCGCTGTTTGCGGTCCACATTGCACGGTTGTCAGGAGGATTTGGACGATTTCAAGTGTTGCCATTGATAGTGAAGACCTTCACCACTGTGGCGTCAACTTGGTCTCATTCCTGTACTCATTCCTGGCCCGAGTGTGCAACTTCATGTGGAGGACACTAACTATCCTGAATCCTCGTGCCGCGAGTCGTCAGTTTGCACTTTTGCGAATTTCGCAAAAAAAAAGTGGGGATGCATCGGGCCGGCTGCTTCTTTTGAAGGCTCAAGTCTCGTTAGGCTGCAGGCCAAAGAAAGTGCACAGTGATAGCTCCTCCGAATATTACACTATTAAGTTGCGGTAGATATTCGAATTTTGCTACTTTCGTTACCGCAGCAGCACACGATTTTTGCGAGATTTGCCTGGTGGCTGAATTTTTATTTAGTAATGGACCGACTTTCACTTTTTTGCCAAACTCTCAATTTTTTGCAAGATTATCCTCTTGACTGACCCTTGGCGGAAACCGGATCACTGCTGGACTTTACAGTGTTATCTTTTTAGACCTGTTTTTACTGGGGAGTCGTGATGGTTGCCAATTAAGATACAACAAAAGAGTGGACATTTTTGCCTCCTCCATTGGGAAAAATGTGCACTCGCTATTACAGGCTTGATTATAACACTTTGAGTGAGAAATGCTTTCATTTGCGCCATCTATTTACTGTTGTCATTTGTTGCATAAGTGAAAAAACATATGCATCAGCTATGGACTGGATACACAGTGGAAAGAGAAATCTCCAAGAAGAATTGGGTCTTTTTTTTTCACGCCGGGACCCGAGGTCTTCTTTTTGACCCACACTGTAGTGTGCACACGACCTGACTCGTGTCCCAACCTCGCAATTTCAGACAGACTCTTAGCAATTTGGGGCTTTTTCATGTGGTGACTGCAGTTCTGTCGCCAAATGTTGCTGAAGTTCCTCTATGATTTGTTGCCAAACACACTTTTTCCTCATTTTCCTTTAAGTCCTTGTTACCCCGTCGGGATACACTATACTCTTTCAGACTGGAACGAACTGTTCACCACGAAGTGCGTCTCCTGCGGCTTCCCCATCGAGGCCGGCGACCGCTGGGTAGAGGCGCTGTCCAACAACTACCACAGCCAATGCTTCAGCTGCACCGTGAGCCACACTGTTTTCTTCATTCTGGCAAACGCTGACAATGAAGACCAAACCTAAATCAATTCCACTATTTTCAGCTGTGCAAGAAGAACCTCGAGGGCATGGGCTTCTTTGTGAAGGCGGGCAGGCCCTTCTGCAAGAGCCACGCCACTCGTGGCTGAAGATTCGAGATGCTTAAAGATTCCCTTACCCCCCCCCCCCCCCCAACGGAAAATCGTGCATGTCAGCCCCCCCCCCCCTTGGTTTCTTGTAAATACCCCCTTGCCACCTCACCCACCTCCTTGTATAAGATGCAGCGTTGCCGACGACCACCATGGAATGAATGAGATCATACAATTGTGCTAACTTTAAATCTTTTTTCCTCTTCCCCACATACATCATCCGTTAAAAAATCATTATAGCTACACATGGAAGAAGAACGTGTTATTACCATTATTTAATAAGAGGTGGATTTTCTCCCGTTGCGGACGAAATGACAATTTTTTCGAGACGCGAGATTTTTCCCCAAATTTGCGTCTGTTTGTGCCAAATAAACTTTAAAAAAAAAGAGAGATCCTTAAGTTCGGTTTATTCGCGCGAAAACTCTGCTCAGGCCCCGTTGACACAACTCACGTTTGTACTGGGGCTATGAAGGTGCGCAGTTCATGAGCCGACTTCCAGAAGGAGAACTTGTTCCCGCGGCATCAGTCCGCGGCTGCGCATCGATGCTGTTGTGAATGAGCCTTCACAAGTCAATGCTGCACGACTCACTTTTTGGCTCCGAACCCACCTGGACATCCCGCCAAGAGCTCCACGACAAAGTGAGTACGCAGATAAGAAGGTGGCAACAGCTGATGTTGCAGTATCTTGGGCTCACTTGTGGCACCTTTAAAGTACCGCAGTGCTGACTTTTTTGTGCGAGAAGTACTGCAGTACCGGCTCAGACACAGTGAAATTGCCTCCAAGAGGCCCGCGCGGTCCACGGTCCACTCATTTGGTGAGCCGTCACTGCCCTAAACGTTGTACTTGAGGAAGTACTGGAGCAGAGGAGAAGGGAGCGTCTTGCTCGTTCAAGTTGAAACATCGTGTTTCGCGCCATCTTTTTCTTTGCTTGGGTGCATTATTTTCTCCAGGCAAACTGTCAATAAGAGACGGGCTGCCTCGGCCGGGCAAGCTCGTTCGGCCCGCCGCCTCAGAGTTGCCAGGGCGTCCGGGAGATGCGCACGATTTCCAGGAGGAACTCGCGTGTTTTCGTCGATTTTGGCGCGACGACGTCGTCCGGACTGTCCGGGAGTGAAACCTTGGGACGACATCCTCGTGTCGTCCCAAGTGGAGCGTGCGGAGGATGTCTTGGACGTCGAGGCTGCAGGCGAGTGAGCCCTTGGATCTGTCGGAGCAGCCCTGTGTGGCCAGCCTGGCCGCCCTCCAAAGGAGATCTGCGTGAGGAAGAAAACCAAGCAAGAAGCCTCCACAAGCTCAGCAAAGCAGCTCCAGTTCTTTGCAGCTGAGCCAGAGCAGCAGCAGCCGCAGCGGCAGTGCCACCATCAGCACCACGACCAGCAGCAGTGGCAGCGGCAGCTTTGCTTGGCTCCATCCATCCATTCTCGTGCGTGAAGTCACCTTCGGCTTGTACCTCCTCCCCACCTCCCTCGCCTCCTTTGTGATCTCCTGCGCCATGAGGTAGCGGTGGGCCGACCACGACGACGACGCCGCCGGCGCGCGCCACGACCGTTATCATGTTGGACAGGAATAGATCGTACAGCCTCCTCTCTCAGGTGGGAACAATCAACAGATTTTTTCGTGAACTTCCTGTTGCCTTGAGGCCCTATCTTTTTTTAAGTATAAAAGGAAATGAAGTCCTAGAAATTGGTTTTGGGCAACCTTCTTCACCACGCATAAGTGGTGGCTCCCACCTACAATAGAAGTAGAATGATCCTTAACATGACTGGCGAATTCTCTTCTTACGGCTACTTCAGAGTATTTTCCACTCCATTCGACTCCGGTGACTTCAAAGACACGCACTGTTTTAGTCTATGTAACCTATATTTCATTGTCTGGCCAACTTGTAACTTCCACTGCTCGTTCCACAGGATGAGATGAAAAATGGCAAGACGACCAACTGGCCTGAGCTGGAGATCACAGGCACCATCCGCAACCTCTCTCCGGACCTGTGGAAGTTGACCCATCTGACGGCGCTCTACATCAATGACAACTCACTCTTCAGGCTACCGCCGGACATCTCCCAGCTGGTCAACCTCAGGAAGCTCGACTTATCCAACAACAAGCTAAGGTAGGTTATTTTGTCATGACTGGATGTCCGTGGTAAGTGGTATAGCCCAATAGGACTAATTCTCAGTCCAAGGCAACAGCCGAGGCTATGACTGGCTGAACAGCTACATGAGTTACCGGGGATTTCGGGGTTTTACTCTTGGATTTTCACTTTGCTGGTTCACCTTTGCTTGTCAGCTGTGAAGTTTTCATTGCAAGTGTTGGTGCAATGGTTATGGGGAATTTTGGGATGGCGAAATTTCAAAAAGCTTTCCCAAGCACACAAGTATCGAACTAATTCAGCCTGCCTGCAATCACAAAAGAACTCTCTCATTTTGGTAGCATTTCACTACGGTGAATGCATTTTTGAAAGGCAGATGCGATATCTTATGATTGAAAAGAACTGATGTGATGAAATTTCACTCAGAACAGAACAGGATATTTTCATTAGATGTTGCTCTCTCACAGT
>JAAUXU010073490.1_pt1 | contig 12188 bp, 12 predicted proteins | sample 7278151 | NCBI WGS metagenome assembly JAAUXU01 (sample SAMN14350113, study PRJNA611818) | marine sediment metagenome | isolation source: surface marine sediment (1.8m) | place: French Polynesia: Moorea | collected 2018-08 | reverse complement strand
TTTCGCATGACCATGCAGCTCACCACTCGTCTGCGCCCTTTGTACTTCGATTCTCCAGCCAACGAAAGCGCACCGGCCATCCCATCAACGAACTTCTCCGTCATCCCGGACAACAACCGCGACATCCACTGGTTCGTCCACGTGACCGATCTGCACATATCAAAGTTCCACGACCCGAGGAGGACCGAAGATTTTCGCGGATTCTGCCGGTTTCTTACCTCGGTCGTGAACCCGACGGCCATAATCGTCACGGGGGACATCACCGACGCCAAGGAGGCCAACTTCCACGGCTCGGGACAGATTGTCGACGAGTGGAGCGCGTACCACCAGCTGGTGCAGGACTGCCGCATCTTGAGCACCACCAAGTGGCTGGACCTCCGCGGGAACCACGACGTTTTCGGAGTCGTCTCGCACAAGAGCTCCGACAACTACTTCCGCGACTTCTCCGTGCAAGGCCAGTATCACCCGAGGTCCTACATGGAAACAATAGAAAGGAAAGGGAAAACAATCACGTTCGTCGCCGTCGACGCTACTCCAACCCCAGGCTTGAAGCGCTTATTTAATTTCTTCGGAGTTGTGGCAAGGGAGGAGCTAGAGTTGGTCAAGGAATTTTTATCGAGGTCAAAGGAGAGCGACTACTCCATCGTTTTTGGCCATTATCCCACGGCTGCGGTGTTCACTTTTGGCGAACGAAGTTTAAGGGACCTGTTGAACGGGAGAATCTACCTCTGTGGTCATTATCACACAGCCGTTGGTTACGTTCACAGAATGTACACGAGACATGCCAACGGTTTGCTGGAATTGGAGCTGGGAGACTGGAAGGATTTCAGGAAATATCGCATATTCGCTTTCGACCAGGGTTTCCTCGCTTTCGTGGACCAGACATTCCATGCGGACAAGGCCAATGTGGCTATTATTGTTACAAAGCCAAAGTCCTCCATGTTCATCGCGCAGGGGGAATCTCTCGTCGGGGTGCGGAGGTCAGAGTTTGTCAGAGTACTCGTGTTCAGCGACACCCAGATTCACAACGTGCGACTGCTTCTTCCCGGTACTGAAGGAAGTGTCCTCATGACAAGGCAGGAGCTGAGTAGTGTAGACGAGTCCGAGAGCCCGCTGTTCACGGCACCGTGGAAGCCGATGGACTACGGCTATGGGTTGCACACTCTCAAGGTCCAAGTAACGCTGGAGGACGGCAGCAAGGTGGAAGAGGAACACGTTTTCTCACTTGATGGAACTCAGAGAAATTATGACGCTGGGGCAAGATTTTTCCTCATGGTTGACCTAATGCCGTTTACTCTCATGGTGTATTGTGTCCTTACCTTTTTCCTCATTATTGGTCTTACAACAGTGCGAATTTTCAGCTCTTCCTTTGGGACCCTCCCAGTCGCCAACAAGAGAAAGGGAAAAGGGAAGGCAAAGTCTTCTCCAGAACCAGAACACACTCATGGATACAATGCTTGGTGCAGCGATTTTGCTGAAAAACTGTGTTGCCTCGTTTCTGCCGACAGCATTTTTAAGCCTCTTGCGGCTTTTTTGCTGTACATGAGTCTTTTCCCCTGGGCAATATGTTACGTATTGAAAGACAGATTGGGCGTAATTTTCATTTGGGGCATATTTCTACTTGATGATTGGACGTACTCGCCTCCTGATCTGACATTCTTTCTTGGTGTTTTTATGTACGTCACCAATGTGTTTCCCTTCATTTGGATTCTGTCCCAGGCAGCTCAAGCTTCTGTATCTGAAACACGCAACAAGGAAGAAGATGACGAATTTCGATCGCACTTGCATTCTCAAAAGGTGCTCTCTCCATCTAATATTTTGTGGTTCGTGTACTGGCTTCTTTTGCGGCATTTTGGATTCTGCTTAATACTTTTGGTTCTTTTCCACAACACTTGGGCTTTCAGTTGCATGTATGGCACATTGGCTGGATTTGGACCGTGGGGAGTAGGTAGGATCATATTCGACACTTACCTGTACACAAAAGCACTGAATCTATCCCCAAGTGACTTCAAAACGAATCCCAAAGATCCGGAAGAAAAAGAGTGAGAAACGTTATTTTTCCAGGAAGTTGATGGTTTTTATTGCATTGTACAGCACATTGCATTAGCCAAATGATGAATGACTGGAATGTAATTTCCCCGCTCTTTTAACCTGTAGGTGATTTCCCCCCCTAGAGACCTCGCAAAGAAGAGAGGAGGACGACTGTCCTAGCTTTCTCTTTCTTAAAGTTTGTGTCTCCATGACCCAGAAATTTCATGCGGAAGCGCGGAGGACGGCATGAAAGTTTCGCCGAATTTAGAATTCAAGATGCTGCTAAAAATGTTCAGCTCGCGCGATTGGACACATTTGATCGGTATTCTTTCCGAAGTAATATGCAATCCGCAGTATAGTAGTGATGAAAAAACTAAAACTTTTTTAGATGACGCGACGAGTGAAATGCGATGTCAGGGCCATAATCTTTGAAAGCAGGTCGCCGCAGCCCTCCCCATTCCGCGGGCCACTTCGCTCGCTCCGTCACTTGAATTCCGCGGAGGAGAGAGACAAAAAAGAAAGCCAGAAAGAAGGACGCATCCTACTACTCCGCAACATTTGTCCAGTCTTTGCACTCGAACCCGCGACGCTTTAGAAAACATCAGTACTTAGTAGATAAAGCTAAGCAGGTGATAGACATGGGTCTTCTGGCTGACGTGTCGGAGAACCGCCTTGACGCCGTGAGGTCGGGTCTGCGCGCCGGGCGCTACGATGCGGCACAGAACAAAGACGGCGCCGGCAACACGGCGCTACACCTCGCTGCGGAGAAGGGCGCGGCTCAGATGGTGCGGGCGTTGCTCGAGGAGTCAGAGTAAGAGAAAAAAAATCAAATGTTTACGATATAGTCCAATGATAATTTATTTTTTATCGTAGCGAAAAGTCATTCATCAACTTCCGCAACACGAGTCCTGGTTGGACCGCCCTCCACTTTGCCGCCTACGAAGGCCACGACGAGGTGGTCTCCGCCCTGCTTGAATTCGGGGCAAGGCCAGATGCGCCGGACGGGCAGGTGGGTCGTCTATAACCAATTATTTTTATTAGCCACATAGCCACAAATGCCTTATTCATGCATCAGGGCGACACCCCCGAGACTTGGGCGCTGGAATGGGAAAACTACAAATGTGCAATGCTTCTGGCAGACGCCACCAGGTTTGTTATTTTTAAAGCTTTTCATTTCTCCGTTCGTTAATTTTTTTTTTTTGCAGAAAGAGAGCCGCGCTTGCCAGTTCAGAACCAAAGAACATATCCGCGGAAGGAGAAAAGAAAGATAACATAGAGGAGACCAAGAATGAGTCACAATCTCAAAGCAAGAGGAAGAACGAAAAGCCAAAGGATATTTTAGACCTTGACCAAGAGACTTCCTCTTCCGATGATGACGATGACGACGACGAGGAAGAACTTTCGCACTGGGTGTTGCCATCGCCGCCCACGAAGGAGTCCAACATGAACAAAGTGCTGGAGGAGACGGCAGAAAAAGAACAAGAAGCATGCGAGGAAGCTTCCGAAAAAATTACAGACGTCGTAGCAACGAATGATGCTGATGATACTCGTACTCGTTTGAGTTCCGACACTGAGGGCAACAGCGATGTTTCTGGCGACATCCCTGAACACACACCTGGAGAGCCAGCAACCGAAGATATCCTTTCCAATCCCGACTCCAACAGAACTAATCAACAAGCAGTGTCAGAGCCGCCTCCACCCCCGTCATCTCCCCTGGAAGTAGCGTCACCACCTGTGACTGAAGCATCCTCGTCCCCTGCACCGATCCTGTCTCCTCCCCCGCAGAAGTTTCAGGATCCTATTCCTTTCTCGCCTCCTCCTCCTCCGCCCCCATCCTCTCCTCCTCCCCCACCGCTTCCACCTCCTCCACCGCCGCCTCCACCGCCTCCACCCCAAAAGAAAAATGTCGCCAGACAAATCGAGAAAGTTTTTCCCACAGCAGCAGGGGATCCCCACGCGAGTCTGATGGAAGAGCTGAAGTCAACGACTGGGGCCAGGAGGAAGCAGAGGAGGCCGTCCATCAAGTGCACCAAGGGAGAAGACGGGGCCAGGGGACATCACCATAAAAGATCCAGGTCATCGACGAGGGGAAGAGAGCAAAAGTCTGTGGCCACAGCAGCAGCGGCGCCTCAGCAGCCACAGACGGTCAACTTGAGCATCGTGGACAAGATCAAGAACACCCTGCCTCCACAAAAGCCGGAGAGACAGAACTCGAAGGATGAGAAGCAACTGCAGCAACAAAATCGCGTAGAACAACAGCGCCGCCAACAACAACAGCCCGCCCATAACGTATTTTCGTTCCCCCCTCCTATGGAGGAAAAACCACAAGACATTTTCCCAGATTTGAAGGAACATCAGAAAGGAGGAGCGACTTCTGCGTCGGCGTCTGCCTACGACGACATTCTCAGAGCTGATCTGGGAGAAGCTACCACAGACCTGCTGTCACAAACCCGGTAAAGAAATAGGACATTCTTTGCCATAGAGAACGCTCGTATGGTATTCAGTATTCAACGTATAGCTTCGGCGACCTTTCCCGCATCTCCCGCGCCAAGGAGGAGCTTCTTTCTCGGCTGCTTGCGCTGATGGACGAGGAGCGAAGGCAGGTGGAGGAGGATCTAGCGAGGAAGCTGGAGGAACTGGTGAGCATGGCTTTTGGTTTGGTTTGGTTTTATTACAGGCCCATGTGAGCAAGAACGTTTAGAAGCACAATACACTGTACATCAAACCAACTCCATGTCTGACAGCTTGACTGTAGGCTGGACTTAAGCGCCTTTTGCTGGAAGACGAAGGCGATGCCATCCATACTGTACGTTGCCTGTGCTACCCTTGACACTGTTCCTGGCTTCTTTTTCTTCCCTGGGCCACCAGCAAATCGTTGGATATCAGATTCCACCTTTTTGGCTTTTTTAGAGAAACATCTATTTGTAATCACTTTCGTTTCCCAACTACTGGAGTCCTGTTGAGCATGGCACATTCTCGGTTCACACAATAAAAAATCCGATCCTATTTTTCACTCCAGGACTCTATGCGCACCAGGCACCGTCGCGAAGAGGAGAGGGTCGAGGGAGAGGCCGCCTCGCTGGCGGAGAAGCTGGACCAATTGGCTCCGCCCAAAGCCCTCATGTCAAGGTATTTTTTTTACAAATTTTACAGGAAAAAGTTCTAATCAAAGTTAAGTTATTCTCCAGGTTTCGCGCCGCTAGTCCTAGCCTGGAGAAGGAGTTGACCTGCGTGACCTGCTCGCACATCTGCGCCCCTCCGGACCTCATCTTTCAGTGCTCCGAGGGCGACCACGTGCTTTGCCAGAGCTGCGCTTCGGACACGGGATCGTCGCCGGCGGCTGAGTGCCCAGAGTGCTGCCGTCCGCTGCCGGAGGAGCCAAGGAGGAACAAGGCGCTGGAGAAGATGGCCAGGAAGCAGTACGGGCTCATTTGAAAGAGATCATGAACTTGACGAGAAAAAAAAAGAAATGAATTTTCCGCTGCATGCCCCACAACAAGAGGCTTTAATCGCTGCTATTCAACGCGCGCACAGCTTCTCGTCTTGCCTCCTCAGGTTGGTGACGTAGAAGGGACCGCACGAGAAGCGGCGCTTCTCCCCGCGGCTTGTCTCGGAGCGCACCTCAAGCCTGGGACGAGGTCAAAAATGTAGAGTTTTTGAGACTTCAAATAATGAAATTACCTTTCCACGTAGAGGTTGTCGCCTCCGTGCAGGTTCAATGTCACCTTGAACCCCTGCTCGAGCTACAGAGAAAACCTTCATTTAAGTTTACATCAACATGAAGCTGATTGTACTTATATTTCTCTTTTACTTACCGTAAACGCCTTCCCGGCGCAGTCCCCCAGCCACTCCCTTCCGCCCCACTCCTCCTCGTCCTCCCTCGACCAGTCGTTGGTCCAGGCGCTGTTCAGCCGCGGGGTGCTGCAGCACATGTCGCCGAAGACGTCCGAGCAAAGGCTGGAAAAGATGGTCCGCATTAATTTGTAACATGGGCTAACAACATTTGTATTTTACGTCAAGGACACGTCATCGTCCGTCCCGGTGAAACCCATCCTAAGAGGAGTGAAATAATTAAAGGATATATTTTGGCGGAAAAAAAAAATAAAAAATGGATGATTTTTTTCACTGAGCCTTGATTTTGGTAGGCGCGACGATGTGGTATCCCACTGAAAAGGTGGAACAGAGCAGGATACAGAGGGAAGCTATCAATATGGGGACAGACGCTGTCATTGTGTTTTGAGTTCAACCTTGCTCTTGCCTCTCGATTCCGCACTGAGCGAAATAAACTCTGCTTCCCGGACAATGAACTCGGTTGTGCGTTTTCGTGACATATTCTCTCTTTTTCAACAGCACAAATTTGGCTATGTGAGTGGTACTATCTAACAGTAGCATTCCTATGCTTCAAGAGGAGTCTTCAAGTTACATCACAATATTTCAGTAAACAAGAACAGACTTTGTTCAAAGACCTGCGGCGGATATGAAATATTAGTGACAAAAGTCATCAGGAGAAATTATCAGAAAGGAGAAAATCTCAGAGATTGAGCAACAACTCGATCAGGAGTGCTGGATCCCACCCTGAAGAGATTTCATAGAACTGAAGTCAAGCAAAAGGAAATTGGTTGAGTAGGATCCCACCCCGAAGTGAATTTATGAAGCCGAAGTAGACGACTGCATACTACTACTATATGCTCAAGACAAACTGCTCCCCCCCCACAACAACAACCACCCCAACAACAACAACAACAACTTACACAGCTCTAGGACCTGACGGCTTCGCCGCAGGTAAAAACAGGCAGTCATAGTTTTGTGCAAAAATACATTTGCTTTCAACTGTTTTTATTGAACTTGATTTAGCCACGCCCCCGCCCTCCACCTCGGCCACCGCGTCCGCTACTTCCCCTGCTGCTGTAGCTGCTGTAGCTGCTTCCCCCGTAGCCTCTTCTGTAGCTACTGCCGCTGCTGTAGTAGCTGCTGCTGTAGCTATCGTAGCCATATCCTCTGTTTCTGTCTGCGTAGCTGCTTTCTGTCCCGTATTTAATGTTGCTCCGCGCCTCAGTCGGCGAGGGCATGGACATGTATTTGGCGGACCTCTTGCCCCATGATTTGTTTGCCTTGTTGAAGAACGCTGCCACCAAGGCCACCCTCTTCTTCTTGGGATTTTTCTTCAGTTGTGAATCTCGTGATCCTCCCACTGCGGTATCCTGATCAATACAAAAAAATCGAGTAATTCAATGTTTGGAGTTTTTAAGGATTTTTTTCCTGACCTCGTTTTCTCCGTCTTCATCCTCGCCAAGGAACGAACACGTTTTCATGGAGGAGGTCTCTCCGGTTTTCATTAAAATTGTGCCGCAGCTGAAGAAGGTCTCGGTGCCCAGGGGAGTGCGCACGTGGACTTGGAGATTGTCAACCTTGCGGAAAAACGAAAACAAGTTAAGTTCCTCTCTTTGTATTGTTCATGGACTGCGTTCAGAGTGCCCATCCTACCTGCAGACTGTCAGATCCAGAGTCTTTTAAGAGTCTCACTGTCATGCGATTCGATCCACTTTTCTAGAGAATAGGTAGAAAATACATTACTGACAAATATTCAAAAAAAGTTTGTTCTAGATACCCTGAATGTGGTACCAGAACACTGGCCCAACCAAGAGGCTCCCCAGGTCTCTTCATCCATGCTTGACCAATCATTTGTCCAAATACTGTTTAGTGTGTGTGTGGTGCAGCAAGCAGTGCCAACACAAAGCTTTGCAGTCACATCATTGTCAGTACCGTCATAGCCAATGTTAGCCACAATTCTGAAATGTTGAACCACGTACCAGTACCAATAATTTCGAGGTATCAAAACTTACTTGTAGGGCGTCACCCTCAGTCCTTCAAGTCCTTCGGATTGATAGGGCAGTACAAGAAGAGACACAAAAGCAAGCAATCTGCTTCCAGTTCTCATGGCTGCTGAAAGTGTTAAAGTCCCACAAAATAGAAACAAACGTCGACATTTTCAGACCAAGTCTGTTCATGAAAGATAACATTGAATCCGGGAGAGGTATTCCCTTTCTTTTTTGTTTTTCCACGGAAAATCCGGAATCCATGACTCCATGGTTGAGAGAAAAAAAGACACTAAATGATAAATGATCTTTGCAAAAACTTTATTAAAAGGCTTGATGAAATATTTAAGTCTATCCACGCCTCGAGGATGATCTGCTGCTGCTGCTTCGGCTGCTACTGCTGTAGCTACTGCCTCTGCTGCTGCTGCTGTAGCTACTTCCAAAGCTGCTACCTCTGCTACTGCTGCTGAAGCTGCTGCCCCCAGAGCTTGAGCTTCCCAGGCTGCTGCTGCTAAATCCGCCTCCACCAAGGCCATTGGTTCCACTTCCAGAGCTGCTGCTCCCAGAGCTTGAGCTGCCCAAACTGCTGCTGCTAAACCCGCCTCCACCAAGGCCACTGCTCCCACTTCCAAATCCAGGAGGAGAGCTGCCCAGACTGCTGCCGCTAAATCCACCTCCACCAAGGCCGCTGCTCCCACTTCCAAATCCAGGAGGAGAGCTGCCCAGACTGCTGCCGCTGAAACCACCTCCACCAAGGCCGCTGCTCCCACTTCCAAATCCAGGAGGAGAGCTGCCCAGACTGCTGCCGCTAAAACCACCTCCACCAAGGCCGCTGCTCCCACTTCCAAACCCAGGAGAAGAGCTGCCCAGACTGCTGCTGCTAAATCCACCTCCACCAATGTCACCATTTCCACTGCCCTCAAGAGGACTTCCTAGGCCTCCACTGCCAAGTCCAGCGCCATTGTAGTTGTTGCTTGCTAGACCACTTCCTCCACTCCCAAAACCATTGCTTCCAAATCCTTGACTTCCCAAGCTGCTGCCAAAACCATTGCTACCACTTCCCAGACTACCACTTCCACCATAGTTCAGATTGCTGGAGCCAAGACTTGGTGCAGAGATTGATGATGCCTTCTTTGCCTTCTTCTTGTCATAAGCCTTCTTCGCCTTCTTATTGAGAATCTTTCCGATTTTCTTTGCCTTACTTTTCTTTTTATGCTTCTTCTTTCTCCTCAACCTGGAGCCTCCCTCCCAATCGTCCTATAAGAAACATTATAATTCAGTGGTATGCTTAACTTTTTTATGTTGTAGAGGTTACACACATCATCATCCCCAAAATAACGGGGATCTCCAGTCCCAGCAAATAAACATGTCTTCTCAGCCGTTGTGACCCCAGTAGGCATGACGAAATTGCCACAGCTGAATTCTGTTTTGTCTCCAAGAGACGTTTCAACGTGCACAAAAAGATTGTCAACCTAAGAGTGCAAAAGTTAGCAAAAAAATTTCTGAGCAATTGCAGTGTAAAGCTCAAAAAGTATACTTCAAGGCTATCAGACCCGGAATCCTTTAAAAGTTTTACTGTCAAACGACTCAACACATTAATCTAAAAAAGAGATAATTTGTTTAAACTGCTAAAGATCAGAACTATTTTGTTACATTGAATGTCGTTCTCCTGCACTCTGCCATCCATGATTCGCCCCAAGTTTCTGTGTCCCTGCTAGACCAATCATTGGTCCAAACACTGTTCAAAGTGTGTGTGTTACAACACTTTGCACCCACACAGAGACGTGCGGTTACATCATTATCAGTCCCATCATATCCCATATGAGCCACGATTCTGAAATGTTGTTGTAAATAATTTCTTTAAAAATGTTTTGGGTACGTATTTTGCAACACTTGTAAGGTGTGATCAGGAGCCCGTTGGAATTGCCCGCCAGAAGAAATAGGAGCATTCCCATTATGGAGAGCCTGAGCTTTTCCATGGCGGCTATTTCATGAACTGGTGTTTGCTACAATTGCGCTCGGGGCAGGACACATTTACTGTACCCCAACTATAGGAATGCAACTTTGGTGATAAGGAACCCTGTAGCAAACACTTGTTGGGTGAGAGGAACTCTCGGGCAAGCATGGAATATGCTCCTTTGCTGTACCGGTAAATGTTCTGAGAAAATTCTTCTTTGATCACCTTTTAATTCAGATCTTGAACGCGACATCCGTTTTCTCGAGCAAAACTGCCACTCTTTTATTTCCATCTGTTTCATGTTGTGTTACTTCATTCGTTCAACCTCTCCGTCCTCCGCCTCCACGACCTCCTCTTCTGCCACCGCCAAAGCTCACTCTCATGAAGGTGCGAGCGTAGATACTCTTGAGGCTGCCCGTTCCATAGCTGGTGATTCTTGTTTCTTGGCCTTTTTGTTTCTGTTTTTCTTTCTATCGCCTTGCGCTATTAGTCCGTGGAGGGGGCAGTTGGTATTCAATATCAGTGTGGTATATATTCCTGTTTTGTGGACAAGGGAATGTAGCGAGTATCTTTACGTATATTTATAATACGGTCAATTTGCCAATCTTTCACCTTTTCACTTTGGAAGCAATAAATGCAATAAATTTTATGTTAAAAACCTTGTTGAGCCTCCGTTTTATTCATGTCTGCGACAAAAAAGACCAGACAACCCACCCCCCTGCCGTATTTTTTCTCCCGCCCGCCCGTATCGTTTTACACGTGTTCCTCCTCCTCCTCCTCCGTCTTTCCACTTTCCCCTTCGCCCAAGGGAAGAAGAGAGAAGTCGAAAGCGACGAGCGAGAGAGGGTCCCTCTCGCTCTCTCTATCCCTCCTCCTCCGTCCGCGAGAGAGCCCGATTCTCCGTTCTCCGGGCGCAAGTCAGTCTAGCGCCGGATTCAAACCCGAGCGGAGCGTGTTCTCCTCCGGCAGGTGGACGAAGCGATACAACGAACGTGGAAAATTCGAGTGAGACGACCAAGGCATTTGAGAGCCAGCAAAAAGTAAGAAGACAAAATTTATACAAGAATTTACGGGTTTCTTTTCTCCGCAGAAAAGGAAAAAATCGAACTTGCCGTTTATTTGTTTTGAAATTGTTCGATTCCGCGTGCAAGGACGCTCGTTCAGTTCAATTTTCCAGGAAGGAAAATCGACTTTTCTATTCAAGCGAAGTCCCTGTTCACTGCGCAATCAAGCATTGTTTGCTATATGTGCTTGAGCCCAGGCCCGCTGTGGGTTTTCCTCCTCTTCCCCACCTTGTTTTGCCTCTCCTTTTGCCGCCCACAAACAGGTTCCTCGCCGACCGTCGAGGGCGGGAGGAAAAGGAATGGTCCCCAGCAGGCGATACAAATATAGCGCCTCCTCCCCCTCCCCCACGCAACAGCCAATTCAAAGCTGTGCCCATGCCTATCCTACGGTACACAGGAAGCGTTTAAAATTTTATGTACAACAAGGAAAATTCATATCAAAGTAAAAAACGATTGGCGAAAGATCGTTTTTAATGGCCAGACAAATGTTTTTATTGGGACACCCTGTAGCTCCTTCCTATAGCACGTCCCATGGAGGAGGAGGAGGGGTGAATGGGAAAGAGTCCCAGCCGAGGTTGCGGTTAGCCAGAGGCTGGGTTAGGCAGGGAGGGCGGGAGATGGCCTTATGGTTATGTGTAAGGCAAAAGAGCAGAAAGAGAAAGTACCCGACCAAACAGGTAGTTTTTCAATTGTTGTAGTATTTAGATACAAAATATTGTTTTATTGTCAAGAAAGTATTTAAAGTGCTACTTGGGTTTCCCTGTAGCAGTGCAAAAAATAGTCTTTTTTGCAATGTCGGGCTTGTGTCGGTGCATTAGGGGTCGTCGTCGTGTGCATTGCACGAAAAAAAAGAGAAAGAAAGAACTTCTTGATTGGACTGGGACTGAGGAGTGATCGTGCTGAGGATAGAAGAAGGCAAACGCGGTTGGGGATTGAAGGTCACAGCCGCGGTTTAGAGTCACACTTTTTCTTTCTGCCGTTTGCTCAGCACACACGGGAATTGAAAGTACACGTTACTAGAAAACAAAACGCAAGCAGTTCGTTTTCCCACACCCAATTACAGGAAGGATAATTGCATCCAAACCGTGTTTTTTGGCTTCTTCCCTTTTCGTTCGTGTCGCCCTAATTACGCTGCACATTCCGGTGCGTTCGTGGTTCCTCTTCGCCCCCCGCGCCTCCAAATGCAATTTGTCACAACTTCTTATTAGACGGCAGTCTGACGTGGCCAATAGGCGGAGGTGTCTCAAACACCTCTTCGGAAGCAGGCTATCTTGGCTACAGACAAAGAGGTCTTGGAATGGTTTCTTTTTTTCTTTTTAG